>ENA-UOUL01000060-UOUL01000060.1-bioreactor-metagenome-genome-assembly--contig:-NODE-60-length-162837-cov-7.898126_pt1 | contig 162837 bp, 164 predicted proteins | sample MGYA00249838_ERZ747220 | MGnify/ENA primary metagenome ERZ747220 (study PRJEB28778, sample SAMN05720191) | bioreactor metagenome | isolation source: Anaerobic biogas reactor | place: USA:Washington... | reverse complement strand
TGATCATATCTTCTGTTATAGGAAGGAACTTGCTGGCATTTCGCATAGGAATCTTTAAAGAACTGATAAATTCCCCATCCAGAGTGTACGACAGCAATTCACCCCTGGGATTCAGCAGCTCCAGCTCATTTGTGAACGGATTGATATTAAAATCATATAACAATGAATACTCTCCCGGCCCGACTCCTACCCTCCGGATCTTTTTCTCGAAATTTCCGTTGCTGTCAAATATCAGAACCGCACTCTGCTTACGATCCAGTATGTAGTAACGGTTATTATGTGGGATTACCCTTGATATCTGCTCTATTACTGAATTACTGTCGGTTTCCAGGGGAATAACCGATATCTTACTGAAAATATCAAATACGGATATTTTGCTGTATTCATTTAAATTGACAGCAATGGATGTCGAGTCAGAATCAAAGCTCTTGCTGGGGACTCTAATTTGCTCCTTACATGCAGAAAGGATCATTACCACGGCAAACGCAGGAATAATAATTCGATGACACTGATTAGATTTCACATGTTTAGTGTTAATGAATTTTCACTGATGCAGCACATTCAATCTCAACTAGTTTTCATTGAAATGTCCACTTGGAGAGGCGATCTTAAAGCCTGGTTATCAGCCCTTATCTTTAAGGACCTAAAAGATATAGTCTACACATATATTAGCTGCTTTTACTAAGAGAAGGCTGCAATAGTCTGCTTGCATACCTGTCCAATCACACTCTGCAGCTACTAGCATATAATAATTGCACACGTCGAAGGTAAACTGATAACATTTTCCATAGTTGCTGGCAGAACAGGTAATTACTACTCCTTCATTGGTGTCTTTTGCATTCGATGATACCGGAAGTAGAGCCAGGATTAATCCCAAAGCCAATACGGCTGAAAGTTTCTTTAGTGTTTTCATTTTGCACGAGGTTAAGTTAAACATATTTCAAAATTCCCAACAATCAGTGTCAAATGCAAATCTTTTTTACGAAAATCAGAGTCAAATGTTATCCTCCTGACGGATCATATTGATTATATTGCTTTTGGAAAACTCGCTGATTTTGCAATCAATTTTCTTTAGCCTGCTACTTGATATCGGAACTGCGTACTTCCCATCCAGGAGAATGGTTTTGTTAAGAATATCAAAGCCCGTAATTCTATAAGTATTTACCAGGAATGAGCGGTGACATCTGAAAAACATATCCGCGGGGAGGGACATTGAAATCTGTATCAGGTTCTTCGATATTTTCTGTTTCTCTCCGTTCTGGAAGCTGATGTCAGAATAACTGCCATCAGCTTCACAATACACTATCTTACCGCAATTGACAAAATAGCTTCTGCCGAAGTGATCTTCATTCTTCATAGTCAATAAATAAATACAGTTATTGCAGCGAATTAAAGAATCCCTGAAAATCAGCACATCATGGGATTCCGGCATTAAATATAAAAAATATATTGGTATTCAGATCAAAATACCTCCGGATATTCAATAATACTGGCAGATGCAGTCAGAAAAAAGTCTATCCTGGTCGCCTCCGTGCCCTTACGAACTGATTTCGGTGTAGTACCTGTGAATCTCCGTCTGTGAACGCATCGGGGGTTCACCGTTGCTTACCATCAGGTTTGACAGCTCCGCATCGAGGATACGAGCCTTCACATTGTCACTCCACTGGATATTGAAGATATCGCTTATCTCCTTCCTGATAGCCTGGTCCCAGACAGGGCAGGTGACCTCTATCCTGCGGTCGAGGTTACGCGGCATGATATCGGCAGAGGTGATATAGACCAGTTCATTGCCATCATTGCAGAATATCATGAACCGTGAGTGCTCAAGGAAGCGGTCAACAATCCCTATAGCCCTGATATTGTCACTGACACCGGAGGCCCCGGGGGTCATTGAAAACATCCCCCTGACAATAAGCCTGACCTCCACGCCTGCATCTCCCGCCTTGTAAAGCTTTGTAATGATCTCCTCATCGGTCAGATTGTTGATCTTGATCCTGATCCAGGCTTCCTTCCCCGCCCTGGCATTTTTGATCTCGTTCTCTATTAGACTCACCAGCTTATTCCGCAGGCCAAAAGGTGAAACCAGGAGATGATAGAATTTATCTTTCCGGTAGTTGGCACTGAAGAAGTTGAAGGCTTTGAGCACTTCGTTGGTGATCTTTTTGTCGGATGTGAGCAGCAGGTGGTCAGTATAGACCCTTGCAGTATCCTCATTGAAGTTACCGGTACCTACTGCGGCATACCTCTGAACCACCTCGCCCTTGACCCTGGTTATCAGGCAGAGCTTGGAGTGCACCTTCAGTCCCGGCACCCCGTAGATCACATTCACCCCTTCATCAAGCAGCTTGTTTCCCCATAGGATATTTGCTTCCTCATCAAACCGCGCCTGCAGTTCAACCACGGTGGTCACGCTCTTGCCGTTACGGGCGGCATTCATCAGTGCGTTGATGACGCTTGAGTTCCTTGCCAGCCTGTACAGAGTGATATGGATGGAGGTCACATACGGATCAATTGATGCCTCCCGGAGCAGGTCTATGAAGTGGTCAAAGGGGTGATAGGGGAAATAGAACATTATATCCTTCTTCCTGATGACCGAGAGGATGCTCTGCCCGTACTGCAGTGCAGGATGCCTCACGGGAGTAAGCTTCGGATAGTTAAGCCCTTCGCCCTCAATCTCAATGAACTTCATGAAATCCTTGAAGTTGTGGTAGCGGTTGCCCGGCATGATCACATCCTCAGTTCCGAGATTCAGTTTCTTGGACAGTATCTTAAGGAATTCAGGCGGTATCTCCCTGTCATGTACGAACCTGACAGTCGCACCTTTCTTCCTCTGCTGAAGGCTTTTTGATATTTTCTCAATGTAACTTTCAGAGATATCGTCGGCAATCTCCAGCTCCGAGTCCCTCGTTACCTTGATCGTATAGGCCGTTAACTCATCGAAGGGCAGGATTGAAAAAATCTCCTTCAGCCCCCATCTGATGACGTCATCCAGGAAGATGACATAGCGGATGCCCTTCCTTTCCGGCAGGAGGATGAATCTTGGCAGAATGTTGCGTGAAGGGATCTCAAGGAGGGCGTATCTCTTCTTATCCGTTTCGCTGTTGCGTAGTTGTATTGCAAAGTAGATGGCGTCATCAGTCAGGTTCGGCAGTTTGTTCTCCTTGCTGATAATCAGAGGCATGAGCCTCGAACGAACCTCTTTGCGGAAGTAGTTCCTGACGAACTCTGCCTGCGTGTCATCAAGCTGATCCTCGTGAACGAAGTGGATGCGATGCTTCCTTAGCTCCTTGAGCAGCCCGGCGTAGATCTCTTCGAACCGTTCGCTCTGCGTGAGCACAATGGATTGAACAGCCTTCAGGGTGGCTTTGGGGCTGTAACCGAGTATTGCCTTTGCCTTGTTGCCTAGCAGCACAAGACGCCTCAGCGTGGCCACCCTTACCCTGAAATATTCGTCGAGGTTATTTGAATAGATTCCAAGGAAATTGAATCTCTCCAGCAGGGGCACGTCGCTGTTGCCAGCTTCCTGCAGTACCCTGGCGTTGAAGGAGAGCCAGCTTATCTCCTTGGGGATGTAGGTTTTGCCCATTATTTCTCCTTAGGTGTCAGGAAGTAGAGGGTTCTCCCGCTCTCCGGTTCAACCTCAGACCAGCTTCCTGTGTCAAACTCCAGGCAATAGACTCCGGTCTTGGGCAGTGACTCCGGCTCGTCGGCCGCAAAGTATGCGGCCATCTCAGTGATAAGCGGATTATGCCCGAAGATGGTGACGGCAGGATCGTCATCCTGAAAGCTCCTGATAAAAGGCAGAAACTCATTCTCGCCAAGGTCAAGGTAAAGCTCAGGGGCCAACCTTATTTCTGCTGCACTTATCCCGTACTCCCTGGAGAATATCAGTGCGGTCTCCAGGGCACGGAAAGCAGGGCTGCTTATTATTCGTCCCGGGTGCTCGCCCTTTGCTTTCAATATCTCTGCCATCAGCCTGGTGTTCACCTTACCCCTCAGGGTCAGGGATCTTTCATAGTCAGTTATCTCCGGCGAGTGATCCTCTGCCTTGCTGTGCCTTATGAAAATCAGTTTTCTTTTCCCGGCTGTGTCTGTATTCTTATTCTTTGCCATAGTCTTTGTTTTTGATCATTTGCGGAACCTGATCTGTCTCTCTTGCCCAGTATGTCATACCCCGAAACAGGTTCCCATCTCCATGGCCTGCCTGACCATCGGGTCATCACTCTCCACGAGCTTGGTCTTGCCACCTACCTCGGAGAGTTTGACAGAGGTGATCTCTCCATTGCGCTGAGCCACCATCCTGCCGAACTCACCCCTGGCTATCAGGTTAGCTGCGGCTGCACCGAACCTCGAGGCCAGCACCCTGTCCATGGGTGATGGTGATCCGCCTCTCTGTATATAACCAAGAACTGTCTCTCTTGTTTCCAGGCCTGTCTCATCCTCTATCCTTCTGGCCAGGTATCTTGCAGGTGAGTCCTCTTCCCCGGGTATGCTTATTCCCTCAGCCACAACAACTATGGAGTAGGGTTTATTATCCTCGGCCCGCTTACGCAGGTATTTCATCACCACCTTTTCGTCGTGTGGTATCTCCGGGATGAGGATGACGTCGCCACCGCCGGCCATGCCTGAGTAAAGTGCGAGCCAGCCTGCATTATGGCCCATGATCTCAATCACCATGATCCGCTTGTGCGAGTTGGCGGTGGAGTGCAGCCTGTCAATAGCCTCGGTGGCTATATTCACTGCCGAGTCAAACCCGAAGGTCATGTCAGTGCCCCAGATGTCATTGTCTATCGTCTTGGGAACACCCACAACATTCAGTCCCTCTTCTGACAGCATATTGGCTGTTTTCATTGTGCCGTTTCCCCCGATGCATACAAGGCAGTCGAGACCCATCTGTTCATAGTGCTCCTTTATCAGCAGGGGCTTGCGTGTCTCATCCTTCTTCTTGCCGCTGCTCTTGAAAGGCTTCTCGCGCGAGGTGCCCAGAATAGTGCCTCCGAGCGTAAGTATGCCTGAGAGGTCGCTCTCGCTCAGTTCCCTGTACTCCTTATTGATCAGCCCGGCGTATCCGTCACTGATACCAATGACCTGCATCCCGTATTTGACCATGGCGGTCTTGCCCACGCCCCTGATGGCAGCATTGATGCCCGGACAGTCGCCTCCCGCTGTCAGGATACCTATCTTCTTCGGCCTGCTGTTCTTGCTGTTTGATTTGCCCATAGTTTTAGTTGTTATCCAATATCAAATGTAAGAAAAAAGCAAAGCCGGTACCCCTGGCTCTCTTATTCCTCTCCGATTTTAACTCTTACTGGTTATGAAGCAGGGGAATTGGCCTGTAAACCGATACAATTGTGTACCTTTAGACGGTATCACTATTTTTTAGCATGGCACCAAATAAATCCGCTGAAGCGAAAGATATTAAAGCAGCGATGGCAGGATACCTTGCAGGTTCGCTGAAGCTTCTTGACGTCAGACCGGTTCCGGGCGATGCAGCCATTCATGATGTAAGGGTTCTGATGAAGAAGCACAGGGCTGCCGTCAGGCTGATCAGACCCCTGCTTGATGAGGCTGTCTACAGCCGTGAGTATCTGGCAGGCAGGGAGACGGGACGAATACTTGCCACCTGGAGAGAGATGGCCGTGTTGCGTAAGACAGCACGCGCCCTGAAGAAGGAGAATCCGGAACTTTTTGTACGACTCCGTGACAACGAGAAAATGCAGGGCCTGTTGCGCAAGCCTTACTCCACCTGGGATGAGGCCGGCGAGAAGGCCGGGGCTGTCAGGGAGGTTGCCGGACGTCTGAAGAAAGCAGAGTACCGTCTTCGCTTCCTGGGATTGAATGAACCCGACATGTTGCTGATGCTGGGAGAGCTGGATGGCAGTTATAAGACAGCCTGCCAGGCTTACATGGCGTGCCGCCATAAACCTTCTGCCCGCCTGTTGCATGAGTTCAGGAAGAAATCAAAGACACTGATGTACCAGCTCACCTTCTTCAGGCACCTGAACCCGGCTGCCGTCAAGCCTGTTGAGAAGAAGCTGAACGCCATGACTCGGAACCTCGGCAAATACAACGACCTGGACCAGATCATTCAACTCACCGGTTACCGGTTCGGAGCGCCGGAAAACAGTGATACAGACAATGAACTGGCCATTGTCATCCGCGACAGGCAGGAGAGGTACCTTATGAAGGTGTGGCCGGCTGCATACCGGATCTTTGCTCCGGGCAAGAAACTGCAGGATATACTGGGAATTACTTTTTAGGGATACTCCGGCGGGGATTCAACGGATGAAAACCAGGGATATACCGCTACCTGTCCTTCAGATATGTTGCGGCGGCGTTATGCCGGCCTCAAAGCCGCGCACCAGGGCCATCAGCTGCATCCGGTTCCTGACATTGGCCTTCAGGTAGATGCGCGAGGTGTGATCCTTTACAGTCTGCAGGCTGATAAAGAGCTTATCTGCTATCTCCTGGTTGCTCAAACCGTTGCATATCTCAGTAATAATCTCCGCTTCACGGGGTGAGATCTCATTCTTCCTGATAAAATCCTCAAATCCATGTGGTAAAGGCATGGGGTCCGGAATCATTGCAGGTTTGAGATCAGCACGGTAGCTAAGATAGAGGGCACTAAGTGTTATGGTTGCAAAGAGCAGGAAGACAAAGCTCAGGGCCATCCAGGCAGAGTGAGGTATAAGCATCAGCGCCAGTGCCTGGGCAACCGCCCCGCCACTGATAATCAGGGCCAGGCCGGTACGTTCTCTGCGACCCGGGGAGGGGTTGTCGCCCCTGAGCAGGATTAATGCCGCAGTAAGCGCAAAGATCAGTGCGGCGGCCACATAATAGTGCCTGAACAGGGGCAGTGCATCGCTGAACTCCCTCTCCCTGATCACCACCCCGAGCAGGATAATGATGCCGAAATTAACAATGAGGAACACAGGAGTGAACCATTTTGAGAGGTTTGCGCCTGAAGCATCAGCGGCAAATTTTATGAGCATCATCCATCCGAACACCAGGAAGGGCAGGCCCAGCAGCAATGAGAAGACTGACACTGTAGAATAGAGTGACGGGTCAAGGCGGCTTCCCGCCAGGGCCACAATTAAGAACTGCCCCCATATGCCATAGAAGCCAAAGGCGGAGATGAAAAGATTATGGTAAAAGAGTGACCTGAGGCAGGGGAGAGGGTATTCTTCAAGGAGCTTTGTTACCAGCAAAATGCTCCCGGCAGCCATCGCCGCTGAAAAAATAAAGATGCCCAGGCTAATGAATTCCATCCCCGTCGATGATCTTATCGGTTGATATACAGTCACTACCTAAGTAGTGTCCGCAATACTTAAGTAGTGGTTTTTTAAATCACTACTAAGGTATGAATTCTGTCCGAGGGTTCCATAATAGATTTGTGATGACAGACGAAATTTTTCAAAACAGTAAAAAGCAAAAAGAATCATGGAAGCAAAACGCATTTACAGGTACGTACCCTCCTTCAGCGGCGCTTACGGCACCGGTTGGAACACAATGGCTGACAATTTTTTCAGATTGTTGCTCGTGGTGCTGGTCCTGGCGGTAATCTCATCACCCTTTTTCGGATCGAACGCTAAGTATGAATTTGAGCCCGGGGACTTCAAGAACATCCCCTTTGAGATGGATGACTTCTTCAAGTTCGGGGCACTGGGAGTGGCTGCAGCCTTCATGGGCCTTATAGCACTCCTCTACTTTTTTCTTCTTGTGCCCGTGTTTAAATACGGGGCAAAGATGATGTTCGTGCAGGCTGCACGGAAGATCACACCTGAATTTGACATGCTCATCAGCGGGTTCCGTAAGAACTACCTTAATATAGTGCTTGCCAACCTGCTTCTCACCGCACTGATCGGTATAGGAATGGTCTTCCTTTTTGTTCCGGGGATTATCCTGGCATGCCGTCTGGCATTTACCCCCTACCTGGTGATGGATAAAAATCTTGATCCCATCAGGGCAGCAGAAGAGAGCTGGAGGCTGACGCGCGGCCACGGCTGGACTATCTTCCTCATGGGACTGGTGGCGTTCTTCATCTACATCGCAGGATTTATCTGCTTATTCGTGGGAGTGCTTATATCAGACATGTGGATCAAGAGCTCGTTTGCCACTCTCTATCACTCCGTGCTTATTGAGAAAGGGCTGTGGCAGGCAGAGGCAGTGCCGGTGGAAGATGCCGGAGTATCAGGGGAGACACAGTCACCAGCAGAATAAAAGAACTGCACATCCATCTATTTGAATTTAATACTCTTCGCAGAGGGAGCCGGTAAGTCATGCCGGCTCCTTTGTTTTAGTCGGCAGTCGGCAGTAGCAGTCGGCAGTCGGCAATAGCAGTCGGCAATCGGCAGTATTGACAATGAAAGCTCGTAGAGCTTTAAGAATTGTAGGCAACAGAATCCACCCCCGTGGATATCGTCGTAGACGATAAAGAATTGTAGAATCGCAGGCAAGAGGCAGTCGGCTAAATTCTTGTCAGTTTCGCAAAGCGAAGAAGCAGTTTCTTCGTACCGGTTGATTTGAAGTCGATCAGGGCTGTTGTGTTGGGTGGCTCACCCTCAACGGAAACCACCACCCCCTCGCCGAACCGTTCATGTCTTACCCTGTCACCTTCCTCCAGCTCGTAATCAGGAGCCTGTGACGGGCCCGGCACTGCTGATGGCGGCTGTCTGTCCCTGGCATCACGCAGCCTGGTCATCTTAGCCGGCGGAGTCAGGGGACGTGCAGCTTCACCGCTGTCAGTTCCCGGCAGCGGCTCAAACACCGCTCTCTGCCTGAAAGGCTTGCCACCGGTCTGCGGGTAAGAGAGGAACTCACTCTCTATTTCACCTATGAACCGGCTTGGCGACCCTCGCTCCAGTGATCCCCATTTGTACCTGTTAAGCGCGTAGCTGAGCGTCACCCGCCGGCAGGCACGTGTCAGAGCAACATAGAAGAGCCGGCGTTCCTCCTCCAGCTCACGGGGGTTGAAGATATTCATGGCTGAAGGGAACAAATTCTCTTCCAGGCCGACTATATATACATATTTGAATTCCAGCCCTTTGGCAGAATGAATGGTCATCAGTGTCACCTTGTCGCGGTCCTCCGGCTTCTCCAGATCCTGATCGGTCAGCAGGGCTACCGACTGGAGCCATGTGGCTATGTCAGCAGGCTCACCGTTGGTGACAGCTGACTCTGTGAACTCCTTTATACCGTTGAGGAGCTCCTGAAGGTTCTCAAGCCTGTCAATCTCCTCGGGCACCTGCCCCTGTTTAAGCTCGGTGATGATACCGCTGGCAGAGGCCATTCCCGAGGCTATGTCATAGGCAGTGGCTGTCTCCGCCACGGCCATCAGCGGCAGCATCAGCCCGGTGAACTGACTCACCTTCGTTCGCAGGGCAGGAGCAAGGTGCCTGGCGCTCAGCTCCGGGGAGCTGATGACAGACCATATGCTCACCTCCAGCGCACGCGCCAGTTCCATGAGCTTCTGCACGGTGGTGTCACCGATACCCCTCTTGGGGTAGTTGATGACGCGCCTGAGCGCCTCCTCATCATCCGGATTGACAATAAGCCTCAGATATGCTATCAGGTCACGTATCTCCTTGCGCTCATAGAACGACTGTCCGCCGTAGATCTTGTAAGGTATGTTGCGCTTGCGAAGCATCTCCTCAAAAATGCGCGACTGTGCGTTCGTGCGGTACAAAATGGCAAAATCCTTCCAGTTGAGCCGCTCACGCATCCTCGTGTCAATGATATCCGAGGCAGTGACAATACCTTCCTCGCTGTCAATGGTGGTCTGTATAACCCTGATCTTCTCACCCTCATCGTTCTTTGAGAAGATTGTTTTCCTTATCTGCCCGGCGTTCTTCTCTATCACACTGTTGGCTGCATTGACTATGTTTTTTGTGGAGCGGTAATTCTGCTCAAGCTTGAACAGCCGGTAGTCAGGATAGTCTTTCTCAAAATTGAGGATATTCTCTATGCGTGCCCCCCTGAAAGAATAGATACTCTGTGCATCATCCCCCACAACGCACAGGTTCCTGTGCTTCTCAGAGAGCTTGTGAACAATTATGTACTGGGCGTAGTTGGTGTCCTGGTATTCGTCAACAAGCACATAGTCAAACCGGTTGCGGTACTCCTCAAGCACGCCCGGAAAATCGCGGAAGAGGATATTGATGTTCATCAGCAGGTCATCAAAGTCCATGGCGTTGGACTTGAAGCACCTGGCTGCGTAGTGTCTGTAGATATTGGCGGCTTCAGGTACCCTTGAAGCTTTGTCAGACTCTGTTATCTGGGGCACTGCACCGTACTGTTGTGCCGTGATGAGGTTGTTCTTTGCGTGCGAGATCCGGGCGGCAATGGAGGCGGGCTTGTAGACCGAATCATCCAGTTTCATCTCTCTTATGATCGCCCTGATCAGACTGCGCGTATTATCCTGGTCGTAGATGGTGAAGTTGCTCTTGTATCCGAGATAATGTCCGTCATAACGAAGGAATCTTGCAAAGATGGAGTGGAAGGTACCCATCCAGAGGCTCCGCGCTTTTTCCGGCCCCACTATATTCATGATCCGTTCCTTCATCTCGCCGGCAGCCTTGTTGGTGAAGGTGAGAGCCAGGATACGGTGGGCGGGCACACCCTGCTGAAGCAGGTATGCAATGCGGTAGGTGAGAACCCTTGTCTTGCCTGAGCCCGCACCGGCGATGACCATGGCAGGACCATCGGTATTGATAACGGCCGCCTGTTGTGCCTCGTTAAGCTCTTTCAGATAGTCGCGAAACATGAATGAGAATGCAGAATTTTAATCCCCCAAAGAACGTCATTTTTTATTAGGTTTGCATATCAAAAGAAGGAGTAAATCCGTTTATCAGGTGTGTCAAGGTACCTTGCCCTCATAATCATCATGTTGCCCCTGGCACTGCAGGCGCAGATCACTGCCCCGGGCAGCAGTGCTGTACGTTATACCACCTATCCGGCCACCCCCGGGCATGACCCGGTGTTCATCTTCTGTGTGAGCAGCGACGGTGAGACCGGTACCCTGGAGGCAGCCAGCCCGGGAGGCACCCCGCCGTTCACATTTACCTGGACAGGATACAACGAAGCCGGCGGCGGTTACACAATACCCGTCAAAACGGAAACGGGAACCACATCCACGGCCTCCGGACTAGGCGAGGGCGGATACAGGGTGCAGATAAGTGACGGCGGAGGATACAGCACCGAGCTGTTTGCATGGGTCCATCTTGACCGGCCGGTGGCACAGGCGGCCCTGCTGCACTATACCTGTGACTATGTAGCCCTTGACGGCACGGCGGCCCCGGACCAGTTTGACTACTATGACCCCTCCACGGGAGCACCGCGCAGGCTCCCCAACGGCGTCCGGCACCTCTGGTCGTCTTCGCCGGCATCGGCAATACCTTACCCTGACCTGGAGATTGATCCCATAACATACTCCCCGCCGCTGGACGATGTGAGGTATACCCTCGAAGTTACTGACAGCTTCGGATGCGCCACATCAGCGTCATTTGACTATGAGTCCATCCATGTAAAGGCTGAGTTCACCGCTGAACCCCTGGAGGGCGAGGCGCCACTGGAGATCAGCTTCACTGACAACTCCGTCAGGGCAACGAAATACCTCTGGAAGTTCGGGGATGATTCGGTCTCAACTCTTCCGGACCCCGGCCCTCATAAATACTATATCCCCGGCGAATACACCATCTCCCTCACTATTGAAAGCGAGCTCACCTGCCGTGACTCCGCCACGATGAAGATTATGGTGCTGCCATCCACCCTTAAGATACCCAACGTCTTTACTCCCAATGACGACGGAATAAATGATTTCTTTGTCCCGGAAAAACAATCGCTCCGCTTCCTCAACCTCCAGATCTTTTCAAAGGCAGGACATCGTGTCTACTATTACCAGGGCGACGGTGATGACCTGCAGAGCTGGGAGGGATGGGACGGTAAGATCAACTATTCGGAACGTCGCGCAGCACCGGGAGCCTATTACTTTGTCCTCCGTGCCGAAGGGTATGATGATGTGGACTACAAGGGCAGGGAGTACAGGGGGACGGTCTACCTCTACAGGTAGCAGTCGGCAGTCGGCAGTCGGCAATCGGCAGTCTTCAAACTGTCATGGTACTGCTGACTGGTACTGCCAACTGCCGACTGGTACTGCCAACTGCCGACTGCCTCTTGCCTGCGAATCTACAATTCTTTATCGTCTACGACGATATCCACGGGGGTGGATTCTGTTGCCTACAATTCTTAAAGCTCTACGAGCTTTCATTGGCCTACAATTCTTAAAGCTCTACGAGCTTTCATTGTCAATACTGCCGACTGCCGACTGCCGACTGCTACTGCCAACTGCCGACTGGTACTGCCAACTGCCGCTATTCACCGGCCATTTTCCGCCACCCGGCGGTATTTAACAAATATTTATCATAAAAAACTTTGAAAACTCAAATAGTTTTCTGAATATTGTGCCCGATTTTCAGGAGACAATGAACCATCTGGAAGAATACGATATAAGAATTATCACCGGTGCTGCCGAGCTGTTCCGTGTTTACGGCATCAAGTCGGTTACCATGGATTCCATTGCCTCGCATCTTGGGATCTCGAAGAGAAGCATCTACGAGCGGTTCAGGGACAAGGATACCCTGCTCTTCGCAGTTCTGGATTCAATGATTGCCAAACAGAGGGAGAAGATTGAATCAATACTTGAAAATTCTCCGGATGTAATCTCGGCTGTATTTACCATCATACGTATGGGCCGTGACCATGCTGCTACCATGAATCCGCTGATCAGTTCTGACCTTAAGAAGTATCACAGCAAGGTATTGAAACGTCTCAGTGAGACATGCGGGCATCCTGATCATGAGGCTGCGCTAAGGATTCTTACAAAGGGGGTCAGCCAGGGCATCTTCCGGCAGAACATAGATACGGAGATAGTAGGCAGGGCATTCAGGGGAATTGCAGGTCTTACCGGCGATGAGGAGCTCTTTCCTCCGGATATGTTCATGAGAAGCGACATTATGAAGAACGTCATGGTGAACTACATGCGTGGTATTTGCACGGAGAAGGGAATTAACCTGATTGATTCCATGGAGAATGAAATATGAATATTGAAACAGTAAATAGTGGTTTTATGAAAAGAAGATTAATTGCTTTCATTTTGATGGTTGCCTCCTCTGCCGGGGCGGGACTGCGGGCGCAGGATGTTCCGGCAACGCTGTCGCTGTCCGTTGATGAGGCTGTGGAGTATGCGCTTGACAACAACCGAAGCGTGGCATCCGCCAGGTACGAGTTGCTCGCTTCGGAGAAGGGGGTATGGGAGGCGATGGCTGCAGGACTGCCGTCGATAGATGCAACCGCCTCACTCAGTTATAACCTTGCCATCATGACAAGGATCATAGATTTCGGGGGAACACCCACTCCCTTCAAGTTCGGAACAGAGTATGATGCAGCTATTGGTGTTTCTGCCTCTGCTGTTGTTTTTAACGCTCCCTGGCTTGTGGGTGTACAGACAGCAAAGATGGCAACAACCCTGGCACGCCAGGGACTGACGCAGACAACCCTTGATACCAAGGAGAATGTCAGGAACGTCTATTTCCTTATCCTTACCCTCATGGAAAGCATGAAGGTTGTTGATGCAAACCTTGAAAACCTGAACGCTATCCTTGAATCAACGAAGGCAATGTACAGCGTAGGTATGGCCGAGGCAACAGATGTTGACCAGATGCAGTCTACCGTCACCATGCTTGAAAACTCAAGATCATCCATGTTAAGGTCAATGGAGGTGAATCATAACATGCTCAGGTTCCTCCTCGGTGTGCCGGCCAGCACAGAGATCTCTCTCACAGACGATCTTGACATGATCACGGAGCAGATTGATGTGGAGGCTCTCCTGTCAGATGAGTTCAGGATAGAGGACAACATCAGTTACCAGCTTACGGAGAGTCAGCTGGCAATGTCAGAGCTGGCGCTCAGGAGCGCTAAGGCAAGCACCCTTCCCAGCCTGGCCGGTTCGATCTATTACAACAGGAATGGTATGGGCGATGAGCTGATGCATATGCAGTACTTCCCCTATTCGGCAGTGGCCATCCAGCTCCAGATCCCGATATTTGCATCAGGATTAAGGAGCGCGAAGATAAACAAGGCAAAGATCAACCTTGACAAGAGCCTTAATACCAAATCCATGGTTTCCGAGCAGCTGTTGATGCAGGAAAGGCAGCTGAGATACAACCTGCTCAATGCAAATGAGCAGTTTAAAAGCCAGAAGGCCAACATCGAGATTGCCGGACGAGTACTGGAGAGCTTTGAGAACAAGTTTAACCAGGGAATGGCCTCCAGTCTTGACCTGACACAGGCCAACAACAACTACCTGACGGCGCAGAACAATTATATCCAGGCTCTTATGAACCTGCTCCAGACCAAGGTGGCATTTGACAAACTGATGAACAAGCTATAACAGAAATACAATTATCAAAACATAATACAATGAACCGCAAAATTTTCTCACTGATCATTGCTGCAGGCATTCTGCTTGCATCCTGCGGCTCCAGGGAAAACCAGTCAGGAGCAGCAACCGGAACAGCTGATTCGGTAAGCGTCATTCCGGTGAAGGTGATGCCGGTAAGCAGAACAACGATAGCCCGGACTATAGACTATACATCTACCATACAGGCTTACGAGGAGGTCAATCTTGCACCTTCAACACCTGGCAGGGTTGATAAGATATATGTAGAGGTGGGTGACAGGGTACAGAAGGGGCAGGATCTGTTCCTGATGGACCGCACACAGTATTATGCCAACAAGATTCAGCTTGCCAGTCTTGAGAAGGATCTGGCCAGGCTTGACACCCTGCTGAAGGTAGGGAGCGTAAAGGAGCAGCTCTATGATCAGACGAAAGCTCAATATGAGGTGATGAGGGCCAATGTTGATTTCATGGAGGAGAACACCCTCCTGGAGGCTCCCTTCGCCGGGATCATCACCGGCAAGTATCTTGAAGACGGAGAGCTCTACTCCGGTGCACCGGGCATGTCAGGCAAGTCCGCGGTGGTCACCCTGATGCAGATCAATCCTGTGAAGATCATGGTCAACATCTCTGAAAAGTACTTTCCTCTGATCAAAACCGGCATGAAAGTGCGTGTGGTGGCTGATGTATACCCGGATAAAAGCTTCGAAGGAACAATCTTCAGGATACACCCTACAATTGATGCCATGTCTCGTTCATTCCGTGCAGAGGTGCGTATTGCCAACGGCAGGGAACAGCTCAGGCCGGGGATGTTTGCACGGGCATACCTTGACATGGGTGAGGAGGAGGCCTTTGTGGTACCGGCAAACGCCGTGATGCTACAGGAGGGCACCAATGAGAGGTACATCTTCGTGGTTGAAAATGGTGTTGCTGTAAGAAAGACCGTTATCCTCGGGCAGAGGTATGATGACCGCTTTGAGATCGCCGGAGGCGACCTTAAGGAGGGTGACAGCCTTGTAACCGAAGGACAGGCACGGCTCAGGAACGGCCAGAAGGTAGAGATTGCGAAATGATGATTAACAAGTGACAACAACAGAATATGAGTATATATGCAAGTGCAGTAAAAAAGCCCGTAACCACCATTCTGATCTTCGTCATCACGATGGTTATGGGGCTTTATTCCCTGACGCAGCTGCCAATCGACCTCTACCCTGAGGTTGAACTCCCGTTCCTGTCGGTTTTTACCAGCTACCCGGGAGCCAGTGCGGCGGATATAGAAACGAACATAACACGGCCTTTGGAGGATGCCCTTAACTCCGTCTCGGGGCTCAAGGAGATTACATCCACCTCCAGTGATAATGTCTCAGTGATATTTATGGAGTTTGAGTATGAGACCAACCTAGACGAAGCCTCAAATGACGTGAGAAGCTCGCTGGCCTTTGTCGAGGGTTTCCTGCCGGAGGATGCTGAAGACCCTACCATCTTCAAATTCAATTCCAGCATGATGCCAATAATTTTCTATGCCATTACTGCCAGTGAAAGTTACCAGGGGCTGGAGAAAATTCTTGACGAGAAGCTGGTTAACCCGCTTAACCGAATTGATGGCGTGGGTAACGTCGGCCTCTCTGGTGTGCCGGGCAGAGAGATCTATGTGGAGGTGGATCCGCGTCGCATGGAAGCCTATAATCTCACAATAGAGCAGATAGGCAACGTGCTCAGGGCCGAAAACCTGAACATGCCGGCCGGGTACCTGGAGATGGGCAGGATGGATTACCCTCTAAGAATTCAGGGTGAGTTTGCAGAGAGTGACCTGATAGCCAATGTCATTGTCGGCAACTTTAATGGCAACAATGTCTACCTGAGAGACATAGCCACAGTTAATGACACCATCAGGGAGACCAAGCTGGTAGCCAAGATTGACGGCGAGCAGGGAATGACCCTCTTTGTGCAGAAGATGTCAGGCGCCAACAGCGTTCAGATCTGCCATGAGGTGGATCAGGAAATACAGAGACTGCAGAAGGATCTTCCTCCAGATATCCGCATAGAAAAGATAATGGATACATCAGAATTCATCCAGGGCTCTATCAATAACCTGACGGAGACACTGATGTATGCGGCACTCTTCGTGGTGCTGGTGGTCCTCTTCTTTCTGGGCAGGTGGCGCGCAACACTGATCGTCATCCTGACAATACCTATATCGCTCCTGGTGGCTTTCGTCTATATTTTCCTGACGGGAAGCTCAATAAACATAATCTCACTTTCATCGCTCTCCATAGCCATAGGGATGGTGGTTGACGACGCCATTGTGGTATTGGAGAACATCACCAAGCATATTGAGAGGGGCAGTCGCCCGCGTGAGGCTGCCATCTACGCAACCAATGAGGTGTGGCTGGCAGTAATTGTCACAACACTGACAGTGGTGGCGGTCTTCCTGCCCCTGACCTTTGTCAAGGGACTTACCGGAGTGCTATTCTCACAGCTGGGATGGATTGTCTCCATCACAATTATTATGTCAACCATCGCCGCCATTACCCTGACCCCGACACTCAGCGCACTGCTGCTCAGGGTGCGGCCAATAAAGGAAAATGCATCATTCTGGAGCTGGGACGGATCAATACATAAATTCCTGGAATGGATTGACGGATTTTACGTGAAAACACTCTCATGGGTACTTCATCATAAGAAGTTTGTGATCTTTGGAGCCCTGGCCATATTTATCGGATCAATGTTACTGTTTAAAATCATCGGAACCGAGTTCATGCCTTCAGCTGATGAGTCAAGAGTCTCGGCAACGGTTGAGCTTCAGACAGGAACGAGGGTCTCCGAGACTGAAAGGATTGCTGACAGGATAGACTCAATTGTAAGAAATCAGATCCCTGAGGTGGAACTCATCTCAATGTCTGCCGGAACAGATGACAGCGGGGGCTTCACATCTCTTTTCAGCCAGAGCGGGACACATATAGTTACTTTCACCTTCCGGCTGCTTGATGTGGAGGACAGATCACGGTCTTCTGAAGAGATAGCCGAAGATATCCGCCAGATAATTGCCCCGATGCCGGAGGTTATCAACTACTCCGTACTGGCCCAGACAGGCGGGATGGGAGCCATGGGCGGTGGCAACACTGTTGATATTGAGATATACGGATTCGATATAACCAGTACAAACCTGCTGGCCGAACAGCTTGCTGAAAGGCTCAGAAAGATTGAGGGTGCTGCCAACGTGGATATCAGCCGTGACAAATCGAAGCCCGAACTCCAGATCATCCTTGATCAGGACAAACTACTGCGCTATGGCCTTACAACGGCCCAGGTCTCCGCTGCTATCCGTAACCGGGTTGACGGTCTGACAGCCACACGGCTCCGTCAGTTCGGCGATGAGTATGATGTGATTGTCAGGTATAAGGAATCTGCACGCAACTCTATTACCGAGATTCAAAACATAGGGGTGGCGCTCCCCACCGGGCAGGTCATAAGGCTCGGAGAGATTGCCGAGGTAAAGGAGTACTGGTCGCCCCCAAACATTGAAAGAAAACGGAAAGAGCGTATTGTCACCGTCTCGGTCACTCCTTACAAGAGGGCTCTTAACCTTATGGTTGCTGACATCCAGAAGGAGCTTGCAGGCATGGCTATTCCCACCGGGGTTATGGTGGAGATATCAGGAGCATTTGAAGACATGCAGGAGTCATTTATGGATATCGGGTTGCTGATGGTCATATCGCTGATACTGGTGTACCTGGTTATGGCCTCGCAGTTTGAGTCGCTCAAGATGCCTCTGATAATAATGCTTTCTATACCGTTTGCCTTCTCGGGAGTTGCTATAGCCCTGTTCCTCACAGGCACCAACCTCAGCCTGATTGCGGCCATCGGCGCCATAATGCTCATTGGTATTGTAGTAAAAAATGCCATTGTGCTTGTAGACTTCATCAACCTCACGCGCGACCGCGGGGTGGAGCTCTACCAGGCTGTCATCACCTCGGGACGTTCAAGGCTCAGGCCGGTACTGATGACATCAATGACCACCATTCTTGCCATGCTCCCGCTGGCCATCAATCCGGGTGAAGGCTCGGAGCTGTGGCAGCCCATGGGTATCGCCGTCATCGGAGGGCTGGTATTCTCAACCATCGTCACCATGGTGCTGGTGCCCGTCGGGTATGTGCTCATAGCCCGCCATGGCGAGAGAGATAAAAAACATAAGATGGCCTTCAGGGACATGAAGTTCCTGGATGAGATAAGTGAAAACCACGAAAACGGAAAATCATGAAGGCAGTAATGATAATTTATAACCTCGCCTTGACAGAGAAGGTGGAGTACACGCTTGAGCATTTCGGCATCAGGGGATATACACAGTGGGACAATGTTGAAGGTGTAGGCACGTTGACAGGTGTTCCCCATCTTGGCACCCATACCTGGCCGGAAATCAACGGGGTGACGCTGACCTTTGTAGATGAGGAGAAGGTAGCCCCGCTGCTTGAGGCGGTGCAGCGCATTGATGCCATCAACAGGGAGGTGGGCATCAGGGCATTTGTCTGGTCTATAGAACAGACTGTCTGACCAACGGGCAGCCGGGAGGTTCTCTCCCGGCTTTACTCCGGCGGGGCGAAGCTGCTGCCGCCGCCACCAGTTATTATTTAATTGTAACGACGCTCCATGCGGGGCATAGCTTCTATTGCATGCCAATTTCCGGCGTCATGTTTTACAGCATTTTTATTTATAAAAGGAATAATTTCTATTTTTATGGCGGAAGAATTACCAAAATAAAAGTAAAAGCCATGCCGAAATTCATTTCTCTGTTTTCACTGCTCATTTTCCTTTTTCTTGCCACATCATGTAAAAATTCCAAGGTAGATCAGAAGGTTACAGCTTCTGAAGCTCCTGTAGGATTAACATCGGATGCGAAGCTTAATCCTGACCTTGAAGCCAAACTCGGATCGTGGCTGAAAAAAGATGTCGAGTGCTACGGTATTGTAGTGGGGTATTTTGCTGACGGAAGCACACTGGGTAAGTCTGTTAAATGCCGTGTTGTTGCCATCAAGCCTGATAAGATCAAAATGAAGACAATTGAGAGCGTCAGCCTGCTGCAGGGTGAGGGATGCGATAAGATGGGTCTGGCCTATGGCGACACCTGGTGGGAGGAAGAGGGAGACATCTTCCGTACCCGGGAAGAGGCTGAAGCCTATATCAGAGATAAGGGCTGGACAGCTAAGTAGCCCTAAAGGAAGCGTCATGCTATGTTAGTGATTATCCCGCTTTTATATCTCTCTACCGTCTGGGATGAGTGATCGTGAACTGGTAAAGGCCGTCATCAGGGGTGATAACAGGGCCATGCGTGACCTGATATCAAAATATCAGGATCTGGTGCTGAATACCTGTTATAAGGTCTTGCAGTCGAGGGAAGATGCAGAGGATATTGCCCAGGAGGTATTTATTGAGACGTACCGCTCCGCTGCAGGACTAAGGTACGAGGATGACATCTCATACTGGCTATACCGCATTTCGCTTAATAAATCAATAAATCACCTTAAGCGGTCGCAGAACATACTTTTTCGGTCGTTGATGCAGCTTGAAACTCTCTTCCGTCATGATAATGCCACAAATATTAGCCCGGAGCCTCATTCTGATGACCATCCAGGCGACAGACTGGAGGCGGCAGAGAGGGATGAGGTCGTTAAAAAGGCTGTGGCAACCCTGCCGGCAAAACAACAGAAAGCCTTTATACTCTTTTACTACGAGGAGCTCTCCTATAAAGAGATAAGCAGCATACTGGGACTCTCGGTGGCATCAGTTGAATCGCTTCTTTTCCGTGCACGTGAAAATCTGAAGAAAAGATGCTGTCCGGATCAACCCGAAAAAAAGGAATTTAAATCTTCAAATCATGATACCTGAAAAAACCAACAGGATTTTGCTCTGGCTCAACCTGATCCTGATCCTGATCATCACATCGGCTGTGATTACCTTCCTGGTAATGAAAAGCTCGGGTGAGAATCAAACCAAGGATACGGGTGTGTTCAATTCCATGGATATGCTCCGTAAGGAACTCAGTCTTACTGATGAACAGTACCGGAAGATTCTCCTGGAGAATGACCGGACAACCCGGACATACAACATTGTTTTCGACATGATGTGCGAAACCAACGTGGCAATGATTGAGGAGCTGGCCAGGGAAGAGAGTGACCCGGCAGTGCTTGACAGCCTCTCCAGGAAAGTGGGAACGCTCAGCGCCTCCCTCAGAAGGCACACCACCGACTACTTTATGAATCTCAAGAGCATCTGCAACGAGGATCAGCAAAAAGAGCTCACCGAGATCTTCAAGAGAATGATGCAGCTTGATGAACTATGCGCGAGCTGCAACAAGAGAGAGTGTCCCAGGAGAGAACGGATAAACAACATCGGAAAATAATTTTCTGTGGTGACCGCAGGTTTTCTGCTCTTCACTTGTCTTTATATTAAGCGTTCATATTTATTCTGATTAAAATTATGCCAGATTATTTTTCAGATCTTGCCGGGAACCTGAAAGGCAAGAGATTAGATGTCCCCGACTCATTTGCCGACGATATCATGTCAAAGATTGAGCAGCGGAGGGAGGGAGGATTCAGATCCATGTCAGTGCCTTCACGGATACTTCTCTCCACGGTGGTGCTTGCAATTTACTGTTCACTGGGTGTCCTGCTGGGATTAAAGGGCTACAGTGACCTGCAACCTGACGGTAACTCATCTTCCCATGAGGCCCTGGTGGAACTCATGGACTCACACTATATAAGCACAGACCTTCTTCACGATCCCATCTTCAGAAATTTTGTCTGCAAATAATATAATAGCAAATGGCCAACCTGGTGCTTTATGCATGGTCAGGAGTTCACAGAAGGAGTTAATTATTTTTTTATGTAAGTCCCACTCGACCAATAATAAGAACGATATAATCTGATGAAGAAACAAAACTTGTACAAGCTCCTATATCAATTTGCGATAATTGCTATACTCACATTTATGGGCTTTCGCCTGCTCTTTGACAAGGCTTATGCTCCCGACTTCGAGGCTTATTGTCCGTTTGGAGGACTGCAGGCACTGGGAAGCTATCTCACCATGGACTCTCTCTCCTGCTCCATGACCAGCACGCAGATTATGATGGGGGTGGCTCTCTTTATTGGTATCGTGCTCTTCTCCAGGCTCTTCTGCGGATACATCTGTCCCCTCGGCACCGTGGGAGAGTGGATAGGCAAGCTGGGCGACAGGCTGAAGGTGAGAATAACCCCTAAAGGTTTTGTCGACTACGCCCTCCGCCTTCCGAAGTATGCCCTGCTCTTTATTACATTCTACTTCACTCTGAAGTCCAGCGAACTCTTCTGCAAGAAATTTGACCCCTACTACGCCGTTGCCTCAGGCTTTGACAGCGATGTGGTATTGCTATGGGCCCTGCTGGCTATCATTGCCCTGGTGGTAGGGTCACTCTTCGTAAGGCTCTTCTGGTGCCGCTACCTATGCCCCCTGGGAGCCCTCTCTGCCATATTCAAGTTCTCATGGTGGTTCCTGAGCGTGATGGCACTGTATGTGATACTGATACTGGTGGGTCTTGATATATCATATGTATACCCGCTCCTGGTAATCGCCGGCGGCGGATACATTCTCGAGGTTACACGGATGAAAAAGGTATGGCCTGATCCGGTGCATATCACACGCAATACGGAAACATGTATCGATTGTGGCCTCTGCTCTGAAACCTGTCCGCAGGGCATTGACGTGGCGCGGATGGAGAAGGTGACCCATACAGACTGCACTCTGTGCGGCGACTGTCTCCATGCCTGTCCTGAGAAAGATACACTCCTGATCAACAAAAAGACTATAAAGTGGCTTCCGGCAGTAGTGCTGGGAGCACTTATCATCCTTGGCATTGGTGCAGGCAGCCTGTTCGAGCTGCCGACCATAGACCAGAAGTGGGGCACCCCTGAGCAGATTGAGAGTGCCGGGGTATTTGAGATGGAAGGGTTGAAGAATATCAAGTGCTTCGGCAGCTCAACGGCTTTCGCCAACCAGATGCGAAGACACGAAGGGATTTACGGTGTTGCCACCTATGTCGCCAACCATAAGGTGCGGGTGCTGTATGACACATCGCTCTATGACGACGAAAAGTTGCAGCAGCTTATGTTCGTACCGGTGAAGCGTGTCGTCAGGGCGGTGACGAAGGATGTTGACTCGGTCACCTACTATACCCTTACCGTAGATAAGTTCTTCGATCCGCTTGATGCCACATATCTGCAGCATCTGCTCAATCAGAAGACCGATGCCTGCGGTTTCCAGACTGAGTTTGCCTGCCCGGTGATAGTGCGAATATACTTCCCGGCAGGGACAGAACCCGGCAGGGAAGCACTGACGGAGGTTATTGAGTCCAAAAACCTGACCTTCACCTCCAATGACAATGAATTTCATGTCAAACTGCCCTATAAGGTCATTACCTTCGATGATGAGCCTATGACAATGTCAAAGAGAGAATATGCTTCAGCCATGTTCGTCCCGACGGCCTCACGCTTCAACGGATACTCAAATTTTTCAGATGATGTAGTCTCAAAATATATCCTGAGAATGGGCGCAAACGCGTCACTCAAGGCCAGGTATACATACCTGGTAAGCCACCTTTCAAACGATGACGGCATAATAGCCTTTGAAACCGCCCTGGACTCAGCAGGGGCGGAGATGGGCGTGATTCATTATGTTGACACGCTGACTGTTCCTGATGACATTTATGCCGCTGTCAATTCAGATACCCTTCTCTTCCATTACAGTGACGGACGTACGGGCAAACTCGCCAATCCATTCAGCTTCCCTGATCCCGGCACAGTAATAAAATAGAACGTAAATACAGCAAACTGTAATAGTCCCACCAAAACTGATAACCGACAAACGCCATATGTATGCGATAGAATGCAAAAACCTCACCCATTATTACGGGAAGAAGCTGGTATATGAGAACCTGAGCTTCAATGTCGAAGAGGGCAAGATACTAGGCCTCCTCGGCAAGAACGGTACCGGAAAGTCAACTACCATCAACATCCTTAACGGTTTCCTGCAGCCCTTTTCGGGAGAGTGTCTTATCTACGGTGAGAACACCCAGACCCTCTCCCCGGATACCAAGAGAAGGATTGGATTCCTGATAGAGGGACATATCCAGTATTCCTTCATGAATATTCACCAGATAGAGAAGTTCTACTCCGGCTTCTATCCCGACTGGAACAGCGCACCTTACTGGGAGCTGATGTCAAAGCTCAAGGTCACCCCGACACAGAAAATCTCAACCATGTCCTGTGGCCAGCGTTCACAGGTGGCACTGGGACTCATCCTGGCACAGGATCCTGACCTGCTCATCCTTGACGATTTCTCCATGGGATTAGACCCGGGATACAGGAGGCTCTTCATTGACTATATGCGTGAGTATGCCAAGGCTGAACACAAAACAGTCTTTGTCACCTCCCACATCATTCAGGATATGGAGCGGCTGATAGACGATGTGATGATCATGGATTACAACAAGATACTGGCACAACAGCCTGTTGATCAGTTCATGAACACCTTCAGGCAGTTCAATATCACTCTAACCTCACCGGAGCAGGAGGTTGACCTCGACGGCATTGCCGTCAACATTGAGAAGGTCAAGGACAAAGTTGAGTTCTATACATATTCCACGGAGGATGAGGTTAAGAATTATCTCACATCAAAAGGTATTGCCTACAACTCATTTGAGGAGAAGAAGATGTCACTCGAAGATGCATTTATAGGACTCACGCGCAAGTATTAACACTGAACATCACACATATGCTTAAATCAATATTGTATAAAGAGTGGATTAAGATCAGGCTGGTTGTCTGGATAGCCCTCGGTCTTGGCCTCCTGGCCCTGATCAATATCTTCCTCAAGGTGCGTCATGACATAATGTTTGTCGATGCTGCAAACTACTGGTATTCATTCCTGTTCAGGGGTTTTACCTATTTCAGCATACTGAAGTTCCTGCCTTTTGTAATTGGCCTGGCGGTAGCCATAGCACAGTACTTCCCGGAGACAGTCAACAAGAGGATCAAGCTGACATTTCACCTTCCTGTCTCCGAGAACGGGATACTTATCAAGATGCATGCATTCGGGGCAGTGATGCTGTTGGCTATTTTCGTGGTCATACTGGGACTCTTCACAGCCGGCAGTGCAATCTTCTTCCCTTCAAACATTATCAGGGCATCACTGCTGACCATGTTGCCCTGGTTTCTCGCTGGCATGGCAACCTATTTCATGGTTGCACTGATACTGCTTGAGCCAATGTGGATCTTCAGGGGACTCTACGCGGCAGCGGCTGCAGGATTTGTGACAATCTTCTTCACAGGTGCATCAATAGGCGCATTCAGACCGGTGCTTCTGCCACTCACGCTGATTACCCTGGTTCTCAGTTGTGTTGTTTTGTTTTCGGGTTACAGGTTCAGGAAAGGAGAGATGTAAGATGATAAAGTTCAGCAGATATATATTAGTAGCTACAGCCATCCTGGTAGCATCGATAGTGCTGCCGACACTGTTCTGGACAATCTTTGAGAAGGTTCCCAGGTCACCCAATATATTCTACAGCACCATTACGGAAGACTTTGTGATTGTTGACGGCAGTAAGAAGAAAAATCCGGAAGGGAAGGAATACACCTCTGAAGAGTATGAAAAGATTCTTCCCTTCATGTTCTTCAGGCAGCTGATGGCTGATGGTACAATGCCCGATTCCATCAACGGAGTACTGATGGAGGCTCCCTCAATCAGCCGGGCCTCATCATTCTACAGGTATACACCGAAAAGACTCGACTCTCCGGTTCCCACCCTCTGGCCCATGTTTGAATCGCAGAGCGGAAAGGTAAACCTCACCATGCCGGAGGACTATTTCCGGATTGAGAAAAGGATGGAATTCATTGTGGCCAGAACAAACGAGGTCAACGAAGAGAAGAGCAGCCTGTTTACTGCTGCCCTGGCGGAAGAGGGATTCTCATTTCCGGCCGGGATCATAGCTGGCATTCCCACAACCAGGAAGTCGTGCGACGAGGGATATTTCATCACTGACAGCGCAGGGGCACTCTTTCATGTAAAGATGATTAAAGGGCAGCCATACGTTGTTCGTATTGACACTCCCGAAGAGCTTGATATTGTATACATTGAAGCTGTGGATATCCGCAGCAAAGAGTATTACTGTTATGTTTTTACCCGTAACAAGGGTGTATTTGTGGTAATGGATGAGGTCTATGACCTCCAGCGGCTGCCGGTTGACGGATTTAATCCTTCCATTCACACCTTCAGGCTTACCGCTGATCTGTTCAATAAGTGCATCACCGTTATGGGAAGTAACTGGTATGAGGCAATAGCACTTGATGACATGTATAATGTTGTGGCCACCCACGGAGAGGAGTGGGAAGATCTGTATGACAGACCTGACGGAAAAATGTTTGCCTCACTCTTTCCGTTCGAGACACAGATGAGAGATGATAATTCCTCGTTTGTAAGGTTCTACTTCAAGCCTTCACCGGGCGTAAGGTGGCTCATCGTCAACCTGCTCGCCCTGATAGTGACAGTGGTGCTGATTATCAGGCGCGGATGGCCGCTGAGATCCAATATCCCGGATCTGATTATAACAGCGGTAACCGGGGTGTACGGACTGATTGCCACACAGTTCTTTCCGAACAAATTCAGTAAAGTGAAACCTCCAGTCAAAAACTGACAGATTGAAAAAGTTACTTTCAATAGTGTTGTTGCTAGGCGTTGCCCTGGTGCTGACGGGACAGACAAGGTCGTCGATGCAGGGCAAGATCATCTGCCGGAATACAGGAGAACAGGTGATGATGGCAACCGTGGTTGTCAAGGAGCTTAACATCTGGGCCACCACCAATGATTCCGGCGACTTTGTGCTGCGGAATGTCCCTTCCGGGACCTATACGCTGGTTGTCTCATGCCTGGGGTTTATCGAGCATGAGCATCAGGTTACCTTCCCGGTTCGTGAAGAGAAGGTCACTATTCTTATTGATGAGGCCACCCTTGCCATCGAAGATGTTGTGGTGACAGCAAAAGAGGGGCGGCGAATAGCCTCGGGGTCGGTGATAGAACAGTCGGCCATACAGCATGTGCAGCCCACCGACCTCTCCGATGTATTGCAGTTGCTGCCGGGCCAAACGGCGCTTAACCCAGACCTCTCCAGGCCCAAACAGCTGACTGTCAGGGAGATCATCAGGAAAGACGGTTACATAGGCGATAATATGGCCAGCCTGGGGACATTGCTTATTGTTGACGGGGCACCGGTGTCCAATGATGCCAATATGCAGTTTCTCAAGACTACCGGTGCATCTACGGGCGTCACTGCCGGTTTTGCCACCACAGCCTCAGGAGGAACTGATGTCAGGCAGATAGCTGTTGACAATATTGAAACCATCGAGGTTGTAAGAGGTATTGCCGGAGTGGAGAATGGCGATATGCTAAGCGGTGCGGTCAAGGTGACCATGAAAAAAGGGAAGACCCCCTTTACAGCCAAAATAAAAACCGATCCCGGAATAAAACAGTTCTATGCCGGAAAAGGCCTGGCACTTGGAGACAAGGCCGGGACACTGAACCTCGACTTTGACTATACCCAGTCTTTTGATGATATAAGGGTAAGATACAAAACCTTCAACAGGCTCAACGGTGGTCTTATCTACAACAATACCCTTTTCAGGGAAACCAGACCGCTCACCCTGAGCCTTTCGGCACGTGGATCCCAGACCCTGGACGTCAGCAAAAACGATCCTGATATGCTTGATATCGAGGACTATGAGGCAAAGGATCAGGGTCTCTCCATGAACCTTAATGCCAAATGGGCGATGAACTCCACGGTGCTGACAAACCTGAACCTGATGGTCTCAGGCAATATACAGCATCAGGTGGGCCATGAGGTCACCATGGAGGAGATACCCTCCGGAGCCCAGCCGCAGCCGGTAGCCTACGAGCCGGGAGAGAACCAGGTACCCATACTGCCCTCCTCGTATATCAGCGATCTCACCATCGACGGCCGCCCCTATTATTACAACGTGAAACTGTCAGGCAACCGGTCGTTCAACATCGGCAAAATACTCAGTAATATTGTTGCAGGGGTTGATTATAAACTAATAGGCAACAACGGTTTGGGAAGGGTCTATGACCTGTCGCGGCCGCCTGTGCCCACTGGAGGAACAGATGCCAGACCGAGGTCATACAAGGATATACCATCCCTGGGACAGCTGGCATATTATGCCGAGGAGAACCTGGGTATACCCCTGGGGAAGACCAGGCTCGACCTTCAGGCAGGCCTCAGATTCACCAATGTGCAGCCTGAAGGCATCTTCAGGTCAAAGGAGGAGACCACTATGCTGGATCCCCGGTTTAATGCAAGGTACACTGTGATCGACAACGGAAAGGGAGCTCTATCGCATCTGGCCTTCAGGGGTGGTTACGGCCTCTTCTCCAAAGCCCCGTCACTGCTCTATCTCTACCCAGACAGGGCTTACTGGGATAAAACCGGACTGAGCTATTATGACCCTGTGGCACAAAGAGGTTTGTTTGTGGTTACAACCAAGATATTTGAAAATCCCCGCAATGAAAACTTGATTCCGGCAGTGAACCGCAAAATTGAAGGCGGATTTGACCTGACAATCAAGGATATTGACCTGAATGTTACTCTCTATTCAGAGAAGATGGAGAACGGCTTCAGTTTCGAATCATACTACGAGAATTTTATCTTCAACAGGTACACACAGCCGTTGCAGAACGGCCTGGAGCTCTATTTTGTGCCGGGCTCGGGAGTATTCTACCTCGATCCTGTCTCAGGCACTGAGGTGCAGCTGCCGGTGGTTCAGGATACTGTGTTTGTCAGTTTCACCTATCCCGGGAACGGTACCATGACAACAAAAAGGGGCGTTGAGTTTACCCTTGACCTGGGCACTGTAAGATCGTTACGTACCTCCTTCATCATTGACGGTGCCTGGATGACAGTGAAGAGGCAAACGACATTAGGAGATCTCACCAAACCATCCTCGGGCAGCATCGGCGGGAAGGAGTTCCCAATGGTTGCCCTCTATCCTGCAGGATACGGCAGCATTGACAAGCGCTTCAACACCAATATCAGGACTATCACACATATCAGGGAACTGCGCATGGTGGCATCCGTGACCACACAGATAATATGGATGGACCGCGACCAGAGTGTCTGGGATGACCCGGACGGCAATCCACTGTTCTATACTGATCCTGCTGTTGATGATCCGTATGGCGACAAGCTTTTGCCCAAGTATGTGGATCCATTGGGATATTATGACCGTCAGATGGTCTATCATGATTTCGACCGTGCCCTGGCAGTCACCAAACCCTATTCTGACCTGATAAAAAGGTATAATACTCCCTGGTACTTTGCCGAGACAGGCTACCCACCATACTTCGTCATAAACTTCAAACTCACCAAGGAGATCACTGACAAGGCCAACATCTCATTTTATGCAAACAATATTACCAATCGCAATCCCCTGATAAAACAACGTGGGGGCGCTCCTGAGGTCTATGCACGCAGGAACCCTCCCCTCTATTTTGGCGCAGAAATAAAAATCAAATTCTAACCTTAAATTGAATATCATGAAAAAATGCACAATCTTTCTGGTTATCATTCTTGCGGGAGCGGCGGCACTTACCTCCTGCGAGAAGGGAGCACAACTCTATGATGTAACCATCTCGGCTTACTATCCCGAGGGTTACGGCGATGATCTTGCCTCCGATGTAAATATTCTGATTGAGAATACCATCTCGGGCCAGAAGTTTAACCTGGTGACCAACACCCTTGGTACTGCCGAAATGGCACTCGAAGAGGGGATGTATAAAATATCAGCCACCAAGGAGACAGACGATTTCTATCTTAACGGAATAACCGAAAACCTGACAGTACAGCCCACCGGGACAAACAACTGGGATGTTCACCTGGTGGCTACTTCAAAAGAGGGCGGTCTTGTCTTCAAGGAGATCTACTACACGGGATCCAAAACCGAGTCAGGCAGCAACTACTACTCCGACCAGTTCCATGAGATCTACAACAACAGCGATGAGGTTGTCTATCTTGACGGCCTCTGTTTTGGGCTTACTACTCCATTGGGATCGACTGAGACTGTTTGGGTTAACCCCGACGGCTCCATCATGGACAGAATACCCTGCACATTCCATGTCCTGATGGTCCCCGGAACAGGCCAGCAGTACCCGCTGCAGCCCAGGACAAGCACAGTGCTTGCCATGGACGCTATAGACCACAAGACTGATCCGCTTGGCAATCCTCTCTCTCCAGTGAATCTTGCCGGAGCACAGTTTGAGGCTTTCATTGAGGCCCCCGGCAAGGATACCGACGCCCCACAGGCCACCAACATGATAGTGATGTACACTACCTCCGCATCAATGGTCGACTGGCTCCATACAGTCAATGGCCAGGGAGTTATCATGTTCAGGCTGCCGACCGGACTTGACTGGCAGACCTTTGTTGCCAACCCCGACAACTTCATGACCCAACCCGGATCAACTTCACAAACACAATACTTTATGGTGCATAAAGACTGGGTTGTAGATGGGGTGGAATGCAACCGCCCGGAGGAGGACAAGAGATTTAAGAGACTGCCTACCTCAGTTGATGCCGGTATGACCTGGAGCCTTGCCTCATATAACAGCAAGAGTGTCAGGCGAAAGGTTGAGAAGATCCTTGACGGAAAGGCCATCTACAAGGACAGCAACAACTCCTACAACGACTTTATCAACGATCTGGATCCAACACCCTTTGAACATCCGACAACCGTTGACAACTAGCTGACAAAATGAAGCGAGTGTGCCGGGCATGATGCAAACAGCCTGTCCGGCACCCCGCTTTAATTAACTGAATAACCAGGGTGATGAAGAATCTGACAGTTTTGCGTTTACTGATAAGTCTGATTATGGCTGGCCTTGCCGGTACGGTATCTGCGGCAGACACCATTGCGGTGCCGCGGGGCAGCCGTGCTTTTGACATCATGCCTTTTGTCCTCCCCTGGACAGGCACTTCAAACCCGGCCGCTCTATCAGAGACCAACTTCGGGAACATCAGCCTGGCACAGGCAGGATATACAAGGTTTGATGATGATATCAGGATGATTCAGCAGCCCGTGCAATCCTCATCATACCACGCGGTGACAAAGGGGTTCATGAATCTCGGAAGGGTTTCCCTCTTCGGATCATTCAAATACTCCAACTCCGGATACAAGGGTGTCAATTACAACGGCACCATGATGTTCGATACCCGTAATCCATACCTGCTAGGAGATTCGGTATCCGCAAGACAGTCCAGGGAGCAGTTCGGCATGGAGGGGAAACTGAGCTACTCACTTAATGATAGGGTTAACATAGCTTTTGGAGCAGAGTACCTCTCTGCCGTCGGGGCCAAACAGAAGGATCCGCGCAACAAGAACACAATCTCCTCGCTGAAGGTCACTCCCGGGATAACCTATGACCTGGGCAAAACAAAAGTCGGACTCTCAGGTTCGGTCTATACCACCAGCAATGAGATGTCCTACAAAGTTGAAGGTAACTGGAACCAGGACCTCTTTGTCTTCCTGGGCCTCGGTTACTTCAGGCAGGAAATCAACATATCATCCTATTCTCAGTGGTATACGGGAAACGGTTTCGCAGGGGCACTCCAGGCTTCCCGTGAGGGCGATGATCTTTACATGATAGCAGAGGTAAGCTATGACCATTATACTGAAGAGGCGCGTTCGGGCAGCTCTTTCAGACTGATTGACGGCATCATCGAGACAGATGACATCTCGCTGTCAGGGATGCTTAGGTTAGAACGGGGCCATGCTTTTCATATCCTCACCGTCAAGGGATCATTGAAGGCAGTGAGCGGCGACGAGATACTGCAACGATCATACAAAATAAACAAGGGTACCTATACCTACGATTCGCTTGCTACTGTAAGCTGGATAGAGAATAAGCAGATGATAACCGATCTGGGCGGTGAGTTGAAATATACCCGGATGGTTTATGACAACGATTATAATGTCGACCTGGAGTTTGGGGGAGCTCTGCGGGTCGGCTACTACTCCACCGAGCATTTCCCGGTACAGAGCTACGGATTCTACAATACATTTAATCTGGGCGGATCACTCTTTGCCAGGAAGCTGCTCAAGGGAGGCCGGCTGCTCATAACCCCGGGTCTGGAGGCCGGTTACCGGATGAACCTGGGATCCGATATATCATATATCGTTCAGACTCTGAGCATTCCGGCCATGGTATATCATGACTACTATATCGCGAAAGCTAATATTATCAGTGCATCAGCATCGGTCAGGATTGAGATGCCCTTCAGTCAGAACAAATTTATCAAATCATTGTTCCTTATTCCGCAGGGCCGGTATGCTGCGGCTCCGGGCTCCGAGGCCGGAGATTTGTCAGGATATATGATAGATGTTGTAGCCGGACTTACATTTTAAAATTATGAAGAAATCAATCGTATCAGCAATGTTGGCGTTAACCCTGTTAACGCCAACATTTTCTCAGCCCCTGAATGTCAGGTTTGCAATCATAGCCGACAGTAAATCTATGACAGCGGCTGGTAATGAGATAAAGGAATATGCATCCGTACTTAAGGCAGAAGGCCTTGATGCGGTTATCATAGAGGACCGCTGGAAGCATGCTGACTCCATCAGGTCGGTCTTGCGTAAGATGTATGACTCAGGCCATGGATTGGAGGGAACGGTGTTCATTGGCGAGATTCCTGTGCCCATGCTCCGTGATGCACAGCACCTCACATCGGCCTTTAAGATGGACCAGGATCGATACCCGTGGAACAGGTCGTCAGTGCCTTCTGACAGGTTCTACGAAGACTTTGACCTGGAGTTTACATTCCTGAAGCCTGATACAAACGGACTTTATTTCTACTACACCCTGAACCCCTCATCACCGCAGGTGCTCACTCCGGACATCTACAGCGGCCGGATACGGATTCCTGACGACAGTGACGGGTCAAAACTGCAGGCATATCTGTGGAAAGTAATAGAAGCACACAAGAACCCGGATATCGTTGATGAGCTTCTCTTCTTTGCCGGCCATGGATACAATTCCAATTCCATGACAGCCCGTATCGATGAGAAGGTCGCGCTGCTGCAGCAGTTCCCGCAGCTCAGCAGGCAGGATAAAGGACTGGAATACATAGATTACACCTTTGATGAGCACATCAAGAACAGCATCCTCTCACTGATGACTGACGAGATGGTTGACATAGCCCTGCTTCACCATCACGGTGCCTATGATGCCCAGTATGTGGGATCGGAGAAGGCAGCCAACGGTGTGCAGCAGAATATTGAGAGTATCAAATTCTACCTCCGTTCAAAGGTAAGGGGTGCAAATGACACCGTGGAGGCCAAGAACAGGTATATGGAGTGGCTGGGAGTCCCCGATTCATGGTTCAGGGGTGCAAACGAGAAAGGACAGACTGAGATAGACTCAGCCTGGTTTGCAGATATGGACATCATTGCTCAGGATGTGGCAGAATATGACATCAAGACCAGGTTCATCATGTTTGATGCCTGCTTCAACGGTTCATTCCACCGCGATGAATTCATCTCGGGAGCATATGTCTTCGGTGAAGGAAGAACGGTGGCGGCACAGGCCAACACCGTCAACTCGCTGCAGGACAAGTATCCCAACGAGATGGTAGGCCTGCTCTCATACGGCATGAGGGTGGGAGAGTGGAACCGGATGGTATGCTTCCTGGAGTCCCATATTATCGGCGACCCCACCTTCAGGTTCGCTTCATCGGATCCGAAGCTTGACGCCGACAGGATGATGAAGAGGGCCGGCAACAACGGCATGCTGGTGAAGCTGACCTCATACCCTCATCCCGATGTGCAGAGCTGGGCTCTCTGGCATCTTCATTCCAACGGTTATCCGGATATAAGCAACCTGCTGACAGATAAATACTTCAGCTCGCCGTACATGAACACCCGCATGACTGCGCTGAAGCTCCTTACGCAGCTGAAAGACGACAACTTCGTCAGGGTGACGGCAGCAGCTCTCAACGATTCATATGAGCTTGTTCGAAGGTTTGCTGCCATATACTGCCAGGAGTCTGGCGACCCGCGGCTGGCGCCGGCATTGATACGTCTGGTTACCCATCCCAATGTCTCAAAGAGGGTGAACTACCAGGCTGTGGATGCCCTGGCATGTTTTGACAGCACACTGCTGATGCGGGAGCTCGACAAAAGATTTGAAGGTACTGATACGGCAAACTATCTTGGGTTAATCTACAACCAGACTGCGGCAAACATAAGCAAAAGGGCCGGTTATCCGCGTGAGAGCATTGAGACTATCACGGGGGCGGATGTCACTGAGAAGAACAAGCTCTTTGACATCAGGTCACTGCGCAACCTGACATACCACACCCTCATTGAGCCATTGTGTGAATATGTTCTCACCGCTCCCGGAGAGAAGCTGGAAGTTGCACTTATCGAGGCTCTCGGCTGGTTTAACTATAGCTATAACAGGCAGCATATAATTGACACCTGCAACACCATCATGGCTGACACTGAAAGGTTCCCGGAGCCGGTACGCCTCGAGGCCCTGAGGACGTTAAAACGGCTGGAGTAAAGCCTTTGCTTCATAGACGTGCTTCGGAAAGCATTTCGTGAAGTCCGGCCTTCTATTGAAGGGTCAGATTACCACTTAGGCTCCAGGTGATTCGGTTATCACTGCATCATAAGAGTCAGGGCACATATCACTGACTTGCTCCTGGGGTGATTGATACCGTACAGATCATGAGGCATGGCAACCAGGATCTCGAAGTTGCGTCCCGCGGTCACGATGAAGCCCGGGTAGAGTGTCAGCAGGGAGAACCTCTCATGCTCCTCCGGACCGAATCCGGACCTGAAGCCTGTTCCCAGCACTGTCTGCATGCTGCCGTCAAAGAGAAACCATCCCCAGTCGAAACAGAGATTAAGACATCCGTGTGAGGGGATGAGCTCCCCTGCCACCGGGATACTGTATCCGGCGTTTATATCCACAGACACCGACGTGGTTATCTCCTGTGACAGCAGGAGGGCGCCGGAAACAGATGAGAGCACTGATGTTCTTTCAGAAACAGGATGGAACAGGGTCTCTCCGAAGCCGAATTTCATTCCCCCTGCCACTGCCAGAGAAGTTGCCCCCTGCCGGCAGGGCATCCACTTTATGCCCAGTGAAGCTTCTTCAGCCTCCCTGTCTACCGTGGCTCCTATCTCAGTGTTGCGCAAGGCTCCGAAGGTCATGCGGAAGAAGAGGCTGGAGGCGATATCAGCTTTTCTTCCATCACCGGTCAGGGGATTAAGAGTACCGTTATCGTCCCAAACTGATACACTCTTCTCAAATGCATACTGTATTTCAAACTCGAGGCTCTGATGGTCGATAACCTGTCCGGAGGAGCTGTTAAGTTTTGATCCTGATATACCACACACCTGTCCTGACAGGTGGCTTAATCCGGAAAGAAAAAACAGGGCTATCGTGCAATGAATGTTAGGATTTGCCATTTAAGATCATCATCTTACATTATGATGACCTGACTAGGCAAAAGTTTAATCAGGCTGTTATTTTTCTTTAACACTTGACGGCAGCACGGGCACTGCGCCCAATCCGTTCCGGTTTGTGCCGGCGGACACAATCACCCCCTGATACAGAAAATTGTCATTTATGCAGGTAAGAGTCTGCTCCTTTCCACAAGTAATCAACATTATCATTTATAGTGCGCGAGGGCAAACCGGAAAAGGTGCGAACCACACCCTGTTTGGTGGCGCCATTAAGGCTCTGTGTAGCGGGCGTACAAACAGGGGGTGGTTGTCCTTTCCGGCCTCCTTTTCTTTGGTTCATTTCTTTTGGAGGAGCAAAAGAAATGAACAGTAATCCCAAAAGAAAAAGGGTGCCCTTTTGAGACACCCTCTTCCTGTAATATGTAAGGTGAGATTCTGGTTTATTCCTCCTCTTCCTCGGCCTCGTATGCCTTTATGACGGCATCCTGTACCTCGCCGGGAACCTGGGTATACTCCGCGAACTTCATGGTGTACATCGCACGACCGCCGGTCAGTGAACTGAGGGCGGTGGAGTACTTGTTCATCTCGGCCAGGGGTACCTTTGCCCTGACGACCTCAAATCCCTTGTCGCTTGACATGCCGAGAACCATACCGCGGCGGCCCTGCAGGTCACTGATCACATCACCCATACGGTCTGACGGAACCATTATCTCCACGTCATATACAGGCTCCAGAATCTTCGGACCGGCATTCTTGAAGGCGGTGCTGAAGGCATTACGCCCTGCCAGACGGAACGAGATCTCATTTGAGTCAACGGAGTGCATCTTGCCGTCATAGACGTAAACCCGTATGTCACGGGCATAGGAGCCTGTTAACGGACCTACCTCCATCTTCTCCATGATACCCTTCAGGATAGCAGGCATGAACCGTGCATCAATGGAGCCTCCCACGATACAGTTCACATAGATCAGCTTACCGCCCCAGGGAAGCTCAATCTCCTCCAGGTCTCGGTTGGAAAGCTTGATCTCCTTGCCGGCAATCTTCATCATTGTCTTTGCCTCTGAACCTTCCTCGTAGGGCTCGATTATCATATGCACTTCACCGAACTGGCCTGCGCCGCCCGACTGTTTCTTGTGACGGTAGTCAGCCTGTGCTGCCCTGGTGATAGTCTCACGGTAGGGAATCTTAGGAGCAAGATACTGTGTATCAATCTTAAAGATATTGTCAAGATGCCACTTCAGAATATTGAGATGGTATTCGCCCTGTCCGTGGATGATGATCTGTTTGAGTTCCTTGGAATACTCCACAAGGATGGTCGGATCCTCCTGGTGCATCCTGTTCAGCGCCTCGCCCAGCTTCTCCTCATCGCTCTCACTCACCGGTTTGATGGCAGCACGGTATTTAGGAGCGGGGAACATCATATCCTCATATTTCCAGTCGTTGCCCGGCGCATTGAGCGTATGGTTTGTCTTGGTGTTTTTCAGTTTCACGAAGCCGCCGATATCACCTGCATGCATCTCGGGAACACGGCTGCGGTTCTTGCCGGCAACGGCGAAGATCTGTGAGAGGCGCTCCTTGGTTCCGTTGCTGGTGTTGACCGCGTCAAAGTTCTCGCTGACCTTGCCTGACATAACCCTGAAGTAGTTGATCTCACCAATGTGTTCTTCAAGGGTTGTCTTGAAGACGAATACTGAAGCCGGGCCTGCAGGAGTGCATTTGACCTCTGTGCCCTTTGAGTTTTTCACTGCCGGCATGTCAGCCGGTGAAGGTGCTGAGACAGCCACGAAATCAAGCAGCCTGTCAACGCCTGTGTTTCCTTTGGCGGAGATGCAGAATACCGGGAAGATGCCTCTTTTGAGCAGGCCTTCGCGCAGTCCGCGCCCTATCTCCTCCTCGGTGAGTTTGTCATTGGCAAAAAAGAGTTCCATCAGGGCTTCATCGCTCTCAGCTGCCTTCTCGGTCAGGGCGGCATGCAGCTCGTCAGCCTTGGCCTGGTGTTCGGCAGGTATGTCAAGCACCTCGGCTTTGCCGCCGTCCTTGCCGTAACGCAGCATCTTCATGCTGATGACGTCAATAATGGTGTTGAATCCCGTACCCTCGTTAACCGGGAACTGTGCCAGTGTCACGTTGCTTCCGAAGCGCTCGTGCAGCATCTCAACCGACTTTTCAAAGTTGGCTTTCTCATGGTCAAGTCCGTTAACCACTATGATGAGTGGCTTCTGAAATTTATCGGCATGCCTGAAGTGAATCTCGGTGCCCACCTCAACGCCGTTCTGAACGTTGATCACCAGCATGGCTGTGTCAGCGGCATACATTGAAGAGATCACCCCACCGGAGAAATCATCCAGCCCGGGAGTGTCAAGGATGTTGATCTTCCTGTCCCTGAACTCGGCATAGAGTACTGTTGAAAAAATTGAGTTGCGGTTCTCCTGCTCAATCGGTTTGTAATCTGAGACGGTGTTCCTGGCTTCTACTGTACCCCGTCTCTCGATAACCCCGCCGTCGAAAAGCATTGCTTCCGCGAGGGTTGTCTTGCCTGAGCCCGAGTTTCCCAGCAGAACAATGTTCCTTAGGTGGTCTGTTGAGTATGTCTTCATCTTCGGCTTTTAATTATTATATATGTATTGTGTAATCTGTCTGTATGGGAGCGCAAAAATAACAAATTTTCAAAAGATTGCATATAAAGTGATCGCTGTTTGGAAAATATTTATTTACTTTGCACCGGTTTTTTGAAAACAGGAGTACCGGTCTCTCCGTCAGTGTGTAAGTTTACAAAAGATTTCGGAAGGAGCGGTCGGGAAGAAGATCCTGGAAATAACTTACAAACCATAAGTTACATCTTCAGAAAACTTTGCACCGGGGTGCAGTGGCGGCATACCGCGGCTGTGGTGTCCGGGATGCATGACCAGTATTGTTGAGCCGTTCGTGCAGTGTGCGGGCGGTTATTTTAAAAGAAGATTATTTGCATAAGAGAATATAAAAGGATTATTAATTAAAAGAGAATTATGCCAACAATTCAGCAGTTAGTTAGAAAAGGCCGCAAGAAGCTGGTTGACAAGAGCAAGGCACCTGCTCTTGACTCATGCCCGCAGCGCAGGGGAGTATGTGTTCGCGTATATACTACCACGCCAAAGAAACCTAACTCAGCCATGAGAAAAGTTGCCAGGGTGAAGCTGACCAACCAGAAGGAGGTCAATGCATACATCCCCGGTGAAGGACACAATCTGCAGGAGCACTCCATAGTGCTTATCAGGGGCGGCAGGGTCAAGGACCTGCCGGGTGTCCGTTACCATCTTGTCCGTGGCGCACTCGATACATCCGGTGTTGATGGCCGCAAGCAGAGAAGGTCAAAATACGGAGCAAAAAGACCAAAGAAGTAACAGCTAAAGGATTCAGATTATGAGAAAGGCAAAACCAAAGAAGAGGATCCTCTTACCGGACCCCAAGTTCAATGATCCGTACGTTACACGTTTCGTGAATAACCTGATGTATGATGGTAAAAAGACCGTTGCCTACAGGATTTTTTACGATTCACTTGAGATAGTAGCCGAGAAGATGAAGAATGCGGAGAAGACTCCGCTCGAGATCTGGAAACAGGCACTTGACAATATTACTCCTCATGTTGAGGTAAAAAGCCGCAGGGTTGGAGGTGCAACCTTCCAGGTACCTCTTGAGATCCGTCCTGACCGTAAGGTGAGCATAAGCATGAAGAATCTCATCCTGTTCGCGCGCAAGCGCACGGGGCACAGCATGGCTGAAAAGCTGGCTGCTGAGGTGATGGCTGCTTACAACAGTGAGGGCGGAGCTTACAAGAGGAAGGAAGATACTCACCGTATGGCAGAGGCCAACAAGGCCTTCGCCCACTTCCGGTTCTGATTATAACAGCATGTGGTTATCCGTCAGCCAGAAATGAACAGCGATCTGAGACATACCAGGAACATAGGCATTATGGCCCATATTGATGCCGGGAAGACTACCACTTCCGAGCGCATCCTCTATTATACCGGCCGTACACACCGCATCGGCGAAGTCGATTCAGGCAATGCCACTATGGACTGGATGGTACAGGAGCAGGAAAGAGGGATCACCATCACATCGGCTGCCACCACCACATTCTGGAAACACAGGGATCAGATTTACAAGATCAACCTTATTGACACTCCGGGGCATGTTGATTTCACCGTGGAGGTGGAGAGATCACTCCGGGTGCTTGACGGTGCCGTGGCTGTATTCTGTGCCGTCGGTGGCGTAGAGCCGCAGAGCGAAACGGTCTGGAGGCAGGCCAACAAATACAATGTGCCACGGATTGCGTTCGTCAACAAGATGGACCGCCCGGGCGCTGACTTCCTTGGCGTGGTTCAGCAGATGGAAGAGAAACTGGGTGCTCACCCGGTACCTGTTCAGATACCTATCGGCGCCGAGGAGAATTTCTCAGGCCTCATTGACCTGATAGAGATGAATGCCATCATCTTCGAGGATGGCGATGATCCTCTCCAGAACTACGCTATAAAGCCTATCCCGGATTTTATGAAAGAGGAGGCAGATGAGTGGAGGATGAAACTGGTTGAGGCATGCGCCGAGATGGATGACTCCATCCTCGAGCGCTATCTTGAGGATCATGAGAGCATTGACTCAGAAGAACTGATCAAGGTGCTTCGCCGTGAGACTGTTGAGGGAGTGATTGTCCCTGTCTTCTGCGGAGCCGCATTCAAAAACAAGGGCATTCAGCGACTGCTTAACGGGGTGGTTGCCTTCCTCCCCTCCCCGGTGGATGTGGGGGCTGTCAAAGGCCATGACCCGCGCGATGAGAAGGAAGTGCTGCGCAATCCTGACCCCGATGAGCCTTTCGCTGCACTGGCCTTTAAAATAGCAACCGATTCATACATGGGAAGGCTGGTCTTCATGAGGATCTATTCAGGAACCCTCAGCGCAGGCGAGACTGTACTTAATGTAAGAACCGGCAAGAGGGAGAGGATCAACCGCCTCTTCCAGATGCATGCAAACAAGCAGAACCCCATTGAGACCGTCTATGCAGGCGATATCTGTGCAGGCGTGGGGTTCAAAGACCTTAAGACAGGAGACACTCTCTGTGCCATTCACAAGCCTGTCGTACTTGAGTCAATGGAGTTCCCGGAACCGGTTATCTGGATCGCCATTGAACCGAAGACACAGGCTGATATTGACCGTCTTAGCATGGCCCTGGCCAAGCTGGCTGAGGAAGACCCAACCTTCAGGGTGAAGTCGGACCCCGACAGCGGACAGACAGTCATCAGCGGCATGGGAGAGCTGCATCTTGAAATTCTTATTGACCGTCTTAAGAGAGAGTTCAATGTTGAATGCAACCAGGGAAGACCCCAGGTGGCATACAAGGAGGCTATCACCTCATCATACACTTACAGGGAACTCTTCAGGAAACAGACAGGCGGCAAGGGTAAATTCGCGGATATAACCGTGGAATTTATGCCTGCCGATGACGGTGTTCCCGGACTGACCTTCGTGAATGAGATCAGGGGAGGCAATGTGCCCAGGGAGTTTATTCCTTCAATAGAGAAGGGATTCCGTGAGGCAATGACCAACGGCCCGCTGGCCGGCTTCCCGCTTGACAGCCTCAAGGTTATCCTCAAAGACGGTTCGTACCATCCCGTTGACTCCGACTCGCTATCGTTCGAGATAGCAGCCAGGCAGGCCTTCCGCAACGCGGCAGGCAAATGCCGTCCGGTGCTGCTCGAGCCGGTGATGAACGCCGAAGTGGTTACCCCGGAAGAGTACGTGGGTGATGTGGTAGGCGATTTCAACAAGCGCAGAGGCAAGGTGGAAGGTATGGAATCGAAAGCAGGTGCAAGGGTAATAAAAGCAAAAGTACCTCTGGCAGAAAACTTCGGATACGTTACAGTACTTCGTACCCTTACCTCGGGCAGGGCAACATCCACAATGGAGTTCTCCCACTTTGAAGAGGTGCCTGCAGAATTAGCGAAGAAAATTATTGAAGTAACAACAGGAAAAATTCTTTAAAAGAGATGAGTCAGAAAATCCGCATCAAACTGAAGTCTTACGATCACAACCTGGTCGACAAGTCGGCTGAAAAGATCGTCAAGACGGTCAAATCGACGGGTGCAGTTGTCAGCGGCCCCATACCGCTTCCCACCCACAAGAGAATTTATACGGTGCTCCGTTCTCCGTTCGTCAACAAGAAATCAAGAGAGCAGTTCGAACTGTCATCTTACAAGCGCCTGCTTGACATATACAGCTCAACCCCCAAAACCATCGATGCATTGATGAAGCTTGAGCTGCCCAGCGGAGTGGAAGTGGAAATAAAAGTGTGAAACCGGAAAATTACTGAATTATGCAGGGATTAATAGGAAAAAAGGTTGGAATGACATCCGTCTTCAGTGAAGAGGGCAAGAGCATTCCATGCACAGTTCTGGAAGTGGGCCCGTGTGTGGTGTCACAGGTAAAGACTGTGGAGAAAGATGGTTATTCGGCTTTGCAGCTCAGTTATGACGACAAGAAAGAGAAGTCAAGCAATAAGGCTGAGATAGGTCACTTTAAGAAGGCAGGCACCGCACCCAAGCGGAAGGTTGCTGAATTTGTGGGATTCGAGGAGGACAAGTACAAGCTTGGAGATGTTATTACCGTGGATCTCTTCAATGATGACACCTATCTTGATGTAAGAGGATGGACCAAGGGTAAGGGCTTCCAGGGTGTTGTCAAGCGTCACGGTTTCGGTGGTGTGGGTGACCAGACCCACGGTCAGCATAACCGTCTCAGGGCTCCCGGTTCAATGGGCGCCTCATCATGGCCGTCAAGAGTCATGCCCGGAATGCGCATGGCTGGAAGAACAGGCGGCAGACAGCAGGAAACGGAACTCAGGGTGGTCAAAATCCTTCCCGAATCAAACCTGCTTCTTGTCAAGGGTGCCGTACCCGGCCCCAAAGGTGGTTACGTAATAATAACAAAGTAATGGAAATAGCAGTATATAACATAGAAGGCAAAGAGACCGGAAAAAAGGTCACTCTTAATGATGCCATCTTCGGCATCGAACCCAATGATCACGCTATTTACCTCGATACCAAACAGTATCTGGCCAGCCAGAGACAGGGTACTCACAAAGCCAAGGAACGCAGCGAGATCATGGGCAGTACACGCAAGCTCAAGAGACAAAAGGGTACCGGAACAGCACGCTTCGGCAGCATCAAGAACCCCGAGTTCCGCGGCGGCGGCCGTATCTTCGGCCCCAGACCCAGATTCTATGGCTTCAAGCTTAATAAAAAGGTGAAACAGCTGGCAAGAAAATCGGCCCTCTCATACAAGGCTAAAGAAAACAAAATAATAGTCCTTGAAGATTTCTCAATGGAGGTTCCGAAGACTTCGCAAATGGCCGGGATGAGCGCAAATCTCAACCTCGCCAGGAAAAATTCACTTATTGTTTTATCGGAACAAAATAAAAACATATATTTGTCATCTCGAAATTTGCAGGGAGTTGAAGTTGTAATTATCAGTGATTTAAATACTTACAATATAATGAAAGCTTCAACTCTGGTGCTGACGGAGAGCGCAGTTGATGTTTTGCAGTCAACAATATAAACCAGGAGCATAGTTATGGAAATATTGATCAAACCCATAGTGACCGAAAAGATGACCAGTCAGGGCGAGGCCTACAACAGGTATGGTTTTCTGGTTGCACGTCAGGCCAACAAGCTGCAGATCAAGAAGGCAGTGGAAGATCTTTACGGCGTGAACGTTGAGTCTGTGAACACAATCAACTATGGTGGCAAGACGAAGACCCGATATACCAAATCAGGTATGATGAAGGGCCGGACGGCAGCAACGAAGAAGGCTGTTGTCACTCTCGCCAAAGGAGAGACAATAGATTTTTACAGCAACATTTAATATAGTATGGCAGTCAGAAAGATCAAGCCTGTAACACCAGGCCAGAGACATAAGATCACGAGCACCTTTGACGAGGTGACAAGTGACAGGCCGGAGAAATCCTTGCTCGCGCCGCTGAAGAAGTCAGGAGGAAGGAACGTTAACGGCAGACGGACCATGAGGTACATTGGCGGCGGCCACAAGAGGATGTACCGGGTGATCGACTTTCAGAGGACCAAGGACGGCATACCCGCCAGGGTAACCTCAATTGAGTATGATCCCAACAGGTCGGCACGTATTGCTCTTCTCACCTACGAAGACGGTGAGAAGAGGTATATCATTGCTCCCAACGGTCTGAAGGTCGGTCAGGAGCTGATGTCAGGAAAGGCGGCAGCGCCGGAGGTAGGCAACACCCTTTTCCTGGAAGACATACCCCTGGGCACAATAGTGCACAACATTGAGCTGAAGCCCGGAAGGGGTGCAGCCATGGCCCGCAGTGCAGGCACCTTTGCACAGCTGGCTGCCCGTGACGGCAAGTATGCAATCATCAAGCTTCCTTCGGGTGAGACAAGGATGGTGCTTACCTCGTGCCGCGCCACGATAGGTACTGTTTCAAACACTGACCACAACCAGGAACGTTCCGGCAAGGCAGGGCGCAAGCGCTGGCTGGGCCGCAGACCCAGGACAAGGGGCGTTGCGATGAACCCGGTTGATCACCCCATGGGCGGTGGCGAAGGAAGGGCCTCGGGAGGACATCCGCGCTCACGCAGCGGCAAGCCCGCCAAGGGTTACAAGACCAGGAGCCGTACCAAGTATTCGAACAAGCATATTATTGAAAGAAGGAAAAAATAATTGATACGATGAGCAGATCCATTAAAAAAGGCCCCTTCATTGATCTCCCCCTGGGCAAAAAGGTGGAAGCAATGAATGACAGCGGAAAGAAAACTGTGATCAAGACCTGGTCAAGAAGATCAGTTATTTCTCCCGATTTCGTGGGACACACGCTGGCAGTGCATAACGGAAACAAATTTATACCTGTCTACATTACAGAGAACATGGTTGGCCACAAGCTGGGTGAGTTTGCCCCTACCCGTACATTCCGTGGTCATGGCGGGAAACAGAAATAGGGTAGTGTAGCATAAACTGAAAAATTATCAGAAATGGGTGCAAGAAAAAGAATAAGCGCAGGCGCCAGAAAGGAAGCCGCAAAAGAGAAGGCTCAGGCCATTCTCCGGAATGTCCCGACATCCCCGCGCAAAATGAGGCTGGTTACTGATCTTATCAGGGGCCAGGAAGTGAACAGGGCTCTTGATATCCTCAGGTTCAGCAAGCAGGAAGCATCACGCAGGGTGGAAAAGCTCCTTCTCTCAGCCATAGCCAACTGGCAGGCCAAGAACGAGGGCGTCCGCCTTGAAGAGAGCAACCTGTATGTCAAGGAGGTGAAGGTAGATGGCGGCCGCATACTGCGCCGTATCCAGCCTGCCCCCCAGGGAAGGGCTTACCGTATTCGCAAGAGATCAAACCATGTAACCCTTGTGCTGGGTAGCAGGAATCAGGAAGTTGAAACTATTTCAGAGTAAACAATGGGACAAAAAGTAAATCCGATAGGCAACAGAGTAGGAATCATCAAGGGATGGGACTCCAACTGGTACGGTGGCAATGACTTCTCAGGCAAGCTTGTTGAAGACACCCGCATAAGGGAATACCTTAATGCCAGGCTGGCCAAGGCAAGTCTTTCAAAGATAGTCATTGAACGTACCCTCAAGCTCATAACCGTCACCGTAAACACAGCCCGTCCCGGTATCATTATCGGCAAAGGAGGCCAGGAGGTTGACAAGCTTAAAGAGGAGCTCAAGAAGATCACCAAAAAGGAGGTCCAGATAAATATCTTCGAGGTGAAGCGTCCGGAGCTTGATGCAGCTATCGTTGCCGGCAACATAGCACGCCAGGTGGAGGGAAAGATCTCATATCGCCGCGCTATCAAGATGGCCATTGCCTCCACCATGCGCATGGGCGCTGAAGGCATAAAGGTTGTGATATCAGGCAGGCTCGGCGGCGCCGAGATGGCCCGTAATGAGACCTATAAGGATGGGAGAATCCCTCTTCATACTTTCCGTGCTGACATAGACTATGCCCTGGCAGAGGCACTTACCAAGGTTGGCCTTATAGGCATCAAGGTATGGATCTGCAACGGAGAGGTATACGGCAAGCGTGACCTCAGCCCGAACATAGGCGCCAAGAACATTAAGGGCAGCAAGGCACCTACCGGCGGATACAGGAAAAGAAGCGGGGGTGGCAAAAAAGAATCCCGATAAGTATATAACTATTTAATATAACTGAGCGATGTTACAACCGAAGAAGACCAAGTACAGGAGGAGCCAGAAGGGCAGGATGAAAGGCAATGCCCAGAGAGGCAATCAGCTGGCATTCGGATCATTTGGCATCAAAACCCTCGAGGAGGCATGGATCACCGGCCGTCAGCTTGAGGCTGCACGCCAGGCTGTCACCCGTCACATGAAACGTGAGGGCCAGATATGGATCCGCGTCTTCCCTGATAAACCGATAACCAAAAAACCTGCAGAGGTACGTATGGGTAAAGGTAAAGGTGCACCCGAAGGATTCGTGGTGCCTGTAACCCCGGGACGCATTATCATAGAGGCTGAAGGCGTATCTTACGCCGTGGCCAAGGAAGCACTCCGCCTTGCAGCAGGCAAGCTCCCCGTGGCAACAAAATTCGTGGTTCGACGTGATTACGCTGAGGAATAAAAAAAGAGAGCGATGAAAAGTTCAGAGATAAGAGAATTAAGCAACCAGGAGCTTCTCGAACGTATTGACAATGAGAAGACCGCACTCGTGCGCATGAAGCTAAACCACGCAATTTCTCCCCTTGATAATCCACAGAAGATCAAGGAGAGCAGAAAAACTATTGCCAGGCTCATGACAGAGATGCGCAAGAGAGAGTTGAATGATAAAACCAAATAGCCGTTATCAGCATGGAAGAAAGGAATCTTAGAAAAGAGCGTACAGGTGTTGTCGTCAGCAACAAGATGGACAAATCTATCGTCGTTGCCATCCGCAGGAAGGTAAAGCACCCCATCTATGGCAAGTTCGTCAACAAAACCAAAAAGCTGATGGCTCATGATGAGGAGAACACCTGCAACATTGGTGATACGGTACGCATAATGGAGACCAGGCCTCTCAGCAAGAACAAAGCCTGGAGATTGGTGGAAATAATTGAAAGAGCTAAGTAATTATGATACAGCAGGAAAGCAGGTTGACTGTTGCCGATAACACCGGTGCCAAGGAGGTACTTTGCATAAGGGTGCTCGGCGGAAGCAAGAAGAGGTACGCAAGCGTCGGAGACAAGATAGTTGTCTCGGTAAAGAGTGCTCTGCCCTCCGGTGAAGCAAAGAAAGGATCAGTGAGCAAGGCCGTGGTTGTAAGGACAAAGAAGGAGATACGCCGTGCTGACGGCTCATATATCCGCTTTGATGACAACGCGGTGGTACTCCTCACCAACCAGGATGAGGTGCGCGGTACCCGTATCTTCGGTCCCGTGGCCAGGGAACTGCGCGACAAGTACATGAAGATCGTCTCACTTGCACCTGAAGTGTTATAATACTTTTAAACTGACACCCGATGCAGAAGAAATTACACATCAAAAAGGGAGACACAGTGGCTGTCATTGCCGGTGAATCCAAAGGACAGAAAGGCCGTGTCCTTGAGGTAGACAGGGATAAGAACAAAGCCCTGGTGGAAGGGGTTAACCTGGTATCAAAACATACCAAGCCCAATGCCAAGGCACCCCAGGGAGGCATCCTTAAAAAGGAGGCACCCGTACACATCTCGAACCTTATGGTCATTGACCCGGCAAGCGGTAAGCCCACACGCGTCGGCCGCAAGCTGAATGACAAGAACAAACTGGTACGTTACGCCAAAAAATCAGGAGAGGAGATCAAATAATGTATACGCCTGCTTTAAAGACCAAATACAAGAGTGAGATAACGCCTGCTCTCATGAAGCAGTTCAGCTACAGGACTGTGATGCAGGTGCCCCGTCTGGAAAAGATAGTTATCAGCCAGGGAATCGGTCAGGCTATCGCTGACAAGAAACTGCTTGAAATGGGGCAGAAAGAGGTTAGTGATATAGCCGGGCAGAAGGCTGTGCAGACCGTCTCCAGGAAGGATATCTCCAATTTCAAACTCAGGAAGGCCATGCCCATAGGAGTGATGGTGACCCTTCGTAAGGACCGTATGTATGAGTTCCTCGAGAGGCTCATTGCAGTGGCTCTGCCGCGGATACGCGACTTCAAGGGGGTGGGTGCCAGGCTCGACGGCCGGGGCAACTATACCCTGGGCATTACCGAGCAGATAATATTCCCCGAGATTGATCTTGACAAGATAGCCAAGATCATGGGGCTTCAGATCACCTTTGTCACAACGGCTAAAAGTGATGAGGAGGCTTATGCCCTGCTTAAAGAATTCGGAATTCCCTTTAAAAACAAGTAAACAGATCGGAATATGGCTAAGGAATCAATGAAAGCCCGCGAGGTCAAACGCGCAAAACTTGCCAAAAGGTATGCTGCAAAAAGAGCTGCTCTCAAAGCTGAAGGCAACTACATTGCAATGAGCACCCTGCCGCGCAACTCAAACCCTATCAGGCAGCGCAACAGGTGCAAGCTCACCGGCAGGCCAAGGGGATACATGAGGCAGTTTGGCATCAGCAGGATTACCTTCAGGGAGATGGCTTCAAAAGGGCTTATCCCGGGCGTAAGAAAAGCAAGCTGGTAACAACCGAGATATAAACAATTAATTATACTATAAGATGACAGATCCAATAGCAGATTTTCTTACAAGGGTAAGGAATGCCATCAGAGCCGGACATAAAGTGGTTGAAACACCGGCTACCGGCCTGACGAAGGATATCACAAGGATACTTTATGACAAGGGATATATTCTGAGCTATAAGTTTATTGATGATAATCTGCAGGGCAAAATCAAGATCGCCCTCAAGTATCATCCCAAGTCAAAGCTCCCTGCTATCAAACAGATACAGCGGGTGAGCCGTCCGGGCCTCAGGAGATATGCCGGGGTTGATGAACTCCCCAGAGTACTCAACGGACTGGGAATTGCCATCCTTTCAACCTCGCACGGCGTGATGACCGAGAAAGAGGCAGTTAAGGAGAATGTCGGTGGTGAAGTAATATGTTATGTCTACTAAACAGGAGGAAGTTAAATGTCACGAGTAGGAAAATTACCTGTAAACCTGCCATCAGGAGTCACCATTGATGTGAGTGACGACAACGTGGTCAGTGTTAAAGGCCCCCTGGGAACTCTGTCGCAGAAGATAGACAGTGACATCAGGGTGGAGGTTGAGAATAATGAAATCATACTTTCCAGGCCCAATGACGAGAAGCGCCTCAAGTCGCTCCATGGCCTTTACAGGGCGCTCATTGCCAACATGGTTGTGGGCGTCAGCACCGGCTACAGGAAAGAACTTGAACTTGTTGGCGTAGGCTATCGCGCAGAAGCCAACGGTCAGCGTCTTGAGATGAGCCTGGGCTTTTCGCATGATATAGTCATGGAGCTGCCGCAGGAGATAAAGGTTGAAACCAAGACAGAAAAGAGAAGTAATCCCATCATTACCCTCTCAAGCATTGACAAGCAGCTCATAGGCCATGTGGCGGCAAAGATCAGGTCACTGAGACCGCCTGAGCCTTACAAGGGCAAGGGTATCAAGTTCGTGGGCGAGCAGCTCAGGAGAAAGGCCGGCAAATCGGCTGGAGTGTAACATGATTAAACAGTAAAGTCATGGCTTTATCAAAGACAGAAAAAAGAGAAAAGATCAAACTGAGAATCCGCAACCGGATCAGGGGAACGGCTGAAAAACCAAGAGTGTCAGTCTTCCGCAGCAACAAACAGATATATGCTCAGGCTGTTGACGACGTCAACGGAGTGACACTGGCATCCGTCTCCTCAAGGGAGAAGGAAATAGCCACAATCACCGGAAAGAAGAAGAGTGAGGTAGCCATGCTGGTAGGCAAGCGTCTAGCCGAGGTGTGCAGGGAGAAGGGCATTGAAACCGTTGTCTTTGACAGAAGCGGATACCAGTATCATGGCAGGGTTAAATCATTAGCTGACGGAGCTCGCGAAGGCGGCTTAAAATTCTAATCAGTATGGCATACGGAATAAAGAGAGTAAAGAACAGCGATCTTGAACTTACCGACAGGCTGGTAAGCATCCAGAGAGTAACCAAAGTAACCAAGGGAGGGCGTACCTTCAGCTTTTCAGCCATCGTAGTCGTCGGTGATGAGAAGGGAATTGTGGGTCATGGCCTGGGTAAGGCAAGTGAGGTGACAACTGCCATCGCCAAGGGTATTGAAGATGCCAAGAAAAACCTCATCAGGGTGCCGGTCAACAAGGGAACGATCCCTCATGAGCAGTATGGCAAATTTGGAGGAGCATACGTCTTCATCAAACCTGCAACGGAAGGTACCGGAATCATAGCCGGAGGTGCTATGCGCGCCGTTCTTGAGAGCGTGGGTGTGAGGAATGTGCTTGCCAAATCAAAGGGCTCTTCGAACCCCCATAACCTGGTAAAGGCAACCATCGCCGCCCTGCTTGAGCTGCGCGATGCCAGCACAGTGGCTGACCACAGGGGTGTTACCTTGGAAAAAGTGTTTAACGGTTAGTAATATTCAAGTATCATGGCAAAAATCAGGATAACCCAGATAAAGAGCAGGATAGGCCAGCCCGAATCACAGAAAAGGATACTCGCGGCGCTGGGTATAAGAAAGATGCACCAGACTGTTGAACACGAAGATACTGCCCAGATAATGGGTATGGTCAACAAGCTGAAACACCTGGTTAAGGTAGAGAAACTATAAGGTATTAACAGCATTATATATTTTACAATGGATTTAAGTAATTTAAAACCAGCCCCCGGATCGGTAAAGAGAGAAAAGCGCATCGGACGAGGTGAGGGATCAGGCCATGGCGGCACCTCCACCCGCGGCCACAAGGGTGCCAAGTCACGTTCTGGCTACAGCAAGAAGATAGGCTTTGAAGGCGGCCAGATGCCCCTCCAGAGAAGAGTGCCGAAATCGGGATTCAAAAATATCAACCGCGTGGAGTACAAGGCCATCAACCTTAGTACCCTCGAGGCGCTTGCCGCCAGGCTTGATACCGGACGGATCGATTTCCAGACACTGCTCACAGCAGGTCTCGTGAACAAGAACGCTCTGGTAAAGATCCTCGGTAAGGGCACACTGACCAGAAAGCTCGAGGTTCATGCCCATGCTTTCAGCAAATCAGCACAGGAAGCAATCGAAGCAAATAAGGGAACCGCAGTTAAACTTTAAGGCATGAAATTCATTCAGACCATAAAGAACATTTTTAAGATCGAGGATCTGAGAGCCAGGATCATTTACACCCTTGGTATCGTTGCATTATACCGTCTGGGTAAATATGTCACCCTGCCGGGCATCGATCCTTCCATGCTTGAGAACCTCAGAAGCCAGACATCATCCGGTATCATGGGCCTTCTTGACATGTTCTCCGGAGGAGCTTTCTCACAGGCATCAGTCTTTGCACTGGGTATAATGCCATATATCTCGGCATCTATTGTTATCCAGCTGCTGGGAATTGTCTTCCCCTACTTCCAGAAACTGCAGAAAGAGGGAGAGAGCGGCCGGCGCAAGATGAACCAGTACACAAGGTACCTGACAGTGGCCATCCTTATTCTCCAGGCCCCCACATACCTTGCCAACCTGCATGCCATACTGCCCCCCGAGGCGTTTGTAACTCAGGGATGGTTCTTCCAGGTCTCCTCAGTGATTATCCTTACTGCCGGCACCATCTTCGTGATGTGGCTCGGTGAGAGGATCACGGACAAGGGCATTGGCAACGGTATATCTCTTATAATCATGGTGGGTATCATTGCCCGCTTCCCGGTATCATTCATATTTGAAGCCGGAACACGTATGAGCGGCTCAGGAGGTCTCATAGCCCTGCTGGTCGAAATAGTGTTCCTCTTCGCCGTGATACTCGGCTCCGTTCTCCTGGTACAGGGAACCCGCCGCATACCGGTCCAGTATGCAAGACGCATAGTGGGCAACAAGCAGTACGGCGGCGTAAGACAATATATACCCCTCAAGGTGAACGCGGCAGGTGTTATGCCCATTATCTTCGCACAGGCGATAATGATGCTGCCGGTCATCTTTGCAGGGTTCAGGGAATCAGGATCAGGATTTGTGGTCGCATTCACAAACATGTACGGATTCTGGTATAACCTGGTTACCGCTATCCTCATCATCCTCTTTACCTATTTCTACACCGCGGTTACAATCAACCCGGTACAGATGGCAGAAGACATGAAGAAGAACGGCGGTTTCATCCCCGGTATCAAACCGGGTCGCAAGACTGTTGAGTTCCTTGACACAATCATGTCAAGGATAACCCTTCCGGGTTCAATCTTCCTTGCAATAATAGCCATCCTCCCTGCCTTTGCCGTCAACTTCGGCGTCAGCGGTGAGTTTGCTCAGTTCTTCGGCGGCACCTCGCTCCTCATTCTCGTGGGCGTTGTGCTGGATACTCTCCAGCAGATAGAAAGCCATCTGCTCATGCGCCACTATGACGGCCTCATGAAGTCAGGACGCGTCAAGGGCAGGACCGGAGCCGTGACGGCTATTTAACGGATTTACGTTCTTTGATGATCTATATTAAGACGGATGCAGAAGTAGAGTTATTGAGGGAAGCCAACCAGCTGGTCTCAAAAACTCTTGCAGAAGTAGCCGCGCATATCAGGCCGGGGGTCACAACCCGTCAGCTTGACACCATTGCCGAGGAGTTCATCCGTGATCACGGTGCACTGCCTGGCTTCAAGGGCTATGCCGGCTTTCCGAACACCCTCTGCACATCTGTCAATGACGAAGTGGTCCACGGTATACCCTCAGACTATGAACTCAGGGACGGAGATATTATTTCCGTTGACTGCGGGGTCATACTGAACGGATGGAATGGCGACAGCGCCTATACATTTGCCGTGGGAGATGTCAAACCTGAGGTGCTGCGACTGATGGAATACACCAGGGCTTCACTCGAAGCCGGCGCCAGGGAAGCCATAGCCGGTAACCGTGTGGGCGATATCTCTCACGCTGTACAGACGAAGGCAGAAAGCGGAGGTTACTCCGTGGTACGCACCCTGGTGGGACATGGAATAGGCAAGCATCTCCACGAAGGACCTGAAGTTCCCAATTACGGAAAACGCGGCTCTGGCACGAGACTTGATAGGAATCTGGTCATTTGCATAGAACCAATGATAAATATGGGAACAAAAAACACACGCGTCCAGAGTGACGGATGGACAGTCAGGACAGGTGACGGCAAACCGTCGGCACACTATGAATACGCTGTTGCTGTCAGGGAGGGCAAACCCGACCTGCTCACAACATTTGAGTATATAGAAGAAGTTTTAATAAAGAGGTAAGTATATGGCCAAACAACCATCAATAGAGATTGACGGAACAATCATCGAAGCCCTCTCGAACGCTATGTTCAGGGTGAGGCTCGAGAACGGACATATCATCACCGCCCACATTTCCGGCAAGATGAGGATGCACTATATCAAAATCCTGCCCGGAGACAAGGTGAAGGTTGAAATGTCGCCCTATGACCTTACCAAAGGAAGAATAACGTTCAGGTTTAAATAGAAAAAGAGACTGAGATGAAAGTAAGAGCATCAATAAAAAAACGCTCGGCCGACTGCAAGATAGTAAGGCGTAACGGGCGTCTGTATGTGATAAATAAGAAAAATCCCAAGTTCAAGCAGAGGCAGGGATAAATTTGATTAACTTTGCACTTCAAATTAAAAGAGGTATATGGCACGTATTAATGGGGTAGACCTACCAAGGAATAAGCAGGGCGAAGTTGCTCTCACTTATATCTATGGTGTTGGGCGAAGCACTGCGCAGAAGGTGCTTGACAAGGCAGGCGTTGACCGCCACATGAAGGTGGAAGAGTGGAATGATGACAACATCAACGCTATCCGTTCAATCCTTGCTGAAAACTATAAGCTTGAGGGCGAACTTCGTTCAGAGACGCAGATGAACATAAAGCGATTGATGGATATAGGCTGTTACCGTGGTATCCGTCACCGTATCGGCCTGCCGGTAAGGGGACAGAGTACGAAAAACAATGCCCGTACCCGCAAAGGACGCAAGAAGACCGTCGCTAACAAGAAAAAAGCTACTAAATAATTGATATATGGCAAAGAAGACTGGGACATTAAAGAAGAAGGTCGTTAAGGTTGAACCGGTGGGACAGGCTCACGTTCATTCGTCATTTAACAATATCATCATAAGCCTCACCAACAGCAGCGGACAGGTGATCTCCTGGGCTTCGGCAGGCAAGATGGGCTTCAAGGGTTCGAAGAAGAACACCCCCTACGCCGCACAGATGGCAGCAGAAGAGTGCACCAAGGTTGCTTTTGAACTTGGACTCAGGAAAGTAAAGGTTTTCGTCAAAGGACCCGGATCAGGCCGCGAGTCAGCTATCCGTGCCATATCAAACAGCGGTGTGGAAGTGACCGAGATCATTGACGTAACACCAATGCCTCACAACGGATGCCGCCCGCCCTCACGCAGGAGGGTTTAAAGGCTCATAACAACAGTATACAAACAGGAAAACTTTTTATTCAATGGCAAGATATACAGGACCCAGATCAAAAATCGCCAGGAAATTCGGAGAGCCTATTTACGGCCCTGACAAACACCTCGACAGGAAAAATTTCCCTCCCGGCCAGCATGGTCTGAGCAAGAAGAGAAAAAAGACATCTGAATATGGTGTTCAGCTCCGTGAGAAACAAAAGGTGAAATATACCTACGGTCTCCTGGAACGCCAGTTCCGTAATACCTTTGAGAAGGCAGCATCTGCCTCCGGGGTTACCGGCCTGGTACTCCTCCAACTGCTTGAGTCACGCCTTGACAACGTGGTCTACCGCCTCGGTATAGCCCCCACCAGAGCAGCAGCACGGCAGCTGGTATCACACCGTCATATCACCGTCAACGGAAACGTTGTCAATATACCGTCACTCCAGCTCCGGCCCGGTGATATAATAGGCGTACGCGAAAAGTCCAAATCACTCGAAACAATCGTCGATTGCCTCGCTTCCAACCGCCGCTCAAAACTGGCATGGCTTGAATGGGACGAGACACAGATGGCCGGAAAATACATGAGCGTGCCCGAACGTTCCGAAATACCTGAGGAGATCAGAGAGCAGCTTATAGTTGAACTATATTCCAAGTAATAAAAGTAATACAATTCATATGGCCATATTAGCATTCCAGAAACCTGACAAAGTAATATTACTGGAAGCGGACGACCAGTACGGAAAATTCGAATTCCGCCCGCTTGAACCCGGTTATGGCATCACCGTGGGTAATGCCCTCAGAAGGATACTCCTCTCCTCACTGGAAGGATTCGCCATCACTACAATCAAGATAGAGGGCGTTGACCATGAATTCTCAACCATCACCGGAGTGATGGAAGACGTTACCGAAATTATTCTTAACCTTAAGCAGATACGCTTCAGGAGAATGGTTGAGGATATTGATAATGAGAAAATCATGGTCAAGATTTCCGGAGAGGAAGTCTTCAGGGCCGGAGACCTTAACAACGCTCTCAGCAGCTTCGAAGTACTGAATCCCGACCTGGTAATCTGCCGTATGGAACCCGACGTCAAGCTGCAGATAGAGATCAATATCAGCAAGGGCAGGGGATACGTTACAGCTGAGGAAAACCAGCCCGCAGAAGCAGAGTTCGGAGTGATAGCTATAGATTCAATCTTCACCCCGGTACGCAACGTCAAGTATTCAATTGAAAACTACAGGGTTGAACAGAAAACCGACTATGAAAAGCTGATCATCGAGATACAGACTGACGGTTCCATTCATCCCAAGGATGCCCTCAAGGAGGCGGCCAAGATACTCATCTATCACTTCATGCTCTTCTCCGAGGACAAGATAACCATCGACTATGAAGACAAGATGGCCAATGAGGAGTTTGATGAAGAGATACTCCATATGCGCCAGCTGCTCAAGACCAAGCTCGTTGACCTTGACCTCTCCGTGAGAGCCCTTAACTGCCTCAAGGCAGCTGAGGTGGAATCACTCGGTGACCTTGTCAAGTTCAATAAGAATGACCTCCTCAAGTTCCGCAACTTCGGCAAGAAGTCACTCACTGAACTCGATGAGCTCCTGGAGACAATGAACCTCTCATTCGGGATGGATGTGGCAAAATACAAACTCGACAAAGATTAATAACAGGTAAGGACAGAGAGAAATGCGACATTTAAATGCTATAAACCCCCTTGGAAGAAAAAGCGCTGACAGAAAGGCAATGCTTGCCAACCTCGCTTCATCACTCATTCTTCACAAGCGTATTACTACCACCACTGCCAAGGCACGTGCACTGAGAACATATGTTGAGCCTCTGATCACCAGGTCAAAGGATGACTCAACACACTCACGCCGGGTGGTATTCAGTTATCTTGAAAACAAAAACGCCGTCGCTGAACTATTCAGGGAGGTGGGTCCGAAAGTGGCTGACCGCCCGGGAGGATATACCCGTATACTCAAGACAGGCACCAGGCTGGGCGATGCCGCCGAAATGTGCATTATAGAACTGGTTGACTACAATGAAAATATGCTGGCTTCAGAAGGTGCCAAGGCAAAATCTACACGCCGCCGCCGCAGCCCGAAGAAAAAAGCAGCAGAAACAGCCACAGCTGCAGTGCACGAAACCGCAGCAGCAAGTGAACCTGAAACAGCCGAAAAAACAGCTTCCCCGGATGAGCCGGCTGAGTCAGCAGATACCAAAGAATAACAGATAATGCAAATCTGATTAAGGGATACAGTCATTATGACCGTATCCCTTTTTTTTATATATTGCAACCTATCATAAATAAATTTAAAATACAATGAGTCAGATAGTTAGTATTCATGCGAGAGAGATCCTTGATTCAAGGGGAAATCCGACCATCGAGGTCGAAGTCATTACAGCCAGCGGTGCATCGGGAAGGGCTGCCGTACCCTCGGGAGCATCCACCGGCGAGAATGAGGCGCTGGAGCTCCGTGACGGCGACAAGAACCGTTACCTGGGCAAGGGCGTTCTCAAGGCAGTATATAATGTAAATAATGTTATTGCCGAGGACCTGATGGGAATGGATGTCACAAACCAGATTGCAATAGATCAGAAGATGATTGATATTGACGGCACCCCTACCAAGATGACCCTAGGGGCCAATGCCATCCTTGGCGTCTCCCTTGCATGCGCCAAGGCTGCGGCTGCCTATCACGGGCTTCCTCTCTACAGATATATAGGCGGCACCAACGCACGCGTGCTGCCGGTTCCTATGATGAATATCATCAATGGCGGCTCACACTCTGATGCCCCCATAGCATTCCAGGAGTTCATGATCCGGCCGAAAGGCGCAGGCACGTTCGCCGAAGGCCTCAGGATGGGAGCCGAGGTGTTCCATGCACTTAAGAAGGTGCTCAAGGAGCGCGGCCTGAGTACTGCAGTGGGTGATGAGGGCGGCTTTGCCCCTGCTCTCAAGGGTACTGAAGATACCCTGGAGAGTATCATCAGGGCAATCACCGCCGCAGGCTATAAGCCGGGAAGCGATGTCACCATTGCCCTTGACTGCGCAGCCAGCGAATTCTATGAGGATGGCGTTTACAACTATGCCAAATTTGAAGGCAAGAACGGCAGAAAGCTCAGTTCCAAAGAGCAGGCCGGCTATCTTACATCACTGGTGGAGAAGTATCCGATAATTGACTCAATTGAGGACGGTATGGCTGAGGGCGACTGGAAAGGGTGGCAGCTGCATACAAAACAGCTCGGTTCAAAGATACAGATTGTTGGCGACGACCTCTTTGTCACCAATGTGGAGTATCTCTCGAAGGGGATCTCCATGGGATGTGCCAACTCTATCCTTATCAAACTGAACCAGATAGGCACCCTGACAGAGACCCTCAACTGTATTGAGATGGCTCACAGGGCAGGTTATACCACAGTTACCTCCCATCGCTCGGGTGAGACTGAAGACTCAACCATTGCCGATGTGGCCGTGGCCACCAATTCAGGGCAGATAAAGACAGGCTCACTCAGTCGTACAGACCGCATCGCCAAGTACAACCAGCTCCTCCGCATTGAGGAAGAACTTGGCCCCAATGGCGTTTACGGCTGCGAAGGCTAAGAGATAGAAACCCTTTATAAAAACTCCGAGCGAGCGGAGTTTTTTTATTTTTATCTTTGGAGAAATCTGTGTCTAAATGTCATTCAACGGTCTGGCTCAATTCGCTTCATTTCTTGAGTCCCGCGGTCAGCTGGCACGCGTTGCATGTCGAGTTGATCCCCACCTGGAGATAACGGAGATAGCTGACAGGCTCGTGAAAAACGGTGGCAGTGCCCTTCTCTTCGAGGATACAGGGACAAATTTTCCTCTTCTTATAAATGCTTTTGCATCAGATGAGCGCATGGCGGCCGCCATGGGCCGTGCCTCACTTGACGATGCAGGGGAAGAGATCTTCTCACTGGTTGAGTCATTGGGCCGGTCACGCGGCAGGCTGACGCGACTGGCGAGGCTGCCCGGGATGATCAGGTTTCTTACCCTGGCCCCTCGCAGGAAGAGAGGCAGGGGAGAATGCCAGGAGGTGGTTGATCACACCCCGGATCTCAGCCGGCTGCCTATACTGAAATGCTGGCCGCATGATGGAGGCAGGTTCATCACACTGCCCCTTGTTCATACGCGCCATCCGGACACCGGCAGAACAAACCTCGGCATGTACCGCATGCAGGTCATGGGTAAGGATGTGACAGGAATGCACTGGCACAGGCACAAAACCGGTGCCCGCCATTTTGAGGCATGGAAAAAAAAGGGCGGCCGCATGCCCGTCACAGTCACCCTGGGAGGTGATCCGGTATATACCTATTCCGCCACGGCCCCACTGCCGGAAGATATCAGCGAGTATCTCCTTGCTGCATTCCTCAGACGAAAAAGAGTAAAGCTCGTCAGATGCCTGACCAATGACCTGTGGGTGCCGGCTGACTCCGACTTCGTCATTGAAGGTTACGTTGATACCTCCGAGCCTCCCGTCACCGAGGGTCCGTTTGGTGATCACACCGGGTTCTATTCACTCGCCGATCTCTATCCCAGGTTCCGGGTTACATGCATCACCCACAGGAAGAATGCCGTTTACCCGGCTACCGTGGTTGGCGTGCCTCCTATGGAAGATGCCTGGATGGGCAAGGCCACGGAGAAGATCTTTTTTGCTCCGATAAAACTGACAATTGCACCGGAGATACGCGAGCTTCATATGCCGGTCTCAGGTGTGGCCCATAACCTCGTGATTGTCAGTATTGACAAGACCTATCCCGGGCAGGGCATGAAGGTTCTCAGCGCCCTCTTCGGAGCCGGTCAGATGATGCTCAGCAAGTATATAATCGTGGTGAACAGTGACGTGCATGTGACTGATTACCTCTCAGTGGCAGAGGCATTCTTTGCCAATGTGAGGTTTGAGACTGACCTGTTGCTCACGCGCGGCCCGCTTGATGTGCTTGACCATTCTTCTGACCGTTTCAGCATGGGGGGCAAGCTGGGTATTGATGCCACGGTCAAACTCTCCGAGGAGCGCGTGGCAGAGTCCCATACAATGCCAATGATGCTCCTTACCGATGATGAGATCACCAACAGGTATATCACCGGGCTGAAAACCATGGCACAGTATGCATTGCCTGTGGCAGTGCTGACAATCAGTAAACCTGACACGGGGCTTGACATGCATCGCATGGCTTCCTCTCTCCCCGCCTCTCTTACCACTCCGGGAACGGTGATCATAGCTGTTGATGACGGCGCTGATGCTGATGATCCGGCCATGCTTACATGGCTGGTGACCGGTAACAGTGATCCTGCGCGCGATCTGTATCACCTTGACGGAGGCGCTCTCTTCATTGATGCCACATCCAAGGTAAACTCACTGCCGGCATTCCCGAGAGAGTGGCCCAATGTGGTCTGTTCTGATCCGGAAACAATACAGCTGACAGACCGCAGGTGGCCTGAGTATGGCCTGGGACCGTTGATCGCTTCACCCTCCCTGAAGCTCCTTCCTCTTCTCAGACCGGGCAACGCTTCCGTGGAAACCTCCAAAGCTACCAGCGGGTGACAGCCTTGCTTCATCAGATGATGCTGCCGGCCGCGGTCATAGCTGGCAGACTGTGGGACAATCCGGTCATCAACTATGCCATTGCGGTCTTCATAGTGGTGGCTCTTGTCTACCTGGCTGTGCTGCAGTTCTGGGTGCTTCTGAGGACAAGGAAACACCTGTCAGAGATGAAGAGCGCATACAATGAAATAGCTATCCAGCGTTCAGAGCTTCAGTTGCGGAACAAGGACCTTATTGACAGCCTCAACTACGCACGAAGGATACAGGCAGCACTTCTCCCGGCAGAGCATCATATACGCAGAATTTTCCAGGACTATTTTATTTATTACCGGCCGAAGCACATCGTCAGCGGTGACTTTTACTGGTTCAGCGAGCGGGATGACAAGTACTTCATTGCTGCAGCTGACTGCACCGGTCATGGTGTACCCGGGGCACTGATGTCAATGATCGGTCTGGAACTCATCCAGAAGATCATCAATGAGCTGAAGGTGGATGACAGTGACCAGGTACTGCTTACCATGAACAGGGAGCTGGAGTCAGCCTTCTTCAAGGAGGAGAGCGGCAAGGCCATCATCAAGGACGGCATTGAGATGGGCATCTGCATCATTGACAAGAAGACGAAGGTGATGGAGTTCTCCGGCGCCTTCCTGCCAGTATACATTGTGCGTGACGACAAGCTCTTTGAGATCAAGGGCGATAAGAAAAACGTTGTGCAGTCGTTCGCCATGGTCTCATTCAACCGCAGCACATTCACTCTTGAGGAGGGTGATCTTCTCTATCTTTTCTCTGACGGGTATGCTGACCAGTTCGGAGGTCCGGAGAACAAGAAGTTCATGTACCGGCGGCTGAGGCATATTCTTCTGACTATCAGCAAATACCCCCTGGCAGATCAGCAGCGCATCCTTGATGAGACCATAGAATCATGGATGAACGGGCATGATCAGATAGATGACATGATGATTATGGGGGTGAAACCCTTCTGAATAAGCCGTATCAGACTGCAGCTGCTGTCTCAGATCAGTGCGGTGATCTTCTCAATAAGTACCTCAGGCTCTATTGGTTTGGAAATGTAATCATCCATCCCCACCGCCAGGCACTGCTCCCTGTCACCCAGCATGGCGTTGGCCGTGATTGCTATAATAGGCACATGTGCCTGGGTGCTCATCTCCAGCCTGCGTATCTTCTCGGCGGCAACCAGCCCGTTCATGACAGGCATCTGTACATCCATCAGTATCAGATCATAGCGTACCGTGCCGAACATGTCAAGCGCTTCCTTCCCGTTTCTTGCCGTCTCCAGCCGTTTTACCAGAGGCTCCAGCATGAGCTGGGTTATACGCTGGTTGATGGGATTGTCTTCCACAAGCAGTATATTCAGGTCTTTCATCTCCTTCCTGCTCTTTTCCTCTGCCATTCCCCTGATCAGGGTGCTGGCTGCAGTGGGTGCCACAAGCTTTTCAGCCTTCAGCAGGTTGATATAGAAGACAAACCATGAGCCTGAGCCGGTGGTTGATTCCTGCCAGTTGCCGCCACAATCGCGTATTAACCTGCCAGCCAGGGGATAAGGTTGCCGTTTCTCTCCTATGAACACAACAGGGTTATTGGAGGAGAGGGTAAATTCAATCTTCTCCGAGCCATCCCTCACTCCGGCCTCCCTGGCCTGGATCTTTATTGACACTTTTCCGGAGGCCCCTGAGATGGCAGCACTGAGCAGGTCAATAAGTATCTGCTTGATAACTATAGGATCACCCCTGTATTCGCCTGTACCCTCACCGTGGTCATCATAGGTCACCACACTCTGGTCATGATTCCTGTTGAGTTTCATCAGCTCAATGGTGTCACGGATGATAGGACCGAGCCTGAACCGTATCTCGCCTCTTCGTTCAAAAGTGATGTTTCCCGCTGTCTCCATGGTCAGTTCGTTGACCACGTCCACCATGGAGCCGGTGGAGGCTATGAAAGTATCTATGAGTTCCTGCTGCTTGGGGGTGGAGGTAGTCTCTTTCAGCATGGTCCCCAGCAGCACCAGGTTGTTAAGCGGCTCCCTGATCTTGTGAGAGAAGGAGTTTATTACCTCTTCGTTCTTCTCAGCTATGGAAGCCATCTCCCTTAGGATATCCCTGCTGTCAGCAATGAGCCTTCTCAGCTCGGCTGTTGCCAGTCCCAGGGGCAACAGTGCCAGTGTGCCTGCCACCAGTGGCGTATACACCAGCCCTGAAAGGGCAGTGACAAGAGCAATTATCACCAGGAGAATGGCCGCTGATACCGGCAACAAAATCCGGTTGCGCGTTCTCCGTGTCATCAGGTCTGAATGCGGAATGGGTGACGTTCTTGTTCTGTTCGGCATGGTATGAGGGCAGTAGATTTTACGTCACTCAAATATACATCAATTTCAATAAAGATGAGTTGAGGTCTGCCTTCACTATTCATAAAAGATTATTTTTGTCTTACGGTATAATTTTTGATGCAAAACCTGGAAAAGAGTAAGATGAAAAAGGCAGCAGTGACACTGATAGTTGCCCTGGTTGCCACGGGAATGGCAGGGGCGCAACCAGGAGATACTCTTGTTCAGTATACTCCTGACTTCAAGTTCAGGGACGGAATATACCTGAACTTTGACATGGTAAGAGCAAACAGCCCCGTGCCCAAGGCAAAGCTGTTTACTTCAGTTGACTACAATGACAAGGATTTCTTTGATCAGGTTATCTCTTCTGAAAAGATATACTACTATGACAACATGGGTGTAAGGCAGGAGATTGAGAAGGACAATATCTGGGGTTTTGCCAGGAATGGTGTTCTGTATGCCAATGTTCAGGGTAATTATAACCGGATAACCTTTTTCGGGTCCATCATTCACTTCGTGGCTGACGTGACAACATCTTCGGGATACAGCCCCTACGGTTATTATGACCCATACTATTCGCCCTACAGGTCATTCTATTCTCCGTACTACTATAATCCCTATTATTCAAGGTATTATGACCCATACGGCTATGGGGGCTACCCGTACCGCGGCAACTCGTCGCGCACAGACCTGAAGATGTTTATGATTGATTTTGAAACGGGTAAGACTTACGAATACAATATAGAGAACCTGGAGGCTCTGCTAATGCGTGATCCTGAACTATATGAGGAGTTCGTCTCAATGCGGAACAAGAACCAGAAGAAGATGATGTTCGTCTATCTGCGGAAGTTCAATGAGCGGAATCCGGTCTTCCTGCCTGACTCAAGGTAATCACTCAGTGAAGAGCAGCGCCCCCGGGTGAAGATGCAGCATTTTTGATACTATACCGTCTTTTTAGAAAAAAGCAATGGAAGAAAATAAGACCTACACCCAATCGGAGCGTGACTGGGCAATGTTCTGCCACCTGTCAACATTTGCCGGATACTTTTTCCCTTTCGGAGGGATCATTGGCCCCCTTATCTGCTGGATATCCAGGAAGGATGAGTCAGAATGGGTGAACATGAACGGGAAATCCTCCCTGAACTTCCAGATCTCAGTGGCACTCTACTCGTTGCTGCTGATACCATTATGCTTTATAATTGTGGGCATACCTCTGATTATAGCCCTTGGCATCCTGGAGGTGGTCTGCGTCATTATTGCCAGTATCAGGGCCGCAAAGGGCGAGGTGTTCAAATATCCCATATCAATTCCTTTTATCCAGTAGTTAATCTGTCAATCGCATACCGTAACTACAGGTCTCAGACCTGTCGTTACGTTGTTATGATGCGGATCCGGAACAGGATTATAATATCCCCTGCACGTTGTTTTTTTCATATTTTTGTCGGGAAATCATTTCCGACATGGCTCAAAAACCTTCCATACCCAGGGGTACGCGCGACTTCTCTCCGGCGGAGATGCTGCGCCGAAACCATATCTTTGACATCATCCGCAGGAACTTCTCGTTATGGGGCTACCTGCCCATTGAGACTCCGGCAATGGAGACACTCTCAACACTGCTGGGCAAATATGGGGAGGAAGGAGACAGGCTAATCTTCAGGATACTCAATTCGGGCAACTTTCTTTCCGGCATCAGCCCTGAAACCCTTTCGTCAGCAGATACCTCAGCGGTATCACAGCATATCTCTGAGAAGGGTCTCAGGTATGACCTCACCGTTCCCTTTGCCCGGTTCGTGGTTCAGCACCGTGATGAGATCACCTTCCCTTTTCGCAGGTACCAGATTCAGCCTGTGTGGAGGGCAGACAAGCCTCAGAAGGGCAGATACAGGGAGTTCTTCCAGTGTGACGTTGATATCATCGGCAGCAACTCCCTCCTCAACGAGGCGGAACTGATACAGATCATTGACCACATCTTCAGTGAGCTTAATATCAATGTGACAGTAAAGGTGAATAACCGCAAGATACTTGCCGGCATAGCCGGGATGGCGGGCGCCGGTGAACAGCTGACTGATATCACCGTGTCAATAGACAAGCTTGAAAAGATTGGCAGGGAGGGTGTCAGGCAGGAGCTTATGCAGCGGGGCATCGCTCCTGAGGCCATAGACAGGCTCGAGCCGGTACTGGGCCTCAGCGGATCATCAGAAGAAAAACTGCATGAGCTCAGGAGTATTATGGCTTCCTCGGAGACAGGATTGAAGGGGATAACGGAGATGGAGGAGTTGCTGGGGTACCTTGACCTGGATCAGCTGAACCCAACCGTTGAACTGGATTTGTCACTGGCACGCGGACTGAATTATTATACCGGAACCATCATTGAGGTCAAGGCAGCAGATGTGCCCTTCGGCAGCATCTGCGGAGGAGGCAGGTATGATGATCTGACGGGCATATTTGGCCTGCCAGGCGTTTCCGGCGTTGGTGTCTCCTTTGGCGCTGACCGTATATATGATGTGATGCTGCAGCTTGATCTTTTCCCGGAACAGACCGGATCATCCACCCAGGTGCTCATTGTCAATTTCGGCAGGGAGGAACTACCTTCACTGATTAAGATTGCAGGCACGCTACGTGAGGCAGGCATTGCCACCGAGCTCTATCCCGAGCCGGTGAAGCTTAAGAAACAGTTTGCATATGCAGACGCTCAGAAGATACAGCTGGTAGTTATTGCCGGAAGCAATGAGCTGACAGCCGGTCAGGCCACCGTCAAGAATATGAAAACGGGAGAACAGACAGCTGTTTCACTCTCTGCGCTCCCGTCATTCATAAAGAAAGAATAACTCTTCGTATTATCCTGTCATTCGCCAGGGTCTCACTGATCCATCCCCTGGTTGTCTGTCAGGCTGCCCCGGCCACGCATACCCTGCTGCCCCGACCCCTGCCTTCTCTGGTTGAGTTCGCGAAGCAACTGTTGCTTGTACTGGTTCTCAACGTGGTAAAGCCTTATGATTTTTGCCGGGGGCAGGACCATTTTCAAGCTCTCATTGAAGGTCACCACCAGCTCTGACTCATCAGCAAATGATTGCATCAGCCTTTCAGCGGCAGATGATATCTCACCCTCACTCATGTTCGACTGGTTCCGTGCCGTGTAACGCATCAGTGACAGACGATCAGCCTGCAGCTTGCTCTTGCGCGATGAGTAATCATTGTACAGTGGCCAGAACTTTTCCGCCTCATTAGTTGTGAGGTCGAGATTCCTTGTGAAAAAGGCTATCTTGTAAGCGGTGAGCTTCTCCGTGTCACCCTGCATGGCTCCCTGCCCGTAGCCCTGTCCGTAACCCTGTCCCTGGCCGTTCAGTCCGGCAGCCCCTGCCACAATCACAATAATCACCAAAAACAATAATCTTTTCATCTTCGTATTATAACAGTTCATATATCTCATTTAAATCAATATCCTCCATTAACAGGTAGTCTATTATGGCCTCGGTGGAGATCTCCTCTTCTTTCATCTCTGTAGTAACCGGCTCAGTCATGATCAGCTCATTCTCCAGCATGTAGGTATCAACCTCCTCAAAAGCCAGGTCTGCATAAAGACTCTTGCCCGGTTCATAATCCGTCACCCGGTTGCCTGAGCTGACCAGCCTGACCATAGCGGCGGCCAGGATAGCGAACCCCAGTATGGCTGCGGCCAGGGCAAGGAAGGGTTTCATCCTGATGATCCGCGCCCCTCTGCGTGAAGAGTCTGCATCCGTTTCATCATGCCGCGTGCCGGATGCCGGAATCTCCGGTTCTCCGGCCTGGTGGCTGCTCTCCCGCTCCCTGATGGAATTAATGGTTCGCTCCTTAAGCGTATCAAAATAGCCTTCGGGGACCTTGAAGGGATTGTTCTTTCTTATTTCTTCACTGAGTTTCATGATATCTCTTTGATGCCCTTAGCGGGTATAGGTTTAATTGTTTTCCAGAAATTGTTCTATTTTCTTTACTGCATGGTGATACGATGCCTTCAGCGCACCCACAGATGTGCCGGTGATATTACTGATATCCTCGTATGACATATCATCAAAGTACTTCATATTAAATACTATACGCTGTTTTTCGGGGAGCCTGAGAATGGCATTCTGAAGCTTTACCTCTGCCTCGTCGCCGTCAAACCAGCTGTTTCCCTCCGCCGAAGCAGAGAGTATCCCTTCCACATCGTCGAGCGAGACATTGTTCAGCCTGTCGCGCTTCCTTATTATAGTGAGCGCCTCGTTGGTGGCTATTGACCAAAGCCATGTGAGCAGTGAGCTGTCAAACCGGAAAGAGGAGATATTCTTCCAGGCGTTGATAAAAGTATTCTGCAATGCATCATCGGCATCTTCATGGGTGACCACCAGACGGCGTATATGCCAGTACAGCTTTGTCCCGTACAGGTCAAACATCATACTGAACGCCTTTTCGGCATCCGTGGCAACAGCTGCCCTGATCTTTTCCTCGTTTATACCTGGCATGGACCTTTCCCGTGGCTATTTTATTACAGACGCTCAGGCACGGTAATGGTTTAATCTCCTGCATCAAATTTAACAAAAAGTACTTCACCAGCCCTCCGGCAGGCTCCCGATAGCCTCTTTTTGGTAACTTTGCAGCAACAGAAACATCAGTTATGGCATTGAAATGTGGAATTATAGGAATCACCAGTGTGGGGAAGACCACTATCTTCAACTGTATATCCAACACCCGGGGCGAGACCAACACGTACGGCACGGGGGTAAAGGCAAACCTCGGAGTTATACAGGTGCCTGACAACCGGCTCTATGAGCTGGAGAAGCTGCAGCCCACTGAGCGGATTGTGCATACCACCGTGGAGATAGTTGATATTCCCGGTCTGGCAAAAGGACAGAGCGACAGCTCCGGAGCCCGCCTCCTGGGAGAGATAAGGAACACTGACGCGCTGATACATGTCCTTCGCTGCTTTGATGATGACAACCTGCCCCATATTGACGGATCAGTCAACCCGGTAAGGGACCTTGAAAACGTAGAGTTCGAGCTGCAGGTCAAAGACGTGGAGTCAGTGGAAAAAAAGATTCAACGCCTGGAGAGGGCTGCCAAAACGGGCGACAAGGATGCAAAGCACGGCATAGAGGTGCTCAGTCGTTACCGTGAGCACCTGGAGAGTTTTAAGAATGCCTCCGCTCTTGAGATTAAACCTGAAGAGAGCAGGTATGTTGATGATATTTTTCTCCTGACAATGAAGCCGGTGCTCTATGTATGCAATGTAGATGAGGCTTCCGCCGTTGATGGCAATGCATACGTCAAAGCCGTCAGGGAGTATCTTTCCGGCAGAGGTGCCGTGCCGCTTGTGATAGCCGGGGCACTGGAGGCCGAGATTGCCAACCTGACGGAAGAGGCTGACCGTACAGAGTTTCTGGAGGCATCCGGACTGACCGGGCCGGGTGTCAATAAACTGGTCAGGGCAGCATACGAGATGCTTAACCTCCTTACTTTCTTTACTGTGGGCCCCAAGGAGATAAGGGCGTGGACCATCACTGCAGGGATGACCGCACCACAGGCTGCAGGAGTGATTCATTCTGACCTGGAGAGGGGATTCATCAGGGCTGAGGTGATGAAGTATGATGACTTTATCAGGCTTGGCTCTGAGCATGCCTGCCGCGAGGCGGGTAAGCTGATGGTTGAAGGTAAAAATTACGTCGTTGCAGACGGAGACATACTGCATATACGTTTTAACGTATAAAGGAAAAGGTGAAAAACCTGCCGGCTATACTTTTCTTTCTCACTTTTCTTTCTGCCGGGGCCGGATTCGGTCAGCAGAGTCCCGGGGGAGGCGACATAAGGGAAGCTGTCACTCTCTATGGCCAGGCAGAGATTGAGATAAGCTATCCGGGATTCAGCGAGATGACCCGGCTGGCGTCTCTGTTCTCCGTCTCCTCGTGTGATGGCGCTGTGGCTCGCCTCACCCTTTCGCCCCGTGATGCGGAGGCCTTTATTGCTGAAGATATTCCCTTCAAAATTATTCTCCCTGAGCAGCGCAAGGGCTTCTTCACTGCCTCATCCGTCACCGAGGCGATGCACTGGCAGTCATATCCCACATGGAAGCATTATGACACCATTATGCACAAGATAGCTGATCACTGGCCTGATGTCTGTCTGCTTGACACCATCGGGTTCAGTGTTATGGGCAGGGCTATCCTGGCGATAAAGATTTCTGACAACCCCGGAGAGGAGGAGGGGGAGCCGAAGGTGATGCTCAGCTCATCTATTCATGGTGATGAGTTAGCCGGGTTTGTGCTGATGATGAGGCTGGCTGAATATCTTGCAGCAGGCAGCGGCGGCGGCGGGCTGGTGTCAGAGCTTGTCTCCGGGCTGGAGATATGGATCAATCCGCTGGCCAATCCTGACGGCATGTACCGCGAAAGCGATACAATCATCTATCCGGTCAGGTCCAACAGCAACGGCTATGACCTTAACCGCAACTTCCCTGACCCGGAGCTCAGCCCGCCGCCGCCGCTGCAGAAAGAGACAGCGGACATGATCACCTTTCTGCAGAAACAGCGGTTCACCCTCTCTGTCAATCTGCACAGCGGCGCCGAGGTGGTCAACTACCCATGGGACAGGTGGACACGCAATCACCCTGATGATGAATGGTTCAACAGTATCAGCAGACGCTATGCAGATACGGTGCACATGTATGCTGAACCGGGATACATGACTTTTCTTGACAACGGCGTCACAAGAGGATGGCAGTGGTATGTCATCACTGGTGGAAGGCAGGACTATGTCACCTACAGCCTCGGGGGCAGAGAGGTGACAATAGAGATAGATGAGACAAAGATGACTCCCGGATCAAACCTGGAACATCTGTGGGAATGGAACTACCGCTCAATGCTTCGGTATATTTCCGAAGCACTCACCGGCGCCCGGGGCACCGTCAGCGATGCGGAGTCCGGAGATCCTCTTCCCGCCAGGGTATTCATAGAAGGCCATGACGCCGACTCATCTCATATCTGGTCAGATAGTCTTACCGGCGCGTGGTTCAGGCTCCTGCCCCCGGGAACATGGGACCTTGCCTTCTCCAGTCCTGGATATGAGACATTCATCCTCAGGGCGGAGCTTACGCAGGCTAATCCACTTATGATCAGTGATGTGCAACTGCAGAAGAGCGGCAGCAACTATCCGGATCCCCCGGTGTCAGGAGTGCTGATATGGCCCAATCCCTCTGACGGCATGATCAGTATCATGCCCCCGGAGCTGGTAGCCGGGGAGGTCACAGTCACCCTGACAACATCCAACGGAGCTCTTGTCAGCCGGTTCCGCACCACGGCACAGCCCGGCATACCAATAGTACGCGATTTTGGATCATTACCCTCCGGCCTCTATATCCTTTCGGTCAGAAGGGAACCCATCGGGCCGATGGTAAGGGGTAAAGCGGTAATCAGACGGTTGATAAACGAATGACCCGATGGTGATATCTTTTACTGTCGTGGTTGCAGATAAGGCCAAAACTGATAATTTTGGGACTTATTTCAGGAACAACCTTTTGACATGAGACAACTTATCAATCTTATATTTTTGCTGCTGATCACTATTCCTGCAACCCCACAATCGGCTTACATACCCCCTGACAAACCACAACTGGTGATAGGGATCGTTGTTGAGCAGCTCCGATATGATCAGCTGGAGCGCATCTGGGATATTCTGCCTGACAACGGGCTGAAGAGGATGATCAATGAGGGGACCTATTACCGCAATGCTTCAATTGATTATCTCTCCACCCAGGCCGGGCCCGGGTTTGCTACAATATCTACCGGTGCATCCCCGTCAGCTCACGGCATCACATCAGACATGTGGTACCATCCTTTCAATGACGAGATGATCTACTGTGTCAGTGACGCCTCGGTCAATGCGGTGGGAGGAAGCTTTGAGACCGGGCTCTATTCACCCGCTAACCTGCTCTCATCCACCTTTTCTGATGAGCTACAGGCCGCCACCTGCGGAGGGTCGAAGGTATACGGCATAGGCATCCGGGAGATGTCTGCCATTATTGCCACAGGCCATGCAGCTGATGGTGCTTTCTGGTATGACGACCGCACAGGCACCTGGATGTCAAGCACATATTATATTGACAGTCTGCCACCATGGCTGATGGATTTCAATGCGATGCTGCTTCCCGGGCAATATCTCAACCAGCCGTGGCAACCGCTGCGTGACCCTGCGGGTTATCCGGGATGCCAGCCTGACTCAAGCACTCTCGAGAGAGGATTCAGCAACCAGACCTGGTTTCCCTATGACATGAAGGAGCTGTCAACCAAAGGCAAACTGATAAATGTCACCAGGGACTACTCGTTGCTGCGCGAAACCCCCTTTGCAGATGATTTTACCACTGAGCTTGCTCTCAGGCTGATAGACAATGAAGAACTCGGCAAGGATGATGTAACTGATTTCCTGGCTGTCACCTATTCTGCAACCGACTATATAGGCCACCGGTTTGGCCCTACCTCTGTTGAAACCTTTGATGCGCTTTTAAGACTTGACAAGAATATAGCCAGGCTGCTTGAGAGGATAGACAAATCTATTGGCAAGAAGAATGTGCTGGTCTACATGGTCTCAGCCCATGGAGTGTCTGAGATACCTGCAGTGCTTGCACAGAGCCGCATTCCTTCCGGATACTTTATGCTTAACCAGTCACTTCAGCTGCTTCGCAGTTACCTGAATGCCGTTTACGGCCAGGGCGACTGGGTCAGGGGGTTCTATGACAGCCAGATCTTCCTTAACCGGGGGCTGATTGAGGATGCCAAGATCAGCCTTGAGGAGATACAGAAGAAGGTAGCCCGTTTCATGGTACAGTTTGCAGCCGTGGCCTCTGCCGTTCCCACGTCAGCTTTTGAGATGAGCGACTTTGCCGGCGGCCTTCTGCGGAAGATGAGCAATAACTACAGTCAGCAGCGTTCAGGGGATGTGATGATAGCTCTGAATCCGGGCTGGGTGGAAAAGAGTGACAATGTCACCGGCCATAACTCACCCTGGGAGTATGACAGTCACGTACCGCTGGTATGGTACGGATGGACCGCCAGCAAGGCCTCGGTCACCCGTCGTGTCACCACCAGGGATATAGCCACCACACTTTCCGTTCTGTGCAAGGTGCCGATGCCCAATGCATCCAGTGGTGACCCTCTGCACGAGCTCTTCAGGTAGCTGACAGGGCGCTGGTGAATGCCTGTCAGGGGAGAGATCATTCAGTCTTCCTTTATGCACACGGGAAAATGGTTGTCAGATTATTGCAGTCATGCTGTTTAGTCGGTCCCGCACACGGCATGCTTCCTTTATCAGCCCGGGATCATGCTCGCAGCCGTTGCCAATAACAACCATGTCTGCGCCTGATCTGAAAGCCTGTTCCACCTTTTCAGCCGTGTCAATGCCTCCTCCGGTAATGAGCGGGATGGTGATCGCCTCTTTCACAGCCTCGATCATGGACAGGTCCACAGGCCTGCTGGCTCCGCTGCCTCCCTCGAGATAGATGGCCTTCATGCCCAGCATCTCACCCGCCAGGGCGGTGGCCACGGCAATATCATTCTTGCCGGAAGGGATGGGGGAGGTCTGGCTCATATATTCAACGGAGGTGCCTCCGCCACAACTGATCAGCATATACCCTACAGGTATAACCCTGTCTCTGATGTCCTTAAGAAAGGGAGCGGCAATCACATGGTTGCCTATCAGCAGTTCCGGGTTACGGCCGCTGATGAGGGAGAGGAGGAACAGGGCATCAGCCCCGGCAGTAAGCTGTGTCAGGTTTCCGGGGAAGAGCACTACGGGAATGGCAGAAAGCTGTTTCAGTCTCCTGATAACTCCTTCAACAGGCACGCCTGTCAGGCTTCCCCCGGCAAGGAACAGGTCCAGACCCGCTTCTGCAGCATTGCGCGTGGCAGCAGAGAGCGTCTCCTCGTCTGCATGGTCAGGGTCAATCAGCTGTGCAATAACTTTCCTCGTTCTCCAGGGTATATCAATCCTCATGCTTCTTCTTCGTCCAGACAATGGTATAGTTATCGTACTTTGAATAATAAAGGGTGAATTGATCATCAATCCTTTCATTCTTCACCGTTCCCCTGATCTCACCCGACTCCTTCACATCAAAGGGTTCAATAGTAATATCGTTGACAATGTTTATTCCCTCCTTGTCACAAATCTTGTAGATAGCTTCCTTTGCACACCAGTGGATATAAAGGTGATAGGTCCGGTCTGCCCACCTGCGTGTGACCTTCTCCTTCCTGTTAAGGAACTTTGAGGCAAAGGCATTTATGTTCACACGCATGTACTCAAGGTCAATGCCCACCCTCTCATCCTTGCTGATGAGTATGGCGGTCAGCTTATTGGAGTGGGTGATGCTTATAAAGTGTGAACCGTCCTTAATAAAAGGCTTATTGTTCTTATTGTATACTATCCGTGCGTCCCTGCCAAGCATCTCAGCCAGCAGCGCCCTTACGCTCAGGAACTCCATCTTCCTTGAGTTACTGCGATAGAGTTCATATCGCTTTTTGTCCTCAGGGCCCATATCCACCATGGTAAGGAGGGTCTCAAGATCCTCCTCGATCTTCCACACGCCTATAATCGTATCCTTATTCAGGTAGTGTTTGGTGATGCAGCCCATGGTTTTATCTCCAGTTCAGCGTCTCAATAAGGTGAATAATGTCTTCTCTGAGAAAGGCAATGACTGGTCTGAGCGAGTCCTCGTTAGGCTGGGCCATGAAGTAGAGTGAGCCCCTCAGGTAATGGCTGGTACTGTCAGTAACGAAGAACTGCACTGCCGAGGCAGTATTCCCTTTCAGATCATACAGTATGCCATAAACCTTTGCGGAATCGTCGGCCCAGAGCTTCTCCTCAATGGCGTCAGCCCTGATTGTATGCTTGTAGGCCATCTCGTGGGTCAGTTCAGTAAGAGCTGCCAGGTTATCATGTATGTCAAAGTAGGTAAGGTGAATGCTTGCCTTCAGTGAGGGGAACTCTATATCCATCCAGCAGGTGTCGGTGGCTGTTGCCGGCCGTAAATTGATCCTTGCGTATTCAGGATATTCGATAGAGTAGGAGCATGGGGTGTCATAATGGACATAGCCCTTTTCGGGCAGATCAATCCTGAAATAGCCTGCCGGCTTTGGCACTGTTGTCTGCCTGCAGCCCTGCGATAACACAACTGTTGTCACCACCAAAATGGCAATCAAGTATCTCATGTCTCCTTACTTTTCTTTTCCACGGCAATCTCCCTGATCCGCCTGTTCTCAATTGTCTTTATTGTGAAGATAAATCCTCCTGCGGAGATCACCCTTCCCCTGACAGGCATCTCCTTCAGCAGCTCCAGAAGCAAGCCTGCCAGCGTGTCGGAGTCGCCCCGCTCATCTTCAAAGGGGTCATCCTCAAGCCCTGTTATCCTGTAGAAATCATTCAGCAATATTTTCCCGTCAAAGATCCATTTGCCCTCATCTGTTTTTGTATAGAGAGGTTCCTCCTCATCAGTCTCATCGGTGATTTCGCCCACGATTTCCTCCAGCACATCCTCCAGTGTAACCAGACCGCTTGTGCCGCCGTACTCATCAACCACTATTGCCATGTGGATCTTCTTGGTCTGGAACTCTTTGAGAAGCTCGCTGATCTTTTTTGTTTCCGGTACAACATAAGGGGGTCTGATGAGTGTCTGCCACCTGAAGTTATCAGGCTTGCCCAGATGGGGCAGCAGGTCCTTGACAAAGAGTATCCCCCTTACGTTGTCAAATGATCCGGAGTAGACCGGTATGCGGGAGAAGCCTGACTCAGTGACTTGTTCCATTATTGCGTGGAATCCTTTGCTTATATCCAGTGCCGTAACATCTATGCGGGGGCACATAATGGCACTTGTATTGGTATTGCCGAACCTGACCACCCCCCTGAGAATCTCCTTGTCATCCTTGATCTCTGATGAAGTCAGGTCCAGTGCTGCTGAAAGGTCCTGGATATTCAGGCTGCTGTCCCTCGTCCTTGCCCTTCGTTTTACGAAGAAGGAGGAGTATGAGAGCAATGAAGCTATCGGCTTGAGCAGGCCTGTCAGGAAGGTAAGTGCCGGAGCCATCATCAGTGCAAACCTGAGCTGGTTTCGCGAAGCGAGTACCTTGGGAATGATCTCACAAAAGAGCAGAAGTATGAAAGTGATGACCACAACCTCTATGATAAACGAGAGGACCGGGTTGTTGCTCAGGTTGAACAATCTTGAGCTTATGAATGCTGCCAGGATGATAATGGCAATGTTGATGATATTGTTTGCCACCAGTATTGTGCTCAGGAGCCTGTCAGGCTTTGCCAGCAGTTTAAGAATAGCAGCCGGCCTGCTTCCTTTTCTGTGCTGAAGCTCCTCCATATGGTTAGGGGTCAGGGAGAAACAGGCCACCTCTGAGCCTGACACAAAGGCAGATGATGCTATCAGGAGAAGCAGGATGATTATTTCAATGACCAGTGTCACCGGTGACCCTGTCATTGCAGCCTGTGCAACTACTCCTGTCAATAATCCTGAAAGCAGCGTATCCAAAATAAGGGTGATTGGTTACTTAAAAAGGCAGGTCGTCAGCTGCATCCGGGGTTGAGAGATCCTCTCCGCTGTTCTCTTCAGTGGATGTTGATGAGTTTGACGGGGGCGGGTTATATCCCTGTTGTCCGCCGTTCTGGTAACCCTGGCTGTTATTCTGGTAGCCCTGGCCCTGCTGGTTCTGGCTGTCAGGCCTGCGCCCAAGAAGCTGTATCACATCTGCCTCAACCTCAACAATGTACCTCTTATTGCCATCGCGGTCATCATATGACCTGTAGCGCAGCTTGCCTTCAACCAGTATCTGTGATCCTTTGCGGATATAGTTCTCGGCGAGTTCGGCAAGTCTTCTCCAGGCAACAATATTGTGCCACTCGGTCTGCGTTACCTTCTCTCCCCCTCTGGGGGTGTAGGTTTCACTGGTGGCAAGAGAGAAAGCTGCCTTGATATTGTTCTCGAAACGCCTGATGTCCGGGTCTTTACCCACGTTGCCCACCAGTATTACTTTATTGAATGACATAGCTTTATAAATATTTTCGTCTGATTAAAGAATGTAAAGTTACGAAAAAAATAAGTGTGTGACTCACGATGCTGTATCTCTCTCCTGCAAGGGGGCAGCAACCTGTGTCAAAGGGATGCATTACTGCTTCTTTTTTTTATAGATGTCAAAAAATCAGGATATTCGGTCCGAAAAAAAAGTATTGTCACCTGATTTTGATAAATAATATTTTATATTTGCACATTGAAAAAAACAGAACATCAAAATAATTTGTTGAATTTAAAATTCTTGCAACATGACAAAAGCAGACATTGTAAACGAAATTGCCAAGAACACTGGAATTGAAAAAGTGACTGTACAGAAAACCGTTGAGGCATTCATGGAATCAGTAAAAGACTCGATGGTTGCCGGCAATAATGTTTATCTCAGGGGATTTGGCAGCTTTATAGTTAAGAAGCGCGCCAAGAAAACAGCCAGGAACATTTCAAAGAACACCACCATTATCATTCCTGCACATAATATCCCGGCATTCAAACCTGCCAAGACATTCATAAACAAGGTAAAATCACACGTTAAGAAGTAATAATATGCCAAGCGGTAAGAAGAGAAAAAGGCATAAGATGGCAACCCACAAGCGTAAAAAGCGCTTGCGGAAAGACAGGCATAAGAAGAAGAAATAGCATAAATGCATAGTCTCTTGCTCTTAAACCTAACCTAAAGATCAGATGATCTTTAGGTTAGTTGCATTATAAAAAAGACTACAGGCAAATAAACAAATTCCGGAATGTGAGTAAGGATTTAATTATCAGCGTAAATGATGCTGAGATATCCATTGCACTACTGGAGGATAAGCAGCTTGTCGAGCTTAACAAGGAAAAGCGGAATGTAAAATTCTCAGTCGGCGACATTTACCTGGGAAAGGTAAAGAAGATCATGCCGGGGCTTAATGCGGCGTTCATTAACGTTGGTTTTGAAAAGGATGCTTTCCTGCATTATCTTGATCTGGGAGCCCAGTTCAGGACCCTCCATCGGTACTATCAGCTGGCCACGCAAAACAAGGCCAGGTTGCCTTCGATGTCAAAGTTCAAGCCTGAACCGGACATCGATAAGGACGGGAAGATAGCTGATGTACTTACAGCAGGACAGACGGTCATCGTACAGATAACCAAGGAGCCCATCTCTACCAAGGGACCGAGGCTGGCATCCGAGGTAAGCATCGCGGGGCGAAACCTCGTGCTGATGCCATTCGCAGACAAGGTCTCCGTCTCCTCAAAGATAGAGAACGCGGATGAACGAAACAGGCTTAAGCTCCTGATACAGAGTATCAAACCCAAAAACTACGGAGTAATTGTAAGAACCGTGGCAGAGGGAAAAAAAGTTGCAGCACTTGATGCTGAACTTAAGGAACTTATCAACCGATGGGAAACAGCCTTTGGAGCTATTCGCCGCGATATCAAATCGCCGCGTCTCCTGGTGGGCGAGATGAACCGCACGACAACCATCCTCAGGGATATACTCAGTACCGACTTCAACAACATCATCGTGGATGATGAGGTGATAGCCGGAGAAGTGAAAAGTTACATCAGGGAGATTGCCCCTGAGAAGGAAAAGATTGTAAAGGTATACAAGGAGCAGTATCCTGTTTTTGACCATTATGGTGTCAGCAGGCAGATCAAGGGGCTCTTTGGCCGCACCATTTCTTTCAAGGGCGGATCATACCTTATCATTGAGCATACTGAGGCATTGCACGTTGTTGACGTCAACAGCGGCAACAGGTCAAAATCAGGCACTGACCAGGAGTCCAATGCCCTTTCAGTAAACCTCGAAGCCGCCAGGGAGATTGCCAGGCAGCTGCGGTTGAGGGATATGGGTGGTATCATAGTGATTGACTTCATTGATATGCAGTCAAATGAAAACCGCCAGGCCCTGCTTGACAGGATGAAAGAACTGATGAGTGATGACCGGGCAAAACATAACATACTGCCCCTGAGTAAGTTCGGATTGATGCAGATAACCCGCCAGAGGGTACGCCCGGAGATGAACATTGTCACTGATGAGAAATGCCCTGTATGCAGAGGCGAAGGCAAGACTGCTCCCGCCATACTGCTTACTGATGAGATTGAACGCACTCTGGCTGCCATCATTGAGAAGGTCAAGACAAGGAAATTCATTCTCAGGGCTCATCCCTATGTGGCTGCATACCTTAGGGAGGGCCTTATCTCCAGGATCAGCAAGATCAACAGGAAATACGGGGCAAACATTAAGGTGCAGGGTATAGAATCATTCCATTTCCTGCAGTATGAATTCTGTGACAGGCAGGGTAACGAGATTGATCTAACCTGATTTACCTGGCAGATGATCTATTCTGTTTACATAAACGTAGCGGCAGGTTTCAGACCTGCCGCTACGTTAAGTGATGCAGAAATCCGTTTGGAATACAGGTTGCCGGTCAGAGGTAGATGACTCTTCCTGATCCGGTGCGTGTCAGGCTGACCTCGGGGTCACCCTGGAGGTAGATGTTGCCGCTGCCGCTGAGAATAGCCTCCAGATCATCACTGACGGTGGTGTAGACAGACCCAGACCCTGATATGGTCACCCTGGCTGATTCAGTGGCAAGCTCCCTGGCAAAAAGAGTACCTGATCCTGACAGAATATAGCGGCTGGTCACAGCCTCACCGGTCATTGTCAGATCCCCGGAACCTGACAGGGTTGCCTTAAGGGTTGTGGCCGTGACATCATCGGTCATGATATTTCCTGAGCCTGAAATGATAACAGAAACCTCGCTTCCTTCAATGTAGCCGGTGGTGATATCACCAGATCCGCTGTTGATCAGCCTGACGGTGGTCCCTGAAAGAGCACCGGCAACAAAATCGCCTGACCCGGCATTGACAACCTCTTCTATCTGTGGGGCTGTGACAGTCACAACAGGGTGCCTGGTGTAGTTAAGGCAGTGCGTGCCCCTGATGGTACTTACCTCAAGTGCCCCCGCCCTGACGGAAGTCTCAATGTAAGGCAGTATGTTGCTCTCAGCTTCCACTGTGATGGAATAGTCATCACCATGGATATAGTTCACATGAAAAGATGTCTCATTGGCGATAGCCGTAAATGGTACAGCATCCCTTGCCTCTGTCTGAACGTCTCCGTTTCCGTCAATGCAGTCAAAAAACATTGAACATGCAGATAACGTTGCCATGGCCATAATAATGGCAGGAATTGTCTTTTTCATCTTTCTTATCTTTTTACTGTTCCCTCTTAAGGACAAAATAAATCCTCATTAGTTGCATCAGGGCGAAAGAAATTATTGCTGCAGCAACCTTATCTCGCCCCTTGTGGCGTCAATGCGTATCTGGGGCCGGCCGCTGCCGCTGCCTCTGCTTGCCTTTGTGAGGAACAGTTTATCCTGGGCGCTGATCTCTGTCCGTTCAGGGGCGGGAGTGATACCCGGCAGAGACACAAAAGCATTGGCGTGCCTTATCTCAAGCTCATAAACCGACCTCTCCTCCATTACCAGGTCAATGTCAGCGTAGGATGATTTGATGTCAATCACTCTGAAGTCCGGCTCAATCTTTTCGAATGAGAGGTTGCCGTACTTGACTGACAGGTTGATCTCGCCGGCAACCCTGTCAGCAATTATGTCACTGAAGTAGCTTGTCCCCGTTATCACATTAACGGAGCCGAAGTGAAGGTCATCGCGTTTTGAATCAAGGTCCACGGTTTCGCACTTGTCAATCCATGCCTTTGATGATACTGCCGACAGTTTGATATTTCCCGTTTCGCGGGTGCGTAATTCACTGAATGAAAGAGTGATCTTGCCTGACCTGATGCTCCTTACGTTGGCCTTGCAGAAGGTTAGTTCCATCATCCGGGCGTTATCCACCGCTGCAGCGTCAAGGTTGCCGTTTGACAGTTTCAGGGCGAGATCGGGCACCTCGTCACCGATATATACATCTCCGTAGCTGTTAGTTATGCTCAGGGTTGTCGATGGAGGGCATTCAATGAAGTAGTCTATCTTCATTCTCGATTCAAAGTTGATAAGGTTTTTCGTGAGCCCCTTGAATGTCTCGAAGAGAGGTGTGATGCCTTTCCGGAAGGAGGTTTCGGCTCTCACGGTCCCGCCTGTCATTGATATATTCACATCAATGTCTGACATCATGGCTTGAATCCTGTCATCGGTGTTGGATGAGGCTGATATCTCCACCACCACGGTGATTGAATCACTGTGTGACTGGGTTATGTGCACGTCTCCGTACTTGTTGGTCACCTCCATGACGGTCTCGTTGTCAGCCCGGAATGATCTCCTCAGTGTTTTGCTGTCAGTTATTTCCTGCCCGCAAAGACCAGGTGTGGCAGGGAGCAACACAGCCAGGAAGAACAGTTTGTTATAATTCATTTCCAGTAATTTTTTCTGTTTCACTCTCATGCTCCCTCATCAGTCTGAGCATGTCTTCAAGCAGTTCTATGCGAAGCCTGTAGTTATATATGAGGGCCTCAATGACTTCCCGGCTCGCCACGTTATCATGAAGGTCACTGATGATTAGGGATGAAAGACTGTCAAGCTCATTCATTCCCGTGGTCAGTTCGCTGCTTATCTCCGGATTGGCTGTCAGTAGTGGTTCTGCTTCCTGGTACAGTGACTTTATCTTGTTGTCATAATACCTGTATGTCTCGCGTACCTCTGTCACCTGCGGGTCATTCAGCCGCTCCGATGTGCGCAGAAGACCTGCAATGACGGCCATGGCTGCACCGGCAACGATGATTGCTGCGGCAGCACGCCAGAGGTAGCCTGGCAGGCTTCTCTGCCTGCCGGGAAGATCTTCTTCGATCCTTTTCCACAGTCCCGGTCCCGGGGCCTCCGTGTCAAGGTCATCCCTGATGCTTTTTATATGTTTTTCCAGTTCATCCATCTCTGTGCATTTCTGATAATATTTTTTTCAGTTTCTCCTTCGCCCTGGCATACTGTGTCTTGGAAGTCGATTCCGATATACCCAGTATCTGTGATATTTCCGTATGATCATATCCTTCAAGGAGGTAGAGGCTGAATACCACCCTGTAACCTTCGGGCAACCTCTCAACTGCCCTGGTAATCACCTTAGGGTCAGGCCAATGCATTTCAGAGGGTTCATCCGGGGGCATCTCATAGCGGCTGTAGTCATCGATATAGATCATTTCAGCCTCCCTTTTGCGGAGTTTACTTATGCAGCGGTTGATGACAATCGTCTTCAGCCAGGCGCCAAAAGTGGAGTCAGTGCGGTATGATCCTATCTTCCTGAAACAATCAGTGAATGCTTCCTGCAACATATCCTCAGCCTCCTCCCTGTTGCCCATAATCCGGTATGCAGTGTTAAACATCGCCTTTGAATAGAGCTCATACAGCCTGAACTGTGCTTTCCGGCTTCCCCTGCGGCACTCTTCTATGAGCTTCTCATGTATGTGCAATCCCGGTGCTGCCAAGTTTCAGGTTATTCGTTGTAAATGACGCATCAAATTTAATTTAGTTGCATGAGACTTGAAACACCATCCCTGGCATGCCATATTTTCCTAAAAAATATGTTTACGCTTACATTTTTATTATATTTGCATAGACGAGAAAACCTGATCGAACCAGATATAAAAAAGGTCATGAGACTTTAAGATGCTTTTTACTGTCCAAAAGCAATTTTTCCATTCTTTTCATGGCTGCCCCGACACTTAGTCGGGGCTTTTTTTGCGCATTTCCGTGGCGTTTCCTTTCATGCTTCTGTCTGCGGATGCCGCAACCTTTCATTCCTTCATCCTTTCTGCAAGGTTACACTGCCATGCAGATGCATTTAACCTTTTTTATATTTTTTAGGCGCTATTGTGTGTGATAATCAGCAACTGATATTCATATATTAGCGGAAACAATCAGAATGACTATTATGCAAATGAAATATTTCCTGATTCTGTTCAGTCTCTTCGTGGTGTCCTGTGCCCCCGGTGAGGAGAAGATAAGCCGCAAGGCTGAGAGGATGCATGACGGCTTTCTGTCAATAGATACACATTGTGACACTCCCATGCGTTTCTTCAGGAGGGGAGGATTTGACCCCGGCGTACGCAATGAACAGGGATGTGTTGACTTTCCCAGGATGAAGGAGGGAAGGCTGGATGCAGAGTTCTTTGCCATCTTCATTGGGCAGGGTCCCCGCACACCGGAGGCTTATGAGCTGGCTCACAACTCCACCCTTGCCACCTTCGATTCTATCTATGCCACCCTTGCCCGGAACTCATCACAGGCTGCAATTGCACTTACACCAGACGATGCCCTGAGGCACAAGGCTGATGGCAGGCTGGCTATATTCATAGGCATAGAGAACAGTTATCCGGCAGGGCGGGACCTGTCAAAGATCCAGCAGTATTATGATCTTGGTGCCAGGTACATCACTCTCTGCCATTCATCCAACAATGATATATGTGATTCATCAACAGATAAGTCGGGGCCGGAGCATAACGGCCTCTCAGCCTTTGGCGAACAGGTTGTGAAGGAGATGAACAGGGTGGGGATGATGATTGACGTGTCACACATTTCTGATGAGTCATTCTATGATGTATTGGCGCTGTCTGAGGCCCCGGTGATAGCTTCGCACTCGTCATGCAGGGCTCTGTGCGAAAGCCCGCGCAACCTTAATGATGAGATGCTTCAGGCTCTGAAAAAGAACGGAGGGGTCATCCAGATATGCATCCTGAGTGACTATCTAAGGCAACCGGCTCCCAATCCTGAATATGAGGAAAAGGTGAAGGAACTCAGGGAACGCTGGAGGGCCTTGGGGACAGAGCTTACCGATGAGCAGCAGGAGCAGCGCTGGGCTGAGTTTTCAGAGCTGAAAAGTAAGTACGTCAGACTTGCCACCGTAGCTGACGCGGTGAACCATATACAGCATGTGATAGATGTGATTGGCATTGATCACGTGGGCATAGGCTCAGATTTTGATGGCGGAGGAGGACTGGAAGACTGCTCTGATGTCTCCATGATGAAGAACATCACCAGGGAGCTTATCCGCCGCGGATACAGTCGTGATGAGATTGCCAAAATCTGGGGCGGCAACATCATGCGGGTGATGAGGGAGGCGCAAGATCAGTCGGCAGTCGGCAGTAGGCAGTAGGCAGTAGGCGGGAAGAAAACATAGTCTTGCGGTCTTGCGGTCTTGCGGTCTTGCGGTCTTGTGGTCTTGCGGTCTTGTGGTCTTGCGGTCTTGCGGTCGTGCGGTCGTGCGGTCGTGCGGTCTTGTGGTCGTGCGGTCGTGCGGTCTGGCAGGGACAGTTGCGGCTATTTCTTCCCGGGTGAAACGCGGGAGAAGCGCAATGATTTGATCATCCATGAGGGCAGTGGCCTGTTAGGGTCACGGCGGCGCATGTCAAGATACCATCCGAGTTTCTTTATTATCGGTACTTTATGGGTTTCCACGAACTCAATGAGGGTTCCGTCCGGATCTTCAGTATAGGCAAAGAATCCTGCTGCCTCGCCCATATCAAAACTGTCGCCCTTATGACTCTGCATGCTGTCTACAGTAAAGGGGAAACCAGCCTCACTGCAATATCTGCGCAGATTGTCCATGCCGCTGATGTCATAGCAGAGATGAATGAACCCGGGGTCACCCCATAGTCTTCCCTCGAAGATCCTGGTAACGGGACAGTCCATTGCCTGGACGAGTTCAATGACACTCTGTCCGTAGACAGGATTGAATCCGCCGTGGAAGGGTCTCGAGGGAGCAAGCAGCATACGCCTGAACTGTCCGTCGCCTCCGGGTACGCTCTTAAGGTCGTCAAATGTACCGGTGATGTCATACACCACCCGGTCATAACCGAGGATATCCGAATAGAGGCCCAGGGTCCGGTCTATGTCTGATACGCCAATGACAGCTCCATATGCTCCTCCGGATATCTTTTTCAGGTTCATGAACCAGTCTGTGGCGCCCACAATGTGAAACAGGTTGCCGAAGGGATCTTTGAGGAAAAAGTTTTTCTTTCCCGAGGGATCAGCCTCAGGTTTGCCCATTACCTCAACACCGTTATCGGTCCAGTATCTCCATGCTGCTTCCACATCCTTCACCTTCATCTTGCATGCGAAGATGCCCAGATCGCCAAGCCTGGTTTCACGGTTGCGGTATTCCGGTTCCTTCCCCTTGTGCTGCCACACCTCGAATCCGCCTCCGCTCTGCAGGTTCATTGCCAGCACGGCATGCCTGCTACGCGGCTCCCCTCCGGTATAAGGAAGCATCAACCTGGCCTCCGCCTCATCCTCAAAGATGCGGCAATCCATCCCGAATGCCCTGATATACCATTCCCATGCTTCGGTGAGGTCATAAACCCCCACGCCCATCTGTTGTATTCCGCTTATAATGTAACCCTTGATCTTCATGACTCATTTACATTGGTTTGATCTTCCCCGCTAACCTGAAGAAGAGTGCAGGCAAATATTTTCTTATCCACAGCATCAACAGCTCACTGCTGCCGACGAGTATCTCTCTCCTGTTCCGTGACAGTCCCCTGATTATCTGCCGTGCTGCCTTCCCGGGTGTCACGCCTCCTCTCTGGCCATCGTCCATCTTCCCGTGTTCTCTGCCTGCTGCTGTCAGTGCATGAAGGGAGATGGCCGTTTGCACGCGTCCGGGTATTATCACCGAGACCCTGATGTTGTCAGTATGATGCTCCAGTAGCAGTGTCTCGAAGAATCCGTGGAGAGCCTGTTTGGAGGCTGAATAGGCTGACCGGAGCGGGAACCCGAAACGGCCTGAGATGGAGCTGGTGGCTGCTATATGTCCTCCACCGGCGGCAATCATGTGGGGCAGGACCGCTTTTGTCAGGGCTATGGTGCCGAAGTAGTTTATCTCCATGATCCGTCGGTCAAGCCAGAGTGGTGTATCCTTCAGCAGGGCCCGCTGGCTGATACCTCCTATATTAAGCAGCATGTCAACCCTGCCTTCCTTTTGTATTACATTGTCAACCAGGGTCCTGATATCAGATGTGTCACTGAGGTCAAAGGTGACGGATGAAACGCTTCCCTTCATCCCGGAGCATTCCTCCTTCACCCGTTCCAGTCCGGCACTGTCATTGGATGATGCTATGACCCTGCTGCCACTCTCTGCAAAAGCCTTTACCAGCGCCTCACCTATGCCTGAGGATGCCCCGGTGATCCATACCACCTTGCCTGTAAAGATATCTTTCATGGTCAGAATGACGAAACGCGCCTGACAAGATTGCCGTAGGTGCTGTGCAGCTTCCGGAACAGGGGATTGCCCTTGCGTTTAAGGTTCCATATTCTCAGACCGCCGACGGTGCGGATGAATAGCAGGAACCAGTTCCAGGCCAGTATCCCAAGCACCGGGATCATCATGAAAGCCAATATGGCCAGCCACCAGGGCTTGATGAAGATCAGGGCCAGGATGAGGTAGAGGGGACCAAAGATAAAGCTCAGACCCAGAAAGAATCCATAACGGGCTGTGCTTATGAAGGCGGGATCTTTCGACTTTATTGCCTGAAGGTAAGCAACCTGGAATGTCAGTATGTTCAGTGCCGCCCCTGCAATGAAGACAGGCAGGCTGGCAAGGAGCAGGAGGGCAGAGAGAAAGAGCCATCCGGGAGAATGCTTCTTCTTCCTGAGGTGACGGTAGGTAACCTTGAGCTGGGAGGCCAGGCTCTTTACCGTCATGGATTCGTTACACAACTCACTGTAACTTTCAGGATCCGCAGTGCGCAGCTCATTGACCTTATTGATAAGCCTCTGGTCACGAAAGAGTTTGGGGTACCTGATCCTGTCACTGTATTTCTCGTTTACTATGCTTCGAAGTTCATTGATGGCATCATAGTTCTCCTCATCCTCTATGTGAACCATCACTTTCTTCATTTCATCCGAAAGCCTGTCGCGCAGCTCCACTATAGCCCTGTTGGGATTTGCACGGTATGATTCATAATATTCGGAAACATGTATAGGGTGGCCGTATACCACTGTGAGCACCTGCCTGAAACGCCAGTAGTGCGAGTACTCAAGTCCTACCGGAACAATATTAATCTCTTTGCTGAACCCGGAGGCTTCAGCTGTCTGGAAGGCAATGCGGCAGATTCCTTTCTTCAGCTGCCTCAATTTCCTGTAGGTGGCGTGGTTCCCTTCCGGAAGTATCACCACTCCGTTACGGTTTTCCATCACGCGCATGGTATCACGGAAAGTTTCGTCATTCTGCCTGACGGCATCAAAGCCATCCCTGATCCGGTAAACCGGCAGTATCTTCAGAAAATAGAGAATACGCGCCACCACCTTTTTCCTGAAAATGTCCGCCCTGGCAAGAAAGACCAGCTGGCGGTTGAGGGTACAGATCACAGCCATGGCATCCATCAGCGCATTCTGATGATTGGGAGCCAGGATGGTGGGAACTGAAAAATCAATATTGTCTTTACCCAATGCAATTACCTTGCGGTAGAAAATGTAGTTGTGCCAGAAATCTACATACTTCTTGAGAAGCTGATAGAAAACGTCATACTTTTCTATGTTCTTTTTACCCATTCCGAAACCTAATTTACCTTCCTAACAAGAAACACTGAAGTCACCATGGACTTCATGATTACGAAGTTAGAAAAAGTTTGCCGGCAGGGTCCTGTGAATAGCTTTTCTTACTTACTCACAGCCGTTTTTAGGTATTTATACCACCATTTTGCCCGATTGGGCGTGGATATTATTCGAGGAAATCGTCAAGCTCCCTGCGCTCGCGTTTTGTGGGGCGTCCGGTGCCCCGGGGCCTGTACCCGTGTGTCATTTTGCTGACCACCAGCTTCTCTTTCTCCTCCGGCGGAGTTGTGTCAGTTATGAAGCCTGGCACAAGGGCAGCGCCCACCCTGTTTTTGGGTATCTCCTTTACGGTATAGGTATAGGTGACAGGGGGTTTTCTGACGGTAATGGTTGCGCCGGGGCTGATAAGGAATGCAGGCTTGACCGGATTTGTCCCGACCAGTACGCGTCCCTTTTTGCACTCTTCGGTGGCAATGCTGCGTGATTTGAACAGCCTGACGGACCAGAGGAACTTATCTATCCTTTCCCCCTGCTTCTCTCCGGTCATCATCAAGTATTCTTCCCTTTTTATTGTAAGCGGTCATGGTCAGCTCGCATCCGGCAAGGGCAAAAGAGAGCATCATCTCCACTGCCAGTGGTATGCGCTTCTCTATCAGGGCAAGTTCATCAGGGCTCCACCGGCCCAGCACATAGTTTACCTGGCCGCCCCTGGGGAAGTCATTACCTATGCCTATCCGGAGGCGTGCATACTGGTTCGTTCCAAGTATCTCACTTATACTCGTCAGTCCGTTATGACCTCCGGCACCTCCTCCCGCCCTGAGCCTCATGGTGCCTGTGGGGATAGCAATATCATCTGTGATAACGAGCAGGTTCTCCAGGGGGATTTTCTCTTTCTGCAACCAGTAGCGAATGGCGTTACCGCTCCGGTTCATGAAGGTTGATGGTTTCAGCATGATCAGCTCGGCGTTCTTGTGCCTCATTGAGGCAACAAAACCGTAACGCCTGTCCATGAAAGAGATACCGGATGCTGCAGCGGCAGCATCCAGTACCATAAAACCTACATTATGACGTGTATCCCTGTACTCCTCACCTATGTTGCCAAGACCGGCTATAAGGTGTTTCATAACGAATCAGTGGTTGCTTATTCCTTCTCTTCGGAAGGACCTTCTTCGCCTTCTTCGCCTTCAGCTGCAGCCTCAGGAGCGGCTTCTTCCTCCTTCAGGGAGATCCTGGAGACGTCAACAGATACGACCATTGCACGCTTATTGTCAATGATCTCAAGGTTCTCGTAAGAGAGATCGCCTATCTTGATTGATTGTCCTATGCCAAGTCTGGTAATATCTATCTCAAGATGATCGGGAAGGTTCTCTGTCAGGCCCCTGACCTTAAGCAGCCTGCGCTTGATACGAAGCTTGCCGCCGGCTTTCACTCCCGCACTGTCACCGGTAACCTTCAGCGGTATGTCAATAGTGACGGGCTTGCCTTCACTTACCTGCATGAAATCGATATGCAGAACCTTATCAGTGACAGGGTGGAACTGTATGTCCTTCATCACGGCGTTATAGCCCGTACCGTCAACGACAAGGTTCACCAGGTAAACCGCCGGTGTGTAAATAAGTCCCCTGAAGGCACTCTCATGGGCATAAAAATGAAGATTTTCCTTTTCCCTGTACATCACACAAGGGACATTTCCCTCTGCCCGCAGGCTGTTGGAACTTTTCTTTCCGAATTGATCGCGCGAGACACCTTTGATCTCAATAGTTTTCATCAGTCTTTAATTTGTTGTGCTACTCAAGGTTACCTGCCATGGAACCTCCCATCACACGTTTGACGTTTCGTTGAAAAAAAATGGCGTGCAAATATAGCGAAAAAGCTCAGAAAACAAAACCCGAGCTGATAGAGGTATTGGTATAGACTGCTTTTATTGCTTCAGCAAAGATTTCGCTTACTGACAATACCTTTATTTTAGGTGAATGGCCCTTGAAGGGGATGCTGTCTGTCACTACCAGTTCCTCGAGGGGTGATCTGTCAATTTTCTCGATGGCGTTACCCGAGAGGACGGGGTGGGTAGCCACCGCCCTGACACTCAGAGCGCCGCGGTCCTTCATCACCGTGGCGGCAAATGTCAGCGTCCCGGCTGTGTCAACCATGTCATCAATGATCACAACATGGCGCCCCTCAACATCACCAATGATTGATATCTCTTCCACCACGTTTGGTTTCTTCCTCAGCTTGTAGCAGAGAACCATTTCGCTCTGCAGGTGCCTGGCATAGGCATTTGCTCTCTTGGATCCGCCCATGTCAGGGGCCGAGACGGTGAGGTTTGGCAGGTTGAGGTTCCGGATATAGGGTGCAAAGAGTGCTGAACCGAACAGATGGTCCACCGGCACATCAAAGAACCCCTGTATCTGGTCTGCATGGAGGTCAATGGTGATGATGCGGTCAACACCTGCCTTGGTCAGCATGTCAGCGGTCAGCTTGGCCCCCAGCGAAACCCTGGGCCTGTCCTTGCGGTCCTGACGGGCATATCCGTAATAGGGGATAACGGCATTCACCTTGTAGGCTGAAGCTCTCTTGGCTGCGTCAATCATCAACAGTAGTTCCATCAGGTTCTCAGCAGGGGGATTGGTTGACTGAATGATGAAGACGTGGCAGCCCCTGACAGATTCATCAAAACAGGGCTGAAACTCACCATCGCTGAAACTGAGCAGTGAACTCTTGCCCAGTTCAATACCCAGGTGATCAGCAATTTTTTCTGCGATGCTTAGTGATGAAGTGCATGAAAAAATCTTAAAGGGAGCCCGGCCGATCATAGCAGAAAATTTTTCAGGTTTTCACTGAACCATGCCCCAAAAATAACATTTATGGGCAAATCATTTTCCATTTTTGAAAAATATCATATTGTTCTCTATATAATCAAGCAGTTCTTCCTTCCCTGTTCCCCTGGCAGCGGAGGTGATGAATGTCGGTGGCAGGCTCTCCCATGTCCGGAGCATGGTACTGTTATGTATCTCCCTGTTTTTTTCTGCTACAGCAGCTGACAGCTTGTCACTCTTGGTAAAGACCCTGGCAAAGGGGATACCGTTCAGCGCCAGCTTCTCCATGAATGCCAGGTCAACGGCCATGGGCTCATGCCTGGCATCAACCAGTACAAACAGCAGGATGAGGTTTTCACGCATGGTGATATAGGAGGTGAACAGCTTATCCCACTGCTCTCTCATCTTACGTGAGACACGTGCATAACCGTAACCGGGCAGGTCAACCAGGTACCAGCTGTCATTGATAATGAAATGATTGATTGTCTGGGTCTTGCCCGGGCTCCCGGATATCTTTGCAAGCCCCTTTCTGGAGACGAGCATGTTAATAAGTGATGATTTGCCAACATTTGATCTTCCTATGAATGCAAATTCGGGCCGGTCAGGCGCCGGCAACTGGCTTATTTTTGCACTGCTGGTAACAAATGAAGCTGACCTGATTATCATTGCCCTTTCAGTTTTTCCATGAACCGCCTGTTGTCAGCGATGAATCTTTCATGGAGACCTGCCAGACATAAAGCAGCAGTATATTCTCCCTCAACCTTTTCGGATGCGGTGAAGCTGGTTCCCGGGACAGGCGCTGCTGGCATATCTTTAGTTCAGGTCTTTATATGGCAACGGTACAGGCAGGCGGTAATAGAGCCTGTTGCCGAACTGGGTCAGGTATGACCCGATCACCACTACTGAATCTGCATGGTGCCCGGGTGTTTTCTGAAGATCAAGATACCCTGTTGTGGCTGTCTGCAACAGCAGGGTGAGCGAGTCCATGTCAACCAGTCCGTCTACATAGTCGCCCCGGTAATACTTTACATTCTCCGCCATGTCTGAGAACTCCACGAAGATCTTGTAGAGGCCCCTCTCCTCATATCGGTCATTGACCCTGTACCCTATCTCAGGATAATTGGTCACCTTCTCACCGCTCATCATATACTCCTCTATGCCGGGGATACGTTTACCGTCCCTGTAGCTCAGCCTGGCCTTCACCCGGCCGCTCTTGTAGTATTGTATCTGTTCCCCATGGATTGTGTCATTCGTATAAGGGGTGGTCCTGAACAGCTTGCCGTCAGGATAGTACCACTTTGCTTCCCCGTTCTTCTTGTCACCTGAATAGGGTATCTCCTGTTCCAGTGCCCCTCCCTTGTAATAGGTGCGGGTCATGCCTTCCCGGAGGCCGTTCTTGAATGTAACCTCCCTGAGCTTGATGTTATCCCTGATATAGTTACGTACGCCTGTGTATCCGGTATCAGGTTCGTGGCCGGCCCTCTTTCTTCCGCCCTCCTGACCTGTGCCGCCTCCGCAGGCTGACATTAATAATACCATAAATGCAATTGTCAGAATAGTCAGTTGTCTCATACGGTTATTTTTTTAAACATTTCATTTTAATAATGGAACCTGCCTGCAATGTAACGATCATTTCCCTCTCCGGGACCTTGTCATGCACGTTTCATTGCATTTTTACTCTTCCTGGCACGTATACTTCAAGCAGTGTAGCCGTTTCCCGGGGGATGATTGCCACACTTTCAGCCGAGGCGGGAATGAGGAGTGTCTCACCCTCCCTGATCTCCTCCCGGTGGCCCATCCATTCAATCACTGCCATGCTTCCGGTACAGATGTAGATGACAAACGATTCGGTCAGGCTGTAATCCTTAATTACGGGTCTGTTAAACATTATCAGGCTCGTATGGAACCATGGGCTCTCAGCCAGAAAGACAGTTTTGTTGATCTCAGGTTCTGTGCGGATCAGGTTGTTACTGTCAAGGTTAAAGTTTATGGCGTCAAGGGCCAGGGCCGTGTGCATCTCGCGAGGCCTGCCCGAAGCGTCCACCCGGTCCCAGTCGTAGATACGGTAAGTGACATCAGAGGTCTGTTGTATCTCTGCCAGAAGCACCCCGCCGCCAATGGCGTGCACCATTCCTGCAGGAATGAAAAAGACGTCGCCTGCCTTCACCGCCGTGACGTTGATGAGCTCCTCCAGTCTTTTTCCTGCAAGGTAGTCAAGGTATTCCTCCTTTGTGGTTTTCTTCCTGAAACCCGTGTAGATGACGGCTCCTGGCTTTGCGTCAATGATATACCACATCTCGGTCTTTCCCCATGCATGGTGACGCTCGGCCGCCAGCCTGTCGTCAGGGTGTACCTGTATGGAGAGCCTGTCAGCGGCGTCAATGAGCTTTATCAGCAACGGGAACTCGGGCCCGTACTTCTCATACACGGATTCGCCCAGCAGCTCATCCATGTAGACTTCAGCTATCTCCTCAAGGGTGTTGCCCTTGAGGAAGCCGTTAGCTACCACGGAGCTGGCGCCGGGCATGCCTGTTATCTCCCAGCTCTCACCGATCCTGGCCCCTGCCTTCGCCTTCTTTCCGAAGCGCCGGCTGAGAGTGCTGCCGCCCCAGAGTGTCTCCTTCAGCGCGGGCCTGAACCGGATGGGATAGAGTGATTGCATCGCTTCAAAAATTATAATCTATTACCAGTTTTGCCTTTCTGATTGATGAGGCTGCAGCCACCGCTTCACGGTGAGGCTCGCTGGCCTGGTACTTCTTCAGGTCTTCCACCGAGGCAAAAGTGGCGTCAATCACGAAGTCGCCCGCATGGTCCACATCCGTGATGTTTACGCCGGTCCTGTATTCAATAACATACTTCAGCCTGTTACCCACCGGTCCGAAGAGCTCCTTCAGTTTTCTTACCGACAGCTCTCTCTCTTCAGGAGTGAATGGGGGCGAGAGCTTAAAGATCACGATATGCTTTACCATACGGTTATTTTGCTACTTTTGGTGCAAAAATAATCATTTTATGCTTATTGTAGGGATTGCCGGAGGCACAGGATCAGGTAAGACAACAGTGGTTCGCAAGCTCATAGAGATGCTTCCTCCGGGAGAAGTGGTGATCCTGCCGCAGGACAGCTATTACCGTGACAACAGTCACATTCCCGTTGAAGAGAGGCAGAACATCAATTTTGACCATCCTGACTCGGTTGAGTGGCCGCTGCTGATCTCCCACTTGGCGGAACTGAAGGCCGGGAGGCCAATCAATATGCCAATTTATTCCTATCTGACATGCATCAGGTCAGAAGAAACCATACCCATCAAGCCGGCTGAGGTGGTTGTGGTTGAGGGGATACTGGTACTTGTTGATCCCGGTCTGAGGTCAATGCTTGACATCAAAGTGTTCGTTGATGCCGATGCCGATGACCGGCTCGGAAGGGTTATACAGCGTGATATAGTGGAGCGGGGCCGGTCAGTGCTGATGGTGCTGGAGCGCTACAACAAGACAGTTAAACCGTCACATCTTCAGTTCATAGAACCCTCAAAGAGATATGCTGACATTATCATACCCGGGGGTGGGGAGAACGTGGTGGGAATAGATGTACTCAAGACAATCGTTGAGAAGCACCTGAGATAGCCTTTCCGTCAGCTCCTGCGAAGCTCACGCAGGTACATCTGGATCGTATTTTCAAGGCCGTAATACAATGCATCTGATACAAGAGCATGCCCGATGGATACCTCTTCCAGCCAGGGTATGTGCGAGTGCAGCCATGCCAGGTTGTTGAGGTCGAGGTCATGACCTGCATTGATGCCGAGCCCTGCCTTGCGTGCCACCTCTGCCGCCTTTACAAAGGGAGCCACAGCCGACACCCTGTCAGAGGGGTACATTGATGCATAGGGCTCTGTGTAGAGCTCAATCCTGTCAGTACCTGTGCGTGCCGCATATTCAATCATCTCCGGATCGGTGCCTGTGAAAATTGAGGTTCGTATACCCCTCTCATGAAAACGGGCAACCACCTCCGTAAGGAAAGCAAGGTTTGTTATGGTGTCCCATCCTGAGTTGGAGGTGATGGCATCATGGGCATCGGGCACAAGGGTGACCTGGTCAGGCACAACATCAAGCACCAGTTTTATAAACTGCTCTTCGGGATTGCCCTCGATGTTGAACTCAGTGGTTACAATATCCCTGATATCATATACATCACTGTAGCGTATATGCCTTTCATCCGGCCGCGGATGCACGGTTATACCCTCTGCCCCGAATCCCTGGCACCGCACCGCGGCCATTTTGACATCCGGCACATTGCCTCCGCGCGCATTGCGAAGGGTGGCAATCTTGTTGATGTTTACACTCAGTCTTGTCATTGCTTTCATCTCCTGATACCCCGGGCAAAGTTATAAAGATCCGATGTTTTTTGTACTTTTATTCTCCAAATGAACAGGTGAATGCTTGCAAAAGAGATGATATCCGACGTGGTCCCTGCGCTGAAGACATCGGATACCGGACAGACAGCGCTGAACTGGATGGAAATATTCAGGGTCTCCCATCTGCCCATAGTCAATGAGACCGATTACCTGGGCCTGATCTCAGACAGTGATATCTATGACCTCAACCAGCCCGCCGAACCTATCGGAAATCATTCCCTCTCACTGCCCAGACCCCATGTAAAACCCCATCAGCATATCTATGAGGTGATTGCCCTGGCAGCACGGCATAAGCTGACAGTTGTACCCGTTGTGGATGATGAGAACCATTTCCGTGGCGTCATAACCTACAACGAGTTGATCAGCGGTCTTGCAAAAATATCCGCTATTGACCAGCCGGGAGGGATAATCATCCTTCAGGTACTGCAGCGCGATTATTCAATGAGCCGCATCTCGCAAATAGTTGAGAGCAATGATGCAAGGATACTGAGCATGCACATCACCTCTGACCCTGACTCCACCAGCCTGGAGATAACCCTTAAGGTCAATACCAATGATCTTGCATCCATCATACGCACGTTTGAAAGATATTCATATGAAGTGACAACCTGGGTAACCGATAATGACGAGATGGACCGCTTCTACACGGACAGGTACAACATGCTTATGAAGTACCTCAATATCTAAAGCTGCAGGGTGATGGACAAAACAATTGCGCTCTACAGTAAGGGTCTTACCGAGAAGACCACCGCCGGTCTGATGAAGCTTATTGATGCCCTCTGTGACAGGGGCATCACCATCTACCTCAATATAATGGATCCGGGAGGACATCATTTTGACAATGATCAGAGGGTCATCCTCTTTGGTGACCTGAATGATCTCCCTTCCGATGTCTGCATGATACTGAGTGTTGGCGGTGACGGCACCTTCCTGGAAACTGCCATGAGGGTGCGGACTGCAGGCATTCCCGTTGCAGGGATCAATACGGGGCGCCTGGGCTTCCTTGCCAATATTCCCGATGATGATATCGGGAGGTCAATTGACCTTCTCTGCGACGGTAATTATGAACTGATCAGCCGTTCAATGCTTGAGATTGCCTCCCCGGAAAACCTGTTCGGGAACGGTACGGAGATTGCCCTGAATGAGGTTACAGTTCAGAAGGCTGATCAGAGCATGATCACAATCACCGTAAAGGTTGACGGCATCTTTCTCAATACCTACAGGGCTGACGGACTGATAGTCTCATCAGCCACCGGCTCCACAGCCTATAATCTCAGCGTGGGAGGTCCCATACTATCACCTACCGATGACAGTATCATTATTATTCCCATGTCACCACATAACCTGACTGTCAGGCCAATAATTGTGACAGGCAGCAGCGTCATCACCCTCGAGCCGGGGGGCAGGAGCAGCAATTGCCTGGTGACCTGTGATTCAAAGGCTGTCAGGGTCCCCGCAGGAACAGTCATGGAGGTGCGCCAGTCGGCCTCACGGCTGCTCACGGTGACCACTGCCGGAAATGATTTTTTCAGCACCCTCAGGAATAAGCTTATGTGGGGCGCAGACCCCCGTAACTGACAATAATTAAGGAATATTTAAGTTTTAAATATTGTACATTCCTTATATTTGTAGCCGCAACTGCAAGGTGACTGATGGGTAAACGTCTGATAGTGTTGTGTATGGTGGTGCTTTTCTCCGCACCATTCGTTTCAGCCCAGCTGTGGAAGATGAAAAGATATGAAGCCACTGCTGCGATAGGCACTACCCAGTTCTATGGTGACATCGGGGGCTTCAGGATTGGCGAGAATGCCCTGGGGTTCAGGGATATAACGTTCATTCAGACTCGCTTCAGCGTGAACGGATCATTCAGGTATTTCATCACTGACAACTTCGCTGCACGTATCTCATTTACCTGCGGCATGCTCCATGCCAATGATATCAGGGGGACGAATGAGGGAAGAAGTTATGAGACAAGCAGTTTTCTCTATGAGCCTGCCCTTTTCGGGGAGTACTACATAGTAAGGAACCGTGAGCGCAACAGCTTCCTTTTCCAGACATACAGGTACAGGAGGACAACCAGGCTGAGCGACTTCTTCCGCAGCGTTGACGTCTATGCCCTTACAGGCATTGGCGGAGCAGGCTACAATGTCTTCTACGGCAATGATCTAATCCAGCAGGAGAGTTGGAACATTGATCCCACACAGAACAGAAGCGGGTTTGCTGCAGTTATCCCTCTCGGTGTGGGAGCGAAGCTGGCCATGGACCCGAACCTGCTCATAGGTGTGGAGCTGACGGGAAGATACGCCCTATCAGACTACCTTGACGGCTATTCCTCCCAGGAGTATTCAAAGAGGAATGATGCCTACCACACATTCAGCGTGACCCTGAACTACAGGATCAAGACAGCACGTAACGGACTACCTGCGTTCAGGTAATGGCACAATGAGCAGCTTAATGAAAAAGATAGTAATAATACTCACGGTGATTATCATCACTCTCCCGGCCTTTTCACAGCGCAGTGCCGATTACGGAGTCACAGTGGGTGCAGTCAGTTTTCTGGGCGACAGCATTAACGGGCTGCTTAAACCCGGGCCGGCGGCGCAGCTCTTCTACCGCTACAATTTCAATCCCAGGCAGGCTGTCAGGGCAAATATCATGGGAGGGTACCTGACCCCTCTCAAGGCGCCTGTCGGCGAACTGGGAGCAACTTATGAATTCAACTTTTTCCCCTACTCCACCTTCAGGAGCAGGCACATAGACTATACACCCTATATAGCAGCCGGGGCAGCCTTCTCATTCGTTCTGAATCAGGTCGCCCTTGATAATACCACCCAAAATTTTCACCCTTTCTTTTCTATCCCATTCTCTGCAGGATTCAAGATCAATGTGGCAAACCAGATTGGACTTGAGATCGAATATGGGTTTCGTAAGACTTTTTATGATAAATTTGACGGCCGATATGAGGTCATGACTCCGGGAGACTCTCCTTCCGCAGTTGATCACTCATGGTTGCATGACAATGACTGGTACAGCTTCCTTGGCGTTTCGGTCACCTGGAAGATGTATAACAAGCTTGCAGGCTGCCCTGCATTTGCAGAGATGGAAAAGGATAAAAAAAGAAAGAGGAGATAAATTTGGCATACAGAGATCAGATAGATACTAACAGGCTCCCGGGTCATGTGGCTGTCATCATGGATGGTAACGGCCGCTGGGCTCACCGCAGAGGCAGAGAGAGGATCTTTGGCCATCACCAGGGTGTGAAGGCGGTACGCAGAACAGTTGAAGCTGCCGCCGAACTGGGAATAAGGTTCCTTACCCTCTATGCATTCTCCACGGAGAACTGGAACAGGCCTGATGATGAGGTCTCGGCTCTGATGGACCTGATGGTGGAGTCAATCAACAACGAAACACAGACCCTCGTTGACAAGGGGATCTCCCTTCAGGTCATAGGTGACCTGTCACGGCTGTCGGAGAAGGTGCGCAACAGGCTGTACGAAACGATGGAGACAACTTCCCGGGGAGAACGGATGCGGCTCATCGTGGCCCTCAGCTATTCGTCGCGATGGGAGATATCCGAAGCCTGCCGCCGTCTGGCCGTGGCAGTGAAAGAGGGCAGGATGAGTGAGAATGAGATCAATGAGGATACAGTAAGCGCCAGCCTGACCACCTCCGAAATACCTGATCCGGAACTGATGATACGCACCAGCGGCGAGAAGAGGATCAGTAACTTCCTGCTGTGGCAGCTGGCGTACACAGAACTATATTTCACAGAAAAACTTTGGCCCGATTTTGGTAAGGAGGACTTCTACAAAGCAGTGGCAGACTTCCAGAAAAGGGAACGCAGATATGGTAAGACCAGTGAGCAGATCGCTGAAAACAGATGAGATGATGAATGTAAAATCAATGCGGATAATTTCCCTCTTTGCTTTGCTTATGACAGGGCTGCTTGCCACAGCCCAGACGGAAGAAAAATATGTCAATTACCTCTACCCTGAAGAGTATACCATTGCCGGCATTACAATCTCCGGGGTTAAGTTCCTTGAACCCAACGCGCTCATAGGCATCTCCGGCCTGAGGATCGGCCAGAAGGTGGAGATCCCCGGTGAGATCATCAGCGCCGCGGTGAAGAAACTGTGGGACCAGGGGCTATTCTCTGATGTGAAAATCACCATCACCGGCAAAGAGGAGGAGAATGTATGGCTTGATATATACCTGCAGGAGAGACCGAGGCTTTCAACCCTGAAGTTCGAAGGAATACGGAAATCGGAAGAGACTGACCTGCTTGAGAAACTGAGCCTCCCGGGAGGCTCACAGGTGACAGCCCACCTGCTCAACAGGGCCGAGCGTACAATCAAAGATCATTACATTGAAAAGGGGTTCCTGAACACCGAGGTGGATATTGTTCAGAAGGATGACCCGGACATGCCCAACAATGTCCTCCTTAACATCATAATCAACAAGAACGAAAAGGTCAAGATAGAAGAGATTCAGTTTGCCGGTAACGAGTATTTCACTGACAAGCGCCTGCGCAGGGTAATGAAGAACACCAAGCAGAAGGACCTCAACATCTTCAAGGGCTCCAAGTTCATTGAGGATAAGTTCGATGAGGACCGCGCCAGCCTGGCTGAGTTCTACAATGAGAACGGGTTCCGCGATTTCCGCGTGCTGGGCGATTCAACCTACGCCCTTGAAGATGGCAAGATGGTACTTGTTGTGAAGGTCAGCGAGGGCAACCAGTACTACCTCAGGAATGTTGACTGGGTGGGCAACAGTATCTACACCAGGGATCAGCTTGCCCGTGTTTTCAACTTTCCCTCAGGTGAGGTCTACAATCAGACGATGATTGACAAGAGACTTAACATGGATGATGATGCTGTCAGTTCCATGTACCTCAATTACGGTTATCTCTTCTCCAGGGTCACTCCAGTGGAGAAAAAGGTGGAAGGTGACTCCATAGACCTGGAGGTGCGCATCTTTGAAGGAGAGCCTGCAACCATTAACAATGTGATCATTACAGGCAACACACGGACCAATGAGCATGTGGCCCGTCGTGAACTCTTTACCATGCCCGGCGATCTGTTCAGTAAGGATGACCTGATCAGGTCAGCAAGGCAGGTTGCAGTGCTGGGCCATTTTGACCCTGAGAAGATCAACCCGCAGCCGCTCATCAACCAGACTGACGGAACGGTTGACCTGCTCTATGCACTGGAGGAGAAAGCCAATGACCAGTTTGAGATATCCGGCGGCTGGGGAGCAGGCATGCTCGTGGGAACAGTGGGCGTGAGATTCAATAACTTCGCCATGCGCAACTTCTTCAAGTGGAAGGAGTGGAGACCATACCCGTCAGGCGACGGACAGAGCCTCCAGATCAGGGCACAGTCAAACGGTCGTGTTTATCAGTCGTACAACATCTCATTCATCGAGCCGTGGCTCGGCGGCAAGAAGCCCAACACCCTCTCAATCTCTGCGTTCAGGTCACTGATGACCAACGGGTCAAAAAAGGATGCTGACGACAGGCAGTCGATGCTCATTGACGGAGGCTCCATTGGCTTTGGCAAGAGGCTGGAATGGCCTGACAACTTTTTCTCTGTATATTATGAGGCGAGCTACCAGAGATACAGTCTCAGCAAGTGGGAACGTTACTCGTTTCTCTTTACAAACGGTACAGCGAACCTTACCTCGCTCAGCGCCAGGATAACCCGTTTCTCGGCAGGGCCGAACACTATCTTCCCGCGTTCGGGGTCAACCTTCTCCCTCTCGCTGCAGGCCACTCCGCCATATTCGTACCTCAGCGGCAAGAGCATGGCAGGTCTTACGGATGAGGAGAAGTACAGGTGGATTGAGTTTTACAAGGCTGTCTTCAAGGCTGACTACTTCATACCTTTGAACACTGAGCAGAAACTCATACTCAATGCCAGGGCTGCCTTCGGGTACCTGGGATTCTACAACAAAGAAATCGGGCCTTCACCCTTTGAAAACTTCTACCTTGGTGGTGACGGCATGACCGGTTACAGCTTCTACGGTCGCGAGGTTATTGCCCTTCGTGGCTACACCAACGGCTCACTCACACCCAGGATTGATAAGATTGAGGAAGACGGAACCCTGAGGAGAATCGAAGCCGGTAACGTCTACTCCAAACTCACCCTTGAGCTTCGCTACCCCATCTCGCTCAACCCACAGGCCACAATCTACGGCCTGGCATTCCTTGAGGCAGGAAGGGCGTGGTATGACATAAGGGACTTCAATCCCTTCAAGATGAACCGTTCGGCAGGCATCGGCCTCAGGGCCAATCTGCCCATGTTCGGCCTCCTGGGTATTGACTGGGGCTACGGGTTTGACTCACCCGTATGGGGAACCTCGGAAGATTCAGGAAGCCAGTTCCACTTTGTAATAGGCCAGCAATTCTGATTAAAAATAAACATCAAATACAACAGCAATGAAGAAGATCATTTTTATCACGGTCATGGTGCTCGCAGCAACTCTCAGCGGCGCAGCGCAGAAATTCGCATTTGTAGACAGCGAATATATTCGAAACAATATACCTGCCTTCACGGCAGCACAGCAGCAGCTTGACAAACTCTCTGAAGGATGGGAAAAGGAAGTGGCTGACGGCTATGCAGTGGTGGAACAGATGTACCAGGATTACCAGGCAGAGGTGGTGCTTCTTTCACAGGATCAGAAAAAGAAGAGGGAAGAGGCCATAATTGCAAAGGAGGCCGAGGTGAAAGACCTGCAGAACAGGTATTTCGGCATGGAGGGCGAGCTTTACAAGAAACGCGAGGAGCTGGTAAAACCAATACAGGATCAGATTCTGAAGGCCATTAAGGAGATCTCAGTCGAGGGCAGCTACGCAGTGATATTTGACACCTCTGCAGGTTCAAACATCCTTTTTGCCAACCCGAGATATGACCTCTCAGATCAGGTACTTCAGAAACTCGGTTATAAGAATTAATTAATTACATTTGCACGTTAAAAATTGAAAAAGAAGACAATGAAAAAAGTATTTGGGATACTCCTGTTTGCTGCACTTGCTTTTACGGCACAGGACGGATTTGCGCAGTCGTTCAAGACAGGCCACATCAACAGGGATGATATAATCATCGCCATGCCTGATTATGATACTGCCATGAAACAATACAACGCATTCGGGCAGGAGCTGACAAATGCTTTGGAGCTGATGCAGGTTGAGTACAACAACAAGCTTGACCAGTATGTAAAGGACAGCAAGACCCTGACTGACCTTGTCAAGGCAAACAAGGAGCAGGAACTGGCTGACATGCAGACACGCATCAACAACTTCCAGCAGCAGGCACAGGTACAGCTGCAGGACAAGCAGGCTGAGCTTCTTAACCCGATCATTGAGAAGGCCACCAATGCCATCAATGAAGTGGCAAAAGAGGGCGGTTACACATATATATATGATGTCCGCACACTCGTATATGTTGATACAGTTAAAAGTACTGACATCGGTCCGCTGGTGAAGAACAAGCTGGGAATCAAGGACTAACTATTAACAGAATGAATAACAGTGCTGCCCGCCTTCAGGCGGGCAGTCTCACATTACAGCATTATGGAAGCAGGCAACCGTCCGATAGGAGTGTTTGACTCAGGTGTGGGAGGGCTCACGGTGGCGCATGCCATCCGCCAGCTCCTGCCGGGAGAACGCATCATTTACTTTGGTGACACAGCACATCTGCCGTACGGAGACAAATCAGAAGAAGCAATCAGGAACTACTCACGGCGTATAACCGAGTTCCTGCTGGGATACGATGCCAAGCTGGTGCTCATAGCCTGCAACTCGGCCTCAGCGTCAGCCTACGAGCATCTGCTTGCAGAATTCGGCGAAAGGGTAATCATTCTTGATGTGATCAACCCGGTGGTTGAGTACTGCGCTTCCATGAACTACCCCAGACTTGGGGTTATAGGCACCAAACGGACCATCAGCTCAGGCGAGTATGAGAAGAAACTGCGCGTGGCCGCTCCTTCCACCACCCTTGTCTCCCTGGCAACACCACTGCTGGTTCCGATGATAGAGGAGGGTTTCATCTTTGATGACATCAGCAATGCCATCATACGCACTTACCTCTCTGATCCGAAGCTGAGTGACATCAGCGCCCTTATCCTGGGCTGTACTCACTATCCCATTATCCGCAACCAGATAAGCAAATTCTTCAATTTTAACGTTGAGGTGGTTGACTCGGCACGCATAGTTGCCGCCAGGCTGAAGGAGACACTCGAAAAGCATGATATGATCAACGGGGGTGAAGCTGGAGAAGACATCTTCTTCGTCTCTGACTTCACTGATTATTTTGAGAAAATAGCCAGGATGTTCTTTGAGAAATCAATTAACCTGCAAAAGGCTGATATCTGGTCGTGAAGATATATTGATCCATTGCGCAACCATCTGACTGCAATCCGGCACGGCAATAACTGACTGCCATGATGTTGCCTGACCGGTCACGGTAAACATGACCAAAATCATACACATATATCTGTGTAATGGTGAACTTAGCATCATCAAACAGGTTACTCCTTTCAAAGGGACTTTCTAAATCAAATACGCTACAATAATCATGGGAAAAAGATCAAAGGTCATTGAGAAGGATGCTGTGGTGATCAGGTTCTCAGGCGACTCGGGAGACGGGATGCAGCTTACGGGCACTCTCTTTTCCAACACGTCAGCCCTGTTCGGACATGATATCTCCACTTTCCCCGATTATCCGGCGGAGATAAGGGCTCCGCAGGGAACCGTAGGAGGCGTATCCGGCTTCCAGGTACACATCGGGCATAAGCTTATTAATACTCCGGGCGATTTTACTGACATCCTGGTGGCAATGAATCCGGCCGCCATACGAGCCAATGCCCGGTGGCTCAGGCAGGGATCAACCATTATTTATGATTCTGACAATTTTACGGAAAAACATATACAGCGGGCAGGCTACAAGTCTGATCCTTTCGTTGAGGACAAGCTTGACTCAATGAACCTCATTGCTGCCCCCATCACCACCCTGATAAAGGAGGCGCTGAAGGATATGGATCTTGATCCCAAGACAGTACTCAGGACCAAGAACATGTTTGCCCTCGGGATGGTTTACTGGCTCTTTGACAGCAAACTCAAGTACACTGAGGATTTCATTGAGGAGAAGTTTGGCAAGAAGCCTCTTGTTGCAGAAGCCAACAGCAAGGTACTGAGGGCAGGTTACTACTATGGTGAGACCATAGAGGCCCTGACGCCCTCCTACAGGGTTGGCCCTGCACCCATAAAAAAAGGCATCTACCGGAACATCAACGGAAACCAGGCAACAGCCTGGGGCATACTGGCCGCAGGTGAAAAAGCGGGTCTCAAGATCTTTATAGGTTCTTATCCCATCACTCCGGCTACCGGCATTCTTGAGGAACTGGCACTGAGGAAGGATATGGGTGTCAAGAGCCTTCAGGCAGAGGATGAGATTGCAGGCATATGCACTGCCATTGGAGCCAGTTTCGCCGGCCGCCTGGCAGTGACCTCAACCTCCGGCCCCGGGCTGGCACTTAAGTCCGAAGCCCTCAACCTGGCAGTAATGACAGAGCTGCCTCTGGTGGTGATAGATGTGCAGCGTGGCGGTCCCTCAACAGGGCTTCCCACGAAGACGGAACAGGCAGACCTCTGGCAGGCCCTCTACGGCCGTAATGGAGAAAGCCCCGTACCGGTGCTGGCTGCAGGAACACCTTCAGATTGCTTCTATTACGCTTTCGAAGCCGCAAAAATTGCCATCGAACATATGACCCCGGTGCTTTTGCTTACTGACAGCTACCTGGCCAACGGCTCTGAACCGTGGAGAATACCTTCAATGAAGGATATGCCGTCAATAACGGTACCCTATGCTGTTAAGGACGATAAGGATTATCTGGCTTATGAGAGAGATCCTGAGACGCTGGCACGCAGATGGGCCATCCCCGGTACTCCGGGACTAGAACACCGTGTAGGGGGACTGGAGAAAACCATCAAGGGAAGCGTCTCTTACACTCCTGAGAATCATGAATACATGGTCAGAGCACGTGAAGAAAAGGTTGAAAAGATAAAGGTCCCTGACCTCAAAGTGGCAGGCAAAAACAACGGTGACCTCCTCGTAATAGGTTGGGGTAGTACCTTCGGACAGGTCACCACCGCTGTCAGCGAGTTGCGGGAAGAAGGATACAAAGTTTCTGCTGCCCACTTCAACTATATCAGACCCCTGCCCGGGAATACGGATAAGGTGTTCGCAGGCTTCAAGAAACTGGTCGTATGTGAACTGAATACGGGCCAGTTTGCCAACTATCTGAGAATGAAGCACCAGAAGTACAACTATCATCAATACAACAAGATTCAGGGGCTTCCTTTTACCGTCAAAGAGATTAAGGATTATTGTATTAAACTGCTGGAGGGTAAGTAAAATGGCCGAAACAAATAATAATCACTACGTAGCGAAGGACTTCAAGAGTGATCAGGAAGTAAGATGGTGCCCGGGATGCGGTGATCATGGTATCCTGGCATCATTGCAGAAGACGCTGGCAGAACTGGATCTCCCAAGAGAAAAATATGTATTTGTATCAGGCATAGGCTGTTCGTCAAGACTGCCCTATTACATGAATACCTACGGCTTCCATGGCATTCACGGCAGGGCTGCAGCCATAGCCACGGGCATAAAGGTTGCCAATCCTGACCTGATAGTATGGGAGATGACCGGTGACGGCGATGCCCTGGCTATAGGGGGTAATCACTATATACATGCCATCAGGCGTAATATTGACATCAAGATCATCCTCTTCAACAATGAGATTTATGGCCTCACCAAGGGCCAGTACTCACCCACGTCAAAGAAGGGTCTGCATACAAAGACCTCTCCCTATGGCACCATTGAGGAACCCTTTAAGATAGGTGAGCTGACCATTGGCGCCAACGGACGCTTTTTTGCCCGGACGGTTGACTACAACCTGCAGCTCTCAAATGAGGTATACAAGGAGGCAGCCAGGTTCCATGGCACCGCCGTGGTTGAGGTCATCCAGAACTGTGTCATCTTCAATGACGGTGCTCATGACGCTTTCACCAGCAAGGAGACACGCGATGACAACACTCTTACCCTGCGCCACGGCGAGAAGATGATCTTTGGCAAGAACCGCGATAAGGGAATAATCCTCAGGGATCTTAAGCTCAAGGTGGTGAAACTTGGAGAAAACGGCATCACGGAGAAGGATATCCTCACACATGATGCTCATGAACCCAACCCGGGAATTCACTACAGGCTCGCGGGCATGTCGCTGCCTGAATACCCTGTGGCCCTGGGTGTGATCAGGGCTATCGATGCCCAGACATATGATGCAGCCATGATGGAACAGCATGAGAGGGTCCAGGCTGCTTCGAAGATCAGGAGTGTTGATGACCTCCTGGTCAGCGGATCAACCTGGGAAGTGAAGTAATCATTCTGGCTTATCCCGTTGCCGGAAGGCAAACGGTCATCATTAACAGCCGGTTCAGCAAGATGCAGGACCGGCTGTTCCATCCTATCCTGATTTTGTTTATTTTGGCACCATACTTTACATGATGGCCCGATGAATGATTTTCCCGATGATGACAGTGGTTATTCGCGTAAGATACATTACCAGCAGGAGAGAATGAAGGAGCTGGCTTGCATCAACCGCGTCACTCAGATACTCAAGGAGAATAAACCTGTTGATGATACGCTTATGAATCTGGTCCTTGAGCTTCCGACGGCCCTGCAGTATCCTGATTACACCGTTGCCTGCATAAGATACCTGGGGAAAACATATGAGACCCCCGGCTTCACTGAGACTGAATGGAAGCTGATACAGGGCTTTGAAACAATTACGGGTGAAGGTTCAGTGGAGGTATGCTACACCCGCTCCTTCGTGCCGGAAGATGAGGGCCCCTTCATGAAGGAGGAACGCGACCTGCTCATTAACTTCGCAGGCCTGATCACCGGTTATATTAACAGCCATGAGGCTGAAACCACTGCGGAGCAGGGCCTGATACAAGAGCTTGAGGTGCCAAAGGATCCTGACAGCAGTGCAATCAGATGGCTGCTGCAACAATTCCTTGACAGGCATAATGCCGAGAGAGATGTGTTCCATGACCTTATGCCTTTCATGGTCAGGGAGATACTACTGGTGGCAAGTCTTTATGACGCATACTCCATAGAAGGGGAGGGGCGATTCTCCGACTACATGCTCGGCGAATACTACCAGATGAGCCTCACAACCATCCCCCGGATAACGGGTGTCTCAGGAGAGGATGAGGCCTTTTCCCGCCTGGAGGCTAGACACTATGACATGATCATCATCATGGTGGGCGTTGACAAGATCAAACCGCTGGAGATATGCCGGAGGATTAAGGAAAAGTACCCTTATATACCTACCTATATCCTGCTGAACAACCCCGGAGACATACCATACGTGCAGGATCAGAAGAAGCTGGGTGTGCCGTTTGACAACCTCTTTGTCTGGACCGGCGAGTCAAGAGTCTTCTTCGCCATGGCCAAACTGCTTGAAGACAAGGTGAACGTGCGCAATGATACACGCAAAGGCCTTACAGGAGTGATACTCATAATAGAGGATGCTCCTGATTATTACTCCACCTACGTGCCGATGCTTTACACCCTCGTCCTTGAGCAGACACGCATCCTCATTGAGGATGTCTCCTCTGATGAACTCTACAAGGTACTTAAACTAAGGGCCAGACCAAAGATACTTCTCGCCACCAACTGGGAAGAAGCCATGTCAGTATATGAAAAGTACCGCGACCGTCTTCTGGGAGTCATCTCTGACATGCGCTTCCCGCGTAACGGTGAACTTTATGATATGGCAGGCTACGAACTGATAAGCCTCGTACGGCAGGAACAGCCCAGGCTACCCACCCTGCTGCAGTCGTCCGATCCCGGCAATGCACGCTTTGCCGAAGAACTCAAGGCAAGCTTCATTAACAAGAATTCAGAATCATTGCTTCAGGACCTGAAATCCTTCATCACCTATTACCTCGGATTCGGGCACTTTGTCTACCGTGACACCAAGGGCCGCCAGATAGCCGTCGCCAAGTCGATGAAGGAGTTCGAGGCATTTCTCAAGACCGTACCTGAAGACTCCCTGGTTTACCACGCTATGAAGAACCACTTTTCACTGTGGCTTATGGCAAGGGGAGAGGTGAAGATAGCCAAGATGATCAATCCGGTGAGGGTGGCAGATTTCAACAGCCTCCGGGAGATGAGGGAGTTTTTGCTGGATATCATCCGCAAGAGGCGCCGTGAGATGAACAAGGGCAAGGTGGTTAACTTTGATGAGTCACTGATGATTGACGAGTCAAACGTGGTCAGTTTTGCAGGCGGGTCGCTGGGAGGCAAGGGCCGCGGCCTGGCTTTCATCTCCACCCTGATCTACAGCTTCGAACTCGGCCGGCTGCTGCCGGGAATAAACATCCGGACCCCTCTCACGGTGATCATCGGCACCGATGAATTCGACCAGTTCATGGAAACCAACCGTCTCTGGGAGTTGGTCACCACCGAGAAGGACTTCTCAGCGCTGCAGAAACAGTTCCTGGCAGGAACAATCAGTGAAGAGCTGGAGCACAAGCTGGGTGTCTTCATCAGGCTTAACAACAAGCCTCTTGCAGTGAGGTCGTCAAGTCTCTTTGAGGACTCGCTGAGCCAGCCTTTCTCAGGCATCTTCGGCACCTATCTGCTGCCAAACAACCATCCTGACCCGGAGGTGAGGCTGATGCAGCTCATCGGGGCCATCAAGCTGGTCTTCTCTTCAATCTACTCTGACAACTCAAGGATATACTTTGAGGCTGTCAACTACAAGATTGAACAGGAGAAGATGGCCGTGGTCATCCAGGCCGTTGTGGGTAACAGGTATGGTGATCTCTTCTATCCTCATATCAGTGGTACGGCACAGTCGTTCAACTTTTACCCGGTAGCCAACATGACGCCGCATGACGGATTTGCCGTTGCTGCCGTGGGCCTGGGGCAGTACGTGCTTGACGGCGAAAAGGCCTTCAGGTTCTCACCTGCCTACCCGGCACTCGATATCGTTTCCATCAATGACCTTACAAGGTACTCACAGACAGAATTCTACGCTGTAAACCTCGCGCGCAGTGAGATAGATCTTCTCCAGGGAGAGAACGCGGGCCTGGTGAAGATGGGCATCGCCAGGGCAGAGAGCGATGGTACCCTGACACATGCAGCATCAGTATACAGTATTGACGATGATACCCTTAACCCGGGACTGACCGTGCCAGGACCGAGGGTTGTCAATTTTGCCAATATTCTCAAGTATGACTATATACCGCTGGCACACACCCTCAAAACAGTGCTTGAGGTGGTGCGTGAGGCCTTCGGTGCGCCGGTGGAGATAGAGTATGCCGTTGACCTGAACAAGGATGAGGAGGGCAGGGCTACTTTCTACCTTCTTCAGATCAAACCGCTCGTGGGCAGCGGCGCAGGATACTCCATTGACCCGGAGAGCGTGTTTACAGATGATACCATCCTGGTATCGCGCAAGAGCATGGGCAACGGCCTGGTGGAAGGCATCACTGATATCATCTATGTGGAGCCTGATATGTTTGACAACCTTAAAACAGCCGAGATGGCTTCGGAGATAGATGCCATCAACAGGAAGATGCTTGCCGGGGGCAGGAAATATGTGCTCATAGGCCCCGGACGGTGGGGCACCAAGGACCGCTTCCTGGGCATCCCGGTTGACTGGCCCCAGATATCCAACGCCAGGATAATAGTGGAGGTGAGCCTCCCGAGCTTCCACGTTGATGCTTCACAGGGATCGCACTTTTTCCATAATGTGACCTCAATGGGCATTGGGTACTTTGCCGTTAACGAAGCTACTGCCGAGGGCGTAATCATGTGGGACAAGCTCCGAAAACAGAAAGAGATAGGTAAAGGCCACTGGTTCAGGCATGTCAGGTTCCCCAAACCCCTTGTCATACGCATGGACGGCCGGCTGGGCATGGCAGTGATATCCCTGGATGTGTGAGGATTGCCATTCATTGACGTAACAGGGGGTCTCAGATCTACCGTTACAGTATAATGACCTGAAAACCGACATGGATTGATGTTGCGGTGAATCTCAGATCCACCGTTACGGTATCATGCTGTCAATTGATGATACGAATACATCGGGATTTATCTTCCTGACCAGGCCCTGGAGCACAGCGCCCGGGCCTGACTCAATAAACTCCGTGGCACCGTCGGCAATCATCCTCTGTATGGTCTGGGTCCACCGTACCGGCGAGGTAAGCTGGGCTATCAGATTAGCCCTAATCTCATCGGGCTCTGTCACTGGCATGCCTGTAACATTCTGGTAAACAGGACATAATGGTTTCCTGAAGCGTGCGTTCCTGATTGCCTCTTCCAGCTCCCGTCTTGCGGGCTCCATTGATGGCGAGTGGAATCCGCCGCTGACAGAGAGAGGGATGATCCTCCTGCCACCTCTGTGCTTCAGCTCTTCCGTGGCCTGTGCCACGCCCTCATTGGTACCTGAGATCACTATCTGGCCGGGGCTGTTGTAGTTGGCCGCCACCACTGCACCGCCATACAAGGCACATACCTCCTCAACCACGGCATCATCCATGCCAATGACGGCAGCCATTGTTGAGGGATTGATCACGCAGGCATGCTGCATAGCCATAGCTCTGTCGGCCACGAGGGTAAGGCCCTCTTCCAGTGAGAGGGCACCAGCAGCCACCAAGGCTGAGAACTCTCCCAGTGAGTGGCCGGCAACCATGGCCGGCACAAAAACATCACCTGCCACTGCAGTCAGTATAACCGAATGCAGGAAGATGGCAGGCTGCGTCACCCTCGTCTGCCTCAGTTCCTCGTCAGTGCCTGAGAACATTACATCAGTGATACGGAACTCCAGCAGATCATTGGCCTGCTCAAACAGATCACGTGCTGCAGGGTATCTGTCATATAAATCCTTTCCCATCCCGGAGAACTGAGCGCCCTGTCCGGGGAAAACAAATGCTTTCATAATTTGCCAGGTTTGGTGTTTGGAACTGGTTTAGTGCAGCCTGCTGGCTATCAGATGCATGAACTCCTCGCGGGTGTTCAGGTTGGAAAGGAAGCAGCCGGTGAATGCTGAGGTGGTGGTGACGGAATTCTGCTTCTGCACACCTCTTATCTGCATGCACATGTGCTGTGCCTCTATCACCACCGCCACTCCCAGGGGTTTGAGATTCTCCTGGATGCAGTTGCGTATCTGTGTGGTGAGTCTCTCCTGCACCTGCAGCCTGGCAGCGTAGGTCTCAACTACCCTCGCTATCTTGCTCAGGCCGGTTATGTACCCGTCTGGAATATATGCCACGTGAGCTTTGCCATGGAATGGCAGCATGTGATGCTCACACATTGAGTAAATATCTATGTCCTTTACTATTACCATCTGCCGGTATTCTTCCTTGAAGATGGCGCTGCGCAGTATCTCCTCCGGGTCTGACTGGTAACCCCTTGTCAGGAAACTGAGCGCCTTGGCAACACGTTCGGGGGTCTTGACCAGCCCTTCACGGTCGGGGTCTTCCCCCAGCAGCTTCAGAATCCTGTAATAATAACCAGACATCTCCTCGATAACCTCGGGGTTCCATTTCTCGATTTTGTTGTACCCGTCTGACAGCCTGCCGCTGCCGTCATTTAGTTTTTCCATAATTATCCGTAATATTCAACGTAATTGTTTTCGGTCTCTTCCACCCTCACACAGTGCAGGGTGGCACCCTCGGCTGCCAGTGGCACCTCCAGTTCATGCCAGATGGCCATGGCCAGGTTCTCCGTGGTGGCCACCTTCCCCTGCATAAAATCCGTCTCAAGGTTCATGTTCTTATGATCAAGCTTTACCACAACCCTCTCATTCATTATCTCTTTCAGGCGGGTGGCATTCATGAAATAACCTGTTTCCGGATCAACCTCGCCCCTGACAGTCACCTTGAGCACATAATTGTGCCCATGCCACATCGGATTGGAACATTTTCCGTAAATCCTCATGTTCTCCTCATCGCTGAGGCCGGGACGAAACATTCTGTGTGCTGAGCTGAAGCGCTCCCTTCTCGTCAGGTAGATCATAGCTGCTAATATAAATGGTTGACCGGAATGAGGACTATTTTGTTCAAAAATAATATATTTATCACTCTAACGGTTACAACTGATGAACAATGATCCGGGTCAGATACTGATAGTTGTGGCTCATGCTTCAGAAGAGGAGGCGGTGAGGCGTGCTGCAGATGCAGCTGGTTGCTCCTGCGAGATTATGGTCACAGGTGTCGGGGGCGCAGCCATGTCATGGGCTCTGCAGAAGAGAATTGCTGAATCGGGCATGACCGGCGGCCTTGTCCGGGGTGTGCCCCTGCGCACGAAGACTCCTTCCGGCGGGCTGTACAGTCACCTGGCACCGGGGACCTCTCAACGGAAGAAACAATCAGGGGAAGAGCCCTCCGGCAGGCTGGCTCCGGGATCACTGCAGCAGGCAGGCGACACCGATGCTCCCAGTCAAAATCCACTCACCGCAGATCTCCAGGATAGCAGGGCGGTTGCTGATCTGCCGTTGTTGGTCATTGGTGCCGGCATAGCGGGGAGCTACAGGGAGAAGCTGGTCCCCGGCACCGTGGTGACAATCCGGTCTGATTGCTTTGCCGACATGGGGATTGATGATAACGGCCGGTTCTCCTCACTTTACAGTGCCGGCCTGGCCGATCCGGATAAGCCTCCTTTCACAGGCGGACGGATAATCAGCAGCGGCAAATGGTTCGATCTTGCCGCCGGCCTTCTTCCACCGGTCGCCGGAGCAACGGTGAACATGACCTCAGGATCGGAAGCAGTAATAAAACGCATTCGCGATGCGTGGGATCCTGACATAGAGACAATGGAGGGCGCATGGCTGGCATACACCTGCGTCATGGCCGGCATACCCTGGATAGCCGTCAGGGCTATATCGAACATGGTGGAGCCGCGTAACCAGAAGAAATGGGATATACCCCTGGCCCTGGGCAACCTGGAGATGAAGATGACCAGGCTGATGGAGCTGATTGCGCCTGTTGCGCAAAACATGAAAAGGACTGACTAATTTACCTGAACTGATCAGAGAAACAATGAGACTGACGCTTGGATTTTCCCCCTGCCCCAATGATACTTTTATCTTCGAGGCAATGGTCCACGGAAGGATTGACACTGAAGGGCTGGAGTTCGACTGGTTTCTTGCCGATGTGGAAGAGCTGAACAGGAGAGCACTGGAGGGTGCGGTTGACATTACCAAGATGAGCTTCCATGCCTATGCCCGTGCAGCATCAGGGTACCTGATTCTCGATTCCGGCAGTGCCCTTGGACGAAGCAACGGGCCGCTGGTGGTCAGCCGGAGAAAGATTTGGCCTGATGAGCTGAATGATGCCGTGATAGCCATCCCGGGCACCTATACCACCGCCAACCTGCTCTTCAGTATCTTCTGGCCCGGGGCAATGCGCAAGCGTGAATACCTCTTCTCCGATATCCCTGAGGCGGTGCTCTCGGGAGAGGCTGACGCCGGCCTGATCATTCATGAAACACGCTTCACCTACCGAGCCATGGGATTGCAGATGGTGGCTGACATCGGAGCCATGTGGGAAGAGATGACCGGCCTGCCGGTGCCGCTGGGAGGAATAATGATCAGTCGCCATACAGACAGTGAGACAGCTGCCAGGGTGACCAGGGCCATACGGCGAAGCATTGAATATGCCCTGGCTGACCCCCGGGAATCAATGGAATTTATCAGGAAAAACGCCAGTGAGACAGATGAAAAGGTAACGCGCGAACATATAAAGCTATATGTTAACGACTTCAGCCTCTCCCTGGGTAACGAGGGCAGACAGGCAATAGAGAAGCTCTTTGCAGTGGCACAGGAAACAGGGGTGACGGAACCCCTGCCCGGAAGGATATTTATCGATTGAGCGATGGACTGGTCTGCACATTTTTAGTATCTTTACAATTAATTCTAAATAATCTGACAAGGTCATGAAATTCGAACTCCCCCCACTGAAGTATGCCACAGGTGACCTCGCCCCCCATCTGAGCGCTGAAACGCTTGAGTATCATCATGGCAAGCACCATCAGGCCTACGTTAATAACCTCAACGGCCTGCTCCCGGGATCTCCCTTCGAGGAGGCTACCCTGGAGACAATGATCCGCAAGGCTGAGGGTGGCATCTTCAATAATGCCGCGCAGGTATGGAATCATACATTTTATTTTGAAGCCCTCTCTTCTTCAGGCCGGAGGGCACCGTCGGGAACCATTGCCAAGGCCATCGATGCCGAGTATGGCTCGTTCGAAGCCTTCAGGGAGGCTTTCACCAAGGCCGCTTCAACTCTCTTCGGGTCAGGATGGGCATGGCTCTGCATGAAGCCTGACGGCAGGCTGATCATCACCCAGGAGTCCAACGCTGGAAATCCCATCAGGTCAGGATTGATTCCACTGATGACATGTGACGTCTGGGAACATGCCTACTATATTGATTACCGTAACAGGCGTCCTGACTATATCAAGGTCTTCTGGGAGCTGCTCGACTGGAAGGTGATAGGCGAGCGGTATGACGAAGCTTTAAAAAAATAGAACCAACAGGCAGCCCCGGCAAGGGGCTGCTTCGTTTTACGGAACAATGACTGCAATGAGTCGGGGTAACCGGATGTGAGCACCTTCCACACTACATTCAGAATTGTGTGATTACGCTTCTTTTTTTCAACTATCTTTGAGCAAAATTCAGATTATGAATCTCCCCCAGCTAATAGAAGAAACAAGATCATTCCGCAGGTTTGACGGAACATATGCCGTTACTGCTGATACCCTGGCTTCGCTGGTTGACCTGGCGCGCCTTTCGGCATCAGGGGCCAACCGTCAGCCGCTTAAATACATTATCGTAACCGAACCTGCTCAGCGCGAGACCCTCTATCCCTGCCTGGCCTGGGCCGGATACCTGACAAACTGGGAGGGGCCTGATCCCTCGGAGAGACCCACCGGGTATATTATCATACTGGGTGATAAGGAAATATCTGAGTCGTTCGGTGTTGATCACGGGATAGCGGCTCAGAGTATTCTGCTTGGAGCCACGGAAGCAGGCCTTGGCGGCTGCATCATCGCCTCAGTCAAGAAGGAGAGGCTGAGATCAGCTTTTGAGATACCCCAGCAATATGATATCTTGCTTGTCATTGCACTCGGAAAGCCTGTTGAAAAGGTGGTTCTGGAGACCATCCGCAATAACGATGTAAAGTACTGGAGAGATGAGAAAGGCGTTCATCATGTTCCCAAGAGGACGCTTGAGGAAGTCATTCTTCGCAGGTAGACTGTCAAAGGTACTGCTGGTCATTCTGTTAATCACATCTGTGTGGTCACCCTCAGCCATTGCCCAGAAGCACGGGCCCATACTCTTTCACGGGGTCATCCTTGATGCTGGCACACGGCAGCCATTGCCGGATGTGCATTATGTAATCAGCGGGCAGACGGCGGGAGCCACTGACAGCAGGGGCATGTTCTCACTCTACGCCCGCTGGAATGATACCATCACCTTTACCTGCATCGGGTACTCACCGTACAAAATGACCGTTCAGGACACCCTGCATGCAAAAGAGTACACCGCAGGCATTTACCTGACCGGTGATACAACCGTGATCCCTGCTGTGGTGGTCATCCCGCGCCTGGGAAACATCAGAGCCGAGATAATGGCTGAACGGCCCGGGCCAACCCAGGAGATGATCAATGCCAGCAACAACATCAGGACGGCTGTCTACCAGGGGCTGACCAACCCGCCCGAGCTGGGCGATCCGGCAGTCAACTATGAGCTGCTGCGGCAGAAACAACGACTGGATGCATACGAGAAAGGTCAGATACCCTCCGAACATATGGTAGGGCTGAGCCCGTTCATGCTTATTCCCTTGATTTATTCGATTGCCGCAGGCCCCCCCGAAACCCCTGATCCGCCCGCTCCTCACATCTCCTCGCGTGATATGGATTACCTGAGGCACGTGCATGATTCGCTTCTTTACAGGCATTAAGCATCAGGCAAGAGGCAGTAGTGAGACCGCTGCCTCAGTACGGTATCTGCCTGAATAATGTCAACACTCCTGCCTCCTGCCTCCTGCCTCCTGCCTGCTGCCTGCTGCCTACTGCCTACTGCCTGCTGCCTGCTGCCTGCTGCCTACTGCCTACTGCCTACTGCCTGCTGCCTGCTGCCTGCTGCCTCCTGCCTGCTGCCTCCTGCCTGCTGCCTGCTGCCTGCTGCCTACTGCCTGATATCAACCCTTTACGAACAGCGCCTTGATGATATGGCTGGCAATTTTCGGATTCTCCTTCAGTCTCCTGGTTGAATAGCCAAACCACTTTTCGCCGAATGGCACATAGATCCTCATAACATGACCAGCGTCAACGATACTCTGGCGCAACTTCGGGGTCACCCCGTAAAGCATCTGGAACTCATACATGTTCCCGGGCACGGAGTACTTTCTAACCAGCTCATAGGCTCCCTCAATGAGAGGTTTGTCGTGAGTGGCTATTCCGACATATATCTTGTTCCTGAACATAAACTCCAGATCCTCAAGATAGTGCCGGTTGATCTCCTCGTACTTCTTGTAGGCTATCTCTGCCGGCTCAATGTAGATACCCTTGCAGAGGCGGTAGTTCGTGGGAATATCCGGGGTGTTCATATCAAGCATATTCTCCAGGTCACTGTAAGTCCTCTTCAGATAGGCCTGCACCACCAGCCCCACATTCTTCGGAAACTCCGTGTGGAGGCGCCTGTAAAGCTCTATCTCCAGGTCAGTGCAGGGTGAATCTTCCATGTCAATCCTGCAGAAATTATTGTATGAGGCAGCCTTGGCTACTATCTCACGCATGAGCCTGTAGCAAACTTCCTTGTCTATCAGCAGTCCGAAGCTTGTGGGCTTGAGCGAGTAGTTGCCGTCTATACCGTTTTTTTCGGTCTCATCTATCAGGTCAAGGTATTCCTGTTTGTTGGCCTCAGCCTCTTCAAGTGTTTGTATGAACTCACCCAGCACATCAAGGGTCACCTTCATTCCCTTTTGATTAAATTCCCCGGAGACACGAAGGGCATCAGCCATCGTCACCCCGGAGATATATGCACGTGAGAAGATCCAGATGAATTTCTTTGGAAAGTAGGGCAGGATGGAGGCAATGAACTTATTGAACATCGTTGGGCGCTTTTATGTTTTTTGGCGCTCAAAGATATCAAAAAAGCATAATATGCAGGACATGCAACTATTTGAATGCCTTCTCCGGCAGGCCGTCACCCTCAAGTGCCAGGCGGCTGAAATATGCCGGCACCTCGCGGCCCGTCAGCTTGTCTACATATAGTTTGGCCAGGTATTGTCCCAGCATGAACCCCTGCCCGCGCAGCCCCAGAAAGAGGCCATGCCCGGGGTCAATATACATTCTTGGTTCGGTATAATAGCCGCTCCAGAGCGACTGGAATCCGGCTGATGACAGCTCCGGCAGCCATGAGGTGAACACCTCTGACACTATCTCCATGAACTCCTTGCTGTTAACCTTCAGGTTCTGTCCTGCCTCAGCCGGGTCAGCTGCCGGCGAGGCGCACCCTATTATCTGCCCTGTCTCACCCAGCTGTTGTCCGTATACTGCAATGAATCCCTTGTATCTGCGGCGGTCAATAAGCATGGGCAGAGGTGTATTGCCGGGACCCATCATCGGCAGGCGCCTGGTGATAAATGCCTGGTGGCGCACGCCATATGTGCCGGTATAGATACCCAGGCTGCGGGCAAAAGCCTCGCCGTGAGCACCCATGGCATTGATAAAGACCGGAGTCTCATACTCTACATACCCACCCCGGTGATCCTGTACTATCACAGTGTATCCTTTTCCGTTGCGTGTCACCCCGGTGACAGTACTGTCTTCCTCCACGCTGCCTCCGGCCATGATGCCCAGGTGTCTGATCAGATCAATCACCTTCCCAGGTGTGGCCTGCCAGCAATCGTTGGTGATCAGTGCTGCCGGATAGGTGCGTCCCAGCCCGGGATTTATTCCCGGTGCGATCTTCTCAGCGTAATCACCCGGCATAACCATCTCTCCGTCAGACCATGCCAGTGACGCCTCAAGCTGGGCAAGCATCTCCTCATCATGAGCAAAGGTCACGTACTTTATCTCACGGTAGTTTGTCTCGCTGATCTTCTGGAGCTCTTTGAATATGTCATGGTTATGACGCGCTATCTCAGACAGTTCGGGGACGCTGAAGTTGGGTCTGCCACCGGCAATATTACGCCATGATGAACCGCGGTCATGGTTGATGAGAACGGGTTTCATGCCTGCCTCGGCCAGGTAACGCATCAGTGCGCTGCCGCTGATGCCTCCACCAGCCACCAGAGCATCCACTTTCACCTTCTTCCTCTCCCCGGGCGTGATGACCACCTCCGGTGACAAGAGGGGGAATAGCTCACCCATGGAGACCTGGTTGGAGAGAGGAGCCCTCGGTGTGGCATCACCCACTATCTCAATCCCTGCTGGTCTGAGAAGCATCGACAGTCTCTTTATGCAGCGCTTGCCACGGCATGGCCCCATCCCGAGACGAGTTGTATGCTTGATCTCATCCACCGAGATATACCTCCTGTCACCAATCACGGCCATGATCTCATCCAGCGTCACATCCTCACAGTGGCAGACATACTCCTTTGATTCAGTCTCTGTGGCCGGGGTGAGAACCAACGGTTCGGGGTAACTCTCCCTGGCGATAAAACCCCTGGCAGCCACTATGCCGCTGCCCTCAGGGGTGATGGCCCTTACCCGCGCAACATTGGTTCTGTTGGGCTTGAGCATAACCTTTTCTATCACTCCCTCGCCAACTTTCTTCCCGTCATTGTCAACTAGCCATACCTCCCTGCCCTCCTCAACAAAGTACTCCACCGGCAGGAACAGCTGGTTCTTCGCTGTGTTGTAGCCGAAGATCGCCAGCCCCGGACACTGGTAGACACACTTCAGGCAGCCGGTGCATTTATCATAGTCTATTGCCGGCACCGTATCAGGCGATGCCTTGGTGATAGCACCGTGCGGGCATGCAAACTGGCACGGGTTGCACGCGAAACTGTAAAGACAGTCTATGATGACAAATGGCCTGGCTTTCATCCGTGCCTCGTCAGGCATGTGAGGACTCTCCAGTATCCTTGTGGGATGCTGTTGTGAATCAATGTATTCCTTTGATAATGTCAGATATTCGCTGTAGCTGCTGCGGACACCCATCTCCTGTATTATATCCATTGCTGCCTGCTTGCCGCGAAGCACTGCCGTGGTACCTTCGCCTATGCGCATGGCATCGCCTGCGGCGAACACTTTCGTGCCAAACACTTCACGACCCTTGATAAGCAACTGATTATCAGGAATAAGACCTGTGCAGATGTTTATGGCGTCGATGCCGTCAATGATCTTCTCTGTTCCCGGAACGGGGGTGAAGTCGCGGCTCTCAGCTATCACTGCCCCGCAGATCCCGTCATTGGTGCTGTTGGGTATGGCTTTGACAAGGGTGTGTGAGAGGATGACCGGTATGCCCAGCCTCCTGACCCTGTTTGCCTGGACGGGAAAGCCTCCCTCATAAGGCATTGCTTCTATGATGGCCTTCACCCTGGCGCCTGCCTGCATCAGCTGGTAGGAGGTGAGATACCCTATGTTGCCGGCGCCAACGGTTAGTATGTTCTTTCCAAGCAGGGTGAACTCTTGGTTCATCATCTTCTGTATCACCGCGGCGGTATAAACTCCGGGAAGGTCGTCATTGCCAAAGGCGGGCATGAAAGGCACCGCTCCGGTTGCCACAATAAGGTACTGAGCATCAACATAAAATATCTCTCCCGTGCGCATATTCTTTGCAGCAATCCTCTGTCCCTCAAGGATGTCCCATATTGTTGAGTTGAGCATAATACCCTCCTGAGACTCCCCGGCCAGGGTCTTTGCAATATCAAATCCTCTCATTCCCCCGAAACGCTGCTCCTTCTCGAAGAAGAAGAACTGGTGGGTCTGCATCAGAAACTGGCCTCCGATATGGTCATTGCTGTCAATCACCAGATTGGGCACATTGTGCCTGTTCAGCACCTCCCTGGCCGCCAGTCCTGCCGGTCCTGCCCCCGCTATAGCCACGGTGGTCCGAAAGACTTTCCTGGTAACTTCCCTGTGCCCTGCTGCTGTTGCCGGCTGGAAGCCTGCCGGTATCTCTACCACCTCCCTGACGCCGTCAACAGGAGTGATGCATATTCTTTTAACCACGCCGTCAACAAGCATCTCGCAGGCGCCGCACTTGCCTATGCCGCATTCCAGGCTCCTGTTGCGGTTGTCAAGACTGTGAGTATGTACCGGGAATCCTGCCTGGTGCAGGGCCGCGGCAATTGTAAAGCCCTTCATCCCCTTTACCGGCCTGCCGTTGTAAAGAAAACTGGTCTCCTGGTTGTGAGGGATATCTAGAATAGGATGTTGTAAAATTCTGGTCATTTGATCTGCTTTCACACACTGGTTCAATTTTCAAAAATAAGCCTGGTAAGCCTTTCATTTCTATGACCTATATCAGCGCCATTACATGATTTAATGCATTTTTTTATCTTATTTTGAAAAAAATCCCAAACCCGTGCAACCATTTCTCCAAAGTCCGGGTCTACACAATGTGCTCAGCTGATGATGAGTGAACAACATATCATTGATGGATGTATCAGGCACAACAGAAAAGCGCAGCAGGCACTCTGGAGACACTATTCCGGGTACCTTCTGGGTGTCTGCATGCGCTATGCTGCTGACAGGCCTGAGGCGGAGGATATGTTGCAGGAAGCCTTCCTGAAGATCTATTTCAATCTCAGGGAGTATTCAGGCACTGGTTCTTTCAGGGGATGGCTCAGAAAGGTGACAGTTAACACTGCTATTACATATTATCATAAGAACCTGAAACATAAGCACCAGGTGGATATAGACGAGTATGTGAGCATCGAGACGGGTACGTCAGGGTTCGAGGAGGATTTCTGCAATGCCGAAGATCTCTACAGGGTCCTTGGCGAACTGTCACCGGGATACAGGATGGTCTTTAACCTCTTTGCAATTGAGGGGTACAGGCACCACGAGATAGCAGAAAAGCTGGGCATTGACGTGAACACCTCAAAATCGCAGTACAGCAGGGCCAGGGCGATACTGAGGAAAAGACTTGGGGAGCTGGCCCGCATGAAAGGCAGATATACCTGAGAAGAAGATGCAGGACGAAGAAAGAGATAACGGTCTTGAGAACCTCTTCCGCAAAAAGCTTGAAGAGAATGAGATGGTGCCGGGTGATAACCTGACTGGCCGTTTCATGCTTCGTCTCGGGCGGCGTGAGTTCCTCAGGTTCAATCCATCACGGTTCAATATCTACTATCTCACGGCAGCGTTGGCAGGAGTGACGGTGGCCGGCCTTATGCTCTTCTCAGGTGTACATGAGGAGCAGGAAATTCTTCAGCCGGAGGCGCACCGTGAAACAACCACGGCAGTGACTGAACTGCCCGGAGGTCAGGCCCCAGAACCACGTGAGACCGGAGAAGAGGCCCCATCATCGGCCACGGTGGCCGGGAATCTTGTCATGGAGGAGGAGCCATCATCCCCGCAGCCAGAAGCGGAACCCGGGCGTGAGACGGTTATCATCGGCGGTGATGCCGGCGGCGCCATGATCACCCTTAGCGCCATCGCGCCTGTGAGCCAGCCTGCTGTCACCACTGCCGTGACGGCCCTCTCTCTGGAGGCCTCGGCAGCTTCGGGATGCGTGCCTCTCCATGTCACCTTCGCGTGTAACGCCACGGATAAATCAAAGGTTCTCTGGGACTTTGGTGACGGAGGAAGCTCATCTGAATGCAATGCTGATTACATATACGACATACCCGGGAAATACCCGGTGATACTGACTGTCACTGACAGCGGGGGACGGACAACCACCGCCAGCACCTCTGTCGAGGTGTGGGACAGGCCCGGGGCATCATTCGAGGTAATAAAGAATGATCAGTGGGATGAGGGAGACAAGGTGACGTTCATAAACATGTCAACCGGGGCTATAGACTACCTCTGGGACTTTGGAGACGGCACTTTCTCTACCCTGCCCAACCCTTCTTACAGGTATGAACATATGGGCACCTATGATGTCACGCTGGTGGCCTGGTCTGCCGAGGGCTGTGCCGACTCTGTTACGATGACCGATCTGTTCACTGACAGGGGGATGTACATCCGCTTCCCCAACGCCTTTGTGCCCAACAGCGGAGGCCCTACGGGCGGATACTATAACCAGCGCACTGACGAGGCGGCCCAGGTCTTCCATCCTGTGGCAGCAGGCATAGACACATATAATCTAAAGATATACAGCAAGACCGGACTGCTGGTCTTTGAGAGCAATGAGACAGAGGTAGGCTGGGATGGCTGGTACAGGGGACAGCTGTGCACGCCGGGCGTTTATGTGTGGAAGGTAAGAGGAACATACCGTAACGGGCAGTCATTTATAATGGCCGGCGATGTAACTCTCCTAAATTATTGATCAAAAGATCATTGAAGGCCGGTTGTTAATATCTTCCCAGTAATCCCGGAGGAATGTTAATATAAATTGATGTAACCTTCCTGAAGTTTGGCCGTATAATTAGCTACTTTGTGTAACTAAAACAGTACCCGGATTGCCATCAAGGACTAAATATCTGATCGGCCTGCTTATCTCAGTTTCAGTTGTTATACAGGGGCAGGACCCCCAGTTCTCACAATTCTATGCCAACCAGCTCTACCTCGCACCCTCATTTGCGGGGGCAACTGAGGACTACCGCCTGGCACTGAACTGGCGTAACCAGTGGCCCTCAATCCCGGGCGTCTTCCATACTTACAGCGTATCTGTAGACAAAGCTGTACCTAACTTCAATTCAGGCATCGGGCTACTCGCTACATATGACGTAGCCGGATCAGGCGATCTCAGTACCATGAACCTCGGACTCCTCTATTCGTATGATATCCAGGTCAATGAGGAGTGGCACATACGTCCGGGCGTTAATTTCAAGTTCACATACCTGGGCCTCGATCTTACCAAACTTGTCTGGAACAGCCAGATAACTACCGGCGGTACCCTGCCGCCAATAACGCCGCCACCGTTTGACAATGTGGCGGATATTGATTTTACTGTATCAGGACTGGCATATAACGAAAAGATATGGGGAGGTTTTACAATTGATCACCTGCTCAGGCCGAAGACGTCGTTCTGGGGTGACAACACCTCAATACCCATAAAGATTGATCTCTACGGCGGATTCCAGATAGTGAGCCGCGGCAGGCTTCGCAAAAAGCTTACAGAGGTCCTTTCAGTGGCCGGAAACGTCATGTTTCAGGGCGATTTCTTCCAGTCAGACATAGGGTTCTACTACTTCAAGAATCCGCTTGTCTTTGGCGTATGGTACAGAGGAATACCCTTTGCCACCTCCAAAGAGGTGTCACCCCAGGCCGGTGATGCCATTATCGGTATGCTCGGCATTAAGACAGACCAGCTGAATATCGGGTTGAGCTATGACTTCACAATCTCCAACCTGATAACAACCTCGGGCGGAGCCTATGAGATCTCGCTGATCTACACCTTTACCTCCGCCAATGTCAGGCGTGGGGGGAAAATACATGCTATCCCCTGTCCGGAATTCTGACGGCAGACACCTCATCTGCCAGTGTGATCTGCAGGCACGATCTGCGATTTGATTTGTGATATGATCACCGGAGGTTTCTTCGCCGGTCGCCTTCTCAACATTTCCTTTCTCTTTTTGGTATTTAAAATTTATGTATGTTTGTGCAACAATTTGTTGAACCATAACCTTATTTCTGAAATGAACATAACATCAGTTGCCAGGAACATTTTCACAGTAATAGTTTTCATTGTTGCCGGAGCGTTTATTCTTTCCGGCTGCGATAAGGGCAAGACTGCCGGTACCACTGTGGCCGAGGAGGTAAAGCCGGCCGGTGGCATAGCCTTCGTAGAGCTTGACACCGTAATTGCCAGGTTTGACATGGCCAAAGACAAGGCTGCCGAACTGGAGGAGAAGACCCGCACATCCGAAGCTGAACTGGCTTCAAAATCGCAGGCTTTTGACCGCGATGTGAGGGACTTCCAGAACAAGGTACAGAAAGGGCTGGTTACCAGGGCCACTGCAGCAGAGATGGAACAGACACTTGCACAGCAGCAGCAGAACCTGCTTGCGCGCCGCGATGAGATGGCCTACAACCTAAACGAGGAGGGCGTAGTGGCACAGAGACAGGTGCTTGAATACATTAACCAGTACCTGGCTGAATATAACGCTGATCACGGCTACCAGTATATTCTGGCCAGGCAGTTCCCCGGCCCAATCCTCTACAGTGACTCCACCATGGATATCACGGATGATGTGGTTACAGGGCTGAATGCCAAATACAACGCCGAAAAGGCAAAAAAATAGAAATCAGCGATTTTTGCTCCCGGAAGCCCGCTTACCTGCGGGCTTTTCTGTCTTTGAGACCTTGCGCTCACGCCTGATCTTGCGCTCCTCCACCGGCGTGACGATGATGAAGAGATCCTCATCAGCCTTCTTCATCCGGTACTGCTCCCTGGCGTACTTCTCAAGCGTCTCATTGCTTGTGCGCAACTCGTTTAGCTTCCTGCGCTCCTCCTCAATGCGGCCGATGTAATACTCCTTCTCTCGCTCCAGCCTGTTGCGCGTCTGTATCTCCCGCACTCTTGAGATCAGGTTGTTAGGGTCAAGCAGGACGATCCACACCAAAAAGATAAGGATGGTGAGGATATACTTGTTCTTCATCCATGAAGGCATCCTTTCAGTCAGGGATGCCAGTGTGAATCGTTGCCAGAAATCTCCCTTCAAGGTTTAACAGGTTCGTTTTTTGTCATCCTCCGCTCATCAGATAGATCACCTGAACGGTATCACCATCATGGATCACCTCCCTCGCGTAGCTGTCACGGTCAATCAGCCTCCCGTTGATCTTTACCGTCCTCATTCGGAAGGTGTATTTCTTCACTTCAAGGAGCTTCTCAACGGTGATGCTCTCACCATTAATTGTCATGGGTTCGTTGTTCAGTGTTATCTCCATCGCTGCAAAGTTATCACGCCGGACGCAATTAGCAAATATTATTAGACATCAGCCATCAGACAGAAGGGAGTAGTGGGCCGGTCACAGGTCAATATGAATTGTATAGGCAGACCCCGCCCGCCCGCTGTTACAATTCCTGACCCTCTACGAGGGTCGGATGGTTTCCCCATGCCATTGTTCTACAATTCCTGACCCTCTACGAGGGTCTTTCTGTATGCGTAACCGATGGTCGTAGACCATCAAGAATTGTATAAGGATGGCCCCCCGCCCCCCCCCACCCGCGTTTGGCATTCGGCTGCATATTGACTATTATCATTAGAATACGGATATTTACAATCGATATTTGCATTATACACTTACGAAACAATAAGATATGGATACCAGCGCACTCAAGGCAAAACACAAGCTTCTCAAAAGGTGGAACTACACATGGACCGCCCTGGACAAAGGCTACACTGACAAGACACTTTATGTGAATGTTGGCACGGCAGAGATTAAGGAAAAAGATGTGCCCCTGGAGATGAAGGAAAAATTCATTGGCGGCAAGGGCTATGGTCTTCGTTACCTCTGGGATGCCACCAAACCTGACACAAAATGGGATGATCCCGAGAATGAGATCGTCATCTCTTCAGGTCCTATCGGAGGCATCACACAGTACTCCGGCACCGGAAAATCGCTGGTGGTAACCATCTCACCGCAGACAGATTCGGTGATGGACAGCAATGTTGGAGGTTTTTTCGGTCCCTTTCTGAAATTCTCGGGATTTGACGCCATTGAGCTTCAGGGCAAGGCCGGGAGTGATGTCATCATCTTCATCAATGGTGTAGAGCATTACGTTGAGATATTTGAGGCTCCGGCAGAGGCTGTGGACAGCCATGTTCTTGCCGAGCAGCTTACGGACATGTTTGCCGATGATGATTCTGACAGAAAGAATATCGGGATAGTATCTGCCGGATCGGCGGCAGACCATTCTCTGATAGGCATGCTCAACTTCACCTTCTATGACAACAAGCGTAAGAAGATCAGGATGAAGCAGGCTGGTCGCGGCGGCACGGGCACCGTCTTCCGCAACAAGAAGATCAAGGCTATTGTCTGCAAGATACCCGGGGTAAAGGGCAATCTCAACAACGTGGTTGATCTGGATGCCATCATGGAACGCGGCAGGCGATTTAACCGTGAGATGCGCGAACTCGACGACAAGCAGTGCCGCATGCGTCAGGTAGGAACAGCCCACCTGATGGAGATCATGGATGATCATGACCTGCTCCCGACACATAACTATAAGTTCGGATCACACAAGGATGCGCCTAAGATTGACTCTGCAGTCTGGACCTCATTCTTTACTCAGGGCATCCCTGACGGTTGCTGGATAGGTTGTAACATGGCCTGTGCCAAGGCAATAGATGATTATGAGTTGGCCACCGGCCCGTACAAGGGACATAAGGTGATTGTTGACGGGCCGGAGTATGAGACAGCGGCAGGACTGGGGTCCAACGGCGGATTCTTTGATCCGAGGTACATCATAGAGACCAACTTCTACTGTGACACCTATGGTATCTGCACCATCACCTGGGGTACCAGCCTGGCCTTCATACAGGATTGTTATACAAACGGCATACTTAACAAGGAGCGCACCGGTGGTCTCGAGCTCACCTTCGGCAATATCCCCCCGGCGTTGGAGCTCCTGCACCAGCTTGCCCGTGGTGAGGGGTTTGGCCTCATTGCCGGACTGGGTGTCCGCGGCATGAAAAAGTACTTCGCCGAAAAGGGATGGGGTGACCCGGCTTTCATGCAGGATATAGGCATGGAGAACAAGGGCCTCGAGTACTCTCAGTACATGTCGAAGGAATCGCTGGCACAACAGGGTGGATATGCCATGACAAACAAAGGACCGCAGCATGACGAGGCATGGCTCATCTTCATGGATATGGTCAACAACCAGATACCCACATTTGAGAACAAGGCTGAGGCATTGCATTACTTCCCGATGTTCCGAACATGGTTCGGGTTGGTAGGGCTTTGCAAGCTGCCATGGAATGATGTGGAGCCTGAAAACAACGCCCAGACTGATGAACCTGCAAAGGTGCCTGAGCACGTAGATAACTATGTTACCATTTACAAGGCAGTGACCGGCAGGCCGTTTGATAAGTACAGGCTTGTTGAGGACTCTGAGAGAGTGTATAACTTCCAGAGGGTGTTCAACATACGTCGCGGTTACGGCAGGCGCAAGGATGATGATCAGCCATACCGCGCATGTGGCCCGGTTACTGCAGAGGAGTACCTGTCGCGCCAGGAGAGATATGATAAGCAGTTGAAGGAGAAGATAGGCGTTGACCCGGAGGGATTGACAATGGAGGAAAAATTGCGGATAACCCGTGAATATCGGGAGAAGCAGTATGATCTGCTGCGCGATGCCGTTTACAAGCGCCGCGGATGGAACAATAACGGTATCCCTACCATTGAGCACCTTAAGAAGATAGGGATGGATCTGCCCGAGGTGATAGAGGTGGTTGCACCGCTGCAGTAGGGAAATTTTACACTTAATGCAGAATTTATACCCTTAATAACGGAGCGGGGGACCTGAGTCCCCCGCTCCGTTATTATAATGCAGATAATCAGGCTATCAGGCGTATTTTGACCTGTTGAACGCCTCGTCAATTTTTTTATGTGCATCAACCGGATTGGTCAGGGGCATCTCTGAGGTATAGAGCTCGTAATCGAGCAGACTGGCCTTCTTACTCTTTTCGAAGGTGGGGAGTTTTGTCCGGTTAGTGGTCTCAAGGTGTTTGCCGTTTTCATCTACAATAATGATCTTGGGCAGGAACACTCCCTTCCGGCCGATGAATTTATCCATGATCTTCATAGCCTGATCATATTCCTTGCGGGTAGCCCGGCCGAGTGCCTCGTAGCTGAGTATCTTTTTGTGGTCCCAGGTGAAAACATTGGCCTGGCTCTCTGATATCTTGTCATCAATGTTGATGTCAAGGTTCAGGGTATCATGTCCTGATGGCATAAGCACCACCTTTCCGCCCCCGCCTTCAATATTGACTGCATATCGTGGCACGGTGATACCGCTTATCCACCCCTGCAGGTGCTTCATGTATATCTTGCCAACCTGTATGGGGGTTATGAAATGGACTATTCCCTTCTCCTTGTGACACTGCAGCAGGTAGTAGGGGTGAACGCCTATCCAGAACATGCGCCTGAAGGTTTCTGCCAGTGTCCGGTAGTGATCATTGACATGGTTCAGCAGCACGGTCTGGTTACGTATGGTGAAGCCGTGCATGGTGATTCTCTTTACAGCGGCGGCCATGTCAGCTGTAATCTCCTGGTAGTGGTTTATATGTGTCATGAAGTAGACATACTTCTCAGGACCCTTATTGTACCTGTTTGATGCCTGCCTGATCATCTCCAGCAGCTCGTCAGTGATGAGCATCGGCAGTACCACGGGCACCCGTGTGGCAATCCTTATCACCCTCAGGTGGGGTATACGGCTGAGCTCGTTAAGTATGTACTTCAGTCTCTTGAAGCTGACCATCAGGGCATCTCCGCCGGTGACAAGCACCTCATTGATGTTCCTGTTGTAGCCGATATAGAATATTCCTTTGTCTACTTCACGACTGTTGACGTCAGCGGTGGTATCGAGCGACTTAGCTCTCTGGCAGTGCACGCAGTATGATGCACAGCTGGTGTTCTCGGCTACGAAGAGTGCAACTCTGTTCGGATAACGCTGATAGGCCGCGCCATAACTGCGTGATCCTTCGCTCATCGCACCTTCCACGCCTGCATCAGGGAACATCAGGTTGGCAGGAGTGGGTACGCTCTGCCAGAAGATCGGGTCAAGGCGCTTTTTTGACACCTCGCCGAAGAAGACCGGGTTGAACGGGTCTTCCTGCATAAGTGATGCATAATAGGGAGTGATGCGCAGGGGCTCCTTGCCCTCCTTCCTCAGTGTCCCGATAGTTCTTCTTATCTCTGCCTCCTGGTGATCAGTGAGCCTGATCACCTTTTTCAGCTGGTCTATTGACCGTATTGAGTTCTTTCTCTGCCAGAGAGGGTCATTCCACTGCTCCGGCGTAACATCTTTCCATAATTCAATCTTATTGTATGCCCGGGGATGGTATAAAAAATCCTCGTTAGAGATCATCAGCACCTCCTGTTTTAGAATTATTAATAATATTATTCCACACCCTGTACCAACAAATATAACATTTTTTGCCAATTTTTAAGGTTATCTGCATATATATCATGGCAGCGGCGGGTCCCGGACCCGCCGCTGCATCATTTAATCATGACCCGTAATACAGGGTCAGAATCTCGTATCAGAAAACCGTACCGGCGGGTCTGAGGCCCGTGGTACGATACCGTATTAGCCGGCGCTCCTAGAGACTGAAGCTGTCCCTCAGCTCGCGGAACTCATCCCATTTGCCCTCGTCAAGAAGGCGGGCCTGATGGGGCCAGCTCTCCGGGTTATGGATGCGGTAGCGCTCGCCTCCGTCTTCATCCAGGATCGTTCTCAGGTAGCCTGGAGAGGCTTCCGCCAGCTCTTTCCATGTGGTTATGCCACGGTTGATAAGCAATCGTGCAATCTTCGGCCCGATGCCAACCACTACCTTCAGGTCGTCTGGTTTGAACTCTGCCGGCTGCACATCGGCGGTCATTGCAGCCAGTGGTACGGCGTCCGCCTGAGCGGAGCCATCACTCTTCGTCTCCCGTTCTGAGAGACCCAATAACCGTATCTCCTTCTCCAGCCTGTCTATGGTTAGTTTCAGGCTGGCGATCTCATCGTCCATCTGCCTCGCGTTGTCACGGAGAGTGATCTTCTCTTCTTCAATGAGCTTTATCTTCGCGTTCAGCTCGTTCTTTTCATCCTCGAGCCTGCGGAGTCTGGTTCTGAGGTTTTCGAGTTCCCCTTCCAGTTCGGCAATCCTTTTCCTGCAGCGTCCTTTTGCCAGGAGCCAGCCAATAAGGAAGCCCAGCAGTGCTGCCACCAGCAGCACAAACAGGATAAACAGCAGATCTGCTGTAAAACGTTCTGCCATGATGTTTAGGTTATTACTTTGATTTCAGTTCTTCTGTTCGCGGCTCTCCCCTCAGGCGTGCTGTTTGACGCTGCGGGTTCGGATGAACCCTTTGATGATGTCACAATCTGTTCCGCCTTTATCCCTGCGTTGACCAGGTAAGTTTTTACGTATTCGGCTCTCTGGAGCCCCAGTTTGATGTTGTAAGCCTCGGTACCCGTTATGTCAGCGTGGCCTGTCACCTCCACGGTGGCTGACGGATTATTGTCGAGGTATAATTTCAGCTTCTTCAGGTATTCATCGCTTATGTCTCCGAGGTCACCCTCGGCTGAGGATGACGGGAAGAAGCCTTTCCTGATACCCGAAGCTGTCAGGTACTTTCCGGTTTCCTCCACTGAGGCTCTAAGGAGCTCTTCAGGTGAAGGCTCGGCTATATCACCGGCACCCTGGATCTCTTCGGTGGGCGCCACTGCCTGACGGCAGTCGCACCTTATCTTGCATACATACCAGTATGAAGCACCGGCGATCCAGAGTACCAGTAAAACAGACAGGAAGAAGACCAGCTGTCTCATGATCATGCGGTCTACCTGCGGCGGGTAATCCCTCCGAGGATTGAACCAAGCAGTCCACCGCCCCTCGACTGTGAGGAGGTGCCGCTCTTGAGCAGGAATCCTGCCACGTCATCAAGGATGCTGCCGTCACCGTCAGCATCAAGCAGAGCACCTACGCCAGAGATGCCCTTGCCGCCGGTGTCACGCTTCCTGGTGAGATACCCCAGTATCAGCGGTGAGAGTGCCGGAATCATCTTCATGATGGTTGATGAATCAATGTTCATCTTATTGGCCAGTGCCTGTGCTGCCTGGAGACCGCCGGCATCACCCAGCAGACCTCCAAGGTTGGGATCAACCTGCTCGGCATGAGCCTTGTTGGAGATCAGATCCTTGATGTTGTCAAGCACGCTGGAGTCACCATACTTGTTAAGGATATGATCAACCCTCTCGTCGCCTCCGCGGGTGTCCTTCTGCCTCTTCAGTCCTGCCAGGATGAGCGGCGCCAGCTGCGGAATAAGCTTCTTTACAGTGCCCTGGTCAACGTTGAAGTTTGAGGACATCTGTTTGGTTACCTCAGGACCATAATTCCTGAGGAATTCGTCAATAAAACCTGCCATAATTTTAAATTGCTGTTTAGATTGTTGTTAATATTCGTGTTTAAATAGCTGCAATCAGGTAATCCCTAAAGTTATACTATATGCAACTAAAATCAAAATAAATCATATGCAAAAGAGGACATGATGATTATGGAGCTAAACCAATACCGCGCAATCGAAAATCGTCAATCGAAAATCGTCAATACCCAAGTTTTACCACAACCCCGTCCATGGAATTACAGAGGAGACTTTTGCCATTCAGCGGCACTATATTGTTAATCAGGCATGATGAGATCCTGTGATTCCAGAGGAGGGTGCCGTCAGCACGACTGGCCGCATGGACCACTCCCTTATCCGATGGTATGAATATTATCCCGTCGCGTTCGGTTATAACGCCCGGGGCAATATCATATCCGATATCAAAGCGGGTTTTCCAGCTTATCTCCGGCACATCGGCAGTGGTGCTCACGCCGATGACGGTGCCATTCATCGTTTTGGCCAGTATCATGGTGCTGTCGGCAGTGATGCCCATTGACTCCCTTACGGCTATGCCGCCCAGGTCAGAGTGCCATATGAGCCTTCCGGTAAGTGCATTCAGGCATGCCATTTTCCTGTCAGGAGCAACGACGAAGAGGCGGTCTCCGGCTGCCACCGGCACACAGGCGGCTGGTGAGAGCATCCTGTTGGTGTAACCGTTTGACCAGACCCATTTCGTGACGCCTGTCTCTGTATCAAGAGCATAGAGCCTGTTATCCCATGTGCCGAAGATGAGCATGCCTTTGTAAATAAGAGGTATGGTTTCAACAAATCCTTCTATTCCTCCGTTGCTCCAGAGCAGGGTGCCGTCGGTGATGTCAAGGGCGTCACATCTGCCTGATGAACCTGTAATGAACACCTTCCCGCTTCCTGTCACCGGGGAGGCCACCAAAGGTTGTCCGGCGTCAAAGCTCCACAGCAGCTTCCCGTTCTTCAGGCCCAGAGCCCTCACCATGCCGTCGGCTGATGCCACTATCACCCGCCGGCCTTCTACGGCAGGAGTGCTGTATATCTTAGCCCAGGAAGGAAAAGTCCACCTTGCTCTTCCGTTCTTCAATGAGAGGGTTTTTATCTCTCCTGCAGTGTTGGTGATTATGGCCAGCCTGCCGGCTACTGTCGATCCTGCGCCGATATCAGCCTTCTCCTGCACCCTCCAGCGCTCATGCACCACGGGGTATTTTGCATTCATGGAGTAGTCGGGTCTGGGCCAGCTAGCGGTGTCAGCTGCAAAATCATGCTGCTCCAGCCTGACCGTGGCCCATGCAGGCGTGGTGACCGCATCTGTCTGTCCCGGCGCCGCCGGATGCCTTACAGCCGCCACCAGCAGAGTGTCACCGGTGACGGTCATGATGTTATATCCGCCTGCGGTCTTGCCTGCCCGGAGATTGGAACGACCCATCAGAGCGGGTATCCCCTCGAAGTTCATCACCCTGTTGGTATGACCGTGGCCGCAGAGAGCGAGCCGGGTGTCAAGCTTTTTAAGCCTGTCAGTCAGCTCGTACCAGTTGTTCAGGCCCTCGTCAAGCGGATAGTGGTTCACCGAGATAATCTTCATCTCCCTGTTGGCCGGGACACCGAGCACCGAATCGAGCCAGACGATGTTCTCACGCGGTATCTGTCCGGGTCCCATCCTCATGTTAGGACCCGAATTTGTTCCCAGGAAAAGCCATTCGCCATGGGTGAAGGCAAAAGCTTCGTCACCGAAGATGACACGGAAGCTGTTGGCGCCGCTCTCTGACCATTTGGTGTCGTGGTTGCCCGGGATGATGTACCATGGCTTATCCAGCCCGTCAAGGATCTCCTTCGCTCTGCGCAATTCAGCGTCCGAACCGAATTCAGTAACATCACCGGAAATTATCACAAAAGACAGCGAGTCAGTGGCATTAATATCACTGACAGTACGGCGGAGATCCTTATCGGCTCCCTCACCGCCGATGTGGGTGTCAGTCACCAGCGCGAAACTGAACCGGCTGTTCTGGCCCCTGGCGGCAAGAGAACAGAGGAAAATGAAGAGTGCAACAATGTATCCGGGAGTTCTCATAGTGGTTGTCTTTTAAGGTACAAGATACACGAAATTGAAAAAATATTACCTTGTAGCTTCAAATGCATGAGATATCATTTGCAGCCTGATCCTAATAAAACAGATGCACAGTGAAGAGGCTTTCTTTACAGGTTAAGATAGGTTTGCTTATGGCTCTGGCGGTTGGCCTTCTTGCCGCCACAGGATACCTGGCCTGGTTTAACCTATCTTCCATGATTGGTTTAATAAACGTTGATGTGGGTCCCGGCCAGAAACTGCTTACCATCCGTGAGATATCCATGGATCTGCAGCGGGCGGAAAACAGTTACCGTATGTACTCGGTCACGAACAACGAAAAAGACCTTCAACCATATTACTCAGTCATCTCAGAGATTGACGGCAAGGTAAACAGGCTGAGAGAAGAGTGCCGTGATTCACCTGTACTGCTCGGGCAGACGGATACAATTAGCAGGCTCATTGAAGAAAACATCTTTATCTGGAATGAGCTTCTCTACCTGAATCAGAACAACCAGGTGGTTGAATATCTGATGCAGTTGCCTGAAAGGCTTAATCTGACGGCAGACGTGGATAAGGATTCTGAGAAAGGGATACTCAAGCGTGTCTTCAGCCGTTCCGAAAAGAGCCGGATTGATGAGCAGGCCCTGATAACTGATCTTGACAGTCTGGAGAAGGTTGATCAGGCCGTCAGGGCAAAAGTGAGACTGCGGGAGTCACAGCTGGCAGGCACCAGCACCAGGATAAAGGAGGAGTTCCATGATCTTACTGCAAAGATGGAAACTGAAGTCTCGGAGATCCTGCAAGCAAATGCATACGAGGCTGACCTCCTTGCAGGCAGAACATACCGGTGGCTGGTAATGTTCCTGGTCTCCGGGATCCTGCTGGCTGCTCTTGTCGTTTTCATCGTTGCCGGTTATGTGCGCAGATCTGACGCCTACCAGGTGGCCCTGCAGCAATCGAAGAATGAGGCAGAGAACCTGGCAAGGACAAAAGAGCTGTTCATGGCCAACATGAGCCATGAAATACGGACACCGGTAACGGCAATATCAGGTTTTACAGAGCAGCTGTTACATGAGCCGCTGGATGAACATACCATCAATACACTGAAAATAATCAGCTCATCGTCACGTCACCTGGAGAGGATCATCAATGATATCCTGGATTTCTCGAAACTGCAGGATGGCAAGGTGGAGCTGGAACAGGTACACTTCGGCATAAGAGAAGTTGCCGGGGAGGTCTGCGCCATGTTTGATGAGCATGCACGGAGCAATAATACGGTTCTGAGCTTCTGGGTTGATCCGGATACACCACCAATCCTGCTGGGTGACCCGTACAGACTGAAGCAGATAATGATAAACCTGGTCAGTAATTCGGTAAAGTTTACCACTGATGGCACGGTTCATTTTTCAGTCAGGAGTATCAGAAAAGAGCATCCGGAGATGATGCTGGTAATGGAGGTCGTTGACACAGGCATAGGAATTGACGAGGATAAGATTGAAACCATCTTTGATGACTTCATCCAGGAGGAGACGAGCACAACCCGAAGATATGGAGGCACAGGACTGGGACTATCCATTGTAAGGAAGCTGGTTGATTTGCACAACGGGACTATCGAATGCAGGAGCAAAAAGAATCACGGAACTACAATTATATGTGAGATACCTTACAAGGCTGGCAACAGTGAGCTGATCATTACTGACACAGAATCGCCGGCTGTTGTGCCCGGGGCGCTCAGGAAGCTCAGAGTGCTGGTTGCTGATGATGAAGAGTATAACCGGATGCTTTTCAGAATGATTTTCAGAAGGTGGGGTGTCAGTCATGCCGAGGCATCTGATGGCACTGAGGTGATTGATCTACTGAAGAGAGAACGGTTTGATCTCGTATTGATGGACCTGCGTATGCCCCGTCTTGACGGCCCGGGAACAACCGCGCTTATCCGTGACGAGTTGAAGATAAATGACGCTGTCATGCCCATTATCTGTGTGACAGCAGCTATGCCCGGTGATGACCCTGCCAGGAACCGCAGGGAAGGAATGAACGGATACCTGAGTAAGCCTTTTACGGAGAAGGAGCTGCTCGGGACCATCCTCGCCGTTACCGGACTTGACAGGGCGGCTGCAAATGAGACTACCGCAACGGAAGAGAGGGAGAGAGAGGTGCAAGCAGGGAAGATTGACCTTGGCAACCTGTACCGCCTTGCAGGAGGCGATGAGCTTTTTGTCAGGGAGATGCTGGAAAAATTCCTGGAGAGTACCGGTAATGGACTCGACGAGATGGCAGAACATCTTACCTCCGGCGATATGGCAGGTATTGCTGAAATTGCACATAAACTGCTGCCACAGTGCCGGCATATTGGGGCAGGTGAGCTTGTGTCACTGCTCTCGGAGACAGAATTGGCATGCAGGTCAGGAGATGATATCACCCGGGCAGGATTATTTGTCACCGGGCTCCAGAGCATTTTCCCCGGCATAAGAAGAGAGGTTGAAGACCATATGTCAAAAATTGGCTGAAACAGCGGGTCGCCTTTGTGGAAAATCTTATTTTGCAAAAGGAACTAAAGATCAACGGTTATTGGATCAACAGATGGCTGACACTCAATTGAAGATCTTCGTAGTGGAGGATGATGAATGGTATAACAGGCTCCTGGTGCATACCCTAAGCCTGAATGTAGATTATGAGGTAAAGAGCTTTGCAAGCGCAGACGAGTTTCTGAAGTGCCTGCACGAAGCACCTGACATAGTTACGCTCGACTACCGGCTCCCTGATATGAACGGACTGGATCTCCTTAAAAGAATAAAGGAGGAAAACAGCGAGGTGCAGGTTATCCTGATATCAGGACAGGACGATATTGAAACGGCGGTCAGCCTCCTGAAGGTAGGTGTATATGATTATATAGTAAAGACAGATGACATCAGGGAACGCCTTCTGCTGACGGTACAGAATATCAGGAACGGGATAGGCATGAAGAGGGAAATTTCTTCTCTTCGCCGTGAGGTACAGAAAAAATACATGTTCCGGAATACCATCATGGGTGAGAGCACGGCAATAAAAGCAGTCTGCTCACTTATTGAGAAGGCGCTTGATACCAATATTACCGTAATTATAACCGGAGAAACAGGTACCGGGAAAGAGCTGGTGGCAAAAGCCATTCATTATAATTCAAAGCGCAGGCACAAACCCTTCGTTCCTGTCAATGTGACTGCCATCCCTTCAGAACTTATTGAATCAGAGCTGTTCGGCCATGAGAAGGGAGCTTTCACCGGCGCTTTGTCAAAGCGCATAGGCAGGTTCGAGGAGGCTGACGGCGGAACACTCTTCCTTGATGAAATAGGAGAAATGGATCCGGCATTGCAGTCGAAGCTGCTGAGGGCACTTCAGGAAAAAGAGATAGTACGCGTCGGAAGCAATAAACCAATCAGGACTGACTGCCGCATCATCGTGGCAACCAACAGGAACCTCCTTGAGGAAGTGAAAAAGGGCAATTTCAGGGAAGACCTTTATTACAGGCTGCGTGGCATGCCGGTGGAACTCCCACCCCTCAGGGAAAGGAGTAATGATATCCTTATCCTTGCAAACCATTTCATTGAAAGATTCTGTACTGAAAATGATATTCCTCTTAAAAAACTTTCGGAACAGAGCAGGCAGAAACTCCTTGGCTACCCGTTCCCCGGGAATATCCGGGAGCTGAAGTCGGTTGTTGAACTCGCGGTAACACTGGCAGAAACGAAAACCATCGGGCCTCGCGATATCATCCTGGATCCCGGGAATCCTCTTGCGGATATAATGGATGAAGAGCTTACACTCAGACAGTATGAGATCAGGATCATCAAGGCGATGCTAAGAAAGAATGATAATGATATCAGAACCGTTGCCGCAAAACTTGATATAGGTATCTCCACCATCTACAGATTACTCAGGGAAGAGAAACAATCCTGATAAATTTTTCCTTCAGTTTTCTCATTTTGAGAAAATATTTTCAAAATGAACAATTCCGGCATTGCATGTCATTACGCTAAGTCTTTATAATTTAATGAGTTATGCTCTTGCCGTTTTTCGGGCACATCCTTTGCAAGGGTAGGGTCAGAAAAAATAAACCAAGGAGGAAAAAAATGAAAGACGAAGAAACCAATTACAGGCCACACTCCGGCAGTGATCCTTCAGGGATCAGTTACGCTGAAAACGCCCGCAGGGACGGCATTACAAAGGGAGCACGTACCACTGCCATTATAAGTGTTCTGATACTTTTGGCAGCAGGTGTTGTTGCCTGGCTTTTGTTCAACAGGTACCAGGATAAACAGCTTGCACTGATGGACAGTGAGCGAAGCTCATACAATGAGATGCTGTCAGTGAGAGACTCAACGCTGAACGACTGGCTTCAGACTTTCACCCAGATTGAGAATGAACTTAATGCGATCAAGCAGAAGGAGAATCTCATCACTTTCAGCAATTCTGACAGCCAGGAATTCACCAGCACCAGGAAAGAGCAGATACTGCAAGACATAAAGAGTATCAGCATGCAGCTTGATGAAAACAGGAAGAAGCTGGCATCACTGAGTTCACAGCTGAAGAATTCCGGAAGGGAGATAAAAGGTCTTCAGGAAATGATCGCCGGACTTGAGTCAAGGATCCAGGAGCATCAGACCGAGATCGCAGTACTGAGTAAGACTGTCAGTGAGAAAGACATTGAGATAGACGAACTGAATATTCTTGCTGCTGATCTTAAGGCCACGGTTACTGAAAAGGAAGAAGAGATCAATCTGCGGACAGCGGAGATGAACAAGGCTTATCTTGCCTCCGGCAGTTCAAGGGATCTCAGGGAGATGGGCATTGTTACAAGAGACGGCGGATTTCTTGGTCTGGGCAGGACTGAATCACTTGTAAACGATATTGCTGACAGCCTTTTTGCGCAGATTGACATAACTGAACTTAAGTATATACCTGTCAATTCAAGGGATGCAAAGCTGGTAACCGAACATCCGACAGAATCATACCAGTTTATCCGTGAAAGTGATGACAAGATCGCTCATATCGAGATCAAGGATCCGGAAGAGTTCTGGAAAATAACGAGGTATGCGGTAGTGGAGCTTAAGAAGTAGAACGGCAGGCAGTTACGGATGGCGTAATTTCCCCGCTTATCTATATATACCCCGGATCGGGATACCCGAAAATCTTCAGAGCAAACCGGTTCAGCACATGAACCACTCTGAGGTGGAGGGGGATCCGGGACCTGAAGAGGCGCTTTACCGCGCCTTTTCTTACAGGTAGTGGATTCCTTACCGCGAAGGAGGGTTGAAGAACCTCCGGCACATATTCCTCCGCCTGTTCATTTGGCAGTGGTGTTGCTTGACTTCGAAGATCATGTATCTTATCTTTGTAATGAAGAGGCATTCAATTAAATGAACGGATCGTGATGAAAGAGCTGGTTCACATAAAGACTGAGTGTTACTCCGGTTACGGTGATGATGAGACCCCCAGGTGCTTCATGTGGCAGGGCACACGGCATGAGGTCAGGGAGATCATAGACCGCTGGTATCAGTGGGACCCTGAGCAGAAGCACCCCGTTTCTGATTACTTCATGATTGAGACAACCGGCGGAGATCAGTATATACTGAAGCATGAGCTGAAGCATAACCGCTGGTATCTGTGCAAGCCGGGAGTGGAGTGTGACAGGAAGAAGACCGCCTCATGACGGGATGCAGCCAGGTAGAATACCCGGGTGTCGTGCCCTGATCTGCGGGGGAAGATCTTTCTTTTATCCTTCCTCTACCTTTTTTCGGTCTGTCCATGATATATCCGCAGCACCGACCAGAATATTTTCTAAATTTGAGTTTTCACTCATTTAGATATCGGTATAAACGGAATAAAAGAAATCATGAGCAGTAATTTCAAGACTTTTTTCCTGCTGGCTTTTCTGACTGTATTGCTGGTGGTGGCGGGAAGACTCATTGGCGGCACCCAGGGGGCGGTGATTGCATTTATCCTGGCCCTGATAATGAATGTCGTCAGTTTCTGGTTCAGTGACAAGATAGTACTTAAGCGATACCGTGCACAGGAGGTGACCCGTGATGATAACTCAAGGCTGTACGGCATTGTTGAGAGGCTGGTTCAGAATGCAGGGATGCCGATGCCCAAGGTATACATTGTCCCTGACTCAACTCCGAATGCCTTCGCCACAGGCCGCAACCCGCGCCACGCAGCGGTAGCTGCAACGCAGGGCATCCTCAGCCTGCTCAATGACGAGGAGCTGGCAGGGGTAATGGCACATGAGCTGACCCACGTAAAGAACCGTGACACCCTCACCAGCACTGTGGCTGCCACACTCGTTGGGGCTATCACCCTGCTGGGACAGATGGGACGTACGGGATCATCAAGCCGTAATCCAATGGTGTACATAGGTATCCTGCTTCTCCCCCTGGCCGCCATGCTCATCCGCATGGCCGTGTCACGCACCCGGGAATACTCGGCTGATCAGGGCGGGGCAAAGATATCCGGCTATCCGCTCGGACTGGCCAACGCACTTAACAAACTGGCCCATGGCTCGGCCGCAAACCCAACAAGCCGCGGTAAACCGTCTGACAGTCATCTCTTTATCGTTAATCCCTTCATGGGTGGATTGCAGAGCCTGCTCAGCACTCACCCTCCGATGGCAGAAAGGATTAAACGGCTTCAGGCAATGGCATGACGGACAAACGACCGGAATCCTGAGGATCCAACGGATTCTGATGACAATCTCCTGTTACAGGTCATGCTGTGGTATTTTAATTTAAAAAAAATCTGTTTTGACCTGGTTGTAACTAAAATTTCTTACCTTTTAGATAGTAATTTTGTGGTTAAAGATGAAAGCTCCTGGCAGATTATCAGTGGCAGGAATTCTACTTTTAGCTCTGTTACTGACATCAGGTTCCGAGCTGATCTGCAGCAAGAAAAATGGATGGCTGACACAGTATGACGGCATCCTGCATCTTCCCGGCCTCAGGGACAGTGTAACGGTCATGCGTGATGACAGAGGCATACCGCACATATATGCCACCTGCGAACATGATCTCTACATGGTTACCGGCTTTATTGCTGCCCAGGACCGTCTATGGCAGATGGACCTTGTTCGTCGCAGCGCAGCCGGACGCCTTTCCGAGATCTTCGGTGAGCCATTCATGCAGGCAGATATCTTTACACGATGCCTGAACATTTACAAGACAGCAGAAGCCATCATGAAGGAGGAGGATCCGGTGGTCATGCAATGCCTGGAGGCCTATACTGAAGGGGTGAACGCCTTTATCACCATAAACGGCAAAAAGCTGCCGCTGGAGTTCAGGCTGCTCTCCTACAGGCCTGAACCCTGGGCAGTAAAGGATATTGTTGCCATCATCGGGCTCATGGGCTGGAATCTCGATTACAGGAACCTTACTGCCGAGCTCTTTTTTCAGCAGCTTATAAACCGGTTTGGCATTGAAAAAGCCATGGAGCTTGTCCCCGATTGGCAGGCGGTGCCAGCCATTACCTATCCTGAATGGATGATCAATGATACCCTTCTTGCTTTGACCCGATCATTTATTAAGGGGTACGACATTGTTGCCGGTCTTGGTATCCCATCCCTCACCTCGAGCAATAACTGGGCCGTTTCAGGCGCAAGGAGCGAAACGGGCAAGCCCCTGCTCTCAAATGACATGCACCTCAGCCTTACCTCACCCGGAATCTGGATGCAGATGCACCAGGTCATCCCGGGCAAGCTCAATGTAACCGGTGTGATGATCCCCGGCGAACCGTTCATAATTGCCGGTCATAATGAAATCATAGCATGGGGACTGACCAACCTCAGGGCGGATGTGGTTGACCTTTTTGCCGAGACGTTAAATCCTGACAACAAGAACCAGTACTTCTTTAACGGTCAGTGGAGGGAAATGACTCGCCGGACTGAGGTGATAAGGGAAAGGCATGGCCTCAATGACACTGTGTTCATCCGGAGTACCCACCGGGGGCCTGTCATCTCTGGATGTCTGAGCCTTGATTCAGTTGCAGATAACGTTAAGTGGCTTGGGTTTAACTACCTGAAAGGACTGACCGCCTTTCCCGCCATGGCGCTCAGCATGAGATGGAACGGCCTGGACAGGAGCGATGAGGCAAGATCTGTTTACCTGCTTAACAGGGCCTCCGGATGGGATGAATTCCGGGAAGGACTGAAGACATTCAGATCATTGAGCCAGAACTTCGTCTATGCTGATACATTCGGGAACATAGGCATGAGCGCCGGCGGAGGAATCCCGTTAAGGGAAGGCGAGGGAATCCTTTTACGCGACGGCCGGACAGACAGGTATGACTGGAAAGGATTTGTGCCTTTTGAAGAGATGCCACTCGTCCTTAATCCACTGAACGGCACTGTCTCTTCTGCTAACAACAGGTCAGTCAGCAATAATTATCCCTACTTCATCACCAACAGCTTCGATCTGCCTTACAGGATCAACAGGATAAGGGAGATGCTCGGCGAGAAAGACCTGCTTGGAGTGGATGATTTCAAAAGGATGCTCGCTGATCAGCACTCTGACTATGCGAGGCTGGTGGTGCCGCATATACTTGAAATTAACGGAAGACAGGCTGAACTGACACCGGTTGAGCGTGAGGCACTGGAACAAATGACAGGCTGGGATTATGACATGAGCAGGTCACTGGCGGCACCCTCCATATTTGAATATTTCCGCAGGCATTTCATGGAAAACCTGCTGGCTGATGAGCTCGGCAACCTGTATGATCAGTTGTGGGATATCAGCGGCGAGTATTATGTTTACAGGATACTTACTGAAGGACCCGACGAATGGGTTGATGATATCAATACCGATGAAAAGGAAACACTTGATGATATAGTGATGCTCAGTTTCAGGGAGGCAGTAAGCACACTGGTCAGTGAGTATGGCAAAAATTTTTCGCGATGGGAATGGGGCAGGATCCATACAGTCTCTTTCATGCACCCGCTGGGCACCGTCAGGATCCTCGGGTCGGTTTTTAAACTCAACTCCGGGCCCTATCCGATAGGAGGGAGTGATCATACCGTCTGCCCTTATTTTACATATAAACCGGATTTCAAGTCAGTGAACGGTGCCTCCATGAGATATATCTTCAACACTGCCAACTGGGATGAATCATGGTCAGTCATCCCCGGCGGTGAGTCAGGTGTGCCGGGAGCTGAGTACTATCTTTCACAGGTGCAGACTTACCTCGAAGGCAGGTTATATAAAGACCACTTCTCAGATGAGGCTGTCAGGGCAGCAGTAACCCATACCCTGATACTTAAACCCTGAGTTATTTACGTCAGGATGACCATTCGGAATAATTGCTAAATTTACATCAGTTGACCTTAAACCGCAGACCTGACCTGATCTGTTCCTGTGCAGACCGGACGTGAATAGCCAGGTCATTAAATCTTACAGACATGAAATATCTAAACCTGTTTCTCTTTACCGGCATGATAGTGATGAACTACCTGGCAAATGCTCTTCCCCTGAATGGCAAAACCACAGGCGGCATATCGGATTCATGGCCCAACCTCTTCGTTCCGGCAGGCATCACCTTCTCCATCTGGGGTGTGATCTATATCCTGCTTGTGATCTTCTGTGTGCTGCAGTTCACCACTGCATACCAAACGGTTATCAGCAGGGTGGGGTGGCTCTTCGGGCTCACATGCATCTTCAATGCCCTCTGGATAGTGGCATGGCATTATGAGAGGCTGCCGCTCTCGCTGATACTCATGGCAGGACTTCTGATCTCCCTTATCTGGATAAACATCTTTATCAAAGATTTGCCTGACGGATTCATCAAGGCCGGTTTCGGGGTCTATCTTGGATGGATATGCATTGCCACCATAGCCAACGTCACGGCATTACTTGTCAGTAACGGCTGGCAGGGTTTCGGTCTTAGCGGGCAGACATGGGCAATGATAATGATAATTGTGGGCGCCGTGGTTGTTGTGCTAGCCATATGGCGGTTCAATAATCCTTATATAGGCCTGGCTGCAGTCTGGGCATTCATCGGGATAATGATCAGGCGGCAGGATGACTACCGGTCAATTTTTCTTACCGCTGCCGTGGCGGCTGTGGTGGTTGCTGCAGTGCTGACAATCTCATTTTTCCGCCGGCGGCTGGCGGGAGAGGTGTGAAAGTCAGGCCGCCTTTGGCGGCTGCCTTGCTGTCTTGAGGTCGTGTCGTAGCGAAGCGGAGATCCCGACTGGTAAGTCGGGACGGTCTTGTCGTAGCGAAGCGGAGATCCCGGTCCAACTGCCAACTGGTACTGCCGACTGGAACTGCCGACTGCCTATACAAATGCTCCGTCGTAATCCATCCTCGGGTCATCATTTGACAGGTCAATGACCCTGTGGAAGCCGATGTTCTCATTCTTGTGGGTTGAGCTGCCGGCATTGTAGCACCTTCGTATGCCCCATTTGCCATGGTAGATCTTTCCGGCAGTGATCTTGCTGCGGTGGTAATGGCCGAAAAGCAGCATGTCAACCCTGCCGGCAATCACCTTCTCCAGCTTCTCGCTGTCGCGAAGCTGTCGCCACAGCTTGAAATCGAACGGGTGATGGTGCATGTAAACCACCCTCTTCAACCCGTCAAGAGATCCTCCGTCGAGCAGCTCCTCCAGCCTGCCGAGCTGCGCATCACCCAGCTCCCCCTCGGAAAGAATGCGGTCATGCCAGCTGAGCTCCTCCGCTGTGGAATCAAGCCCGATAAATGCCACACCGTCAATGATATCGAGCTTAGGAAATTCAATACTGCTGTCTTTATAGAACCTCTCCTTGAAGACAGGAACCAGGTCAGCATTACCCATCGATCCGGTACCGTAATCGTGATTTCCCGGGATAACCAGCACGGTATATCCCATCTGCTCCAGCCGTGCCACCGACTCCATCGCCTCCTCTGCATGGAGCGGGTCATTGGCATTCTCCTCCAGATCGCCGGTGATGATAACCACATAGTCCGAAGCCGGTTGCTTCAGGAAAGCCAGATTCTCAGTCAGCGTGCGAAATCTCTTCCCGCAGTTGCGGTAACCGATGTGCAGATCAGAAAGATGGATGATTTTCTTCATGGTGTTTTCGCGGCTAAGATTATTACGGTTGCCATAAAGTTAACCATTTCACCATCGCATCTCAAAACTTTTGCACAGCGAAGGTGTTTAACTGGTAACTTTACAGCAAGAAGGAGGAAGGATTATGAAGATCAACACAAATGCACAGATTCCGGCACCGGAGGTTCAGATGGAAGGTGCCCGCGATGTGAGGATGAAGATTCTCATCGGCCCGGAGGACGGGTCAGGCAACATCATCATGCGCCACTTCTTTGTGGCGCCGGGAGGCAACACCCCGTTCCATAACCATAACTATGAGCATGTGATCAAGGTGGAACGCGGACGCGGCATTGCCGTGGATGAGCATGGAGCAGAGCACGAGGTAGCCGAGGGACAGAGCCTGTTTGTAAAGCCTGGCGACCTTCACCAGTTCAAGAATCCGTTCGGTGACACCTTTGAGTTCCTCTGCATCATACCCAACCCTGCAAAGCAGCAATAGACTTTTTCACTATTGCCTCTTGCCTCATTTTGTAATATGTTGCGATAGTCATAACTTCGTTCAGGATTCACAAAAACACTGACCTTATGGTATCACATGAAATTGACTTTCGCATTTTCGGCGATGACATCCAGTTTGTAGAGATAGAACTTGATCCGAATGAGACCATCATTGCCGAGGCCGGCACCATGGTTTACATGGACCAGGGTATCACTTACGAGACCAGGATGGGCGACGGCGCATCACCTGACCGCGGCATGATGGATAAGCTCTTCCAGGCGGGCTCGAGGATACTCACCGGAGAGTCGCTCTTCCTCACCCACTTCACCAACAGGGGATCAATGAAAAGCAAGGTGGCTTTCGCAGCTCCCTATCCCGGGACAATCATCCCCATAGACCTCAGGACCGTCAACGGCAATATCATTGTCCAGAAAGACGGTTTCCTCTGTGCTGCCTTCGGCACGAAGCTCTCCGTAACGCTGAACCGCAAGCTGGGAGCGGGCCTCCTTGGCGGCGAAGGATTTATCCTGCAGCGGGTTGAGGGCGACGGCAAGGCGTTTGTCCATGCCGGGGGAACGGTCATAGAGAAGCAGCTCAACGGGGAGACGCTCCGTATAGATACCGGATGTATTGTAGCCTATGAGCCATCACTTGATTTTGACATTGAAACCAGCGGCAGCCTGAAGACAATGGTGTTCGGCGGCGAGGGTATCTTTCTGGCCACCATGCGCGGCACAGGCAAGGTGTGGCTGCAGAGCATGCCCATCCGCAAGCTGATCCGTGCTCTCTCTCCCCTGAGCCCCAACAGGGGTAAGGAGGCACAGGGATTGCTGGGGAACCTGTTTCAGTAAGGACTGCCGCTTCGCTCCGTCGTGCGGTCTTGCAGTCCTGCGGTCCTGCAGACCTTATCATAACATACTGTCTCCGGTTCGCCGCGCCGCTGGAGGGAGTTGACCGGGATGGAACTCCAGGGAAGCAGGTCACGGGTGGTGTAGAGGTAGAAGAGATCCTCAGTCAGCAATACGTTAATATTGTAGAAATCTGACTGGTACGGTCTGCGGTATATTGCCGGGGTAAGGTCAGCCCCGGTGAGCAGTGCCAAGCGTGTCAGCGCCGTCTCCGCCAGGCTCACGGCCGACGGCACCGGGTGGTCAAACCACGAGGCATATATCTTCATGAAATCCCCGGCATCTGACTCTATCCATCTGCCGTCAGAGCCGTGGAACCTCCTGACATAATCTGCCATGGCGTTCATCATCTCACCCCATGAGTGGTCATCCTCATATAACATGGTGATGGCAAGAAGCATGGCAGCTGCATCTGACAGGTAGCTCTGTTGCTGCAGCACCCCGTCATAGTATGAGTGGGCGAGCGACGATCCGTCCCAGAATGTCTCCAGCAGTCTCCATGTCAGGCCTGCAGCAGCAGCTGCCAGTTCAGGACGGTCAAGCTGTCGCCCCGCCTGTATTAATGCCACAGCGGTGAGCGCGTTGAGGCCGAGGAGTATCTTGTCGTCACGTGAGGGCTGGCTGCGCTGTCGCCTCGCCTTCAGCAGCTTTTCTTCAATATCATCAATTCGTCTGTCACTCTTCCTTACCAGGTGATTCAGCCCCTCGAAGTTGCCCGTATCGCTGACATCATAAACCTCGCGGAACCTCTCCATCTCCTCTGCTGACAGCAGTGCAGCCAGTTCCTTCATGCTCCACAGGTAGGTGGCTCCTTCCTTATGGTCAGTGTCAGCATTGAAGGCCGACGCGTACATGCCGTCAATGGTAAAGGTGTCGTCAAGGCATCTGACTATCTTTTCGGCCATGATGCGGTAGCGCTCACCTCCCGTGACCCTGTGTGCCACCGAGTAGGTCCATAGGGCCATCGCCTGGTCATAGAGCATCTTCTCAAAATGGGGGATGGTCCATTCGCGGTCAACGCAGTAACGGTAAATTCCTCCCTGAAGATGGTCATGCAGCCCTCGCATCATCATGGCATCCAGCGTTGAGGTTACCATCTCATCGAGGAGCTTGTCGGGTGAGACTGAGAGACGGTAAAGCATGAAGAGCAGGGTGGAGTGCGGAGGGAACTTCTGGCCTGCGCCAAAGCCGCCATTTTCACGGTCAAAATACTCCCCGAGGCTCTCAGCCAGTCGCTCTGCGTCTGCCTCAGGAGCCTCCTGTTCATGCTGGGTGAAGGGCATGATGTTGTCACCCCTCTGCTCCATGAATTCTGTAACTGCCTGAGCAATATAAAGAAATGAATAGCGATTTCCCGATGTGCGCAACGGGGCATAGGTCAGAGCATGCACCGGCTTAAGCCCCGGGGTGAGAAAGACATTCAAAGGCCATCCCCCGCTGCCGGTCTGTGCCTGTATGAAGTTCATCAGGTACTGGTCTATGTCGGGCCTCTGCTCACGGTCTACCTTGATATTCACGAAGTTGGCATTGAGATAGGCGGCTGTCTCCGGGTCGGAGAAGGCTTCAGCGGCCATCACATGACACCAGTGACAGGTGGCATATCCCACCGAGACCAGCAACGGTTTGTTCGCGGCAGCAGCATAGGCCAGCGTTTCGCTGTTCCACTCCTGCCACCATATCGGGTTGCCCGCATGCTGGCGCAGATAGGGCGATGATGAAATGTTCAGATTATTCTGGGTGTACTTATCCGGCATGGTGTTGATATATAAAACCTTAACAATTATGCCGGGTAAATGTTCTGAAGATGCCGGTCAGTGCATCCGTTAACAGATTCTTGTAAATCAGACCTTTGACTTGACTGACCCGGCTGCCGGTTGCAGATACTTGTGGTATTCTTCTATTTTCTGCTCCAGCCTCTTCTCAAGATACTCGTTGGCACCGTGAAGGGCCTGCAATATCTTTTGAGCATCAAAGAGGTAATCCCTTATATGACTTTTGCTCCAGCTCTTTGGCGGGGCCTGCAGGTTGGTGATCCTGTCGGCAAGCTTCACGGCTCCAACCTCCCTGGGCAGCTTTCTAATCTTTGCAAGGCAGTCCGAGAGCCTGTAATCTTTCAGCAGCTTCGGGTCTCCTGTAAGAGCCCACACGCCGTCAGCTATATCCTTTCCAAAAACCATCTCAATCTCCTGCCTCGTGGTGTCTGTATCTTCTATCGTGTCATGCAGGAGGGCCAGCTGAAGGGCATAGCCCAGATCAAAGCCGTGAGTCTTCCTGGCAGCCATGAATATCTCCATCGTTATGTTGCTCAGGTGGACGACGTAGGGAATTTTTGATCCCTTAACCTTCTGCGAACCATGCTTTTCTGCCGCGAATTTAATTGTTTCCTGGTAGATTGTCTGAATATCAGCCATATATGAAATAAAGTTTGACCGGATGAAGATAATGAAAAAAAACCGGACTTTTTCCTAAACAATTTTCACTTTATTCTGAGGAGTGTGTGAAATTCCGTCCGGGACCACCCGGTGACTGATTTTTTATTCCTCTGACAGAATTCTTTGACAAAGCTCTCAGCATACCATATGGTAATGAGCCGTAAGGTTAAAAGCTGGTATGGTGATGATAGCCGGTTAAACAATATACCATGACTCTTGTTTCCCTCTCATGAGCGGAACGGTTTTATATGACGGCGAATGTTCCCTGTGCAACAACCAGGTGAAATTCATAACTGATCATGAGGGTGCCGGACGATTTCATCTTGTGCCCCTGCAGTCGGAAGAGGGCAGAAGAATGCTTCGTTCAGCAGGTCTGAGCGATACCGGTCTTGATACAGTTGTCTATAAAAAGGATGCCAGGTATTTTACCCGTTCCTCGGCGGTACTGAATATTCTTAAGGATATGGGTGGTGGCTGGAAGCTGTTTTACGGATTTATTATTATTCCTGCTTTCATTCGCGACTTCTTTTACAATCTCGTTGCCCGTAACAGGCACCGCCTTCCTGCCGGAAGAAGATGATAATTGCCCTTCGGCTCACCTCACGGTACTGCAGCCCGAACTTCCCTCCCGGGAGACAGGTAAGAAACTGTGAAGGCTTTTACTTCCCTGCGGAATAATCAGGCACTACTTTTTGTAACTTGCATTCAAATCCATAAGCCATGATACTAAGTACCTGCGGACTCAAGTGCGATGAATGCGAGTTCTTCAACAAAACATGCGACGGATGCCGCAACGTCAAAGGCGCTACCTTCTGGGCAGTAGAGATGATGCCCGGTAAAGTGTGCCCTCTCTATGACTGTGCCGTTAACAGGAGAGGTTATCACGACTGTGGCGACTGTGCCGAGCTGCCCTGTGCCAACTTCCTCGAGATGAAGGATCCGGCTCTCTCCGACGAAGAACACCATTACATGTTGAAGGTAAGGGTGGATCTGCTGCGCGCCGGAAAAAACTGATCGTCCCGGGAAGGGGGTAATCGTGCGGAGAACTATTTATATCACTTTCATCATGCCAGTAATCCTGGCAGGCACCTCTGCATTTGTTTGTGCACAGCCATATTACGTGGCAGCCACCGGGTCCGATTCCAACAGCGGTACCCTGACCGCTCCCTTCAAGACAATCACAAAAGCGGTGTCAGTGGTGAAAGCCGGTGAGACAATATATGTCCGCGGTGGTACCTACAACCTCACGGCAACAATCACCCTTGGCAAGAGCGGCACTGAGGACAGCCGCATCTCACTGCTCGCTTACCCGTCAGAGAGACCGGTGCTCGACTTCTCGGCACAGACACTCGGAAGCAGCAACAGGGGCATGGTTGTGACAGGCAACTGGTGGCATATAAGAGGCATCGACATCACCGGCGCCGGCGATAACGGCATGCTCATCAGCGGCGGAAGCAACAACCTCATAGAGCAATGCAACTTCTATCGCAATCGCGACAGCGGGCTGCAGATAGACAACGGGGCGTCAGATAACCAGGTTCGCAACAGCGACTCCTACTTCAACGCCGATCCTCCCGATTACGGTGATGCTGACGGCTTCGCGCCGAAGCTCACCGCGGGCAGCGGCAACCACTTCTACGGCTGCAGGGCATGGCGCAACTCAGACGACGGCTTGGACGGTTACCTCAGAGGAGCCAATGACATCTCCACCACCGTGGAGAGCTGCTGGGCTTTTGAGAACGGCTACCTGGAGGATGGCACCGATGCAGGCGCCAGCGCCAACGGCAACGGTTTCAAGATGGGAGGGAGCGATGACAAAACGCTGGCACACAATTTCACCCTGATAAACTGCCTCGCCTTTGGCAACAAGGCCAAAGGCTTTGATCAGAACAGCAACAGGGGCTCAATGACCCTTTACAACTGTACCGGGCACGGTAACCTCGTTGCCAACTATCGCATCAAGACGGAACTGGATGCCGGGAAGACGCTGATACTCAGGAACTGTGCCGAGCTCGGTGGCACTGTTGAGCTGGCTGCCTTCGCCGTCCAGGAGAAGAACAGCTGGCTGCCGCCCTTCGCAACCACAGCAGCCGACTTCCGCAGCACAGACCCTGCCGGCGCCACAGGCCCGCGCAAGAGTGACGGCAGCCTGCCCCATATTGAATATATGCACCTCGCAGCGGGAAGCGACCTGATTGATGCCGGGGTGGATACAGGTCTTCCGTTCGCCGGAACGGCCCCTGACCTTGGATGCTTTGAGACAGGCCTCTCATCCGTAGCCTCTGCCGGAGCGCCCCGCACAGTACTCTTTTATCCCAACCCGGTGACAGAAACAGGCTTCCTCCGGTTTACCGCCTCCACTGCCGGCAGGTGCGAGGTCAGACTCTATGATGTGACAGGCACGCTGGTCGCCACACTGGCCGACCAGCAGGTTGAACCCGGAGAGCATACCCTCAGGCTCGATTTCAGCAGCATCCGGGAGGGGATATTCATATATGATATAATTATCAACTCTGAACGCCTTGGGGTAGGCCGCCTGGCCCGGACATACAAACCACTCTGATTCTCTGCCTCTAAAGTGATAATCTTCCCCCCGCCGGTAAAATCGACAAAAATACGCTCTGAATTTATTGCCGGTTGGCTCGGTTTTTGTGCATTGATGCCGGGTCAGGACACCTTCCCCGGCCCGTCTAACCTTAATGAGATGAAAAGAACCTTCGCCATCATGGCTTTGCTGGTCCTGGTGACCGCAACCGGTCATGCACAGCAAAAAGTCAGGAAATCAGTCTTTGGCGTCCATACCGGCGTCTCGGTGCCGCTTGGTGAGTTTGCGCTCAAAACATTCACCTGGGATGCAGGATTCGCCGCCCCTGGCCCAAACCTCGAAGCGGAATACCTCTATTACGGCAAAGTATTCGGCTTCTCCTCATCGCTCGGCTATGCCAACTTTTTTTTCAATGAAAAGGCATACCTGTCTGAATATGACCGGACCCTTAACGATTACGGCGTTAATGAGGTCTCCGCAGGTAACTACCAGGTAATCAAGGCCCTCATCGGCTTCACTCTTAAAATCCCTGAGTTCAGCAATACCGATGTAATGCTTCTGTTCCACCTGGGATACGCCCGCGCAGTGCACCCCAACCTGCTTGTGACAAACTCGGAGCTGGGAGTAATAAACAGTGTGGAGAGAAATACCGGAAGCGGTGGCGCGGTAGCGAGCGCGGGCTTGAAAATAAACTACTGGCTGAATGAACGATACGGTGTATCGCTTAACGCCAGCGTGAATGGCATGTCATCCGGATTCATTGATGAAACAGCACCGGACGGCAACTTCTCTCAGCCAATGAGCTACGCCAATGTAAATGTCGGTTTCGTTATGAACCTTAAAACTGCCAAAAAATGAAAAGGATACTCTGCTTTTTAATTATAGCGCTTCTGCTCACCTCATGCGGCGGTAACCGGGTGAATTATGACAAGGGTATCATTCCTCCTGTTCCGGTTAATTTTTCATCTGTGAATTCTTCATATGACGATTACAATTCAAACTTGCAGATATCCTGGACTGAGAAGACATTCAGCCTGATCTTTTCAACGAACAGGAATTCATTTGGAACCGATTTCGACTTCATCGCATACAACGGGCATATCGTTTTTGATCTGATTGATGGCGAGTTTAAAATGACTACTGATTTGCAGGAGTTCGGGCTGCTTGATGCTGTCAACACTGAAAATAACGAGCTGGGGCCATATTTTACCAATGACTTTCCTTACTTCCATTACTTTTGGAAAGAGGCTGAGGACACGCGTTTCTTCTACAGCAGTGATCCGGAAGGGGACCTTGATATATTCTGCTGCGGGTATGAATTCGCTGATAACGGTTTTGATCCGTCGGGCGATCCGTTCGCCCTGACCCTGCTGAATACAGAATTTAATGAAGGCTATCTTTCCCTCCACAGTGGCGCGTCGGAGAATATGGAAACAGCCTGCTTCATGTCTGATCGTGACGGCTCATTTGATATCTACAGCGTCACCGGCGAGGAGGGAAAACTGATCACCGAATCTTCATCCGTAACCGTTACGCGGCCAACGGTGCTGAGCAGCACCGCCGATGATAAGTGTCCGTACATTGCCGGAAACGTGATGGTCTTTACCTCTGACCGTGAGGGCGGGTTTGGCGGATTTGATCTGTATTATTCTGTTTATGACGGCCAGCAGTGGTCGGCTCCGGTCAACATGGGAGAGCTGATAAACACGGAATATGACGAGTACCGGCCGGTGCTGGTTCCCGGAGGGGAGTGGTACCTCAATGATCTGATGATATTTTCCTCCAACAGGCCTGGCGGAAAGGGTGGGTTTGACCTCTATTACGCCGGCGTGCCTAAGAGGTAGAACCAGTCGGCAGTCAGCCGTCAGCAGTCGGCAGTCAAATTTGACCCCACTACCCTCAGACCTTCCGACCTTCCGACCTTCCTACCTTCAGACCTTCAGACCTTCCGACCTTCAGACCTTCTCAGGACACAAACAGACTTTTACTGGAATACTCCGGATCACACGTCACGTTTACATTCAGCTTGCGCAGGCCGGCCTCATCACCCGGGGTGGGTATGTGGGTCAGATGCACCTCGCAGCCGCGAAGAAGGGTCAGCTGCTCCAGCGCCGCCTGGGCGGCAGGATTGCTCAGCCCGCTGATGCCCAGCAGTATCAGCGTCTCCTCCACATCCAGGCTCACCTCCTTGCCGTTAAGGATATCCTTCTTCAGGTAGGTGACGGAGTCAATAAGGTTCTTCGGCAGAAGCAACAGACTGTCGGGCAGCCCGGCCATGTGTTTGGTGGCATTGAGTATCAGGCTCGAGGCAGCATGCATCAGCGGCGAGTTCTTTCCAGTAATAATGGTACCATCAGCCAGCTCAATGGAGGCGCCGCAGAAAATGCCGGCATTACCCTTGCCACCCTTCTCAGCCTCCTTCATCGCTTTCCTGGCGGGTAACACTACCTTCCTGTCCTCCGGCCTGGCCTTCACCTTCGCCATGATCTTCGCAGCATGCTCCAGCACCTCTTTGTCCGCCAGCCCGATGACATACTCCACGGCACACCTGAAGTAACGGCGTATGATCTCCTGGTGAGCGGCTTCCTGTATCACCCTGTCATTGACTATTCCGGCACTGGCCCTGTTGACGCCCATGTCTGTGGGCGACTGGTACATCGACTCGCCGCCGGTGATCTTCTCAAGTATCCTCTTAAGCAGGTGGAACGCCTCTATATCCCTGTTGTAGTTGACCACGTTCGTGCCATAACGCTTCAGATGGTAGCTGTCTACCAGCACCTCGTCCTTCAGGTCAAGGGTGGCAGCCTCATAGGCAATGTTCACCTTGTGGTCGAGGGGCAGATCCCATATAGGGAAGGTCTCGAACTTGGCATAGCCGGCCTTAACGCCACGACGGTACTCATGATAGAGATTGCACAGACAGGTGGCGAGCTTGCCACTGCCAGGACCGGGCCCTGTAACCACAACAATGGGATTGGTGGATTTAATGTATTCATTGGCGCCATAACCCTCATCACTTACAATCAGGTCCACATCAGTGGGATAACCCCGGGTGGGAGAATGAGTATACACCTTCACTCCCCTGTGCTCCAGCTTGTTCCTGAATGTTTTGGCGGGATGCTGTCCGGTGTAGCGGGTGATGACAACAGCCGTCACATCAATACCCCACTCCCTGAAATCGTCAATGGTCTTCAACGCGTCGGCATCATAGGTTATCCCGAAATCGGCACGTACCTTCTTCCTCTCTATGTCGCCCGCATGAATACAGAGGATGACATCGATCTTGTCCTTCAGCATCTGCAACAACCTCATCTTTACGTTCGGATCAAACCCGGGCAGGACCCTCGCTGCATGGAGGTCATACAGCAGCTTACCCCCGAACTCGAGATAAAGCTTGTTGTTGAAACGGTTCACACGCTCAAGGATGGATGTAGTCTGCTCCCTGAGGTATATCTCATTGTCAAACCCTGTGTGGTATGTATCAGTCATTTAAAGGCCCCCGAATCGCTATTCCGACAAGAGTTAGGATCAGTCTTCAATATTAAGGAAATTTTCAGTTAACGAAAATTCCTGAGAATAAAATTATGTTTTTTAAATGAACATATTGCTTTATCTTTGATTATTAAGTCCGTACATCTGACGTTTATGTTGTATGGCCCTTAAATGCACAAACATGGAAAAGAAAAGAGTTCTGCTTTTTTTACACATCCCGGTTATCCTGTTGGCAATCCTGACGGCCTGGTTCTTCAGCGCTGATGATGTCCCGGAAGGCAGAAAGTGGTACACGACACTCACTACCCTGGTAATGGTGATCTGGATGCTGGCTTCCTTTTATGCTTTCTACTCATTTCTCGTTCCGAGGTATCTGAAAAAGGACGACAGAAAGCATTTCTGGCTTTGGTCACTGCTGTTCGTGCTGGTAGTGATGCCGGTGCTCGGGATGGCCATGCTCCTTGTCACCGGGACCAGTGCGCTGGGTTTATCGGAGACGCTGTCTGCAGAAGGCCTGATGCCATACGTGGGGAGCGTGATTATCACCCTTGTCTGCAGTATCCTGGGGGTACTCTACAGACTGCTGCTGGAGCGGTTTCACACCGCCTGAAGTGGCGGCTGATCACAGACATTGCCACCTGTCACTGACTTATTTCCGGCACATGCCCGGGGATCTGTTGCCCGGCACGGCATTCTATATAGGAAAATTTTAATTAATTGTCTGTTTTGGCACGGGACTTGTTGCAACCCGTTTGTCTGAGGTCATATTAATAATGAATTGCTTGAATTAAAAGCAAATATGCCATGAAAAAGATATCAAAAGGGGTGCTACCTGTGTTGCTGGCGGCTCTGCTGCCGGCAGTCGTGCTGCTGGCAGGCTGTGAAGGTTATGGTGAACGTATCACCGCAGAGGTCATTGATCATTCGGGGTGCAAGGGCATCAAGTCCGGATCAGCCGATGGCGCCACTCCTGATACCCTCTCATGCATTAACTACGTCTTTGAGGCCTCTTCCGGGACACTTCAGATCACCCATGTCAACGCGGGCTTCAATTGTTGCCCCGGCAGGCTGACCTGTCATGCAGAGGTGAACGGTGACACATTGTTCATCAGGGAGAGCGAGCAGCAGGCTGCCTGCAGCTGCAACTGCCTCTTTGATGTGGATCTGACGGTCAAGGGGCTGGAAAGTCGCGAATACATCATAAAGATGCTTGAACCCTACTGCGGCAAACAGGAGGAGTTGATTGCACATGTTGACCTGGCTGAGACGCCTGCCGGATCATTCTGTGTCACCAGGAAGCTCTACCCGTGGGGCATCATGAGATAAGCGGCTGCCCGAAAAACACTTTAGCCGTTTCCGCAATAACCTCTCCGCTCATTTATCCGTCACCGAAAAGGTATTTCCTGACAAGCTCATATCTCCGCCCCGGAGTCACTGTTCCGGTCATTGATCCAGCAGCGACAGGTATTTCCTGACATAGTCATCGCGTGAGGCCGAGCGGTATTGCATTATGAACCTGGGGTGTTCCAGTGATACTATCCTGTCAAAGAAACGGTGCTTCTCGTTCAGCGTACGGAGGAATTTCTCATTCTTACCGGTGCCAAGGCAGTAGCACACCGTGGTTGATACTCCCATCGATATCTGCTCCCTTATATTCCAGAGTATGAAATCGGTTACCGCAGCTGTCAGGTCGGGCCGGTCATAATAGTTGTAGTTCTTCTCCCTTCCGTTGGCGCCTCTATGTGTGAAGCCCAGGGGGCAGACGGAGGTGATGTAGAAGTCGCTGTAAAACCGCTCCGGACCACCGTAAGCTTTGATAACCTCATAGACAAAGACCGACGACGGCTCATGGGTCTGTTTACCGGTGTATGGGATACCGCATTCTGCCGTGAGCCTCTTCGTATCAGTGAAGGGCACCCCGGTGAATCCTGCCCCGAAGCGGCCGGGATTGATGCCCAGTATCAGGCACCGCGTCCGGTTGTCATCATAGAACTTCCTGTAGAAGGCAGAGGATACCTCAAAGATGTAATCATCCCCGCTGCGGAAAGGATTCATGATGCTGATCCCTTCCGGCAACGTTCCCCGGAACTCCACCTTCCGGTTGAACTCAATGACCCTGTCAGCAAATGTCTGCATCTATTTAATCTTAAGTTTAATAGTTTTATCACGAAGCAGGGAGTATAATTGTTACCTGCCCGGCTACCTTCTCACCCGGGGAGATTGACGGGAATCATATCCCGGAGGGCTGCCATCTGTCCTGGTGTTCTCTTCTCCAGTGCAGAACATTTTAGGATGGCAGAAACTTAGCCTGCCCGAACAGGCCTCCGGATCAGCTCCACCGAGACTGCCACTATCCAAAGGAAGTAAACCAGCCATGCGATGCCGTTGATGGCAGCAAACAGTCCGGCCGGATCATTCTGAATAAGTGTGGCGATGCTCAGGATGGCTGCTGTGCCAGTTATCACTCCGGCCCAGCCCGTCCATCGCGCAAAGACACCACTGCGGATGATGATTATTGAGGCGGCTATCATGGCCATGCCGCCAAAGGCTCCGGAGACGGTGTATGCATAGAAGTTGCCAGCCATGCCATATTGCGCAATTGAGGGGGTGACCGCACTTCCCAGCATGGCCAGGGACATGATGAAGGTGCCGGCAATGGTGCCTATTGCCGGAGACATAATAGCCCCGGCCCAGGTGACACGGGTCCATATTGCCGGCTCGCCCTCCGCCTTGCGGAGTCGCTCACACAGCCCGGCATAAAAAGGAAAATAAAACAGCAGGAAAGCCATCCCTGCAAGGTAATGACCAAAGCGGTACCACTGACCGTTTTCGGCAAACCAGGCCACATGGTCCGCTTCAGCACTGAAGGCGGGTGGCATTTTGTTAATGCCTGAAGCGACAAACGAGACCAGTACAAACAGTATCCCGGCGATGCCGCTTAATTTCCATGGATTCTTAAAGATGTTCATGTCAGACTGATATTTAAGGGTTTAGGGTAAGGCATTTTGAGAAAGGAACGGCTCCCCGATAACTATCCGACTCAGTCCCACCACCCGTGCCGGCAGCGGCACGGAAGAAACGAAACACAATTTACGAATAAACCATAAAAACCAGGTAAACCAAGTGCCTGTCGCCGGGCCCTGACATCCCTACTTCAATTCTACATCCAGATAAACCGAGTGCCTTCCGTAGGTGTCAAAGAACGGCTTGAATACCACGCCGTCAATTGTGAACTCCAGCTTCGAGGGGTCACCGGTAATTGTCTTACTGATGTCTGCGGCATCCAGTATCACCTTGCGCCATTCGGTGCGCGGACCGGGCTCCTGCGCCGCCAGCAGCACCGGCCCCCAGAACAGGCTCGCGATGTTCTGCTGATCCATCACCGGCTCAAGGCGAAAACTGAACGGCATTCGCAGCTCAACAGTGTCGCCCTTCTTCCACTTGCGGCTCAAAGTCAGATAGGTTCCGGGAACCGCATCAACCTTCTCATCCCTGCCGTTGATCTTCACGAAGAATCCCTTCGTGGCCCATTGCGGCACGCGTATATTCAGATCAAACCTGCCCTTGCCGCGGATGGTCAATATCGTCCGGTCTTCCTTCGGGTAAGCCGTGGCCTGAGTAACAGTAATCTTTCTCCCGGTCCATGTCAGCGTCGACGGTACATACAGGTTAACATACAGCGCCCTGTTGTCGGCACTCCTGAAGTATATCGAGTTCTGGAGCTTCGTGCTGCTCTCCAGTCCTGTGCCGTTACAGCAGGTAAAACCTTTCATATCAGGATTGTCAAACCGCTTCACCGAACCCGGCCTCAGGGGCACGTGATAGGTGTTGGCAGGAGTGTGCTCCGCCACAGAGGCGAGGATATGATTGTACAGCCCACGCTCGTAATAATCCATCAACTCACCATCCTGCCTGAAGAGGAAGAGGCTGGCGGTCAGCTTGAGCATGTTGTAGGTGGCACAGCTCTCATTCTGTCCGCCTGCGGCGAAACCGTTCTCATAGAGTGTCGACGGCTGGGCGGTGAAGCACTCGGCGTTGTTCGGATTGCGTGCTCCCGCCACACCACCGATGCTGTACATGTAATCGCCTGTGGTAATATGCCAGAAGTTATCGGCTATGCGATAGTATTCCGGGGCCTCAGTATCACGGTAGATCTCAATGGCGCCTATTATCTGGGGAATATGCTGGTTGGCATGCAGCCCGCGGAACATGTCCACATTCTTTGCCAATCCGTGGGCGTGATCGGCATCACCGTAGAAGAGCCTTATGTTGTCAAATAACCGCGCTGTCTCCATGTAACGCGACTCGCCCGTTATGCGTGACAACCTGGCCAGCGCCTCGTTCATGCCGCCATACTCCCCGGCGATGTACCTGTTCCACATGCTTATCAGTGTCTCCTTCGGCAGCCGGCTGAGACGTGCATAAACCCAGTCGCCCATCCCCTTCACTATCTCCAGCGCCTTCGCGTTGCCGCTGAGTTCATAGACATCCATCAGCCCGGCCATGATCTTGTGCAGGGTGTAATATGGCGCCCATACCTGGGCGTTCGAACCGCCATAGGTGGCCCCTTTCTCCAGCATGATGAACTGGTCAGGCGGATAGGCGCTGATAAAGCCGCTGCCCCAGTTCTGGTAGTCAGTGCGGATGCCCTCCACGCTCAGGTCGGAGTCTAAGCCTGCTTTTCCCGCTGCCGGCGGAACTTTTGTAGGATCTGATACATACTCTCCTCCGGAAGTACGGGGTTGACCCGACAGCTGAGAGAGCTCATAAAGAGTGTTCACCATATACTCCATCTTGCCGGAAAAATTTGCCTGCAACTCAGCATCATGGCCGGTGCCGGCATATGCCTGTGCCAGGGCGCTGAGGTAATGGCCTGTGGCGTGACCGCGAAGCTTGGTCTCCTGGCTGTCCCATACTCCCATGGGCTCTGCTCCCTCTGGCTGCTTCTGCCCGAAGGCATTGCGGAACATATAAAGAAAGTTGTCCGGGTTGGTGGCAGCTAGGCCTGTTAAAAACTTATCGCGGTTCTCAATGAATTTCGTCCTGCGGCCGTAGATATCATTGTTCAGCGTAACCTCATCAAGGCCAAATGGCTCCAGCGTGCGCTCGGGTGTCGCAGGCTCAGCACCAGACCTGACAGTGACAGTCGCCTTTGGCTCTATGTTTGTCCCGGCAACCTTTCCTGTTACAGTGTATGTGCCCGGGGTGAGCGCCTGGCTGTTATCCATCGGCGACGGCCAGATCACCCTCACATCCGGCCATTCCACTTTCACGTCCTTCCCTTCGATATCATTCCTGTAGACGCCCTGCACAAAGCGTGGCAGCCGGGGAAGGTTCCCAACGGTTGTCCCCACCGTTATGTCCTGTACACCTGTCAGGAACTGATTATACAACTGCGGAGTTGTGTCCGGAAAGACCTGAAGATTGCGATCTGTCTCACTTCCCTGTGCAAATACCGAGGTTGTACCAAATGCACAAAGACATAGTATTATTCCAGAGAACAGCTTATAAATTTTCATGAAAGATGTTTTTCCGTTTTGCTCAGATCACGCCGATGTCAGGCTACCTCACATAGTTTACTAGCTCCTCCTTTGACTTGCGCGGAGATGCACCCGAGACGGCGTCAGTGCTTTTCTCAATGTTGCCCACCCTGAGCATCATGACAGGGGTGTATCCTTCGGGAATCCCCAGTGCTTCCTGTCTCTCCCTGGCTGCAGCTATGGGACCACCGTAAATTCTTGCCCCGAGGTCCATGGATGTGGCAGCCACGAACATGTTCTGTGTTGCCAGCCCGCAGTCGAAGTCCGGTGTGGTGCCAGATTGGGACACTTTACCGGAGATAATTATTATCACATTGCCGGGTGTGATATTGGAGATGATCTCCTTCATTACGGCCTCGTTCTTCAGCACCGTGAAGTACCATGGCTGGCCGTTGCGCGAGCTTGGCGCCTTGATGCCGCACTGCACGATCATATCAATCTGCTGGTCCGTTACGGGCACCTCGGTATAGTTCCGCGGCGACCATGCTGAGAGCAGGAGATCCGTTACAGGGTTGCCGGCAGTCTGTGACAGTGCGTTGCCGGTGGCCAGAACCAGGAGTGCGAGTACTAGCATTAATGATCTTGTTTTCATGATCCTCTTCATAATTGGTTCAGAATGTTATTTCAGGTTCAAGATAGCCAAAAATGGATGAATCCTGCAGAAGATCCCAAAAACCTGCCGCCGGAAAACCTGCTGCCGGGTCTGTTTTATCAGATGGATGGTTTGGTCAGCGACCAGTGACTGTGGATGATCTTCCACTCGTTGTTTTCCTCAAGCCTGTACACCTCGGTGCAATTCTCTTTCCAGAGTGTTTCACCTGAGCTTGTATGCAGATTGTAGGTCAGTACGGCCATAGTGCCGGCATGTTGCACAACCGGATTGATTATTTTGAACTTTTCCATTTTTACAGATCCACGCATGCTTTCATACAACTCCTTTATCCTGTCCCAGCCGTCAAGCCGCGATTCCTGGACAGGGTCAAAATAGGTGAAGTCCTTTGAATAAAGCTTGAGGTAGGGTGATGGATTACCATCAAGCCATGCTTCCAGTGCCGCTCTTTCCAAAGCGATAATGGTTCCTGAAATAGTCAGATTATCCATAGTTTATCATTGAAATTATTCGGTTTTGGCTTATGCAATTCTATGAAGCCGGAGATATCAGAGAGTACCCATATTACCACCGTCACCTTTCCTGTATTTTTTAATCAGCTTATCAATCTCATCAAAAGGGAGACTGGAGTTTACCTGTTTAAGTGTTTCCAAAAGGTGTACACCCCTCGCCAGGTTAATCAGATTTTTTTCGACAAGTCTTTCAATTACCCAAATTGTGCCATGTACTTCAACGCCCTGATTTTCTGCTTCTGATCTCAATTTTCTGTCGCCTGTAAGGAGGGGACAATTCAGTTTCATAGATTTCCATAATACAGATTTGTCTGTGATACCCTTAAAGTTCTTGATCGTTTTAAACTCTTCAATTTCGTCGATTTCATCAGAACCGAATTCAATTACAGTCAGTTCTTTTGCCCGAATGAAGACTTCTATTGATTCCTTCTGATCAGATTGCTTAATCTCTTGAATAACGAAGACAGTTGTGCATATTTTATAATCCAGACTGAATAATTCCGGCAATGCTCCGATACTGATAATATCGAAAAAGATATTTGTATTAGTAATTATCAGGGTCATACCAGTTGCTTCATCGATTTCCGGAACTCCCAGGCACTGACCCCGGTGTAATAAGCAGCTTCATTGGTTGATATTAGTCCTTTACCAAGAGCAATGTATACCAGGTGTTGAAAGCGTACCGGTTTTTCCTGGCCGAGAAATCTCCCGGGTTCATTGTTCTCCTTGTGATACCCGAGAGACCGGTATTTAATATTCAGACTTCTGAAAGTAAAATCAGTTATAATTCCCAGCCTCAAAGCGGTTTGAAATATTGCAGAGATAGATATTCCCCATCTTTCTTTGATCAGGACCAGCTCATTTTCATAAAAATGGAACCTGGTATTATGAAGATCTCTTTTTGCCATATCTGAAGGGTATAAAACCGCATTGGCAAAAATATGGCACAGCTTTTCCTCCTCCCTGGGCTCCATTCCTTCAGGAAATTTGAGGGAATGATGTGCCAGTTCATGCAATGCAGTAAACCTTTTCCGGCAACTGTTGCCTTCAAAAATACTGCTGTTTAATACAATCACCTTTGATCCGTTAACCTCGGCAGACAGTCCGTCAAAGCTTTTCGGGCCTTCAACTTCAATTACTTTGTATCCTTTGTCTTCAAGCATTGCTACAGCATCAGGGATTGGATCATATCCTAAATTCCACTCTTCCCTGAGCGTTCTTGCTGCCTCCAAAACATCTTTCGCGGTGATAATCTCTTTTTTAAATTGGAAATAGTCCTGTCCTTCGTTCAGGTTTAAGAGAGCCTCCAGCTCAAAATACTTTTCCAGAAGATTTCTTGACTTCTCTTCAATTGACGCTTTTTGGACAGATGAGATTCTGGAAGAGTGCCTTCGGTAATCAGGATTTCGAAGTTCGATGTCAAAAGTGTGTTCAGAATAGAAATAGTCAACGGGAACCCCAAGGATCTCTGACAGTCTGATCAGCAGGCTACTGTCAGGCTTCATCTTTCCCTGTTCGTATTTATTTAAAGCCTGCCGGGTGACAACATTCCCCAACGCATCAGCTAGCTTCTGAAGCGACATGCCCGCCATTTTCCGGGCTGATGATAATCTTATGCTAAAAGTGGTTTTCATATTTAAAGCGAGATAGGTTGACAAATATACATTAAAAGTACCAAATGTCAACCATTTTTTCAAAAATTTGCAGCACTGTCAGCCCCGCCTGGGGAATAACCGCTTTCAATTTTGAGAGCCCAAAAATTATTCCAGCCAAAATGACCAGGGTGACCAGGGTGATCAAAAAGAAAGGCAGAGCAAGCAGGACCAACGCGGCGCCGCTCAAGTTGCTCAGGCTGAGGGTCTGAGTGCCACCAGTAAGGATCAGCCAAACCAGGCCGGCAAGCAGCAACAAGCTGATCAGAACCACAGGCACAATGATCTGCCAAAAGCGCTGCTTTTGATGCGACTTAACAGCTGGTGTCATAAAATCCTCTTGTTCTTGTTTCTGTTCCATTCTCATATTTTAGCACGAGAATAAGTCTCAACCTATAGATGTAGCGAATCAGTTTGCATAAATTGTATTAAAGAAGAATGTAGGATGTTAACTAAAATTGACGTTTCGAGTTTCAGATATTTATTGTATAATCTATGTAACAACAAACACACACTCATGGTTCTTTTTGCGAATCATGGATTTTGAGAACAAAAAGATAGGTTAGCTAATGAAACGGCGGAGCAGCGTCTGCCGACTTTTGGAAAAAATCGCTCCGAAAAGCTATGGAGCACAAACAATTTAGGCAAATGGACACACAGGAACAGTAATCGGACAAAGTTTAAACCCTATCAACTGTTTTTGTGGTTTCGTTTATAACTGAAAAGGTTCCAAAACGCTAACCACCGTCTTATCGTGAACATCAAAGCCATGGTCGCAAGCCATGGCTTTTTGGTAACGATGGAAAAGCAAATCACAAGCATTCAAGCGCAACAGCGCAATCGAAACCGGGTCAATATACACCTGGATGGCGAATACGCGTTTTCGCTTGACCGGGTAGCTGCAGCCTGGCTTTCTGTTGGGCAGAAACTCACAGAAAACGATATCGATCGCTTGTTGTCCAAGGACGAGTATGAGAGCGCCCTGGGCAAGGCTTTGCGCTATTTGAGCTATCGGAGTCGATCCAGGCAGGAAATGCTGCGCTATTTGCAGAAAAAAGGCTATCAAGAGTCACTGATTGAACGCATTATTGCTTATCTTCAGGCTGAAAAACTGATTGATGACGCCAAGTTCGCCAGTGACTGGATCGAAAACCGACAGACCTTTCGCCCTCGCAGTCAACGCATGATGAAGATGGAACTGCGGCAAAAAGGGGTGGACGACGAGGCTATCTCGGAGGTTTTTGAAGCTGCTGAGCTGGACGATCTTGAGCTTGCGCTGGCAGCCGGCCGAAAACTGAACAAACGTTACCAAAAATTAGAAAAGCAGGAGTATTACCAAAAACTTGGAGCCGCTTTACAGCGGAGGGGTTTCTCCTATTCCACAGTTAAGCAATGCCTGCCCCAGCTATGGCTAGAAAACAAGGAATCAGAGGGTTTGGAACATAGAAAATGGAGCAATTGACACAATGAAAACATTATTACAAGCAGGTCCACCAGGACAGAGCATGGCTCTTGTTTGGGCTGCCATTGCCTTGGTTCTGGGTATTGTCATCGGATATCTGATTTTCTCGATGATCCGAAAAAACAAAGAGGAAAAACTAAAACAAAGCAGTAACGACATCATCTCTGAGGCTCGTGAAAAAGCCCGCCAAACCGAGTTGGAAGCCAAAGATTCGGCGCTCAAAATTATCAGAGACGCTGAAAGCGAGATCCAAAACCGCCGCAATGATCTAAACAAAGAAGACGAAAGACTGATCAAACGCCGGGAAGAACTTGACTATCGCTTTGACCAAATGCAGCAGCGGGAGAACAATCTCAATAAACGCCAAAGCCGGGTCGACAAGCGCGCCAACGAAATTGACATGCTATATGAAGAACGCGCCGCAGAATTACAGAGGGTCAGCGAAATGACGGTTGATGAAGCCCGCGGCATCCTTTTGGAAGAAGTTGAAAAAGAATCTCACGCTGACATGGCCCGTATCATACGCCAGATTGAAACTGAAGCACGCGAAACTGGCATGGAAAAAGCCCGCGAACTGATCGCGGACGCCATCCAAAGAGTCGCTTCCGACAAGGTTGCCGAAGTGACAACTTCCCTGGTGACCTTGCCCAACGAAGAAATGAAAGGCCGCATCGTCGGCCGCAACGGGCGCAATATCCGCGCTTTTGAACAAGCCACCGGCGTGGACGTGATCGTGGATGACACGCCCGAAGCTGTAACCGTTTCCTGTTTCGATTCAGTCCGCCGGGAAATTGCCCGCCGTACGCTTACCCGCCTGGTCAATGACGGTCGCATCCATCCAGCGTATATTGAAAAGATCTTGGAAGAAGAACGCAAGGAAATGGACGAGGACATCATCAAGGCCGGTAAAGAAGCGGTCTACGAAGCAGGGGTCCACGGGCTGCATCCAGAGGTTGTCAAAAAACTTGGCCGCCTGAAATACCGTACCTCTTACGGACAGAACCAGTTGGCCCACGCGGTTGAAACCTCCAAAATCGCCAGCATCCTGGCAGCGGAACTGGGCGCTGATGTTGAAGTTGCCCGCGCTGCAGCCCTCTTGCACGACCTCGGAAAAGCCATGGACCACAACTCTGAAGGCACGCACGCCTTGCTGGGAGCAGAATTTGCCCGCCGGCACGGTGTCAACCCCAAGGTTGTCAATGCTATCGCTTCACACCACCATGAAACTGAACAGGAATCGGTTGAGGCCATCCTGGTTGAGGCTTCAGACGCCATTTCCGGGGCTCGCCCCGGTGCCCGCCGCGAAGACCTGGAGCAGTACATCAAGCGCCTCAAAGCGCTTGAAACCATCGCCAACAGCCATGAAGGCGTGGAGCAGAGTTATGCCATCCAGGCCGGGCGTGAAGTGCGTATCATCGTCAAACCTGAAGAAATCGACGATTACCAGGCTCACGTAATTGCCAAGGACATTGCCAACGAAATTGAGCAAACCATGCAGTACCCTGGGCAAATCCAGGTAACTGTCATCCGGGGAACCCGCTCTGTCAGTTACGCAAAATAAAAAATCATAATTCGACCAAAACTATCCTCAAAAAATTGA
>ENA-UOUL01000048-UOUL01000048.1-bioreactor-metagenome-genome-assembly--contig:-NODE-48-length-172747-cov-10.168547_pt1 | contig 172747 bp, 121 predicted proteins | sample MGYA00249838_ERZ747220 | MGnify/ENA primary metagenome ERZ747220 (study PRJEB28778, sample SAMN05720191) | bioreactor metagenome | isolation source: Anaerobic biogas reactor | place... | reverse complement strand
TCGAATGTGATCCCAGATGCATCTGGGAGCTAATCCGGACTCTGTCGTCCCTACGGGACTCGATCTGGGCGCGACGTTAATCCCCGGGTTGAAACCCGGGGCTATTCTCTTTCGTCCCTTCGGGACTGAATTCGCACGCGGCGCGACAACGTGTCCCCGTTCGAACCGGAGGGCAGCCACGGGGGGCTGCCCCTACAAGGGGAAGCGGAATCTTGCGCTACAAGAAACCGCATGCGAAGCTGACGCCCGGTAAGACGACAATCTTTGTGTCTTTGTGTCTTGGTGTGAAATAAGATGGAATGGATAACTGCCTCACACAAAGACACCAAGGAGGATCATTCCGGACTCGCTGCGGTTTGCTTCGTCGCGCGGGCCCGAATGGTTCCGCACCGGACAAGAACGGGAACCTGTTCCAAACGCCGTCCCCGGCCAGGCAACATGTCCCCAACACGAAGATTCATGCGACACACCCCGGCACGTGCCCTCCGTCGGCACGAAACGATGGCCCCGGGCATACGAACCCGCCCGGGGCCAAATCTATGTGAAGCGCCCGAAGCGCGTGAAACCGGTCAGCCGTTCATGTGCCGTTCAAACTCCCGCCGTTTCGGGTACATCGCGGGGTCGTCGAGCGCCTTGAGTTTCTTGAGGATCTCGCGCTGCTCGCGGGTCAACCGTTTCGGCACTTCGACCACGACCCGCACGATCTGGTCGCCTCTCCCGCGGCCATGCACCGGCGGCAATCCCAGCCCGCGCAGGCGAAACGACTGGCCCGACTGCGTGCCTTCGGGGATCTTGAGGTCGGCCTTGCCGCTGAGGGTCGGCACCCGCAACGTGGCGCCCAGCGCCGCTTCCGCAAAGGTCACGGGGATCTCGCACACGATATCCATACCCTCGCGCTCGAACACGGCATCGGGACCCACCGTCACCACGACATACAGGTCGCCAGGGGGGCCGCCGCGCAACCCCGCATCGCCCTGGCCCGCGAGCCGGAGCCGGGCGCCGGTGTCCACGCCCGCCGGGATGTTCACGGTTACCGTGCGGCTGCCCTTGCGCACGCCCGAACCGCCGCATGACCCGCACGGCGCCGGAATGACCTGGCCGGCGCCATGGCACTGCGGGCAGGTCTGCGATATGAAGAATGCGCCAGTGCCCCGCGACGCCCGGCCGGACCCGCCGCACGCCGGACAGGGCTGCGGCCGGGTGCCCGGTTGCGCGCCCGAACCGCCGCACGGCGAACACGCCGTCGTATGGGGGATGCGGATGGACTTGTTGACGCCCGCCGCCGCTTCACGCAGGGTAATGGTCAGCCGTCCCTCGACGTCGTTGCCGGAAACCGGCCCCTGACGGCGCGGCCGCTGCGCCCGCCCGCCGAACAAGTCGCCCAGACCGCTGAGAATATCACTGAAATCGCCCGTATGCCCGCCCGGGGCGCCGCCAAACCCGTGAAAATCGAATCCGGGACCGCCGCCCGCGCCCGCGAACGGCGATTCGCGCAGGGCGTCATACTCCCTGCGTTTTTCGGCGTTCTTGAGCGTGTCGTAGGCCTCATTGATCGCCTTGAGCTTCTCTTCCGCCGCCTTGTCGCCGCCGGTCTTGTCCGGATGGTACTTCTTGGCGAGTTTCAGATACGCCTTGCGGACCTCGTCCTGCGTGGCCCTTGGCGATACGCCCAGGAGCTCATAGTAGTCTCGTGTAGCCGTGCCCGGCATGGAATAACGTCACCTCCTCACACTCAACCATCACGGGGGAACGGCGGGCGCGCGCGCTTTCGCACCCGCCCGCGCGCTCCGCCCTTCCCGCGACAACCTCCGTGTAGCCGCACTACGACGGGTTGTCTTCATCCACAACCGTAAAATCGGCGTCCACCGAACCATTCCCGGCGCCCGCCTGCGGCCCGCCCTGCGGGCCCCCGGCGCCAGCGCCGGGCTGGGCGCCCGCCTGTTGCTGGGCCGCCGTTTTGTACATCGCCTCGGCCATCTTGTGCGACACCTGCGTCACCTGCTGCGTAGCGGCTTCGATGGCTGCGCTATCTTCGCGCTTGAGGGCGCCGCGCAACTCCTCCAGCGCCGATTCCACCGCGCTCTTCGACTCCGGATCAATCTTGTCCGCATTTTCCTTGAGCGTCTTCTCGGTGGTGTAGAGCACCTGATCGCCCGTGTTGCGCACCTCGATCGCGCGACGGCGCTCCTTGTCTTCCTGAGCGTGCGCTTCGGCGTCCTTGACCATGCGGTTGATCTCCGCGTCGTTCAACCCGGAAGAGGCTTCGATGCGGATCTTCTGTTCCCTGTTCGTGGCCAGGTCGCGCGCCGAAACGTGCAGAATCCCGTCGGCATCGATGTCAAACGCCACCTCGATCTGGGGCAGCCCGCGCGGCGCCGGGGGCAGTCCTTCGAGATTGAAGCGGCCCAGGGTCCGGTTGCCCGAAGCCATCTCGCGCTCGCCCTGGAGCACATGGATGGTCACCGCCGTCTGGCTGTCTTCGGCCGTCGAGAAGATCTGTTTCTTCGACACCGGGATCGTCGTGTTGCGTTCGATCAGCCGCGTGAACACGCCGCCCAGGGTTTCAATCCCCAGCGACAACGGCGTCACGTCAAGCAGCAGCACGTCTTTCACGTCGCCGCTCAGCACGCCCGCCTGGATCGCCGCGCCGATGGCCACCACCTCGTCGGGATTCACCCCGCGATGGGGCTCTTTGCCGAAGATCTCCTGCACCACCGTCCCGACCGCCGGCATGCGGGTCATCCCGCCCACCAGGATCACCTCGTCGATGTCCTGGGGCGCCACACCCGCGTCCGCCAGCGCCTTCCGGCAGGGTTCTTTGGTCCGATCCAGCAGATCGCCGCAGAGCTGTTCCAGTTTCGCCCGCGTCAGACGCATGCTCAGGTGTTTCGGACCCGACGCGTCCGCCGTGATAAACGGCAGATTCACGTCCGTCTGCAGCGCCGTCGACAGTTCGCACTTGGCCTTCTCGGCGGCCTCCTTGAGCCGCTGCAGGGCCATCGCGTCCTTGCGCAGGTCAATGCCCTGCTCCTTGCGGAACTCGTCCGCGAGCCAGTCGATGATCCGCTGGTCGAAATCGTCGCCGCCCAGATGGGTGTCGCCATTCGTGCTCAACACCTCGAAACTGTCGTCCTGGATGGACAGAATCGAGATGTCGAACGTGCCGCCGCCCAGGTCGTAGACCGCCACCTTCTCGTTCTTTTTCTTGTCGAGCCCGTACGCCAGCGCGGCCGCCGTCGGCTCGTTGATGATGCGGGCCACCTCCAGCCCCGCGATTCTTCCGGCGTCTTTCGTAGCCTGGCGCTGCGAGTCGTTGAAGTAGGCCGGCACCGTGATGACCGCCTTCTCCACCTTCTCGCCCAGATACTGCTCGGCCGCCTCCTTCAGTTTCTGGAGGATCATGGCCGAGATCTCGGGCGGACGGTAGCTCTTGCCCTGCGCTTCCACCCGGCAGTCCCCGGTAGAGGTCCGCGATACCTTGTAGGGCACGAGCTTCAGCTCTTCACCCACCTCGTCATGCCGCCGGCCCATGAACCGCTTGATCGAAAATACCGTGTTCGCCGGATTCGTCACCGCCTGCCGTTTTGCCGCGGCGCCGACCAGGCGTTCGCCGTCCTTCGTGAACGCCACCACCGACGGCGTGGTGCGGCTGCCTTCCGGATTCGTGAGAACGGCCGGCTCGCCGCCTTCCATGACCGCAACACACGAGTTGGTCGTTCCCAGGTCGATTCCTATCATCTTCGCCATCGTACCAGCACCTCCAACACATCACGGCAGACGGCCGACAGAGATCGGCGACCGCCATCCCATGGCTCAAATTCCCTGTTTGCTAAAGACCTTACTGCCAGAGAAACGCATCACGCATGCCAAACTCCGCGCTTCAAACCTTCGGGACCCTCCGGCTCCACAAAGCCTTTCATATCAATGACTAAAGGGTGGCTTCGGCAGATCGGGCGGCGAGAGGACAGCCCGTCGCCTGCCGAAAAGCGCTCTGTTATGAAACGTCGCGATTTCAGTTTCAAACGGCCCGGAACCGGCGCCCGAACCGTTTTGTGCGAACCCTCCAATCCCCTCATCCGCCAGGGCCTGTGTCAGTCCTGACCACTCTTTGCGGGGTCAGTAAATTATTTGTCACATTTGACTAACTTGACCGCCACGAAAGGTGATCACGCTCGGCCATTACGCCAGCGCGGACATCATAACACCTTACTACTTACGATATTACACCGCCCAAGCCAGATTGGCCCGAATCTTGCTGTCTTCCAACCGTGGGGGTTTACGGCAAAGCACGCGGACCCTGTGTGCAGGCGGCAATCGGACGCGAAAAACACGGCAAATCGCAACGGCATTAGGAGGGCGAAACAGTGAAAAAAACATCGTTTTTGGCGTTGGCGGTGCTTGTCGCCGGCGCGCCCGCATGGGCGGGGATCGTAATTGGTGGGGAAATCACCATTTTTGACGGGTCGTACGTCTCCACCAGTTCGAATACCTGGTATAACACCCAGAATGAGGATCAGGAGGTCGAGTACAACTGCGTGACGGGCCAGTTGTGGGATTTGGAGGCCTTCTATCTCGACACGAATAACGTCCTGACCATGGTTGGCGGCTACGACTTCGAGAACGGCGTCTCTGGCGCTCCCGACGGGTCGTGGTCCTATGGCGACCTGTTCATCGACGTTGATGGCGACGCGGTGTACGGACCGGCCGCCAGCGCCATCAGCAACGGGAGTGAAGGCAGCAATCCGGACACCCTTGCCAACACGTTCGGGTATGAGTATGTGCTGGCCTATACCGGGGCGGAAGACGGGGTAGGGAATCCGCTGTACACCGCCTTCTATCTGGATCCGAACGATACGACCCTTCTCGCATACTACAACCAGAACGACGAGTCGAATCCGTGGCGGTACTATTCCGGCGGTCAGAGTCTGTTCTCCGGCAGTTTCACGTACACCACGGGGCTGGGCGACGATCTGGACGGAGACGGGTCTGCCGACGTACTTGGCGGCAGCCACAACGCGGTGCAGGTCGACCTTGACTGGCTGTGGGACTATCAGGGAACCAATTGGAATGGGATTATCACGACCCATTTCACCCAGGAATGCGGCAACGACAACCTGATGGGCCGGGGCGTACTCGTCTATGACCCGGGCACGCCCGTTCCCGAGCCGGCGTCCATCACATTGATGGGGTTGGGGATCGCGTTGGTCGCGGTTGCGCGCATGCGCAAGGCGGCGTAATAACGCAGCCCTGAATCCTGACTGAACGATACGGCCGGGGAATCGCTTCCCCGGCCGTTCTTTGTGTGTCCCCGGCGCCCGCCCCACGCGCGCCCGGCACGTCCTCAGCCGCCGGCCTGCGCCTTGATCAGGTTGAGGGCCGAGCCGGCCTTGAACCACGCGATCTGGGCCTCGTTGTAACTGTGGTGGACGGAGACCTCGTGCGTCGTCCCGTCCGCGTGGCGAAACACCACGGTCAGGGGTTTCCCGGGCGCGAAGCCGGTCAGCCCCACGATGTCGATCAGGTCGTCTTCCTGGACCGCGTCGTAATCGGCGGGGTTGGCGAAGGTGAGGGCGAGCATGCCCTGTTTCTTCAGGTTGGTCTCGTGGATGCGCGCGAACGACTTGACGAGGATGGCCCGCACGCCGAGATGGCGCGGTTCCATGGCCGCGTGTTCGCGCGACGACCCCTCGCCGTAGTTCTCGTCGCCCACGACGACGGTGCCGATGCCCCCGGCCTTGTAGGCGCGCTGCACCCGGGGCACTTCGTCGTATTGACCGGTAAGCTGGTTTTTGACCCGGTTGGCCTCGCCGTTGAACGCGTTGATCGCGCCAATGAAACAGTTGTTGGAGATGTTGTCGAGGTGCCCGCGGTAGCGCAGCCACGGTCCGGCCATCGAGATGTGGTCAGTCGTGCATTTGCCCCTGGCCTTGAGCAACAGCCGCAACCCCGTCAGGTCCGTGCCTTCCCACGGGGCAAAGGGTTCGAGCCGCTGCAGGCGGTCCGAATCGGGCCGAATCACCACGTCCAGGGCGCTGCCATCCTCCGCCGGTTCCTGGTATCCCGGGTCCTCGACCGCGAATCCGTCCGGCGGCAATTCCTGCCCTGAGGGCGGGTCGAGCGTGACCGCGTCCCCGTCCTCGTTGATGAGGGTGTCGGTCATGGGGTTGAACCCGAGGTCGCCGGCCAGCACCAGGGCCGTCACCATGTCGGGCGAAGCCACAAACGCGTGGGTCTTCGGGTTTCCGTCATTGCGCTTGGCAAAATTGCGGTTGAACGACGTCACGATCGTGTTCGGCTCGTCGCCGGGGCCCGACCGGTGCCGCGCCCACTGCCCGATGCAGGGGCCGCACGCGTTGGCCAGCACCACCCCGCCGATGGCCTCGAATTCGGCCAGCAACCCGTCGCGTTCCACGGTGTACCGCACGGTCTCCGAGCCCGGGGTGATGGTGAATTCGGATTTGGCCCGGAGTTTCTTGGCGCGGGCCTGCCGCGCAATGGACGCCGCCCGCGTCATGTCTTCGTACGACGAATTGGTGCACGACCCGATCAGGCCGACCTCGACCTTCTCCGGCCAGCCGTTCTTCCGCACGGCCTCGCGCATCGCCGAGACCGGCGTGGCCAGGTCCGGCGTGAACGGGCCGTTCAGGTGCGGTTCCAGCGCCGAAAGGTCGATCTCGAGCACCTGATCGTAAAACTGTTCCGGCTCGTCGTAGACCTCGGGGTCGGGACGCAGGTGGTCGCGGATGGCCAGGGCCGCCTCGGCGACCGCGCCGCGCCCGGTCGCCTGCAGATACCGGACCATCGAATCGTCAAACGCAAAGGTGGACGTGGTGGCGCCGATCTCCGCGCCCATGTTGCAGATCGTGCCTTTGCCGGTGCACGACATGCTCTCGGAACCCGGCCCGAAATACTCGACAATGCAGCCCGTGCCGCCTTTCACCGTCAGGATGCCCGCCACCTTGAGAATGACGTCCTTGGGGGCGGTCCACCCGCTCATTTCGCCGGTCAGCTTCACGCCAATGAGTTTCGGAAACTTCAATTCCCACGCCATCCCGGCCATCACATCGACCGCGTCCGCCCCGCCAACCCCGATGGCCACCATGCCCAGGCCGCCGGCGTTGGGGGTATGCGAATCGGTGCCGATCATCATTCCGCCGGGGAATGCGTAGTTCTCGAGCACCACCTGGTGGATGATGCCCGCGCCGGGTTTCCAGAAACCGATGCCGTACTTGTTCGATACCGACGCCAGGAAGTCAAACACCTCCTTGTTCATGGTCAGGGCGGCCGCCAGGTCGGGGCCCGCGCCCGACTTGGCCAGGATCAGGTGGTCGCAGTGCACGGTCGAGGGCACCGCGGTGCGCTTTTTCCCCGCCTGCATGAACTGCAGCAGGGCCATCTGGGCCGTCGCATCCTGCATCGCGACCCGGTCGGGGCGGAAATCCACGTAGGAATCCCCGCGCACGAAGGGCTGCTCCGGGAGGCTGCCGAACAGGTGGCTGTAGAGCACCTTCTCGCTCAGCGTCAGAGGCCGCCCCAGAAGCTTCCGCACGGCGTTCACCCGCCCCGGCATCCGCGCGTATACCTCCTGAATCATGTCGAGATCGAACAGCATGGAACTTCCTTTCCCCGGCATTCCGAACCGCCGGGAAACCGGGTCCTGCCACACACATCGGCATGCGCACCCGGCAGTTACAGCAAACGCCGGCAAATCAGATCACGTGGAGGCTTCAATCATACAACGCCGGCGCATCCCCTGCAATTTCCGGGGCGCGCAGGTCCCCCGCCGCCAGACGTAAACATCGAACCGGCTCGGGCCCGTCTCACGGCTCGGGCTTCAGTCCGCCGCACCAGAGAATGTCGCCCCGAGCACCACCGGGGCCGGTCAGCGTGAGGCCGCCATCGTCCGTGCCGTTGGGCCCGACGCTGTACAGGAGGAAACCGCTTTCGTCCCTGGTGTAGATGAAGTCCTGCCCGGAATAGGGGTCCCGGGGCAGCTCGGGGAGGTAGCGGGGCGCGAGGTCGTCGAGCGTTTCGGGATACGTGCCGGTGTCGCGGCGAAACGCTTTGATGGCGAGGGCCACGCGCGCCATCTCGGCCTGAGCGGCCTGGCGCTCAAACGCCTCGGCGGCCCGTACCAGGGCGGGCGCGGTAATCTCGACCATCATGTTCCAGGGGGCCGTAAACCCACCGGAGAATGGCCCTGCCACATTCTTCTTCTGGAGGAGGGGGTTCGGACCCGAAGCGCCCTGCTGCGGGACGGCGTTCGCGCCGTACTTCTCCAAAGGCGTCAGGAGTTCCCTGCGTTTCGCGCAGTCTTCCTCTTCCACCGCTTCCGCGAGCATCGACGTCACCTCGTTCAGCCCCGCCGCTCCGGGGGCGTAGTAGAAGACGCGAGTAAAGAAGTTGCCTGCCGTTTGCGGATTCGCCGTGTACGCGGCGGCAAAACACCGTTCGCCGTCGAGGAAGTGCGCCAGTTTTTTTCGGTCCCGGAGCGCGTCGAGCTCGGCATACAGTTCGGCGGGCACGTTTTCGGGCAGGTCGCGCTCGTGCAGGATGCGTTCGAGCGAGTCGACGGCGATGGACGCAACCGCCACGCGCACCAGCCCCGTGACAAGCAGCGGATCACCCGTCAGATCGTTGGCCAGCCGCAGGTTGGCCGCCACCCACGTCAGCGCCTCTTCCGTATTCCCCTGTTCCGCTTCCCACACCGCTTTGTACGCGAGGTTGCGCGCCAGACTGCGCACCACCGCCAGATCGGGCAACACGGCGGCAGGGCTCGCCGCGGCGCCCGACAGCGACGCGTAGTTCCCGAACTCGCACCCGGGCATCGTCCGGGCGTCCAGCACCCGGGCCAGTTCGGGTGCCATGGCCCGCATCTCGCCCGCGATCGCCTGCTTTTCGGCTTCGGTAAGCAGCGAGTAATCGTGGTCGTCGTCCTGTGCGTGCCGCGGGCACGTGGTCGCGTTGACGAGGCGCTCGCGCAGATCGGCTTCTCTCGCCCCCGACAGCACGGCCTCTGTATTTTTCCCGGCAGCGCGGTAGAGAGGCGCGGCGTTCTCCGCGGGCGGCAGGTTGCCCACCCCCAACTCCGCGAACGTGGCTGGGCGGCCCGCCGCGCGCAACCGGTCCAGTTGCACCGCGAGCCGCTTCATCAACACCTGGTCCACCGCCGCATAGACCGCCGCCAGGCCGACGAGTCCCGCCACGGCCCACCGCCAGTGACGAAACGGCGACGTGATGATCCTGCGGAGTCTTCCCGGTCTGACCGAGTCTGCGTCTGTCGGCATTCGTGATTCCTTCCGTCGTGTTAGCGGTGACTGGTTCGCGGCCGTTTGGCTCTGCGATGGGGGGTGAGTTTCAGGCGCTGCTCCTGCGGGTGAATATCCTGCCAGATCTGTTTAACGTGGTTGTGTTTTGCCCGTTCCATGGAGAAGGCGTTTCGCGCGCCTTTCCGGCAAGTATAGCGTACCAGCCACACCAACACCCCCGCCTGAACCATGAGAATGCCGAGGCCGATCAGAAACGTGGGAATCCCCGTCACTTCGGCCAACTGGACAATGTCGCTGGTGGTGCGAACGTCCATGACATCGGGCGCGCCGCCCGACGACACGATGCTTCCCAGAACCTCGAATGGCGCGTACAGACAGCAGGCCGACCCCACGAGTTGCACGAAGAACAGCCGGACGGGATCCGGCGCCATGGCCACCAGCGTGAGCACGAGAATGGTGACAAACCCGAAGACCTGCGTGAACCCGTTGAGCCAGCCGAACATCGCTGACGAAACCAGCACCAGTTCGAGCGCGATGACACACGCGAGCGGGCGCCAGTGCACGCTCACGTAATACAGCCACACGCCCCAGAGACAACTTCCGATGTACCCGGCGAGCAGGATTACGAGCCGGCTGCCGCCTACCCCCAGGGTCACCCCCGACCCGCCCGGCGCAATGGCAAACCCGAACACACTCGCCCCGGTCAGCATCCCCGCGAGCGCATGGGAAAACTCGTGAAACGTTACCGCCAGCAGCTTGACCGGGTTGGGAATGGGGACGAGCCAGAGCACGAACACCACGGCATACGCGACGATCTGCAGACGCAGCATGCGGCTCCAGTGCGCTTCCAGGCGTTCATGGCTCCGGACAGAACCATGGCTGTGGCGCCGCGACGAATGCGGAACGCCACCTGGTGCGCTGGCGTGCGATTTCGCCGTACCGCTCACAGGTTCCTCGCTCTACCGGGCCTTAACGTACCAGCAAATCGGTCGTCATGTGTTCCAGTTTACCGCGGATACGGACCTGCTGGAGCACGAACGGGACGCCGTTCATGAAGGCCGCCCATTCTTCCGAGATCGGGCGGATCTCGTCCGGAGTAGCCGCAAACTGCTCATGGCGCTTCAGAGAAGCCTTCCGGATCTCCGGGAACGCGCCCAGCGGTCTCGGCGACACCAGAAGCAGATTGATGTTGGTTTTCCCCTTCTCCAGGGTCGAGATTTCGAGCGGGTAATACAGCGCCGGGCTCTCGAACCGGTATTGGATCGGCTGGCGGCTCTTTACGGTGTCCCCGGTCTCGATCACGTCGAACGAAAACCACTCGAATCCCCGATCCACATAGTTCTGGATGATCTGCGCGAAGTCGGGCCGCACCTGGGGATTCTCCGCGCCCAGGCCCACCAGGTACGTCGTGACCCACTGCACGAAATGCCGCTTGTCCAGCACCTGGACCACAGCCACGTCGTGCGCGCCCATCCGTTCGTGGAAGGTGATGCGGGCGGCGTTCTTCGGCGCCTTCACGTCCGCCACCCCGCCGCCGGACGCCACGCTCCACAATGTTTTTCGGACCACCAGGTCCTGCATCTTCTCGAAGGTCTCGAATTCGCCCAGGGTGACCACGGGTTCCGCCGGCAAGGGGACTACCTCGAGAACGGAGATGGCCTGCGCGGTCCGCAATTCCGTCGACAGCAGCAGGATCTCCTCACGGCCGTTCCAGAGGATGATGGCCCGCTGGCCGGGCTCGTATACCACCACCTCCAACGGGTCCAGGCGTACCTCCGGCTTGGCCAGCAGCCCCTCGCTCACCACCGAGATCGAATCGCGGGCCCTGATCGGCGAGAAGAACGGGATCGAACCGCAGTCCGCCCACGCGGCCGCCGACAGCGTCACGGCAACAGCCATTACAACCATAACTGTTTTGCACATAAGCAGTTGCGAACGCATGACCAGCCTCCTTTCCGGCGCTGATGCCGGGCCCCCCGCTCCTGGGCCTTCGCCACGCCGCCTACAACCCAAGTACACCCGCTCAGACACAGTATTCGCCCACCTACCAATGACCCGCCCTGTAGCCGGGCGATCACGCGCAGTGAGATACCGGCCCGGGGCGCGGGGTTACTCCCCGTTCCCGGCAAAGGCCTTTTTCATCGCGGCGATGTTGCGGGCGTTGCCGGAATTGTCCTCCGGGGGCAGGGTGGATTCGGGATCGGGTTTGGCGAAACCGTACATGCCGGCGTCCGCGAACGCCGGGTCGGCGAGCACGGCGGCCGCGTCATGCGCATCGCCCCAGCCGCAGATGCACTGGATGAGCCGGGTGTTCGGCCCGACGGCATCCTTCACCGCCTGGAGCTTGGAGGCGTCGGAATGTTCGTTCATAAGCCAGTCGACCTCGCGCAGCATGGCCGAACCGGCCACCTGCGGGTGCTGCAGGTCGAAACACGTCAGCCAGATGATGCAATCGGGTTTCGCGGACTTGGCGGCGGTCCGGATGCGTTTCCAGCAGCGCTCCAGGGCGCGGCGGTTGAACTCGGTGATGGCGGCCTCGTCCATGGCCTCATCACCGGGAAAGGGTGCGTCGAACAGTTCCTGGTACATCTGCTTTTCGCAGTCCAGCCAGGTGTACGGTTTATCGGGGTAGAAATGCGACGCGTTGTACACCCAGTCGATCATGAACCCGTCGATAGAAGTTTTGGTCAACACCTCCCGGATGACGCGGTCCAGGTAATCGAGATAACGGGTCGTGAACGGAATCGCGATGGCGTTCGGGAGATCATGCACTTCGTCCGGATGCGTTTCGCTCCAGTGGGCATTGGCGCCGATACAGAAGTAGCCCATGACGCGCATCCCGCCCTCGTGACCGAGCCGCGTCAATTCCGCCAGAAAATCGCCCTCCATGCCGGGCTGAACGGGGGCAACCTCGCTGCGGTACCACGCATACCCCGGACAACTCACGCAGAACGTCTGGATGGTGTTGACGCCCAGGTCGCGGTACCATTCGAAATGCGCTTTGGGCGAGGCCCGGGTGTACATCCCCGGCGGCGCGAACCCGTCCGGACCCCAGTTGAAATCAATGCAGAACGCCTTGATGCGTTCCGGCGGCGCGGACGTCTCGCCCGCCACCGCGCCCAGGGCCATGTTGACCAGAAGAACGCTTGCCGCAACTCCGCGCATCAGACTCCCCCCCCTGGTTAGACACGCTGCGATTTACTCCATACTCTGAGTAATTCTACTCAATGTAGTGAGATAATTGAATCACAGCGGCCAATGAACAGGGATACCACACGCGGCCAAAGTCCATAAATGCCTTATTTTAAACGGCTTGGCTCGACCTGCTCCCGCAGCGCCCCCACGAGCGCAGCCAGCCCGCGCAGGGCGTCTGCGAGTTCGGCGGGACCGCGCGTGGCCTGCGGGGCCATCTGGGCAAGCGGCGTGGCGTAGAACTCGTCTTCGATCGCCTTCGCCTGCGCGGCGAGCTCGGACGGGAACGGCCATTCGGCGCGGTCTCCCGCCTCCACCCGGGCCAGGATGTCGTCCCAGAAGGCGGCGGTCTCCTTGCGATACACGTAAGCGGCCAGTTCGTAATGATGGCTGCGGCAATACTCGTTCTCGGCGTTGCCCTTGAGGGTCAATTCGGTGTGGGGATTGAGCGCGGGCGCAACGCCGCCCAGGGGCGCGGCCTCCTCGAGCCGCCGCAGGCTTGCGGCCATCGAGAATTCGTCGGACTGGGCCAGCAGCCCGCACAACGCGTCGAGCAGGTCGCGATTGAGCTGCGCGAGCCGTCGGATGGTCTCGGGCGCGGCCTGCTCCTCGCGCCAGGCCTGGATTTGCAGCCCGGCGCGCAGTACCGTGGCGGTCAGCGCGCGGTTCGCGGTGGTGCGGGCCATGTCCAGCGCATCGCGCCGCCACTGCGCATCGTCGTACGCCGCCGGAACCAGGTCCGCCAGGACGCTCAGCATGTCCGGGGCCGGCTGCAGCGAGGTGATGATGCGCTCGTATCCGGCGAGGACCGGGTCCCGCCGTTTGGACGACAGGTTGGCCCACATCCGGTTCGAGAGCATATGAAACTGCGGCGACGAGAAAGTCACGTTTCGCGCCGGGTTGGCCATGGACCAGTTCTCGCTCTGCGAGATGACCAGCATGTTGGTCCAGACGGGCGCCATCCGGGCGGCCAGGTCCTCCCGGTACCGGGTGCGGCAGAAGCGGGCGGTCGCGTCCGCTGCCGTCAGGCGTGCCGGCTGCCAGCTGTTGTCCGCGAGGTATTCGAGCATGAAGGTGTCGTTGTGCGATATTTCCGACCACAGCACGCAGCCCTGGCACATCGGGTCGTCCGCCGCGGTGCGGAGCCGCTCGGCCAGGAGGGCGTAATTGCCGTGGATGTCGCTGTTCCAGGCGTATCCGTGCAGCATGCCGAAAATCCAGGGGAACCGTCCCAGCACGTTCCAGTCGCGGTAACTGACCTTTTCGGCGTCGTCCGCGGTGTAGTCGAGAAGAAGGGTGCGTTCGGGGTCGAATTCGTCGAGCGCCACGCGCACTTCCTCGTCGATCCATTTGTTGCCGAAGTCCCAGCTGGCAATGAGCAGCGGCGCGTCGGGGTAATGTTCCCGGAGCTTCTGTTGAATTTTCCGGTAGGCATAGCGTTTCTTCTGAAACCCGTCGCGCCGGGTTTCGCCAAAGCTCCGCTCGGCCATGCCGATGGTGTGAAACAGGCGCGGCTGCCCGCCGCCGAATTCCCGGATATGCGTCTGCGTCAGGTTCCAGTACGCGTCCCACGCCCGTTCGTACTCGATGTCCCAGATGGCCGCGGTGGGAAGTCCGTATCCGGTCTTCTGGTCCCGGGTCACCGGGAAATCGGGGAAACTGCGGTAAAACGAGCTGGGCGTGTGCGAATACCAGTGGGTGATGGTGCCCGTATCCTCCGGATGCAGCAATCCCCGGTCGCGGGCGTACTGGAGCACCGCTTTCCGCAGTTCGCCGCGGTACTGCAATGGCCAGAACGACGTGCGATCGTCATAAGACCGGTCTTTCGCGTCGGGATCCTGCGCATCGGCGGGCGGATAGGGCACATCGCCGGGAAACGCCCGCTGAAACAGGTCGTCGTGGCCGGTGCGCAGCATGAACAGATTGAAGCGTTTCTTGAGCAGCCAGTCGATCTCGCGTTTCCAGTCCTCGAGGGTCCAGTGCTCGGCCTGGAACCGGTGCAGACCGCGATGGGCGAAATAGCGCAGGCCCCGGTAGGCAAAGCGGGGCGACTCGGCAATATCCACGCCGGCGATGCCCAGGCCGGGTACCCGGGGCGCCACGTCGCCGTCCCAGAAATACTCGACACCCGCCTGGCGGCGGAAGAAATCGTAGACGGCGTAGAGCGTCGACCGCCCGCTTCCGCCCGCAACGATGAGGTAACGGCAGGGCGGCGCGTCCACCGACAAGACGCGGTAGCCGTCCGAGCCGTATTGCAGCCCCAGCGACTCCAGTACCCCGCGGCGAATGAGGTCGTGCACCACGGGATTCACGGCGTCCGAGCCGATCAGCACCACGTCGCCCGACACGGGCGCCTGGTCCGCGCTTACAAGCGCGGGAGCGCGGCTCGTGACCGAGGTCCAGAGTTCGACGAAATTCGCGGCGGCGATGGAATACGCCGGTTCACCAGCGCCTGGCGCGACGACGGTAAGGATTTCCTGGGCGGCCGGAGCGCCGGCGAGCGCAGACAGCAAAACGGCAAACACAAGAAGACGTCGCATCATCTTCCCCCCTCGATGGCTTGTATGCGGCAAACATACCACGAACCGCGCGATTGTCCAAGGGAACGCGCGCAGCGGAAGGGCAGCGGCGCCGTCCTGTCGCCAGACACAGGCGCCGGGTTCTTTGCGACGGCTCAGCCGGTGACTTTTTCCTGTAACGCGCGATAGCCGTAGTACATGGTCAGCTGGTCGAGCAGGATGATGGCCATGAACGCCTCGGCCACCGGCCACACGCGCGCGACGATGGTCGGGTCGCGGCGCGTCACGGCGGACAGCGTGGCGTTTTCCATCGAGACCTTGTCGATCGTCACCTGGTCCTTCGCGATGGTCGGCGTGGGCTTGACCGCGAGCCGGACCACGATGTCCTGGCCCGTGGTGAGGCCGCCGGTGATGCCGCCCGCGTTGTTGCTGTCGAACACGGCCGTGCCGTTCTTCACGCGCATCTGGTCGTTGCACTCCGAGCCGCGCATGTCCTTGACCTGCATGCCTGCGCCGATCTCGACCGCCTTGATGGTGCCGATGCTCATCATGCGGCCCAGTTCGCCGTCGAGCTTGCTGAACACGGGTTCGCCCACGCCCGCGGGCAGGCCCGTCGCCACGACTTCGCAGACCCCGCCGCTCGAATCGCCTTCGTCGCGGATCTCGACGATCCGTTTGTACATGGCCCGGGCGGCGTCGACGTCCGGGCAGTTCAACAGGGGATGCACGCCCGCGTCCCGGCAGACGGCGTCCATGTCGATGGGCTGGGCGCTGTTGCGAATCTCGATGAGGTTCGCTTCGAGTTCCGCGAGCACGGCCATCTTCTCGAGAAACCGCATGTCGTCGTGAAAGCGTTGCGCGCCGAACACCCAGTCGTAGATGACGTCATATTGGCGGCGCACGTCACGAAACGCCTCGACCTTCGCGCGGGCCTCGTCGCGGGGCACATCCGCGCCCCGCACACCCGCGGCTTCCTTCACGTAACCGAACACGTCGATGCCATGGTCCCTGAGCACCCGTTTGGCCACCGCGCCCGCGGCGACAAGCGTCGAGGTGTAGCGCCCGCTGAAAAACCCCGCGCCGATGGAGTCGTCGTTCTCGCCGTATTTCTGGTACGACGCGTACGAGGCGTGGCCGGGACGCGGCGTGCGGTTGGTCACCTGGTACTGTTCGATGTGTTCAAAATGGCGGTCGAGGTTGGGGATCAGCACCACCAGGGGCGTGCCGTTGGTTTTGCCCCGGTTTGTGAACCCCGGCATGGTGTCCGCCGCGTTCAGGCCGCTGTAGATCACCGGCACGTCGGGCTCGCGCCGGGGCGACGTCAATTCGCCCTGGCCGGGCTTGCGCAGCAGCAGGTCGCGATAGATCATCTCCTCGGTGATGCGGAGCCCCGTGGGCACACCCTGAAGATGCACCGTCAACCCTTCCTGATACGAACCGCCCGCCACCGTGGTCTTGAAAACGTTGCCGTAGGTGCAGCCAAGCATGGATTCCCTCTCCTCCAGTTCCTCATCGTTGAGACTATCGCTTCGCGGTCCGGCTGGCGCGCTGCCCTTCGCTACTCGGCGATGCGCGCCGCGCCGCCCAACCGCATCAGTTCCTCGGCAAATCCGGGATACGTGACGGTGGCCGCCTCGTAGCCCCGGATGCGAACCGGTTCCGAAATGCGGGTCGCGCCCACGGCCAGCGCCATCACCACGCGGTGATCGTCCTGCCCGTCGACCTCGCCGCCGTGCAACCGGCTCTGATGAACGACCAAACCGTCGGCGAGTTCCTCGATCTGCGCGCCGAGCTTCGTGAGTTCCTGGCGCATCACCGCGATGCGGTCGGTCTCCTTCAGGCGCGCCTGGGGGACGTTCACCAGGCGCGTCGTGCCTTCCGCGAAACAGCCCAGCACGGCCATCATGGGCAACGCGTCCGGCGTGGCGTTCAGGTCCAGCTCGGTCCCTTTCAGCGCCTTCGCCCGCACGCGTACGCCCTCGTCTTCTTCCGAGATCTCGGCCCCCATCGCGCGGAGGTAGTCAAGCACGGCCTTGTCGCCCTGCACATCGGTCAGATCGAGCCCGCGCGACAGCACATTGTTCCCTTCGAGCGCCCCCGCGGCCAGGAAAAAGGTCGCCGACGAGAAATCGCCGGGGATGCGCCGGTCAAAGGCCGGATAGCGCTGGCCGCCGGGCACGCGGAACCACTGGAGCCCGTCGCGTTCGAGGACAATGCCTTCCCGTTCGAGCCAATCGAGCGTCATCACCACATACGGCGCCTCATTCAGCAGGGTGACCTCGATCTCCGTGTCGCCGTCGGCCAGGGGCGCGGCCAGCAGCAGACTCGACAGGTATTGGCTGGTCACGGCCTCGATGGCGGTCCGTCCTCCGCGCAACCGGCCCTCGACGACAAACGGCGCGCAGCCGTTGCCGCGTGTCGAGCGCACGCGCGCGCCAAGTTCGGTCAACGCGCCGGCCAGCGGACCGCCGGGCCGCCGCCGGATCTGCTGGTCGCCCGTGAGCACCGCCATACCCGACCGCAACAGGGCCGCCGACCCCATGGCAATACGGAGACTGGTGCCGGAATTGCCGACGTCAATGACGTTTTCGGGCGTGCGCGGTTCCCCGTGCAGCCCCTGAACACGCCAGACGTCCGGCGTGAGCTCGAGGTCCGCGCCAAACGCGCGGTAGACCGCCACACAGGCTGCCGCGTCCCGGGATTCCAGCGGCTGCCGGATCACACTTTCGCCCCCGGCCAGCGCGGCCACCGCCACCGCGCGGATGGTGTGCGACTTCGAACCGGGGATGTTCACCGCCCCCCGGAGCGTGCTTTTCTCGCAGATCAGATCCATGGGTACACCGGGCGCTCCGCATCACCAGCCGCCACCCCCTCCGGCGGCGGCAGGCCGCGATGATAACCTGCCCGGCAAAGGGCCGTCAACGCGTCGAAACCCGCGCCGTCCACGCGCTTAGAGGTCCACGTCGAGGTTGAGGGTGAAACCGACGCCCCACGCGCGTTCCATGCCGTGCAGCGCGACGACATGGACTTCGAGCGGATCGAACTGCAGCTCGAGGTTCCGGCGGTCGGGCAGGGGCCATTCCTCCCCGGTAGCCACATCGAGCGCTTTCCGGGCCTTTTTGGGCAGGCTGAACGCCGCCACGTGTTTCTCGGGCGCGTTGTTGACGGCGATGAGATAGACGGTTCCTTCGTGTTTTTTGACGGTCCAATTGAGCCAGGGCTCGTCGCTGGTTCGGATGGCGGGAACCTCTTCGACCGACAGCAGGACCGGTGTCAGGGCGGCAATTCCCGCGGCGACCTGCTTGACCCGGGCCCACTGGTCGTCAAAGGGCGTGGCGGCATCCTTGTGCAGGTCGAACCAGCTGTAGAACACCAGGCCATTCGCGCCTTCGGCGATGCACTGCCACGCCATGGACCGCATTTCGTCAAGGGTCGGGGCGCGGTGCTGGGCCTTTTCCTCAGGCGTCTTCTTGTAGTTCGCCCAGTTGAACACCTGCGGCACCATCCACACGGGGCGCGCGCCGCACACGCCGTCCACGGTCTTGCGGGTCCACTGCCCCGCCAACGCCACCGGCCGGGCGGGAATGGGATAGGGATCGGTTCCAATGGCATGAAAACTGGGCAGGTACTGCCGCACCTCGTCCACCTGGTACAGCACCACCCACGTGGGATGTCCGGGATCGAGCTCTTCGAGCAGTTCGCGCCGCGCAGCAAGCCGGTCGAGCATGCTCAGCGGCAATTCGTCGTTGAGGTACCACGCGAGCAGCGCGGGATGCTCCCGGAACGCTTCGACTTTCCCGCGGATGAACGGCGTCTCGTCGTCGCGGCTCGTGATGAAGTCCGGGCAATACGTCGTGTCGTGGTAGATGTCCTTGACCGAATAGATCACCTTGAGGCCCCTGGCCTGGGCCATGTCCATCTGTTCTTGCGTGGGCATGCCGTACGGCATCAGGCAGTTGAACGCGCTGTCGGCATACAGGTCGAGCTGTTCCTGGCTGATGCCCGACCAGTACATGCCCAGCGGGAAGAACGGCCGGCCGTCGACCACCAGGCGGTTGTGTTCGTCGATGTCCACCGTACGCGTGGCACGTTCAGCAAGCCGCGTAACGCGGAGGGTCTCGGCCGCGAGGGTTTCGCCGGTGCTTTTCTCGACCAGGGCCACCTCGATGCGATTGGCGCCTTCGTCGAACTTCCGTCCGCGCAGGGAGATGTCGAAGGACGGCGTGCGGATGACGTCCATCTGTTCGCTCAGCACCGGCTGGTCCGCGCCCTCGGGATATGCGGCATAGCGCAGGGCCACGTCATCGAGTTCCAGGCCGTAATCCCGCAGATTCAGTTCGACGAAAACAACCACGTCCCGGGGACCGTCCCGGGTGATTTCATTCCGGTAATTGGGCGATTTCAGGACGGTTGAAAGCGGATCTTCACGAAACCGGCGGACGGACACATCGTCCCACCAGGCGGTGCCGGTCATGCCCTGGCGCACATAGCACGCGAGCGAACACGGGCCGGTCTTCTCCTCCGGGATGCGCTGGGTGACGCCCTGCACGAGGGTCCAGTCGCGCGTGCCGGTTATGCCCGCGGGATAGGCGCCCCCGAGGTATTGGCCCTCCTGGTTCCGGTATTCGATGCACAGCGTGGCCCCGCTCTCGTTGCCCTCGATGTTCTCGGTCTTGACCCAGGCGGAGATCTCGTACCGCGCGCCGGCTTCGAGCTCGATCGGCTGACCGCACAGGACGTAACGGCCCGCATCGGCATTCTGGAATTTCAGCGACGCCTCGCCAGACCGGGCCACGGTGGCGTCCCGGCTGTACACGTTTGTGTCGCCGCTCCATTGGGCGGGAAGAGTGCTTTCGGCCGCTGCCGCCTCGAATCCGGGATTCGCGGCGAGATTCGGCATCTCCCCGGCCGAAGCCAGGGCCGCCGCCAGTATTGCGCTGCTGATGCACACCATACGGAATCTCATATCATGCCCCTTTCCACGTCCCGGCGCCACGGGCGGGCCGGGTTATCCCACCTGCTACTCTCCCGGCCCGGGCCAGTCGAGTTTGTCGTGCAGAAACGCGAACGTGCCCACGCCATGGATGGCGTGCGGCCCGTTGAAATACTCGATTTCGGTGCTGTCGCCGCGCCCGAGCGCGTCGTAGAGGCGCTGCGTGCGCGCGTATTCAAAGGCAACCCACTCGTCGATGGACACGCCGTCGCCGTGGCCCCGCTCGACCATAAAGGGACGCGGGAAGATCAGCCAGCTCATTTCGGCGTAGTTGAACGTGTCGCCGAGGTCAAATTCGGGCATCTCATACTCGCCGGTATACAGATAGGTGAAGGGATACGCAATCGAGACGTTCTTCCAGATCCACTCGTTGTAGTCCGCGGAACAGATCGACAGGCGGTATTGCGGGAGCAACGCGGGAACGCGCATGGCCGTCTTCCCGCCGTACGAAATGCCGTAGAACCCGATGCGGCCGGGGTCCACAAAGGGCTGGCTGGCCAGCCACTCCAGGCTGCGTTCGTGCTGGCGCACAATGAACGAAAACAGCGACAGCTTCAACGGATTGGCCTTGCGCTGCAGCACGCGGAACGCGTCGCCGCCGATGTAGGGATTCTGGGGCGCGTAGACCACAAACCCGCGCTCAGCGAGCCGGCACCCGTACTGGTTGTAGGCGGCTTCCTGCACGGTGGGATCAGCGCACTTGTGCGGCGTTCCTTCGAGGCCATGCTGGCAGACCACCACGGGCCGCCGCTCGCCTTCCTTCACATCCCTGGGCACGAGCAGCAGTCCATAGGCGAATACGTCGGGATAGACATCGAGTTTGACTTCATATCCGCGGTACTCGGGTTCATCGAAGACAAGCCTTGTGCGGGGATTCGCCGGAAGCGTGGCGGGCGGCAACGCGCCGATGACCTCGTCCCGGAAGTAGTCGCGATACCGCGCCGTGCTCTGCTGCCACGCCTCCGGGGAAGTCCTGTCGGCCTTCGCCCAGAATGCTTCGCGCCCGAACGGCGCGTCGCCCATTACGCGCTGGGTATGCCCGGCCAACTGGTCGAATACGCGCTTCATCCGGGCGTCCCGGTCCGGCAGGGCGCCGGACACAACGGGCGGCTCGCCGCCAGGCGTACGATCGGCATCCGGAGCAAGCGCGGCCAGCAGCGCCGTCAAGGTTTCGCCGCTTCCCGCGGGGCCCTCCATGGCATTCACAAAAGCGATACCGGCCGGCGGCGTGAGCCCGGCAAGCAGCGCGCGGGCCCGGGCAACTTCCCGTTCCACGCCGTCCGGGTCCGGCGTGCGGATGCGGCCCGGGGCGGCGTCGTTGCGCATGCCGGAAAGCGGAGGCGGCGGACCGTCCACCTCGACACACGGAGCGGCCTCCACGATCAGCGTGCGCGGCGCAATCAACGTGGCGATTTCCGCGTCCCCGAACTCGTGGAGCAGGGCCCAGACGTTGCGGTCGATGGGCTCTTCCCACACGCGTTCGCGGGGACCAAAGTAACCCGACACCGCGGCCGCGCTGATCCGCGTATCCACCGCGGCGGCATAGAGGGCAAGCAACCCGCCCTCGCCCGCGCCGATCACGCCGGCGGGCGCATCGTGTGACACGCGAAACCAGTCCACGGCGGCCAGAATCGTATGCACGTCGTAGCCGATCATGTGCCGTCCCATTTCGTATGCGGCGCGGTAAACAAACTCGCGATGAGGCAGGTTGGTCTTGCGCACGCGGGACGCGCCCGTCCAGGTGCATTGCCGGTCCAGAATCGCCGGCGCCACGACCATGCAGCCGCTCTCGGCCAGGCGGCGGGCGTATTGCGCCTCCGGGGGCAGGCCGCCGGTCAGACCCGCGAGCATTTCGGGCGTCCACGCGCAATCGCCCAGGGCCACCACGAACGCCTTGGGCGCGCCATCCGGGCGCAACAGCAGCCCTTCGCCATAGACGCCCTCGAGCACGGCCCAGCGAACCGCATGCACTTCGTACGCGGCCCCGCGCCCGAGCAGCGACGGGCGTTCCGGCGACGCGATGAATTCCATCGCGGGCGCGACGCGGGGGTCTTTCAATCCGATGATTCGGGCAAACCGGTCCCGGTTGGGCGCGATTGACGCTGCGTACGCGGCATGCGACGCGACATCGCGTTGCCACAGGGCCGGCCGCGCATCGACCGACGCCTCGAGGGCGCGGTCCAGCCACTGATCAATCCCCGCCACCATCGCCGCCGCGAAGTCCACGGATTCCTCGAGCGGCGCGGTACCGGGCAGGGCCTGCACCGGACCCGCTTCCGCCGCCCCCAGCATCCAGACCGCAAACACGATGCTCTGCATGGCATGTACCCCTGGATTCTCACCGGATTTCCTACACAGTACGATGCGCAGACGACGGAGTCAATGCAACGCCCGGCGGGTGGACGTCGTGCAGTCTCCGAGCGCGTCCAGGCGGGCGGCGGCGCGTTCCGTCCTATTCCGGCAGCGTGAAGCTGTAGACGTGCGAACCGCTGCCGAAATAGATGCGGCCCTCGAGATACGTCCCGCCCGGGCCGATGGGCACCGGCGATTCCCCGATCAGGGTGAGCGCATGCGTCGCGCAGTCGACTTGCACAATCCCTTTGACAAACAGCATGTACAGCGCCTGGTCCGGGCCCGCGACAAAAACGCGCGACTGTTGCTGGCCCGCCGTGCTGCCGAGCGTCGCCCGAAGGTCTTGCTCATGCACGACCTGACGTTTCACGGGGTCAAACACGAAGAAGCGGATACTGTCCGCCACGCCGTAGACCAGCCCGTTGGGGGCGAGAATCATGTCGGGATAATTCTGCACCCCCGGCAACACGGCCCCCTGCCAGTCAATCGTCCGGGTCGCGAGATCCAGGATATAGAGCACCGCCTCCGTGGCCTTGACCTCGCCGCCGGTGCCTGCCATCGTTGTCGTGCCGCCCAGGAGCTTGCCGCCGGGCAGGGCCACGAGGCTGGTGGTCGAATGCTCGGGAATGAGCGCCGTGTGCTCAACGAGCGTCGCGCTCCGCGTTTCGCGGTCCCAGAAGAGCAGCCCGCCGCCCGTGTACCCATAGCCAGGCGTCCCCGCGAGCACGATCGTCTTCCCGTCCGGATGCGCGAGAAGATCGTGCGGGCGGTGAATGGCCGGCGTGCACTCGGTGAGGTATCGCGGATTGCATTCCGGATTCCCCTTCACCGTAGGAACCCACGGCGCGCCGGGATCCCACTCGAGCAGAACCCCGCCGCCGTAAGCGCCCACGAAGAACGTGTCGCCCTGGGTCACGACCGCATTCCACTGGCCGTATGCGTCGCGGTGAATCCATTCGCCGGTCGTGGGGTTGTAGCTGAAAAACCGCATCGGAAACGCGGTGCCGCCGCAGATGGTGCCGTCCGAGGCCGCCGCCATGCCCATGATGTGCGCGCCCTCGCTGGTATAGTCGAAACGAAACCGCGCCACCTGGCCGGTCGCCGGATCGCTGACCTCGAGAATCCGCTCGGTCAGATCGCAGGTCTGGAGAACCTTGCCGTCGGGGAAAGCCGTGTGGAACAAGCCCTGGCTGCTGGTGATGATGGGTTTGGGCGTGATCGCGGGCTTTTCGATCGCCCTGGCCTGGCCCTGGTACAGCTCGTACCACAGGTCGCCCGACTGGCCGTACACCTTGCCGTTGACATCGCGCTGCACCGCTCCGGTTCCGATGATGCGCTTGTCTTCCGGCACGACGGGCGTGGCCGTGCCTGTCGCGGGGTCGAACACGATGATCTGGCTGGCCGTGTTGCCCACGCCGAAATAGACCCACCCGGCATCGTCCGCCGCGACAGAGCGCTGGTACTGGGCCCAGTTCTGCGCATACACGTGACCGTAATCCTTGAACTCGCGTGTCTCGGGATTGAACGACACCACGCCGCTGTTGGGATACGTCACCGACCAGATTACGCCGCTGTCGTCCTCGGTCATGCCCATGGCCATCTGCGGCGCGGTGGGGCTGAAGAACGCGAATTCCCCCTTGACGGGGTCATATTCGGTGAAATGGCTGTTGAAATGCGTGTAGAACTTGTTCTTGGTGGACAGAATCGATGCGAACGGGCAATCGCCGCCCGGCGGAAACGGCACGGGAATCTCCCGGGCCGCGCCCGTCGCCGCCTGAATCTCGAGCAACGCATAGCCGCCGCGGTGGTCGTACAGCCACACCAGCACGACGTTGTTCCCGTTGCCGTCCACCGTCGCGACCGTCCCGCGATGGTTGCTCACCGGCGTGGCGACGCCGTGATGGCGGAATCCGTTGCCCGGATCGTCGTTCGCCGCCCAGGCCATCCCCGCCGCCGGCGCGAGCAGCCCCGCGATCAGCAGCGCCATTCCAGACCACGCCCCGTGCGCCATGTAACCTCTCCTTCCGGCCGTGCGCCGTGTCGGCGCGCTCCTGCGTTGCCCCCCTGCTATCTTCGCACGCACCGCACGGCGGTGCAAGGCGCACGGAATCCCGCGGCCGGGAGAGCTGGGGAAACCCCGTTCACCGGACGAACAGGACTCGGGGGACCCCGGAGGGGGTCAAGAGAGGATTGGCCACAGAAATCGCAGAGCTTGAACACGCCGGACAAGAACGGGGACATGTTCCAAGCGCCGTCCGCGGCGCGACTACGTGTCCCCGTTCGGTTCCCCAGCCCGGGGTCGCGCGACGCGGGGACGGTGTGGTATGGTTTGACATTGACTGTCGAGGCCGTTGATAGCGGATTCCGGATCGTGGTGGGATCCGGTTCACCCGATGGGGATACGCACCAGGACCGATTAGGAGAGCATCTTATGAACGAGACATCGAAACGCAATGTCACGCGGCGGGATTTCGCCAAGGTTACGGCGGCGGGCACCTTCGCCATTCTGGGCGCGAAAGGCGCGTCCGCGGCGGGCAAGACGCTCAAAGTGGGGTTGCTGGGCTGCGGCGGCCGCGGCACGCAGGACGCCATGAACCTGCTGGCGGGCAACGAGGGCGTCGAACTCGTCGCCATGGCCGACCTCTTCGAAGACCACCTCGAGGATCGCCGCAAACAACTGGTCGAGCACAACGATCCCAACATCAGCAGCAAGGTCAAGGTAGACGACGCGAAGTGTTTCGTGGGATGGGACGCCTACCGGAAGATCCTCGACACGGACATCGACATTATCATGGAGACCAGCACCCCCTTCATCCGGCCCAGGCATCTCGAAGCGGCCGTCGAAGCGGGCAAACACATCTTCGCCGAGAAACCCGTAGCGACCGACACCCACGGACTGCAGGTGTTCCGCAAGGCCATGGCCGCCCATAAGGCCAAAGGCCTCTCGATGGTCGCCGGCACCCAGTTCCGCCACGACCAGGTCCGCATTCAGACCATGGAGAAGATTCACGCCGGCGCCATCGGCGATGTCGTGGCCATGCAGTGCTACTACTGCGGCGGCCTGCCGTTCTCGGTCAAACGCAACGAGGGCTGGAGCGACCTCGAATATCAGTTGCGCAACTGGTACAACTACCGCTGGACCTGCGGCGACAACATCGTCGAGCAGGCCATCCACGGTATCGATCTGTGCAACTGGGCCTTCAACGGGCCGCCCAAGTCCGTGTTCTCGTCCGGCGGGCGCGCCTGGAAACCGAAAAGCGAGTTGTACGGCGACATGTACGACCATTTCTCCTGCGACTATATCTACGTGAACAGCAAGGGCCAGGAGGCCCATGTCGCCCATTACAGCCGGCACTGGGACAACGTGGACGGCCGCGGCGGCATCAATATCGTCGGCACCAACGGGTTCAGCAACGGCCTCGACATGGGCGAACAGGGCGTCAACGATTCCATCCAGGAGCAGATCGACCTCGTCAACAGCATCCGCGAGACCGGGCCGTACTGGCACGACGGCGAACGCATCGCCGACACCACGCTCACCTCGATGATGGGCCGCGATTCCGCCTATACCGGCAAGGCCATCTCGTGGGAAGACGCACTGGCCATGGACGAGAAGTGGGTGCCCGACAATCTGAGTTGGGAGACCGACCTGCCCGTCCCGATGGACACCCCGGTGCCCGTGACCAATCCCAACCCGCCGCTCGAGACGCGATAATCCTACAGAAACCGTCCGCACAGACGGCGCGATCCTCCGATCGCGCCGTCGTTTTTTCGGTCCTGCGACTTCCGTGCGCTGCCCGTGAATTCGCCCCGGCCGGTCTCGACAGGTATAATCGCCCGGCACGCTTGGGGGAAGACAACGAAAGGCTGGTTCCATGCCTGATACAAAACGACGCGCCCTGGTTACCTGCATCCTCTGTCTCCTCGCCGCCGCCGCCGGCGCCCAGGAATCGAGTCCGGAGCTGCCCCCCGAACTCACGGGCGGGCTGAATGTCCTGGACTGGGGAGTCATCGCCGTCTACGCCGCCGCCATGCTGGGGATCGGGGCGTACTACGCGCGGAAAATCGAGACCTCGGAAGACTTCTATCTGGGCGGGCGCCAGATGCGCCCCTCGATGGTGGGCCTGTCGCTGTTTGCGGCCATGATCAGCACGATCTCCTATCTCGCGGAACCCGGGGAAGTGATGTCGCACGGTCCGATCGCGTACCTTATGTACCTGGCCTCGCTGCCGATCATCTACCTGATTGTCGGGTTTTTGCTGATCCCCCATATCATGAAGCTGCCCATTACCAGCGCCTACGAGCTGCTCGAAAAACGCCTCGGTATGCCCTCGCGCCTGCTGGGCTCGGGCATCTTCCTGTTGATTCGATTCGTCTGGATGGGACTCGTGGTGTATACGGCGTCGCGCGCGGTCGTGACCGCCACGGGCCTGCCGCTCGGTGCGCTTGCGCCGACCATCATGATCATGGGGACCATCACGGTGGTGTATTCATCCATGGGCGGCCTGCAGGCGGTGGTGTTAACTGACGCGATTCAAAGCCTGCTGCTGATCGTCGCTGCCATTGTCTGCGTTATCATCATTACGGTAAAGATGGGCGGGGTGGGCTGGTTCCCGACGCAATGGTCCGAAACCTGGGACACCCAGCCCGTGTTCAGTCTCGATCCCACCGTGCGTGTCACCATGATCGGAAGCCTCATCGCGACGACGGTATGGTGGGTCTGCACGGCCGGGTCCGACCAGATGGCCATCCAGCGCTACCTCGCCACCCGCGACGTCAAGTCGGCCCGCAAGGCGTTCCTGATCAACAACATCGCCGACGTGTGCGTCAATGTCACCCTCATCTCCCTGGGCTTTGCCCTGTTGGGGTTCTTTCGCGAGCACTACCCCGAACTGCTCCGTGCAACCCTGGCAGACGAAAAGAAAGGCGACTACCTCTTCCCGCTCTTTGTGGTCAATTTCATGAAATTCGGCACGGCCGGGCTAGTCATTGCGGGCATGCTGGCCGCGGCCATGTCGTCGCTCTCCTCCGGGCTCAACTCGGCGGCCACCGTCCTCAACACCGATTTCCTGCCGTTGCTTCTCCGCAAACCCCTGGACGAAAAAACCAAAGTGCGGCACGGAATGGCGGTCTCCGCGGTGATCGGCGTCATCATCATCCTCCTGGCCCTCGTCATCGAAAACGTCCGGGGCAACCTGTTTGAAGTCACGCAGAAGACCAGCAACCTGCTCGTCTCGCCCCTCTTCAGCCTGTTCTTTCTGGCCCTGTTCGTGAAACGGGCCAACACGTTCTGCGCCATGTTTGCCGCCGCGTACGGATTCGTGGTCGCGATCGTCATCGCGTTCTGGGACCTCACCGGCGCCACGCCCATCAGTTTTCAATGGATCGGCATCACCTCGCTGCTGGCGAGCGTGGGCGCGGGCGTCGCGCTGAGTTTCCTGCCCTGGGACCGCATGACCCGCAACAGCCGGGTCCTCGTGGGTATCGCCGCGGCCATCCCCCTTGTGATGCTCGCGGGACTCTTCATCGCCGGCATCGCGTCGAGGTCGGCCGCCGCCGGCGGCTGATCGCTCGCCAACAACCCAAGAACGGGGACATGTTCCAAGCGCCGTCCGCGGCGCGACTACGTGTCCCCATTCGAACGCGGGAGTCTGGAGACAGGCGCATCAGGAGTGCCGAGCCGGGCTCCGCCCCTTTCTGTAAGCCGCCGCCCGGTACGCGGTGAGGGGGCGCTTTTGACCCGCCGATTGACATGCTATCATGGCCGGGTCGAATACAGGGGGCCTGACAGGGGTAGGTATGTCCATGGAATACGCGATCGAAACCCGCCAGATGACCCGGGACTTCGCGGCCCTGCGCGCCGTCGACGCGCTCGACCTCAAGGTGCCGCGGGGGTGCTTCTACGGTTTCCTCGGTCCCAACGGAGCGGGAAAATCCACCACCATCAGGATGCTGACCGGCCTGATGGCGCCCACCGCCGGGGCCGCCACGGTGCTCGGCGAAGACATGGCGACGGGCGGCCTGGCCGCCAAGGCCCGCATCGGAGTCGTCCCCGAGGATCTCTGCCTGTTCGACAACCTGACCGCGCGGGAATACCTGATCTTTATCGGGCGCATGTACCGGGTCGAGAAACCGGTGATCGCCCAGCGCGCCGGGGAACTGTTCGCCCTGCTCGGCCTGGAAGACGCGGAAAAGACGCTGGTCGCCGATTTTTCCCACGGCATGAAGAAAAAACTGTCGCTGGCGGCCGCGCTGATTCACGACCCGGAACTGCTCTTCCTGGACGAACCCTTCGAGGGCATCGACGCGATCACCTCGCGCACTATCCGCGGCGTGCTGGACCGGTTCGTCGAACGGGAATCCACCATCTTCCTCACGTCGCACATTCTTGAGATTGTGGAGAAGCTCTGCACGCATGTCGGCATCATCAACCAGGGCCGCCTGGTGGCCGACGGCACTCTCGCCGATTTCGCCCGGGGCGGTTCCCTCGAAGAGGCCTTTGTACAGGCCGTAGGGCGCGTCGAACAGACGCCGCCCACCTTGTCGTGGCTCAACGGGGCACGCTGATGTTCGAGCATCTCGCCACGATACTCTGGCTGAAATCGCGGTTCGTGCGCCACAGCATGACCAAGGCCACGGGGATCCTGTCGGTCATTCTGATCGCGTGTGTCGTGACCGGGGTCTGCTTTGTGGCGGTTGGCTTTTCACTAGGCCTCTTTTTTCTGGGCGTGTTCGGCGACCTCGGAGAACAGGATGCCCTGCCGGTGCTGGCGATCAGCGACGGCCTCGTCTTCTTTTTCTGCGTCATCTGGCTGGTTTCGATCCTGGCCGAGGTGCAGCGATCCGACCTGATCGACATGCGCAAGCTGATGTATCTGCCCGTCTCGCTCAAGAGCGTGTTCGGCATCAATTTCGCCTTTTCGCTCCTTACCCCCGCCGGACTCCTCTTCGTCTTCCCGGGCATGGCCTTCGCCACGGGGCTCGCCGTGCGGCACGGGCCCCTCGTGCTCCTGGGCATCCCGGCCGTGGCCGTTTTTTACCTGTGCCTCGCCGGATGGACGTACTACGTCCGCGGGTGGCTGGCCGTGCTCATGGAAAACCGGCGGCGCAGACGGATGCTGCTCATGATGTTGCCGATGGCGTTCATCGCCATCGGCTATGGTCCGCAACTCCTCATCCACCTCGGACCGCGCAAGCTCCCGGCAGATCCCCGGACGTTGCTGGCGGCGGTCAACGTGTTTCTCCCCCCGGGCTGGCTGCCGCTGGCGCTGCAAAGCCTTGTACGGGGCGATGCACTCACGGCGCTGGCCTGCACAGCCGGGCTGGCGGGCCTGGCCGTGCTTCCATTGAGCATGGGTTACCGCGCCACGCGAAACCACTACCTCGGCCTCCAGTCCCGGCGCGAACGGAAACGCAAACCTGAAGCAGCGCTGTCGCCCAAACACCCCATCGAAGACGCCTTCCTGGCCCGAGACCTCCCCGGGTTGGACGAGGAAACCAGCGCGATGGCCCTGGCCAGTTTCACGATGTTGTCCCGCCATCCCGTGGTGCGCATGCAACTGATCGCGCCCTTCCTGGTAGCGGCGATTCTTTTCACGCTGTACGTTGTCCGCACCGACGGGTTTCCGAACCTTCCTGCCATCGTCCGCAACGCGATTCCCACCGCCGCACTGGCCTGGCCCCTGCTCCATGGCTCCCCTTTTTTCGCCAACATCTTCGGCGCCGACGGGAATGGCTTCCGGTCCCTGATTCTCCTCCCCACGCCACGGCGAAAATACATCCTCGGAAAAAACATCGCGCACGCCGCGCTGTTTGGCGTGCCGACGGTGCTTTTTGCGATTCTCGCGTTTGCCGTCGTCCGACCGGAACCGCTCGCGCTGCTCATCGCCCTGATCAACGCCGTTTATGCGCTGCTGCTCATCAGCGCGTGCGGCAACCTGATCTCTCTTTACATGCCGTTCAAGATATCGTCCGATTCCATGCGCGGCGCGGGCAACAATCCCAAAGCGGTGCTGGGAGCGTTTCTGTTCTTGTTTCTGCTCCCTCTCGTCCTTGGACCTCCGCTCCTCTGCGCCGTCATCGACGGGGGACTCGCGCACCTCTACCCCGGATGGTGGTTCCCCTCGGGCGTACTGCTGGCCGTGGTCTTCGCGGGACTCGCTCTCCTGACGTACCGGAAGGCGCTTGTCGCGTGCGAACGTCTGCTCGCCGCCCGGGAACCCAAAATCCTGGAAGCCGTCACCAAAGGAAAGGACTGATCCCCCGCGTCAGACGCCCCGCCAGGATTCGCGATAGAAGCGCAGCACGTCGTCCTCCGTCAGCTCGCCCACCTGGTTTTTGAAACGGTACGGGTCCGAATAGCAGTCCCTCGCGAATTCCGCCAGCAGGCGTTCGTCCACGCCAGCGTCGCGCGCGGCCCGCGAGACCCCGCACGCCGCGAACAACGCGTGCAGGGCCCGCGTAATGGCGCTGCCCGCCTCGCCCGCCGGACCGCAATGGCCCAGCGCGGAGGCCATCGACGCGACCGTCTCCGGCAGGTGGACCGCATTGTGTCGAAACACCGGCGCGAGCAGCAGCCCGTTCGCCAGGCCGTGCTGGAGGCCGCAGTGCAGCGTGTAGTAATAGCCCATGCCGTGCACCAGCGTGGTTCCGCTCTGGGCAATGACGCCTCCCGACAGCATCGCCGCCAGCAGCATGCCGCCGCGGGCTTCGAGATCATCGGGAACACTCACCGCGCGCGGCAGCCACTGCCGGACCAGTCGGCATGCCTCCAGCGCCAGGATGTCGCCTACCGCGGTGCGCTTCCTGGAGACGAGGCCTTCCATGGCCTGGCTGAGCGCGTCGAGTCCCGTGTACGCCGTCACATCAGGCGGAAGCGATGCCGTCAATTCCGGATCGAGCAGCGCGACCCGTGGAAACAGGGCGCGACCCTTGATGGTCCGCTTCTGGTTCTCCGAGGTGTCCACCAATACCGAATAGGGGGTCACTTCACTGCCCGTGCCTGCGGTCGTGGGCACCGCGATGATCGGCAACGCGCCTTCGGTGAACCGGTCGGACCCGATGAATTCCGCGCACGCGCCCTCGTTGAGGGCCAGGCCGGCCACCGCCTTCGCCACATCCATCGGGCTCCCTCCGCCAATGGCAATGACGATATCGCACCGCGACTCCCGGCAGACCCGCGCCGCCGCGTCGCACTGGCCGGTCGTCGGGTTTTCCCCGGCCCTGTCGTACACCACGGCGCCGGGCAGTTGCGCCACCGCCCGGTCCAGCGCCCCGATCGCCCGCGCGGAATGTCGCCCCGTCACGATGAACGGTTTCCGGCCCAAAGCCCGGCAGCAGGCAGCAAGTCCGTTGAAACACCCCGCGCCAAACCGGACCTCCGTGGGCAGGAAATACGAGAACTCAGGAAGAGCGGCCATGTCTCAGCTTGTCGTCCAGGCGGTCCATATACGCCTTCTTCTTCTTGGCAAGGTGCTGGAGGCTGTGAAGCGCCTTCTCCGCCCCCTCGGAGGCGGGTTCAACCATGGTCGCACGCCGCCAGCTCAGCTCGGCTTCGTCGGCCCGCCCCTGCCGGTACAAGGCATTGCCGAGATAGGCGTACGCCAGGGCGCAGTTCTCATCCTCGGCCACCGCATCCCGAAACAGCTTCTCGGCCTGCGTGTCGTTCTTCGAGTTGTACGCCACCCGGCCCTGTTTCACCAGTTTCAGGGCCTCCTTGCGCCGATCGGTCCCGTGCTGATCGCCCACATGCACGCGCAGCTTCTTCGCGTCCGACACCACCCCCGACAGGGCATGGCGCACGGACTCGCGCCGGCTCAACACAAACCCCGCGTGTTTGGCGATGTTCTTGGCGAGGGTCCTGATATCCTGAAACAGACTTCGCGGCATAACGAACGCCTCCTTCGACTATTTTATCATCGAATTGGGGACTTTGACAGCTCTGACGCCCCTGGCATCTTGACGGCCCAACCCCGGAACGGGGTTGAACAAGCCCTGCGAATCCGTCCGACCCCCTTCGGGGTCGGTGGGAGGGTGGGGCCGCCCCGATCCACGGGCTTCGCCCGCGGCTCACATTCGACACCTTCGGTGTCGGTCAGGAAATACGGCCGATGTCAGCGACGCAGGCGGCGTCCGCGGCGTTGAGTAGAGCAAGGTCGCGCGGGCAGAGCCGTCCACCCCGTCCACTGTCTCCACCAGAAGACCAGAATGCAGGCGAGACGCCGGCGCGGTCGATAACCGCCTCACACAAAGCCGCCAAACCACCAGGGAGGCCCATTCCAGACTCGCCCCGGTTTGCAGCATCACGCGGATCGCGGCGCATCCGCGCCGTTGACCGTTTTCCGTTGAACGTGCGGGCGCGGGCTTCTAAAATGACGCCCGGCGCGGCGGCGGCCGCGCAACAAGGAAGGAGAACGCCCCGTGCCGCTGGTGGTCGATTGCCATGCCCATATCCGGACGCCCGACAACGGCGAGCCCGAGCTGGTTCTCGATGCCGCGGACCGGGCCGGGGTGAACCGGGTGGTCCTGTGCTCCCTGGGCCGGGAATGGGTGCCCTTTCCAGACGCGGCGGCGCTCGAACAGGCCAACGCCGACATCGCACAGGTGGTCGAGCGCTATCCCGACCGCTTCATGGGCCTGGTGTATCTGAGCGCGGACGAAGTGCCTCTGGGGCTCGATCACCTGGACCGCTACATCGCCAACGGCCCGTGCCGGGGGGTGAAACTCTGGATTTCGCAGTTCGCTGACGACCCACGCATGGATCCCCTCTTTGACCGCATCGTGGAACTCGATGTGCCCGTCCTGCAACACACCTGGATCAAGGCGACAGGCAATCTGGAACGCGAGTCGACCGTGTGGCACTGCGTCCATCGTATGGAGCGCCACCCCGGCCTGAAGATGTGGCTGGCCCACGCCGGCGGCCGGTGGGAAGAAGCCGCCCGTATCATCGCCCCCTATCCCAACCTCTGTGCGGACATCTCCGGCGGGGAACCCGAGGCGGGTGTCGTCGAATGTCTGCTGCGGCACATCGGTCCGGACCGCGTCTTTTATGGTTCCGACATTCCCGGCCGCAGTTTCGTCGTCCAGATGAGCAAGGTGCTTTCCGCCGAAATCCCCGACGACTGGAAACGCATGATCCTCGGCGAAAACATCCTGCGGTGGCTCCGGCCATGATCGATTTCAATGCAAAACTTGGGCATTTTCCCTACCGGCCGGTCGAGGGCCTCGAAGCGCTGCTGCGCGCCATGGACCGCCACGGGGTCGAGATGGCGCTGGTCTCTTCGCTCCAGGCCGTGTTTTACCTGAATCCGCAGGACGGCAACGACGAGCTGGCCGCGGCGCTCGCCCCCCACCGCGACCGGTTCCTTTTGTCCGCGGTGTTGCGGCCCAATTTCACGGGCTGGCAAGACGACCTCCTCCGTTGCGCCGAAGACTACGGCGCCCGGGCCGTGCTCCTCTATCCGCAATACCACCGCTACGAGCTTCTGTCGCCGGAGACCGGCGAGCTGGTCGCGTTCGCCCACGAACTGGGCCTTCCCGTATGCGTGCAATGCTGGCTCGAAGACCCGCGGCGGCAGTTTTACCGCGAGATCATTCCGCCGGTGGCGCCGGACACGATGGCGGCGTTCGTCAAAGCCTGGCCCCGGGTCACGATCGTGGCCCTGGGACTTCGCTTCGGCGAGCCGGACATGCTCGGCGACCCCCTGCCCCGAAACTGCTGTTTCGACATCTCGAACTACGAGAACATGCGCGATCTTGAGCTGGCCATGGAACGCTTCCCCCAGGATCGCCTGCTTTTCGGGACGAATTTCCCGCTCTATAATTACGTGGCCAACGTCGAGAAGCTGGCGCGCGGCCACCTCACCGAAGCGCAGCGCTCGGCCATCGCCCGCGGGAACGCAAAACGCCTCATGGGCATTCAATAGACAACGAAGCAAGACGGGAGTGACGCTGTGAAAGCAATCCTCATGGTCGCGGGCAAATCGACCCGCACGTATCCGTTGACGCTCACGCGGCCGAAACCGTTGCTGAAGGTCGTCAACAAACCCATTCTGGCCTGGCACCTGGATGCGTTGCGCGCGGTCATCGACGAGGCCATCCTCGTCGTCGGGTACCGCGGGGACATGGTCCGCGAGGCGTTCGGCGCCGCGTACAACGGCCTGCCCCTGCGCTACGTCGAGCAGACCGAGCAACTCGGCACCGGCCACGCCGTTCTGCTGTGCGAACCGCACATCGACGGACCGTTCATCGCCATGAACGGCGACGATCTCTATGCGCCGGGGGATCTGCAGAGGCTGGCGGGCGCGACCCATGCCGCGCTGGCCAAATGCGTCGCCGATCCCCGCCGCTACGGCGTGTTCGAGCTGGACGCCCGGGGCCGCGTGAAACGGCTCGTCGAAAAGCCCTGCCAACCGGCCTCCGACCTGGCCAGTGTGGGCGCCTATGCGCTCACGCCCGAGGTGTTCGGCGTGTTGCGTGAAACAGAACCGTCCGAGCGGGGCGAGATCGAGATCACGTCGGCCGTCCACGAACTCGCCGCGCGCGGCGACTTCAGCGCGCTCGAGATGGAAGGGTATTGGCTGCCCATCGGGTATCCCTGGAACCTCCTCGAGGCCAACGAATACCTCCTGAACGAGATGACCCCCGCCATCGAGGGCGAGGTGAGCCCCCGCGCGGAATTGAACGGCCCCGTCCACGTCGGCAGAGGATCCGTCATCCGCGGCGGCGTGGTGATTGACGGGCCGGTGTACATCGGCGAGCGCTGCACCGTCGGCCCCAACTCATGGCTGCGTCCCGGCGCGACCCTGTACAACGAATGCCGGGTGGGCCAGTCCTGCGAGATCAAGAACTCGATCCTCTTCGACGGGTGTGCCGTGCCGCACCTGAGCTACGTCGGCGACTCGATCATCGGCGAGCGCACCAACTTCGGCGCGGGCACCATCACCGCCAATGTCCGGCACGACGGCGGCACGATCAAGTCCATGGTCAAAGGCGAGATGATCGACACGGGCCGGAGAAAGCTCGGCGCCATCGTCGGCGATCACGTGCACACGGGCATCAAGACCTCTCTGTACCCGGGCCGGAAACTGTGGCCGGGCACGTGCACCCGGCCGGGCGAGGCGGTCGCGCGCGACATCGAGTTGGCGGACTGAGCGCCGCGTCGGAGTCAGGCGGTTTCGGCGCGCAGGGCGTCCAGGGCGGCCTGAAAATCGGCGGGAAGCGGAGCCACAAACCGCATGACCGTGCCGTCGGCCGGGTGGGCAAACCCGAGCAATTCCGCGTGGAGCGCCTGGCCCTGGAGATTCCGCAGCACCGTCCGGGTCGCCTCTGAAACGGTCCAGCTCTGGAAATCCACCACGCCATAGACCGGATCGCCCAGGACCGGATGGCCCGCAAAGCGCAGGTGAACCCGGATCTGGTGGGTGCGGCCGGTTTCGAGCCGCAGCGTGACCAGGCACGCCGCGCCAAACCGCTCCAGCACCTCGAAATTCGTGATCGCGTCGCGGCTGCGCGCCGCCGTAACGGACATCCGTTTGCGATCGGTCATGCTGCGGCCCACCGCGGCGTTGATGCGGCCCCGGTCCTGCGGGAACTCGCCCTGCGCCAGGGCCAGATACCGCCGCTCGAACGCATGTTCGCGCGCCTGCCGCCCCAGCGACAGAAACGCGCGCGGACTCTTGGCCACCACCATCACGCCCGAGGTGTCGCGGTCGAGGCGGTGCACGATGCCCGGCCGGGCGGCGTCTTCGCCGGGCCGCTGGAAATCGGGGCAATGGAACAACACCGCGTTCACCAGCGTGCCGCCGCTGTGGCCGGGAGCGGGATGCACCACCAGGCCCGAGGGCTTGTTGACCACCAGCACGTCGGCGTCTTCGTGCAGGATGTCGAGCGGGATGTCCTCCGGCGTCAGTTCCGTGCTGGGCTGGGGCGGCACCTCGATGTGAATCTCGTCGCCCAAGGCCACCGTGCGGCTTGGCCGGGTGCAGACGCGGTTGTTGACGGTCACCAGATTGCTTTTGATCGCTCTCTGAATGAACGCCCGGGACGCGTCCTCGACACACTCGGTGAGGAACACGTCAAGGCGGAGCCCCTGGGACCCCTCCTCGACAATCTCATGATAAGAGGTCTGCGGCACGGCGGAACCCTGGAGCTAAAGCGGTATAGGCGTTCTGATACTCGGCGAACCATGTGTCGTACTGTTTCGTGCGGGCGGCGTCGGGTTCGCAGGTATCGACCACATGGATGATGGCGTCGCAGGCCTCCTCGACGCTTGCGTAGAGGCCCGTCGCCACGGTGGCCAGAATCGCCGCGCCGTAGGCCGGGCCTTCGTCGACGTTGATGGTGGCCAGGGGCGCGCCATTGACATCGGCCTGGACCTGGCGCCAGAACGCCGATTTCGCGCCGCCGCCCGAAGCCCGCACCTGCTGGACCGGCACGCCCATCCCGCGGATGATGTCGAGACTGTCGCGCATGGCATACGCGACGCCTTCAAGCACCGCCCGGGCAAGATGCGGCTTCCCGTGGCGCAGCGAGAGGCCCACAAAGGCCCCCCTGGCATACGGGTCCTTGTGCGGCGTGCGCTCCCCGGTAAGGTAGGGCAGGAACAGCAGCCCTTCGGCGCCCGGCGGCACCGTTGCCGCGGCGTCCGTGATGTATTCGTACGGGTCGCGGCCGGTCTCCGCGGCGCGGGCCTTTTCCTCGGCGCACAGAGCGTCGCGGTACCAGCGCAACGAGCCGCCCGCGCTCAGCACCACGCCCATCATGTGCCATTTGCCCGGCACGGAATGGCAGAAGGTGTGCACGCGGCCCTCGGGGTCCAGGCTGACCCTGTCGGCGAACGCGAACACCACGCCGCTCGTCCCCACGGTCGACGAGAGCACGCCCGTGCGCACGATGCCGCATCCCACGCCGCCCGCGGCCTGGTCGCCGCCGCCCGCCACCACGGGAATCCCTTCAGGAAGACCGGTAGCGGCCGCGGCCTCTTTCGAGAGCGTGCCCGTGACCTCGGGGCCTTCATAGGCGTTCGGCATGAATTCCGCCGGGATGTCGAGGAGTTCCATCAGCCCCTTATGCCAACCCCGGTTCTTCACATCGAAAAGCAGCGTGCCCGACGCGTCGGCAACGTCGGTGGCGAATTCGCCGGTCAGTGCGTAACGCACATAATCCTTGGGCAGGAGCACCTTGCGTACCCGGTCATAGATTTCCGGCTCGTGGTCGCGCAGCCAGAGGATTTTCGGTGCGGTGAAACCGGTCAGGGCGGGGTTGCAGACCATCTCGATCAGGTTGCGCGCGCCCACCTTTTCCGTAATGTACTCGCACTGTTTCGCGGTGCGCTGGTCGCACCACAGGATGGCGTTGCGCAGCACGCGGTGGTCCTGGTCGAGGAATACCGAGCCGTGCATCTGGCCGGTCAGGCCCAGACCCTTAACCTCGGCGGGCTCCACGTTGGGCGAGTGGGCGAGCTTCGTCAGGGCTTCGAGCGCCGCGCGTTTCCATTCGGCCGGCGGCTGTTCCGCCCACCCCGGTTTTGGCGTCAGGAGCGGGTACTCGACCAGCGCCGACGCCACCGGCCGGCCCGCTGCGTTGATCGCCACCGCTTTGGTGCCGCTCGTGCCGACGTCCAGACCCAGTACGATGCTCATGGTTGCCCCCCTTTTCCGCGACTACACTACCGGCGCCGGACCGCGCCGCAAAACAACGAGGCAGGATCGATGCCTCGATCCTGCCTCAAGGGAATACCCATTGTCGAGAAAGCTCAACTACCCGCTTGATCCTGCCGGGCACGCGCAATGGCTTTGGCGAGCTTGCGGCGACGGCGCTCGCTGGGCTTTTCGTAATGCTTCATCTCTTTCAGCCGCTGCATCAGCCCTTCCTTATTGCACTTTTTCTTGAACCGGCGGAGTGCCTTTTCAAAGGGCTCGTCTGACTTGACGCGCACTTTCGTCACTCGGAATCAACCTCCCCTCTCTCGCGCGCCCGTTCCGCAGGCGCCTCTATCGTTGCCCATGGTCCCCTTAACGCCTCGAAAGCCCATCTTTCAAAGGGGTTACGCAGCCCTGGCAACCGGTCTGTTATCTTATCATTCAGCGCGGGTCCTGTCAAACCCGCGGGCTCGCCTCCGAATCCCCGTACCATGCCCGCCTCAAAAGACGGACGCCCCCCCGCCGCGGAAGCCGGGAAACGGGCTTTCGCTCAGTCAACAGGACCCGGGCGGACAATCTCCGGCGCGGTGGCGATGCGCGGGCGCACCGCGAGCCAGTCGATGCCCTGGAAGTCCGGATCGGGGATCGCGCGCACTTCCTCTTCGCCCTGGTAGGGGCACATGGCATCGACCCAGGCGATGAGCCGCTGAAGGCTGACGGAATCGACCTCCACCCCGTGATGGTCGCCGCTGGATGCGATCTCGATGAGGCGGCTCTTGTACGACAGCGCGGTCATGGGTTTGGGGGTCTTGTACGCTTCGGGGTCGGTGGTGCTGTAGGCCTCGACCATGAGCTGACCGGCAATGCCCCAGCCGGGGGGCGGGTTCTCGGGCGGCGCGTACGGCGCGCCCCACGAAGGCCGGCCGATCAGGGTCAGGTAGGGCTCGGTGAAAACGGGCGTGCTGGGGCGCTCGGTCAAATCGAACACCGCGCGGCCTTTGCCGTCGCCTTCATGGCAGGGCGCGCAATACCGGTCGAGCACCGGACGCACGTAACGGGGGTAACTCACGGTATCGGGCGTCCACGGCGGCGGCGTGATCGCGCTGGGCGCGCGGTTCAGTGCCAGGCCGCGGCTCGAAACCTCGGGCGCCTTGCTGTGTAGCTCGTGGCATCCCAGACAGCCCCGCGACTCGCCCGGCATGACGTTGACGAAACTGCGCATGGTCTGCAGGGCCCGATACCGTTCGTCGAGCAGCTGGAAATGCAGCGCCATGCCGGCGGGGGCAACAAACGACACCGAACCGTCCGCCTCGACGGGCACCGTCCCGAGAATGCGTTTCACGCCCTCCGACTGCACCGCCGAAACGACCGGGCCGGTTGAGATGTACGGGCGTTTGTGCCAGTAGGTGTACGTCTTGGGGTCGATATTGAGGATGCGCAGATACCGCGCCATGCCGCGGAGTTCTGCCGGCGCACCGTGGTACACGTTCGCGCTGTAGATCACGCCCTCCTGTGGACGGGACTGCGCCATGCGGCCGGGCAGCTCCGTCCGTTCGACGACAACCGGCGGCCGGGGACGCGGCCTCAGGGGAATCGCATGGAATACCTGGTTCGACCCTTCGTAAATGAGCTCGCGGTTGCCGTACACATCCATGAGATACAACACGAACCGGCCGTCCCGGTCCGCGGAAACGATGAAATCGGTCTCGCTCAGCGGGTACGGCGAATAGTACCCGCCATAGGCGCCCGAGGAATGGTAATTCGGCGATTCGATGGGGTCGACGGGGCCGTTGCCGCATTCGGGCCACGCGACATCGGCCGTGACCTTGGTTAATCCGTGGGGGAAATTGAACCCCCGATCGGGGTCGACGATGCCGACCGAGCCGCTGAACCAGTTGTGATGCGCGCTGCCCGTGAACATCACGCGGCGGCTGCCGGGAATGGCCCGCGCGTCCTTGAGCAGGTCGGGCCAGACGCTCTGATTGCCCCAGAAGGTATTGGACTGGGTGCCGTCGGGATTGACGGTCCAGAGACTCTGCGCCCGCCACAGCGGTTTATCGGTGTATTCCCATCGCGTGTAGATGATGCGGCCGTCATGCATCACCGACGGCAGGTAATCGGGCTCGTTATTGGCCGAGATGAGGTAGATGTTGCGGCCATCGCGGTCGCAGCGCGCCAGCACAAACGCGCTGGTCGGCGGCATGCACCGCACATACGTATTGCCGCGGGTCGTGGAAAACACGATGTGCTCTTCATCGGACAGGTAGATGGGATCAAGATCGTCGTACGGGCCGTCGGTCAATTGCGTGAATCCGCTGCCGTCAACGCGGATTTCGTACAGGTGAAACGACTTCTCGTTGTGCGGCTTGAAGCAGAAGAGCACTTTCGACGCGTCGTAGGACACGTCCGGCCGCCAGAACGACCCATGCAGCGGCGCCTGCGGCACGAGTTGGCGGACCTCGCCGCCCGGATGGAGCCCCTCGAGAATGACCAGTTTGCCGCCCGGCACCGCCATGTAGCCCAGACGGTGGCGTGTCTCGTGGGGCCATTCCGACCCCTGCGGGAACGGCATGTCGACAAACAGCATCGTCGTGAAGTCAATGACGGGATTCGCAAAGGCGATGGCGCGTTTGGCGTCGCGCACCTCGAAATAGAGCGCCGGCGAAGGGGCCGTCAGCGCCCGGGCTTCGGCCTCCAGCGCGTCCAGGCGGGCCAGCGGCTCCGCGAGACCCGCCGCGCCCGGATGCGCGGCGGAAATGCGCGCGGCCAGCTCGCGCGCCCACGCAATCTCCGCCAGGATGCGTTCCGGGGCGGGGATACCCCCGGCCTGATGCAGCCAGTCCTTCTCCAGGGCCTCCCGCGCCTCGCCGGGCGGCCGCGTCCGGGTTTCCGGGGTTGACGGACGGACGTAGGGGGCCACGGCCTCCTGAACATAGGGCCGGAAATCGATCCGGGATCCCGCCGCCATGATCAGGTCCACCCATTCCCCGGAGAAACGGGCGGCCTCGCCCCGGGCCTTCAGCGCCTCATAACGTTCCCGCAGACGGTCGGCCTCTTCCCATTTCGTGCGATCTTCGGGCGACTGCCGGCGCCACTGGTCTTCCGTAATGGGCCGGTACTCCAGGAGGAGTTCCATCAGCCACCCCAGCTTCTCGTCGTGGAACGCGGCGCCGGCCGTGAGCACGTATTCGATAACGGACACGCCGGTCCATTCGGCAAACTGCGCGCTCGCCTCCGGAAAATCGTTCTTGAGCCGCGCCGACAAAGCATCCACGCACTCGTCGTCCAGACCGCCGGCCTGATGCGCAAGGCGTTCGCGCAACGCAGCGCACGTATCGCTAAACGATGCGTTCGCGGGGTAGATGCCGGCCAGGCGCTCATGGACCGCCGCGTACCGCTTCGCCAGGGCATCGGCGCCGTCGCGGTGGAGCGCGGCGATCTCATCGGGGGACAGCGCCTCCGGATACACGCGGAGGTCGTCCAGCAGGCCCTGGAAATGTTCGCAGTCTCCCCCCGAAGAGCCGATAAACGCAGGCGCGTCGGGCTGCAGGGCAATCGTGCCGGGCCGTTCGAGGCTGCCGGCCTCCTCCCCGTCAAGAAACACTCGCATGTGCCGCCCGTCGAACGTCGCGGCGCAATGGTGCCACGCACCGTCGAGAACGCGGCCGGCATCGACCGGAGCGTCGCATTCGATGTAACCGCCCACGTCGAGCCCAAACGACAGCATCGCCCCGTTCTCCTGAAACGAAAACAACAGGCGGTTGGCGGATTCCTGGCGGAAGATCTCGCGGAACCCGCTGAGGCCGTGCGGACGCACCCAGGCGGCGAGGGTCAGCGCCGGCAACCGGGACGTGCCGAATCGTTCCAGGCGAAGGGCATGTTCGCCCCGCAAGGCGAGGGCGCTTCCGTAAACCCCCTGTGCGCGCACGAGACTGTGGCCGGCAGCAGCGAGCAGGGCGCGATCGCCCGCAAGGTCCCACACGCGGGGGTACGGGCCGGTCTCGTTGAAGGTCCAGTGTGCGAGCGGGCGCCGATCAAGGCCGGGTTCCCCGGCCGGGGCAGGCGGCGAATCGGGATGGTTCCCGTTCGCGCCGCGCGCGTGCAGCTCCGCAATCGCCTCGGCGGACAACGCGGCTCCGTAAAGGCGCAGATCGTCCATCGCCCCCTGAAAACATTCCCCCCCGTTCAACGACCCGATGCACGCGGACGCGGACCCGCCCCAAACCGCCTTGCCGGGACGTTCAACAGCGCCGATCTCGTTTCCGTCGAGGTAAACGCGCGCAAAACGCCCGTCGAAGGTGGCCGCGCAATGGTGCCACGCGCCGTCAAGGACGGCCGCGGGCTCGAGCAGCGCATCGCACTCAAAATAGCCGTCGACATGGAGTCCCAGCGAGAGTATGGCGCCGTCGTCCTGAAACGAAAACAACACACGCTGCTCGCCGTCCTCTTTTCGGAAGAGTTCACGGTAGCCGCCGAGCTCCGTCGGGAGCACCCATACGGCCAGGGTGAGCTCGGTGGCGCCATCAAAAAGCGCGGGGTTCGAGACCACAAGCCGGTGCGTGCCGGAAAACAACAGCGCCTGGCCGAAAAGCCCGCCCGTACGTGTGACGGCGCCGTCATCCGTGCGCTGTGGCGCGGCATCGAATCCATTGCCGCTCGCGTCCGGACACGCGCCCCCGAAGCCGGCATCAAACGCCCAATGGGCGAGGAGGGGCGCGCCGGGGGAAGCCGTTTCGTCCGCAACAACCCCGGCGCACAGCAGCCCCGGCGCCAGCAGAAGAAAACCGAGGCGAACAACACCGCGCACAATTCCCGACACGTCAGAACAGGCCATCATCATGGTCTCCTGCAGGCACAGCCACTCCGGGTCAATCCCTGCCACGCAGCGGGCCCATCCGCATCCGTCCCCCGCCCGTACCACCCGGATGATCTACGCCTCAGTATGCCTTGACGATGTCTGATTTACCAACAGCGGCCCCAGTCCGTGCCAGGGGACGGGCGTCAATCGTGCGTCTCACTCTTCCGTCCGGAAATGCGCGGAAGCGGCGCGACTGCGTGTCTATATTCCCATGCGATTGTCCCTTCGCCTCACCGCAACTGGAGGTTGACCACGGCCTGCTCGCCGTCTTGCACGGTGATGTGGGTGATCGCGCAGGGCATGGCGACCCGTTCCTCTTCATAATTGCCGAGGGGAATTGTGGAACTTGCGCAGAGGGTGTAGTCACCCGCGTCGACGCCGCTCATGGCGTACGTGCCGTCTTCCTTCACCCCCACGCCTCTAACCAGAGCTTCCTGGGCGTAGGTGGCCGACAGGTTCCAGGGCACGGTCGGCCAAGCGTGGCGGCCTTGCAGAAGGCATACGACTACCTGCATGCCCGCTTGCGCACCCGAGACCATACCGCTGATGGATGCGGTTCCGGTGAGGTCGACATCGCGCGTCGTTGTCTCTCCGGCCTTCACCGAAACCGTTTCCAAATGGTATCGGGACGGCTCGCCTTCTCTTCCCCCATCGAAGTGCAACACTGCGTTACCCGGATGCAGTCCTTCGAGGCGGTACCGGCCGTTTTCATCGAGATGGGCACTGGTCTTTCCGCCCCAATGGTCCTGCTGGTTGCAGAGCCTGACGTACCCGTGCGCGGGTGTCTCGCCATCGAGGGTGACCCGGCCTTCCACGGCTGCGGTACCTTCCGAAAACACGAAATCCACTACGGTTTCTCTGCCCGGCTCTATGAGAGCACGCTTGTACTCCTTGAAGTGGTTATCTGTACCGTCCGGCGTCTTGAACCAGGCCATGCCGCGGATGAGGACCTCACCGGCAGGCAGATTCGCGAGTTCGTAGGTCCCGTCGGGGTTCACGTTCATGCCCGATGTGCCGAACGCGGGCTCGAAGGGGTGCCAAATATCAACGCCCAGAGAGTAGACCTCTCCGGGCACAGTTGCCACACCCAGCGTGCCTTTCAGGACGCCACCCGGATTCAGGGTGATGGTCACCTGCCGCGTTTCTCCGCCGACGGGCGACACCAGGGCGTAGCCGGGCGCGTAGCCCGGCATCAGCGCGGTAATGCATCGTACGCTCTCCTCGACGGTGTCGAGGCGGAAACCTCCCTCCGTGTTGGTATGGCCCACGTTGCGCTCGTCTCGGTATACGGTGTGGGGCAGGGCGCCCGTGAACAACAAGGCTCCCGGCGCAGGCTTGCCGCCGGGAGTCACCACTTCGCCCTCGATGACCGCGCCGCGTTTGAGTTCGATCACGACGCCGGTCAGGGGCTGTTCGTCTGTCGTGATGCTGATGGGGGTCTTTTTCCACGCATAGCCATCCGCCCACGTGTAGAGGAAGGTGTCTCGCACAGGAACACGTGTGAGATTGAACCGGCCCTTATCGTCGCGAAACCGCTGCGCAAGCTGCTGCATCTGGTCGCTCAGGCGGGAAAGCTCCATGTCGCCCCGTTCGTACATGTTGAAGCTCGTTACGGGCTGTTTCGTGTCGGCGTCGATGACCTTCCCCTGCACCTCCGTAAGGCCGAGCAGGGTTACGGAGAGGTTGCGCGTGCCCGTCGCAATGCCAAGAACGGTCGCTACGCTATGATCACGGTGCCCGAATAGAATGTCGAACTTTCGTTGTGGCAGCCCCGTAAGCTCGAACGTGCCGTTCGCTGAAGTACGTGCTACCGTGTTCAATTGCTGAATGCGGACAGTCGCCCCCTCGATGGGCTTTCCTGTTTTGTCCACCACCCGTCCCGCAATCACGCCGGTATCGGCAGGATCTGCCTTCGGCCGGAATACGAGCCTGAGACCGTCCAGCGTACCGCCTGCGGGAACAACGATGTCTTCGTACTTAGTACCGTCGTTGATGTTCATCTCTCTGGGGGTAACGCGGACACTGGTCGGTCCAGGCAGGAGCCCCGCCACCGAGAATGCGCCGTCTTCGTTAGTGCGCACCCTGTTCCATCCCAACCGCGGCGCATCGTGGTGCGAAACATAGATCTCCGCTTTCGCGAGGGGCCGCCCGGCTTCATCGGTCGCCGCGCCTTTGATCGCCCCGGCCGGACCCAGTTGAATGGTCAGCGGTGCGTTGCCCTCCAGGCTGATGGTCAGAGGACCGACGGGGGCGCTGATCTGGCCGTGCTTGCGGGCAATGAGTTCGAGCCCTGTCGTGGGCGGCAATCCCGGCAGCAAGAACCGGCCCGCTTTGTCACACGCCACGTGATTATGGTAACTCTGGCCGATGACGCAGTTGACCTTGGCGCGCGGAACCGGGTTTCCGTCCGCGTCGACCACCTTGCCAGTGAGCCGGATGCCGTGGGACAGCGCGAAATCGACGCCGGACATCGTTTCGCCCGCAACCACGTGGATCTCCTTGGCGTTGATGTTATTGAATGGCTGTGGATACCCGTCGGGCGGCGCCCAGCACACGTTGTAACTGCCCGAGGGCAGGCCCGTAAGAAGGTAGCTGCCGTCGGCGTCGCTGAGCGTCTCCCGGTACGGTACGATCTCCCGCGGCCGAGGGTAGGTGAAGATCGATACCCCGGCCAGGGGCTCGCCCGAGTCCGCATCGGTGACGCGCCCCATGACCAGCCCGCCGGGTTCGACGGGCACGTCGACACAGCCGGCATCGTGGCCCGCCGTTACGGTAAACGCCACGGGCTCGCCCGAAGAGATCCATTCGGCATCATCGGCGACCAGGGTGTAATCGCCCTCGCGCAACCCAGCCACGCTAAATGTGCCCCCTTCTCCGCTGATTGCGTAAAACCGTTCGCGTTTCAGCGCAGTCGATTCGACCCGCAACGGGATCTTCGCCAGCGGCGTGCGGGAGACGCGCTCAACAACCGTTCCGGCAATGCCGTTTCCAACGCCCAAAACCCATTCGACGTCTTCGCTCCCCGCTTCGATGAACTCCGTCAGCAGCGACTCATACCCTTCCGCGCGCACCAGAAACTGCCACTTTCCGGTGAAGAGGGGCATGGTCGCGAATCCCCCGGCGCCGTCCGTGGTCACACGGGCGGCGGTGCACTCCCCGAGAGGGAGTTCGCCTTCTTCGTGATCGCAGGCATGGGCATAGATGACCGCTCCGGCAATGCCCCGGCCCGACGCGTCGGCCACCCTCCCTCGAATCCGCGCCGCCGGGAGGAGGCTCATCTCCAGGAAGGGTTCAGGATCGTACGGATCGGCGGACGCGGTCTCGAAGGCAGCAGCGTCTTCTGTATAGGCGAGCACCACATACCGCGCCCGGGGCAGGTCTTCGAACAGGAACGCCCCGTCGTCGCCAGGCTTCATGGCCATGACGACCGCCTCGTCCTGTTCGCACTCGAACCCGTCCCTGGTAACCCGCTCGAGCCGGACCGTCGCGCCGGGTTTGTCGACCTTCCCCGCGATGCCGTACGGGCCGGTTGGCTGTGTCGTTTCGACGCTGGCAACGCCGGCTCTCGCCCCGGGCGCGCCGAGGACGGACGCCATGCGCTGGCGTTGCGGAAGCGGCGCACCACCTTCCGCCGATTCGCCCGATACAGCAGGCGGCGCCATCGCGCTGACCGGAGTCGCCGAGGGTACCGCCTCTTCGTTGTTCTGGAGGCTTACAAACCCTGCCACACCGCCGAAAACTGCCACCGCGGCGACCACAGCAACTCCCATGTTCGATGACAAGAATCCCACGAGCATCTGCAGACCCCCTATCGTCATGCCTGACGTTGCCGCGGCCGTCGCTGCGGCGGACGAGCCTGCGGCCGCCGTCGCCGCGGTCCCGGCCTCCACGCTTGCGTGCTCCCAGCTCGCGGAGGCCCCTGCAACCGCCCCGATGATCGACAGCGCGCGTTTCTCAAGCCTCTTTTCGGACTCGCGATCGCGGCCGAGTTCGTCGAGCAACGTTGCACCGAGGGCTTCACGCGCCCGCTGTAAACGTTTTCGGACCGCCGCATGCGAGATCTCGAGCAATTGGGCCATCTCCCGCGTCTTGACGCCCGCGAAATAGTGCATGAAAAGGACTTCGCGGAAATCGTCGTCCAGTGCCTCGACGCGACGGCGCAGCATGGCGCGCATATCCCGGATCTCCAGTTCGCGCATGGTATCCTGAACGGGTTCGGCGGCCTCTTCGAAGTGCGCGGTGAGGCGTCGTTCGCGCGTGCGCCCGGTGAGCCAGTCGTTTGCCTTGTTGCGGGCAATCCGCAGCAGCCACGGACCGAATTTCGCGGGCTCATGGAGCGTATCGAGGGCGTTATAGGCCGCCAGGAAGGCCTCCTGGGCGATGTCCTCGGCCTCGGCGAAATTCCCGGCGCGCGACCGCCCGATGGCATGGACCGCGGGCAGATACCGCCGCACCAGGGGTGCATAGGCCTCGCGTTCGCCCGCCAGGACCCGTTCGACCAGGTGCGCATCGTCGTGTTTCAGGGCAAACAGCACAGCTGAACTCCTTCGCCTGCCTTATAGTCGCTGCCCGCGCCGGGATTGTGACACGGAGAAAGGGTCGTATCTGCAACGGTAGGGAAATCGGAAACCAAGTGCAAGCGCCCCGCGCTCCCAAGAAAGACTACGAGGCGATGACGTGGGCCAAGCTCCGGGCAAGATGTGAGTGACTTATTGCGAACTGCACGGAATGCGGCCTATGCGCGGTATAAGTCCTATGGGTCCTATGGGTCCTATAGGCCCCAGCCTTCGGCGCAGCCGCAGCTTGCGCCTCGCATCGCGGAATAGGCGCTCCGGAAAACGTTGTTCTCAGCAGTGGAATCTTCTATACTTTGTGTACAAGGTGTTTGAGCACGTTATGTTCCAAGACAAAGCCGCAAAAAGCCTTACGTGGCTGTTGACGTGCCTGTGCGCATGGACGTTCGCGTCCGGCGCGCAGGATCTGGTGGTGTGCCTGGGGCCGGATGGGCATGTCGCCATCGAGCCCGTGCACGACGCCCCGTGTGCGGCTGCGCCCGAAGCGCCCGGCGTGCCCGCTGTCCACGGCGGCTGCGTCCAGGAACGCCATCACAGCGACTGCGTGGACATCCTGTTTCCGGTGCAGTCCGGGTTTGCGGCGGCGCACGACCACCGGGCAACCGCCAAGAACCTCATGCCCCGAAACATCGCCGCATGCGAAACCGCCGTCCACCTTGACCGTGCCGTCGCGGAGGACCGCGTGCTGCCGCCGGACTGTTCGCTGGATTTTGCCTGCGCGCGGACGCTTCGGAGCACCCTCCTTCTAATCTGACCCCATCCCTGCCGTTGTGCGCGGACCCGGGTGGATCATGTCCCTGCTCGAGAACGCGCTGTTGTATGCCTTACCCAGGAGAAGAGTAACTATGCGGTTCGTGAGTGTGTGTGCAGTGCTTGCAGCCGGGTGTCTGGCGGCATTTGGGGCGGAATTGAATACGGTCAAGGCGGAAGCCCCTTCCCCTTCCGACGCGCCGGGCGCGTGGGAGGAGGGCGGCGGCCGGCTCACGCTGAAGGACGCCATCCATCGCGCTCTTTCCGGGAATCCGGACCTGGCCGCCAAACGGTGGGAGGTCGAGATCGGCGGCGCCGGGGTAACCCAGGCGGGTCTCCGGCCCAATCCGGAACTGACGTTTGAGCTCGAGGATATCCGCTGGGAACGCGGACCGTCACAACGTACGCGGACCCGGTCGCTTTCGGGAGGGCTCGGTTCCGGCAGCCTGCCCGCACTCGGCTGGGAGACGGAGAGCGAACCGGGGGCGCACTCGGGGTTCACGGAATCCGAGATCACGCTGAGCATCGCCCAGGTCATCGAACTGGGCGGCAAACGGGCGAAACGGATCGCCGCGGCCGAAGAAGCAAAACAACTGGACCTGTGGGATTACGAGGCCCTGCGCGCCGATATCATCGCCGAGACGGCGCGGGCGTTCGTGGCCGTGGTGGCGGCCCAGCAACGCCTCATCCTCGACGACGAGTTGCTCCGCCTGGCCGAGGAGGTGGTGCGGACATTCCGGGTGCGGGTCCAGGCGGGTCAGGAATCCCCCATCGAAGCGGCCAAGGCCGACGTGGCTCTCGCAAACACCCGCATCGAACGCGATCGGGCCGAACGGGATCTCCAGGTTGCCCGAACCCGGCTTGCCGCGATGTGGGGCGGCGAATCCCCTCATTTCGTCCGGGCCGAGGGCGATCTCGAGGCGCTGCCTGCCCTCGAGTCCGTAGACGGCCTGCGCAACCGCGTGAACGGCAATCCCGACATCGCCCGCTGGATGTCGGAGCTGGCCGCGCGCGAGGCCGCGCTGGCGCTGGCGCGGGCCAACCGGGTACCCGACGCAACCGTCGAGCTGGGCTTCCGCAGCGCGGGACTCGCGGACACCGCATCCACGCAGTACGGTATCGACAGCGGCGGAGGATTCAGCGCGTCGCGGTCGGATTCCAGCTTCGATTCGGGGCGCGACAACGCCCTCCAACTGGGGTTCTCCATTCCCCTTCCCGTTCTTCATCGCAACCAGGGCGACATCGCCGCGGCGCAATTCGGGGTCTCGCAGGTCTCGGATTCGAGCCGGGCGGCCGCGGTGCGCGTTCACCGGGATCTCTTTGCGGCGCACGAAGACGCCGCTTCGGCGTTTTCGGAAGTGGGGGCGCTCCGCGAAGACGTCCTGCCCCGGTCCGGCGAGATCTTCGAAAAGACGCAGGAGGGCTACCGCCAGGGCAAGTTCGATTACCTCGATGTACTCGACGCCCAGCGCACCCTGTTTGATGTGCGGACGGCTTATCTGGACGCCCTGGAACGCGGCCATCTCGCGGTGATCGCGCTGGAACGCCTCACCGGCACGGCCCTCGCCCAATGGGACACGGCGTCCCTTCACAGCACGGAGGAAACGGAGCATGCGGAATAGTGTTGGCGTTTTGGCCACGGCTCTGGGCGCGCTGGCCCTGGTGGCCGCGGCAGTCTACCTGACCGTCCAGTTCACCCGGTCCGGACACCTGCCGCGCGCCGAGGCGGCGGGCGCCGAGTCCACGCAGGCCGCGCACGAGCACGGCACGCACGATGAAGACGAACACGACGAAGAGGCCGGGCATCCCGGACACGCACAGGCGGCGCCCGAAGCGCACGGCCACGATGGCGAGACCGAAGAACACCCTGAGCATCTCCCCGAACTCCGCCTCTCGGAATCGGAGCGGCAGGCCCTCGGCATTGTGCTCCGCGAAGCGGCCCCCGGAAACCTGCCCGTGGAGATCGAACTGCCCGCGGAAGTCCGCCTGAACGAGGACCATGTCGCGCACATCGTGCCCCGCGTCGCGGGCATCGTGCGCGAGGTGCACAAGAGCATTGGAGACACGGTGCTGGAAGGCGAACTCATGGCGGTGCTGGACAGCCGCGAGCTGGCGGACGCCCAGGCCGAATACCTTGCGGCCAACTCGCGTCTCGAACTCGCACGCAAGGAATTCGCGCGGGAAAAGGCCCTGTGGGAAGAACAGATCTCGGCGGAAAAGGACTATCTCGCGGCTTCCCGGGAACTCCAGGAGGCGCAGATCGCCGTGCGCGCCGCGGTACAGAAACTGCAGGCCCTCGGCCTGTCCGAGGCGCAGCTCCGCGAGGTCGCTTCAGGACGCCGCGACTTTTTGACGAGGTATGAGATGACCTCTCCGTTCAACGGCGAGGTGCTCGAAAAACACATGGTGCTGGGCGAGGCGCTGGAATCGCAGGCCAATGCCTTCATCATCGCCGACCTCGATTCGGTGTGGGTGGACGTCCGGGTCTTCGAGAAGGACCTGCCGCACATCCAGCCGGGGCAAACGGTCCAGATCTCGGGTCCGGAAGGCTATGCGGCGGTCGAGGGCGCCATCACGTACGTGGCGCCGGTCGTGGACCGGGAAACCCGCACCGCGCTGGCGCGCATCGTCCTTCCGAACACCGACCGGCGGTGGCGTCCGGGGCTGTTTCTGCGCGTGCGACTGCGCCTGGAACAGACCGAAGCGGCCGTCCTGATTCCCAAAACCGCGGTGCAGCGTTTTGAGAGCACCCCGCTCGTATTCGTCGAAGAGGACGGTGTGCTGCGGGCGGTGGAACTGGAATTGGGCCGTGAAAGCGGCGACAGCGTCGAGGTGGTGGCGGGACTGCCGGCGGGCGCACGCTATGTCGCGGAAGGCGCCTTCGAACTGAAAGCCCGAATCGTTACCAGCAACCTGGGCGCGCACGCCGGCCATGGCCACTGATCGCACAACGCCCCTGCCGGGGAAGGAACCCGACGGTGCTCGATAAAATCACGGAACTCTCGCTCAAGGCGCGCGGACTGGTCATCATTGCCCTGCTCGCGGTGGTCGTCTATGGCAGCTTCGTCTACCGGCGGATGCCGGTCGATGCGTTTCCCGACATCTCCCCCGTGATGGTGCCGGTATTCGCCGAGGCGCACGGGATGGCGCCCGAGGAAATCGAACGGCTCATCACGTTTCCCATCGAATCCGCCATGAACGGCCTGCCGGGCGTCACGCAGATCAAATCCACCTCCGCGTTTGGCATGGCCGTGATCTATGTGTATTTCAAGGACCGCGTTGACATGTATTTCGCCCGGCAACTCGTGGCCGAGCGCCTGAACAGCGCCATGGCCGAACTGCCCGACCTCCACGAACCGCCCACGCTGGGACCCATATCAACGGGTCTCGGACAGATCTTCATGTATTACCTGACCATCGACGATACCGCCGATACCGAAGGAAAAGAACCCGATACCTACCTGCGCGAACTGAACGACTGGCAGGTGAAGTTCCAGTTGCGGACCGTTCCCGGCGTCACAGACATCCTCTCGATCGGCGGTCACGTCCTGCAGTATCAGATTCGTCTCGATCCCGCCGCCATGCTGAAGTACGACGTGACGCTCGCGGACATCGTGGAAGCGGTCGAACGGAACAACCGCAACGCCGGCGGGCAGTTCCTGGTGCTGGGCGCCGAGGAAACCCTCGTGCGCGGACTGGGGCTGGTCCATACCCTCGACGACCTCCGCGCCATCCCCCTGAAGGCCGCGGGGGGAGTCGCCATCCACATCAGCGACGTGGCGGAAGTGGCCTACGGCAACGAAATCCGCCGCGGCGTGGTCACCCGGAACGGCGAACAGGAGGTCGTGTCGGGAATCGTCCTGAAGCTCTACGGCGAAAACACCTCGGAGGTGATTAAACGTCTGTACGACAAGGTGGCGGTCGTGCAGGCGTCGCTGCCCGAGGGTGTCCGTCTCGTACCCTATTACGAACAGGCGGAACTGGTCGAACACGCCACGTGGACGGTCAAGAAGGCGCTGCTGCAGGGCGCGGTGCTGGTGCTGCTCATGCTGCTGCTGTTCCTGGGGAACGTGCGCACGGCGCTGATCGTGGCGGTCTCGCTGCCGGTCTGTTCGCTTGTCGCGGTGATCTTCATGGGCCTGAGCGGAATCTCGGCCAACCTGATGTCGCTGGGCGGCATTGCGATCGCCATAGGCATGCTGGGCGACGGCTCGATTGTGATGGTCGAGAACATCTACCGCCATCTGACTGCCGGAGATACGCCGCCGGAGGGTCCCCGGGCGCTGGTGGCGTCGGCGGCGCGTGAGGTGAGCCGGCCGATTGTGTTTTCCATCGCCATCATTGTCGCGGTGTTTCTTCCCCTCTTCACCCTCGAAGGCACCGAAGGGAAGATGTTCAGTCCGATGGCGTTCACGATCTCCTTCGCGCTGGCGGGTTCGGCGGCAACTGCCCTGGTGGTCACGCCGGTGCTCGCATCACTGCTGCTGGTTCCCCGCGCGACAAAGGAACTGGCCCTGATGCGTCTGCTCAAGAGCCTGTACGCCCCGTTTCTGGACGCGTCGATCCGGCATGCGGGCGTGGTTCTGGGCGTGTCGCTCGCGGTCTTCGCGGCCACGCTCGTTCTCGTTCCGCAACTGGGCACCGAGTTCATCCCCACGCTTGAAGAAGGGTCCGTCCTCATTGGCGTCACCATGGCGCCGTCGATCTCCCTCGAAAAGGCCACGGAAACGGTAAAAGCGCTCGAGCAACGGATTCGGAAACACCCCGAGGTCGTCGAAACGGTGTCGCGCATCGGACGTCCCGAGGCCGGAAGCCATCCCCATCCGGTCAATTACGGGGAAATCCATCTCACGCTCAAACCGCTGGACGAGTGGCCGGAAGGCCGCGGCAAACCCGCGCTGGTGGCCGATCTCACCCACGAGCTGGAGAGCGTCCCCGGAATTCAACTGAACTTCAGCCAGCCGATCCAGAATGCCTTCGACGAACTGCTGTCCGGCATCAAGTCGCAGCTGTCGATCGAAGTCTATGGCGAAGACCTGGCCGTGCTGCGCGAGAAAGCGGGGGAAATCGAAGCCGCGCTCGAAAACGTGCCAGGACTCGTGGACCTGGCGGTCGAACAGAATTTCGGGCAGCCCCAAATACAGATCCTCCCGGACCGGCAGGCCTGCGCGCGGCTCGGCATCCCCGTCGACCACCTTCTTGAAGTGGTCGAGCTTGCGGTCGGCGGCGAGGTCATCGGCCAGCTCTACCAGAACACGCGCCGGTTCGGCATCCACGTGCGCCTCCAGGAACCGTACCGCGCCGACCCCGAGGCGATCCGGCGCATCCTGATTGCCACCGCAACTGGAGGCCGGGTCCCGCTGGGTCAGGTCGCCGCGGTGGAGCACGTGGTCGGACCCATTCAGATCAACCGCGAAAACAACCAGCGCCGCTGGGTGGTCCAGGCGAATGTGCGCGGCCGCGACATGGGAAGCGTCGTCAACGACATCCAGGCCATCGTGGCGTCCCGCATCGCGCTCCCCGAAGGGTACTGGGTGGAATACGGTGGCCAGTTCGAAAACCAGCAGCGGGCCATGCGGCGGCTGGCCCTCATTGTGCCCGCCGTCCTTGCGGCGGTGTTCCTCCTGCTGTGGATGGCCTTTGGGTCCGCCCGCGAAGCGCTCATCATCGTCTTCAACGTTCCCCTGGCGCTGATCGGGGGCATCCTGGGCCTCTATGTCGCCGGCGAATACCTCTCAGTGCCGGCGTCGGTGGGGTTCATTGCACTGTTCGGGATCGCCGTTCAGAACGGCGTGGTGCTCGTGAGCTACTTCGACGAACTGCGCAAGAGCGGACATTCCAGAATCGCGGCGGTTCGGGAAGGCGCGCTCCTCCGGCTCCGTCCCGTGCTTATGACCGCCAGCACCACCATGTTCGGACTGCTTCCCCTGCTTCTGGCCCGCGGCATCGGGTCCGAGGTGCAGCGCCCCCTGGCCGTCGTGGTTGTCTTTGGCCTGGGCACGTCCACGCTTCTGACGCTCTTCGTGATCCCGGCGGCGTACGCATGGTTCGGACCGCGCGGCCCCGCCCGGTCCGGGGTTTCTTGTGAGGTCTAGATCGCCCCTTCAGGGCTTGTTTCGGGTGGGTGCGTTTCCCGGGGCGATGTCACGCAGTCGCGCCGCGGACGGCGCCTGGAGCAGGCCCCCGTTTTGCTCCGGCGTCTTCAAATTCGGTGTTCTCTGTGCCCTCTATGGCCGTTCTCTTCTTCAATCACGCCGCCGGACGCCAGCCCGGCATGCTTCTTCCTGGAACTGCCCGATGCCGCCTCTACTCCTCCCCGGGGCCCTCGTTATACGTGCACGTGAGGGGCTTGCCGAAGAAATGGTGATCGGCGAAATCGAGGAGAACATGGTAATCTTCGGGAAGCTGATCGTGCTTCCCCTCGCGGAAATGCATGGCATTGTTGCCGGAAACACCGAGAAAATCGAACACCGGCTGGGCGGCCCTCCACGCGGCCGCCGTCCCGATGGGATTGGCCCACAGGTCGCCGAGGGCATCGGTCGACAGGACCGGCCGCGGCGCGACGAGCGCCCGCAAAAAATGCTGGTCGAAGGGGAGTTCGGATTCCTTGTCGGCAAACCGGCGGAAATCCCGGTGAAACCAGCTCGCGAACCGCGACGGCCGCGTGATGAGTTCCAGGGTTTCACATTCGGGCCCGTAGCGCCGGTACGCCGCCGCGCCGCCGCAACCGGAACCGTTTGGAACCACCATGGCAAAGCGCTCGTCCAGCGCCCCCGCGAGCAGGGCCGTCTTTCCGGTCCGCGAATGCCCCGTGATGACCACCCGCTGGGCGTCGACTTCCGGCAAGGTCAACAGGTAATCGAGCACGCGCGACGCTCCCCATGCCCAGGCCGCGAGGCTTCCCCAGTCGCAATCCGGGAACATCGCCTGCGCGGGTCCGACCTTGTCGTTGCCGAGGGTATCGAAGTCGAAATCCTGGTTTTCGTAGCAGGCAAAAATGTACCCGCGTTCGTTGATCTCCTGGATTACGGGACACCCAAGCCCCACGCGCAGGATTGCCGGATACGGACCCGCGCCGCCCGTGGGCAGATAGACCTCCACCCGCGCGGGGAAGCCGTTTTCGGAGCCTACCGCCAGCCGAACGGCTCGGAACAGCGTGGCGCCGTTGTGCTGCGTTTCTTCCGTCAGGGTTTCGGCCACGTTCACCGGCACGGGCGCTGACGGGATGGCGCCGTACTGGTGCCGCAACAAGAGGTCGCGCATTTCCCCGCGGCGCGTTCCCCACTCCTCCCGCGTTGTGACGGGCGTGCCGTTGTCAAGCACCAGCGGGTCCGGAAACGGCGCGGACGACACGGCCGCAGGGTCGGATGCGGCCAGCACAAGCACAGACGCAACACACACAACTGAAAACACCATGGCGCGACTCCTCTTGCCACTCAGTGAGGCTATCTCCGGAACTCAGGTAACGGCCACGTCTGTCAGCACCGGACGCCAGCCCCGCACTTGGGGTCCGGCATTCGGCCTGCTCGTGCGTCACTGCCTGCCGGTGCTGCCGAACCCGCCTTCGCCGCGGGGCGTGTCCTCGAGTTCGTCCACCACGCTCCATTCGGCGCGGGTAACGGGCGCGACGATCATCTGGGCGATCCGGTCGCCGCGCTGGATGGTATACGGTTCCTGCCCGAGATTGGCGATGATGATGCGGATCTCGCCCCGGTAGTCCGCGTCGATGGTCCCCGGCGAGTTCAGCAGCGACAGCCCGTGCCGGATGGCCAGCCCGCTCCGGGGCCGGATCTGGGCCTCGTAGCCCGGCGGCAAGGCGATGCGCAGTCCCGTGGGCACCAGAACCCGTTCGCCGGGCCGCAGGGTCACTGGTTCCGGCACGGCGGCCCGGACATCCATGCCCGCGGCATGCGCCGTCTCGTACTGGGGCAGGGCGATGTCTTCCGTGCCGGGCTCGCGGGTGATCTGTACGTGCAGCGGGCCGTTCACAGGGGGATCTCCGGCAGATGCAGCGCGTTCTTCGGACCCAGCACCGTCACCATGCAGCGCTCCGGGTGCAGAATGTGGTTGGCCAGCTCGTGGACCGCCTCCGGTGTGACCGCATCGACCCGGGCAATCACCTCATCCACCGGGACAACCCGGCCATAGTAAATGTACGACTTCGCCATGCGGCTCATGCGATGAAACGTCTCTTCGAGCGCCATGAGCAGGCCGCCCTTGAGCTGTTCGCGGTTCAGAGCGGTCTCCTCCGCGGAAATGCGGGTATCGCGAATGCCGCGGAGTTCCTCGAACGTCATCGAAAGCGCCCGGTCCAGGTTCTCGGGGGCCACCGCCGCATAAATGCCCAGCAATCCCGCCCGGTAGTACGCGGACTGAAACGTGTAGATCGCGTACGACAGCCCTTCCTGCTCACGGATCCGCTCGAACAGGCGCGACGTCGAGCCGCCCCCCAGCGCGTTGCTCAGCACATCGTACACAAACCGGTCGGGACTCCCCGTAGCGGGACCGGGAAAACCGATGCAATAGTGGCTCTGCGCGATCTTTCGCCGGCACTCCCGGACGCCCGTGCCCTGCGCGGGCGCGTCGTAGGCGGGGACCGACGGACCGTCCGCCGCGGAAAGCGGGGCAAACGCCTTCTCGATCAGATCCAGTATCTCGTCTTCATCAAAATTGCCCGCCGCCGAAACCACCACATTCCGCGGGTGGTACCAGGCGGCGTAGTAGGCGCGCACATCGTCCGGAGAAATGCGCGACACGGACTTCTCCGTGCCCGAGATGGGCGCGCCCAGGGAATGCCCCGGAAACAGGTCGCTCATGAACAGGTCATGGATGTATTCCTCGGGGACGTCTTCGTTGGAAGCGATCTCTTCCAGGATGACGTTGCGCTCCTTCTCGAAATCAAAAAACTGGGAGTCGCAGAGCACGTCGCCGAGAATCTCGGCGGCCGTGTCGAGATGCGTGTCCAGCGTTTTGGCGTAAATGCAGGTATAGTCGCGCGCGGTGTAGGCGTTCAGGTGGCCGCCGCGCGATTCGATGGCCTCCATCAATTGCCGGGCGGTGCGCGTCGAGGTGCCCTTGAAGAAGAGATGTTCGAGAAAATGCGAGATACCGGTGAGATGGGACGGTTCATTCGCCGAACCGGTCGTGATCCACGCCCCCAGCGAAACCGAGCGCACGTAGGGCACGCGCTCCGTCAGCAGGGTAATGCCGTTGGTGAGCTGCCGCACCTGGGGGCTGGTCTCTACCACAGGAGAAAATGCTCGTGCCATAGGTGTCCTGCAAAAACGATGGCGCTTCCCCCGGGGGAAGCGCCATCGGTAGGTTGATTACCTGCGCGGACGGCCGCGGGAGCCGCCGCGGTCCCGGTCACGCCCGCCCCGGTCGCGATCGCCGCGTCCGCGATCACCGCGTCCGCGGTCCCGGTCGCCGCGTCCCCGGTCGCGTTCCTGGCCGCGCGACCGCTCCATCTCGGCCAGTTCTTCCTCGCTGAGGTGGCCCAGCTCGGCATCGGCCTGGACTTTCGACAGGTTCAGGCGGCCCATATTGTCGATCTCGACCACCTTGACGTTGACTTCATCGCCGATGTTGACGACGTCTTCGACGCGGTTAACGCGGCCCGGGGCCAGTTCCGAGATGTGCACCAGCCCTTCCTTGCCGCCCATGAAACTCACGAACGCGCCGAAATTGAGGACCCGGCTCACGGTGCCCGGATAGATCATGCCGACCTCGGGTTCCGCGGTAATGCTGCGAATCATCGCGAGGGCTTCATCCGCACTGTCCTTGTCCACCGACGCGACATGAATGGTGCCGTCGTCCTCGATGTTGATCTCGGCGCCCGTGCGCATCTGGATGCCGCGCACGACCTTGCCGCCCGGTCCAATCACGTCGCGGATCTTGTCGACGTCAATCTTGATGGTGTAGATGCGCGGCGCGTACGGGGAAACGTCCGGCCGCGGCTCGGCCAGGCACTCGAGCATCTTGTCAAGCACGTGGAGACGCGCCTCGCGCGCCTGGTCCAGCGCCTTGCTCATCAGTTCGCGGCTGATGCCCTTGATTTTTACGTCCATCTGGAACGCCGTGATGCCCTGCGACGTGCCGCAGACCTTGAAATCCATATCGCCCAGGTGGTCCTCGACGCCGAGGATGTCGGTGAGCACGCGCGCTTCATCACCTTCCTTGATGAGACCCATGGCCACGCCGGCCACCGGCGCGATGATGGGCACGCCCGCGTCCATCAGGCTCAAGGTGCCGCCGCAGACCGTCGCCATCGAACTCGAACCGTTGCTCTCCGTAATGTCCGACAGCACGCGGATCGTGTAGGGAAAATCGTCTTCCGGCGAGACGCCTTCGGGATCTTCCTCCGCCATAAACGGCAGAATTCCCGACAGGGCGCGTTCGGCCAGTTTGCCGTGGCCGATCTCGCGCCGTCCCGGGCCCATGATGCGGCGCACTTCGCCCACGGACCACGGCGGGAAGTTGTAATGTAGCATGAACCGGCGGAATTCCTCGCCGGTCAGTTCGTCAAGGCGCTGCTCGTCGCTGCGCGTCCCGAGGGTCGTGGTCACAAGCGCCTGGGTCTCCCCGCGGGTAAACAGGCACGAACCGTGGGCCCGGGGAAGCACCCCCACCTCGATCGTGATGTCGCGCACCGTGGTGAGATCGCGGCCGTCGACGCGCGTGTTCGTCTCAATGACGGCCTGGCGCATGAGAGCCCGTTCCAGGTTGCCAAAGGCCTCGCGCACGTCGCCCGCGACTTCCTCGAACTTCTCCGCGCCGTATTCGCCCAGGAGCTGCTCTTCGAGCTTCGCTTCGAGGGCGTCCACCGCTTCCTGGCGTTCGTGCTTGCCGGTGACCGCGAGCGCGTCTTTCAGCGCAGCCTTCGCGATACGCTCGACATCGCTGACGACCTGCGGATCGAGCTGCGGCGGGTCGAACGGCATCTTCTCGACGCCGGCCCGGGCGCGGAATTCCTCGATGGCCGCACAGATCTTCTTGATTTCCAGATGGCCGAGGTCGAGCGCTTCCAGAAGCGTCTCTTCCGACACTTCATCGGAGAGACCTTCCACCATGAGGATGGCTTCGCTCGTGCCGGCGATCACCAGGTCCAGCGTGCTCAGCTCCATCTCGCTCGTCATGAGGGGATTCACCACGAGTTTGTCGTCGATCATGCCGATACGGACGGCGCCGATGGGCCCGTCGAACGGCAGCTTCGAGATATGAAGCGCGGCCGAAGCGGCGTTGATGGCCAGCACGTCCGGGTTGTGCTCGTTGTCGGTCGAGTAGACCGTCGAACAGACCTGCACCTCATTGGTGAAGCCCTTGGGAAAGAGCGGCCGGATGGGGCGGTCCGTCAGCCGGCACACGAGCACTTCGCGCTCGCTGGGCCGGGCTTCGCGGCGGAAAAAGTTGCCGGGGATCTTGCCCGCGGCGGAACTCTTCTCGCGGTAGTCGACCGTCAGGGGAAAGAAATCCTGGCCGGGACGGGATTCCGGCGAGACGCACACGGCGCAGAGCACCATCGTGTCGCCCTGGGTGACCAGCACCGAGCCGTGCGCCTGTTTCGCGATTCGGCCGGTCTCAAAGGTCAGATCCTTGCCGCCAACATTTACAGAGAGACGTTCAATCATGTTACTGAACTCCGTTGGGTCTAGGAACGTCTCTCACCCCGTTCCAAGAGGTCCATCTATTGATTCGTTTGTCTTTGTTCGCTTTTGTGTGAATGCTGCCGCCGCGCCGCGGCGCGGCGACGGAATTACTTGCGCAGACCAAGCGTCTTGACGATCGCGCGGTACCGCTCAATGTCCTTGTTGCGAAGGTAATTGAGCAAATTGCGGCGCTGTCCGACGAGCTTCAGCAGGCCGCGGCGGCCGGCGAAGTCCTTCTTATGGGTCTGGAAATGCCCCGTCAGGTGGTTGATGCGTTCCGTGAGGAGCGCAATCTGCACCTCCGGGGAACCCGTGTCGCCCTCGTGCTTCGCGTGATCCGTGATAATCTGCGTTTTGCGTTCTTTTGCGATCGCCATGGCCTGTCACCTTTCTGTTCAATTCGCCCGATTCCAAGCCCGCCGCCGGTGCCGCGCGCGGCCGAGAACCGGGTACGTTGCCCTTACGCGGACGGGCCGCCGGGCCCGCCCGATGTCATGCTACTTGTCGCTCAGCGCCGCCAGACCCGGCAGTACCTTGCCTTCGAGCATCTCGAGCGAGGCGCCGCCGCCCGTCGAGACGTGCGACATCCGGCCGGCCAGCCCGTACTGGGTCACGGCCGCGGCCGTGTCGCCGCCGCCGATGACGCTGGTGATGCCGGGCGAATTCGCGAGCAGCTCGGCTATCGCCCGGGTGCCTTTCGCGAACGGTTCCATCTCGAACACCCCGACCGGGCCGTTCCACACGACCATCTTCGACTGCGCGATGGCCGCCATAAACTTTTCAAGCGTCTTCGGGCCGATATCCAGGCCCTGCCACCCGGGCTCGATCTGCCCCAACCCGGCCACCTTCGTGTGCGCGGTCGCGTCAAACGCATCGGCCACAACGGTGTCTTCGGGAAGAAGGAGTTCAATGCCCCGTTCCTTCGCCTTTTCCATCGCTTTCCGGGCCACCTCGATACCGCCCTCATCGAGGAGCGAATCGCCGATTTCGTAGCCCTGCGCCTTCATGAACGTGTACGCCATGCCGCCGCCGATGATCAGCGTGTCGACCAGGTTCAGGAGATTGTCGATCACCGTGATCTTGTCCGACACCTTCGCGCCGCCCAGCACCGCCGTGAGCGGCCGGTCGGGGCTCTGGAGCACTTTCGAGAAGTATTCCATCTCCTTCGCCACGAGATAGCCCGCCGCGCTCTTGCCGACGAAGCGGGTCACGCCCTCGGTCGAGGCGTGCGCCCGGTGTACGCTGCCGAACGCGTCGCTCACGTACACGTCGCCCAGCGAGGCCAGCTCTTTCGAGAGCGCCTCGTCGTTCTTCGTCTCGCCCGCGTGGAACCGGGTGTTCTCGAGGAGAATGATGTCCCCCGGCTTCATGGCGTCCACCGCCTGCTTCACCTCGGGACCCACGATGGCGTCCACCTTGGTCACGTTGCCCCCGACCAGCTCGCGGAGCTTGTCGGCGACGAAATCCATGCGCAGTTTCTGGTTGGCCTTGATGATCTTGGCCTTCTCTTCTTCCGATTCGGCCTTGTCGGGGTTCTTCGGGCGCCCGAGGTGCGACATGAGAATCAGCATGCCGCCGTTGTCGCGGACATACTGGATGCTCTTGAGCGCCGCGCGGATGCGCGTGTCGTCACGCACCGTGCCGTCGTCGTTCTGGGGCACATTGAAATCCACGCGCATGAGCACGCGTTGGCCTTTCACGTCGAGGTCTTCAATCATCAGTTTGGCCATGAGTCACACTCCACGAGGTTGGTGTGACGGGCCCGCGCGCCGCGCACGCGGGCCCGTGGTGCTGCTTCGTTCTTATGCCATCCGCTTCAACAGGTCGATGCAACGGCAGGAGTAACCCCACTCGTTGTCGTACCAGGAAATGACCTTCGCGAAATTGTCGCCCATCACCGTCGTGCACAGCGAGTCGAAGATGCTGGAATGCGGATTGCCGATCACGTCGCACGAGACGATCGGATCTTCGCAGTACTGCAGGATGCCCTTGAGGTTGCCTTCGGCGGCCGCTTTCATCGCGGCGTTGATCTCTTCCGCGGTCGCTTTTTTCTCGAGCTCGACCGCCAGGTCCACCACCGAACCGTCCTTCACCGGAACGCGCATGGCCATGCCGTCCAGCTTGCCGTTCAACGCCGGGAGCACCTTGCCTACCGCACGGGCGGCGCCGGTCGTCGTCGGGATGATCGACTCGGCGGCGGCGCGGGCGCGGCGCAGGTCGCTGTGGGGCATGTCGTGCACGCGCTGGTCGTTGGTGTACGCGTGGACGGTCGTCATGAGGCCGCGCTTGATGCCGAAGGTCTCGTGAAGCACCTTGGCCATCGGGGCAAGGCAGTTCGTCGTGCAGCTCGCGTTCGACACCACCACGTCGCTGGCTTTCAGCGTGTCTTCGTTGACGCCCATCACGATAATCGCGTCGACCGCATCCTTCGGGGGCACGGTCAGAAGCACCTTCCGGGCGCCCGCTTCAACGTGCATCATGCACTGTTCTTTCTTGCGGAACACGCCGGTGGATTCCAGCACCAGCGACACGCCGCTTTCTTTCCAGGGCAGTTCGGCCGGGTTCTTGATCGCCGTGACTTTGATTTCCTGACCGTCGACGATGATCGAATTCTCCGTGCTCTTGACGTCGCGCGAGTACACACCGTTGACGGAGTCGTATTTCAGCAAATGGGCAAGCGTCTTCGCGTCGGTCAAGTCGTTGATCGACTCTACGTCGAAGTTCTTGTCTTCCATGAGCAGCTTGAACACGTTGCGGCCAATCCGCCCGAATCCGTTGATGCCTACCTTAATTGCCATGGTGCGTTCCTTTCATTCGTTGCGAAACTCGCGATTGTTCGGTTGCATGGGGCCGTCCCCAGGTATTCCCTCTTCCAAACCGATACGGGTATCGGCCAATGGCTTTTGTGTATGCAGATGGGCGCGTCCGCTGGAAAGGGGGTTCCCTGGGACACTCCGTACGCGCCGCCCCCGGGGCTACAGACCGACCCTGGGGCATGTCGTTCAGACATCTCACCTGATATTCAAGCGGGTACTATGCCACAGTTGCGGAATCTAAGTCAAATGACCACACGGAAATGGACCGATCGCGGCCCGGTTCAGGCCGCCGCCCGTAACTCAGGCGCGTCAGTCGGCCCCGTCACGTGGCGTGCGATACGCCCTGGACGCCTTTTCGAACCTGCAAGTCCTGCGTGCGGAGCCATTCGATGGCATCGTTCAGCACAACCACGACGTGCGCCTCGTCCAGGCCGATGTGGTCGCTGTCGTACCAGATGATCTCCTTGGGCTCATGGGCGGCCTGGAAAAGGGCCTCGCCGCTCGCCGCGGGAACGAGGGTGTCGCGTGTGCCATTCTGGAACAACACCGGCCGCGGAGACGCCCACGCCACGTAACGGATCGGGTCGGCCGGCGCAAGAAAAAATGCGGCCAGACACACCGCCGGCTGCGTCCAGATGCCCAGAAGATCGCGCGTCTGCGGGCTGTCGAGCAGCAGTCGCAGATTGCCCCCGCCGTACACCAGCACCCCCGCCTGCAGGCGGGGTTCAAACGCGAACGCGGTGGACCCGGTGATCGCGCCGAAACTCGCGCCGACCAGATACAGCCGGTGCGCGTCAATGTCTTCACGGGTCACGAGGTAATCCACCAGCCGGCGGGTTTCGAGGACGGTCAGCGCGCCGCGGCGCCGCAGCGCCAGGGCCTCGGTTATCTTGTCCGCATCGTCTGCCAGACGCCGCTCCCCCCGCGTGTACTGGTCAAAGGTGGCAATCGCGAACCCGCCCCCGACGAACTGCGGGGCAATCGTATCGATGAATTCCTTTTTCTGGCCGATGCCGTGCAGGAAGATCACGCAGGGATACGGCCCGTCCCACGACCGGGGCGTTGCCAGCACCCCGGGCACCCGGTCCTCACCGGCCACTCCCGCAAACGAGAACTCCGTGCGCTGATACTCCGGGATCACCGCCGGAGGCTCTTCCTGAGCGTCAAGCGGAAGCGCGGGGTCATACCCCTTGTAGTAATCGGCATCCCAACGGGCCTTCGCCACGAGCAACAGGGCCGCCACCGTCACCAGCCCGAAACCCACCCAGAACGCAAGACTTCTATTCACTGTGCACACCTCAGATACCGATCCGTCTCCGATTGCCCCCCGCAAATGGGGACTATACCACGCTCAGGGCCGCGGATCGCAAAAAGCGCCCCGGCTCACGCGTGAGCCGGGGCGCTGTGCCCGTGTCGTGCTCTGCTTCAGGCCGGTTTCAGTTCCCGGCCCCGGTCAGCGCGCCCGCCAGCACGGCCGACGCCTCGTTGACCGGCTGCTCGCCCGGATACCGGACGAACTCCACATGGCCGTCCATGTACAGCACATTGCTGCCGCCGGGCACATGGTTGAAGTACTCGACGTTCGTCGAGAGCAGGTCCCACATCACGAATACCTCGCTCTGGGCATGCGCGCTGCCCGCGGCATTGTTGATGTCGGTGATGAGGAACCGCTCGATGCCTTCCCGAAGCCGATAGACGACATTGCCGCCGCTGTTCCCGTAACCGGCCCCGCCGGCGCCGACAAGATCCATGTCGCCATCCACATGGCCGGCCAGGCCCACGGGATCCAATCCGTACGGAGGCACATAGGCCGCGGCCCCCCCAATGAGCGCCGTCGCCCAGTACACAAACTGGGCCGGTCCTATGTCGGCGGGATCAATCTGTTCATCCGCATCCAGAAGCGGATTGACCACGTCGGCCAGAGGCGTCAGTGCCACGAGCGGCCCGTCCCAGGCGTCAAACATCCAGCCGTAGTACGTGTAGCTCTCGTCGGCCACGCGCATGCACGACCCGCCGTTCGTGTCATAGTCGCCGAAGCAGAACACCGCGTCGGGCGCCATGCCCGTGTTACCGCTCGAATTCACGTAGAGCCGGTCCTCGAAATCCGTGCCGGGATCCGAAGGACACCGCAATACCCACGGATCCGTCAGGTATTCGGGGTAAATCGACGGCACCATCGCGCAGAAGTCGAGGGCAACGCCCGCTTCCCCCGAGAAGTCGTTCGAGAAAAGCCCGACCTGCACCATGGGCCATTTTTCCCCTTTGCTTTCGTTCGCGTACATCTTGAACACCAGCCCCATTTGTTTGAGGTTGTTGGCGCAGCTTGCCCGGCGGGCCGCCTCGCGAGCGCGGGCAAGTGCGGGGAGCAGGATGGCCGCCAGAATTCCAATGATTGCGATAACCACCAGCAGCTCGATCAACGTAAATCCCTGTCTGTGTCTCATCGGTACACCCTCCTTTTCCTACTGGACCACGCCCCAATTCCTTCCCCCACGGAAGAAATCGTTTACCATGTCCAGTTTGATATATAGTGAGCATTTTGTCAATATCTTCGCCTCTAATCCTGTTGTAATTATGTAACTTATTTTAATATAAACACTTATAGCTATAGAAAGACAGGAGAAACCGGTTCGGTCGTCGCCTGTTTGCTGTTGTGAGAACAGAAACAGGACATCCATGGAGTCGCGCGGACCGTTTCCTTGTTTCCAGGGGATTGGCTGAGGCGGATGTAATGGATTGGATGATGGAACTGGTACGGGCTGCGCGGATACCCGCGGCGACGTTCCTGCGGGCGCTTATTCGAGAGGAATGAACTGGGCGCTCACCTTTTCCCACAGGGCATGGGCGAGTTCTTTCCGGTCCGTTCCGGCGATGGGCTCGTCTCCAAAGCTCATGGCGGCTTCGCCGCCTCGAAGCCGCAAAATGCCCACGATGTGGTCTCTGAATGAGGTATCGGGACCCCAGTGTACGGCTTGGGAAGGCGGCGGATCGCCCGGCCGGGTGCGGTATCCGAGAATAGCGTAGTGGACGGGTATTTCGGCGCGCACCGCCGGTTCGAGCAGGGCGGGTTTGAAAGCCTGGACCGTCTTGCCGTCACCGATCCGGCTCTCGGCGAAGACATGGACGGCGAACCCCTCGCGCAGGGCGCCGGCGATGCGTTCGTTGATGCCGCCGACATCCGTGCGGCGCGTGCGGTTGACAAAGATGATGTCCATGTGGCGTGTCAGAAAACCGATGAAGGGCCACTCCGCTATGTCATGCCGGGCCACAAAGACGCCCCCGGTGACCGCCGCGATCAATACGCTGTCGATGGAGCTCAGATGATTGCTGACGGTGTAACAGCCATACCGCGGCGGGCGGCCGGCGATGCGGACCCGGAACCCGCCCATGCGCATCGCCGCACGGGCCCATCCGCGCACGAACGCGCTCCGCACGCGCAGTTCGGCCTCACGGGAGTGCAGCCGTACCAGGTAGCGGCAGACCATGCAAAGCGCGAACATGGCGCACGTCCACGCCAGGATGATCACAACGCGCCATGTCGCGCGGGAATTGGCCCAGAATCTGTTCACGTTTCACCTGTCCCCCATCCGGATTCACCACGGGGCAGCATAATGGCATATGGCCACCCGCACGGCAACCCGGGCCGCGGCATGGACCGGTCGGCCCCCGAGACCCGACGCGGGAGACCCACGTCCCGCGTCGAAAGACCGATCGCGATCCCGATCCCGAGACCGATCCCGATCCCGAGACCGATGGCGCCTCACGCAAATTGCGCCTGCCTCCTAACACCTCTTCAAACACCGACTTCCGCTTCCGTTCCTTCTTGCTCATCCTCAAATGTCCTGACATTACGCCCTCCTAGTGGAAGGCTCAATAAGAGGACATTTCTAATGTGGACGCAAGAGGACATTATCACTGTGGTTTGACAGCCGTTTCCGGTGGACGTGATTTCCCGCCGTGTGCTATATTCTGCTGCTCCCTCGCGGGTGGCCTACCTGTACCGGCCCGCGCGCGGGCGCGGGACTCTGCAACCATCCGGCTGGAATGAGGGTGTTCGTCTGTGCCAAATCCGTGTCTTTCGTGCGGGGCGTGCTGTGCCTGGTTTCGGGTTTCGTTCTACTGGCGCGAATGCGATGACCAGTGCCCGGGCGGCGTGCCGGCCGGCCTGACCGAGGACCTCGGCCCGTTCCGCCGGGTCATGAAGGGCACGGGGCGCATTCCGCCGCGCTGCATCGCCCTGGAAGGCGAAGTGGGGACATCCGTCTATTGCTCGATCTATGCGCGGCGTCCCGGCATCTGCCGCGAGGTCGAGGCCTCGTACGCCACGGGCCGGCCGAGCGAACAGTGCGACAAGGCCCGGCTCGCCTTCGGGATGCTGCCGTTGACGCCCGACGCCTGGCGTTCGCCCGACGACGAACCCGCGCCCACCCAGCCGGAGACGCCCCCCACCAGCACCCCCCGCGCCGCATGAGATGCGCGCGGCGCCGCGCCGGGAAAGGCGGCCCTCGCCGCTGCGGCTTTTCGCGCAACACCGGTTCTGGTGTACACTGTGTCCACCTATGAACAAGCGGGTACTTTTTTGCACGGTATTGCTCCTGCTGGCCGGGGCCGCCCCGGGGCAGGCGCCCAACCAGTTGTGGACCGAAGCCACGGTCTACCGCGACAACTGGGGCGTGCCCCATGTCTACGCCGAGAACCCGTATGCCCTGGCGTTCGCGTTTGGCTATGCGCAGGCGGAAGATCGCCTCGAGGCGGTCATGCGCGCCTATCGCATCGCCACGGGACGGGCCGCGGCCGTCTTCGGGCCGGATTACGCCGAGTCGGATGCCTTCGCGCTCAAATTGGGTCACGGCGACCTGGCCGTGCAGGCCCTCGAAAACGCGTCGCCGCTCACGCTCGACCTCTGCGAGGGATTCGCTCTGGGAATCAACGCGTGGATCGCGGATCATCCGGCGCGTGTGCCCGAGTGGGCGGACGGCGCCAGGCCGGCCGACGTCCTGGCGCTGATGCACTGCTACCTGATGAGCTTCGCCCCCTTCGACCTCCCGGAACTGTTTCATCGTCCCGCGCCGGCCTACTCCGGCAACGCCTGGGCGCTTGCGCCTGCGCGAACGCGGTCCGGCGCGGCGGTGCTGGTCTTGAACCCGCACGGGTACTACGACGGCCCGTTTCAATGGTATGAAGCGCACCTCGCGGGCCCGCAGGCCAACGTGGCGGGCGCGACCCTCTGCGGGCTGCCCGTGATTCTGCAGGGCCACAATGAGGTGCTCGGATGGGCCCTCACCCCGAATTACCCCGATTTCGCCGACATCTACACCCTGCCCGAGGGCGACATCCGGCTTCCGCCCGGCGACCCGAACCGGATGCAGCTCCAGACCATGCTCGAACGCCTGCTCATCGGGCGGCAACTGGTGGAAAACCGGGCCTATTTCGTCAGCACACCGGGCGGGGTGCGCCAGCGCAGCGTGCCGTTCCGCTTGACGCCCCGCGGACCCGTGGTGGGCGAGATCGGCACGGAACCGTGTTCGTTCATGGCGGGAGGCTATGCCGATTTCGAGACCCTCGACCAGATGATGGCCATGGCCGGCGCGCGCAACCTCGGCGAGTTTCGCAATGCCCTGGCGATGCGACAATTGCCCTGTTTCCATGTGACGTATGCCGACAGGGAGGGCAACCTCTTCTATCTCTACAACGCCAAGGTCGGCGACAAGACGCTTCCCCCCGCCCTGGCGCGCGCGCCGCAACCGGCGCTCGAAGACGAAGAAGCGCCGCCCGCGCCGCAAACGGCCGCGTACGTCTGGGACACCCCGGTTCCCGCCAACAACCCGCAATACGCGTGGGGCGAACTCGTGCCTCTGGGCGCGCTGCCCACCATCGTGAATCCTCCCGCGGGATTCATTCAGGCCTGCGGCACGCCTCCGTGGGGCGCCACCCTCAATTCCGGCATCGCCCCCGCGTCGGTACCGCTCTGGCTCGCCAACGACCGCGACACCTTCCGCGCGCAACGCGTCCGCCACCTCCTCAGCATGGGACCCCGGAGCTTTCAGGAAGCCCAGGCGATGGTCTACGACGTCCTGGTGCCCTTCGCTACCGTCGCCGTGCCGCAACTGGTGCAATGGGCCGACGGCCGCGAGCAGTATCTCCAGACCGCCCACCCCGACACCGCCCTTGGACTCGAAATCCTCCGGTCCTGGAACTTCGTCGCGGAAACCGGCAGCGCAGGGATGACCTTGTTCAACGCCTGGTGGACGGCGTACCGGCAGCTGGCCGGCCCCAATCTGGCCGATGTCGTGCTGTATCAGGAGTTTGTCAACAAACCGCCGCGTGTAGAGACCCTGGCCCTCGAAGCGCTGTCGAACGCGGCCCGTGAGATGCGCAACGTCCACGATGCCCTGGACGTGCCGTGGGGCGATGTGCACCGGGTGCGCCGCGGCCAGCACGAGGAACCCGTCGCCGGCGGCGAGGCAGGCGAACCGCTCATGGTCATGGGCGACTACGGCGCCGCACGCAGAAAACTCCTGCCGGGGTACGGATACGCCTATGCCATGGCCGTCCAGTTCGGCGACACGCCGGAATCCGTGAGCATCATGCCCGGCGGCATCTCCGACGATCCCGCCTCGCGGCATTACGCCGACCAGCTCACGCTGTTCTCCGAACGCCGGTTCAAGGTGAACTACTTCCTCGACAAAGATGTGCAGCGCTATGCGGAACGGGCTTTCGGGCGGCGGCCGACCCTCCGGCCCGTCGGGATGCAGGGCGTGTTCGGCATCGACGCCCGCGACCCCGTGTCCGTGCACCTCGAAACCAGCGCGGACGCCCCCGCCCCCATGCCCGACGGCATGGCGCCGTTCACGGTGTTCGTCACACCCGTCCTGGACAACGCGAGTTCCCCGGTCACCATTGACGCCGCCATCTACGTCCCGCCGTCCGTGGTTGAGCCGGCCGGACTCGAACGGCTTGCGGTCTGCATCCTGGACCCGGCGCACGGGTGGTTTCCGGCGCCCGAGCAGCAGGTCAATCCGGAAACGCGCATCTTTCGGGCGCGTTTCGAGGGAACCCCCACCTGCGCCGTATTGGGGCCCGCCTCGCTCCGTGCACGGCTGGAGGTCCCTCCCGCGCCGGCCGTTGCAGAAAGCGCCCCGCCGGCGCCGGCCGCCGCGGAACCCGCCGCCCTGCCCACACCCGCTGAACCGCAGCCCCCGGCAGCGACGGCGCCCGAGACCGCCAGCGAAGCGGCTGCGCCGCTGCCCCAAACTCCGGCTGACGGGGCGGCGCCGGGCGTCCCCGGTGACGCCGCACGCTCGGCCCTCGCGTGGGGCAAGACCCTCGAGATCGCCATCCCGGGCGGCGCGGGCACCCTGCGTCTCCAGGCGGCGGACTCGCTCGGCGTATTTGCGAGCGCCTCCGCCGTGCCGCCTGCGCCGTTGCCCGAGGGCATGGCTCCGGTGACCCCGTTCGTCGGCGTGCATTGCTCCGACCCCGCGGTGCCCGTTACCCTGCAACTCGAACTCGCCGCCCCGGCGATCACCGCGGCAGACGCGGGCAGCGCTGAACTGCTGGCCTACCGGCCGGAATCCGGGTGGCGGACTCTTTCCGACCAGCATTTCAACGCGGAAGCCGGCGCCATGAACGGATCGGACACACAACCGGGCGTGTATGTTGTCCTGAGGCGGGGCGGCGCTCCGGCCACGCCAGCCGCGGCGGTCGCGGAAACGCCTCCGGCCCTTCCTCCGGCAGCGACACCGCCCGCGGAACCGGCGCCGGCCGGGAACGCGACGCCCGCGCCCCCGGTCGTACCGCCGTCCTCTGACGCCCGCAAACCCACGCTCGCCTGGGGAAAGACCCTCGAACTCCGGGCCGAAAACCAGCGCGCTGAATTCCGGCTCGACGCGGACGCGTCCGTCGGCGCGTTCACAAAAGTCCTGCCCGAACCGCCCGCCGCGCTCCCCGAAGGGCTCCAGCCCTACAGCGCCGCTGTGGCCCTCTCCCTCTCAAAACGCGACGTCCCCGTGCGGATCACCATCGTCATGCACCCGGAGGGCGAAATCCCCCGGGGGACAGACCCCGCTTCACTCGCACTCTACGCCCATCATGCCGACTCCGGGTGGACGCGCATCGAGCCGCAGCAGTTCGACCCCGCCACACGCGCCTTCACCGCCCCGGACAATCAGCCCCGCACCTACATCCTGCTCGGGCCCCAATCGCCCTGACGACCCGCGCTCTCAGCGACCGGCGCGGGCGCCGCCCCCATCTCAAGTAGCACGGGGACATGGTCAACGCGCTGATCCTGGCGCGGCGTAGCGAGGTTCGCCTCCGGCGCCTACCCCGCGAAATGGGTCTTGAGGGCGTTGACGTAGGCCTCGGCGAACCAGTGCCGCCACTCGGGGTCTTCCAGGCGGGTACAGTCGACCGCATTGGCCAGGTTCGCGGTTTCGATGAGGATCTTGGTCGGCGTCATGGTGTTGCGCAACACCGCCGGTACGAAGGTGGCGCCGTCGCGGCGGATTTGCGCGCGGATGGGAGCGCTTCGATCGTGGCGTTTGATGCGCTTCTTGCCGAGCTCCTCCATGAGCACGACCGCGAAATTGCGCGAGAGGGCCTCGTCGCGCCGCCGCTCCGCGGCGGTGGAACTGGCGTAGTTCTGTTCCCCGACTTCCTTGTATTTGCCATAGCTGGCGAGCGTAAGCGCGGGGGCTTCCTTGTCGCGGCGGCCCGCGGCGCCCGGCACGTAGATCATGGCGCCGCGCAGACTGGAATGCAGCTTGTCGCAATGGATGCTGGAGAACACGATCTTCTTCGGATCGGTGCCGCGCGCCACTTCGCTCCGGTAAATGGAATTGGCCAGGTACCAGCGCAGGTTCAGCGACATCTTGTCGCCGTCCAGCTCGCGGTGCCGCGGAGTGGTCAGCAGTTCCTCATCGGTGTCGTGCACAAAGCTCGTGCGGTCTGTCGCGGCATACCCCTGGGAGCGGTCCGTGACCGTCAGGTAGACCGTGGCCTGCGTGGTCGCTTCCAGGATCTGCTTGATGCGGCAGGCAATGTCGTAATTGATCTCGTCCTCGTACAGGCTGAACCGGGCATTGGTGGTCCAGGCGCCGTGATCGCGGCCGCCATGGCCCGGATCGAGGATCACCACGACGCCCGCCAGGTCTTTGCTTCGCACGGCGCCGCGCAGGCGCTGCGCCTCGAGCACCATCGCCTGGTATTCCGTGCGCTCGGACGAGCCTTCCGGCATGTACTGGGCCGTGAGCATCTCCATCGGAATCTTGATGGCCGTGCCGACGGGGATCGACCGTTCGTCGCGGATGCCGCTGCGATCCATGACCACACGGCACGACGCCAGGATGCTCGCCGCGGCCGATTCCAGCACGTCCACGTCGGTGAACCGCGCGACCACGTCGGTGTAGAGGGCCTCGCCCTGCTTCAGCCGGTACAGGGCAAACGCGCCGTGCGCGTCGCTGCCATACTCGAGCTCGCCCGGACCCGGCGCCGGCCCTGTCGCGAGCGCGTGGAGGGGCGTGTCCGCCGGTTCCTCCGCCGGCATCAGCGGAGGCGCGGCAAGCGAGTCGGGCGGCGCGGGCCGTTCGCCCGTGGGCTGTTTCATCACGTCGCGAAGCAAATTCTCCGGGAAAAACAGACTCTGGCCGCGCGAAAGCTTGTCCGTCTCCAGCGTGTTGACCGCCATGACTTCTTTGTACGTGCCGCCCTTGCCCGTCAGCCACGTACACAACGTCCACAGGGTCTCCTGGCTGGAGTCCCCCTCATGAAGCACATAGTGCGTCCAGCCGCGCACCGTGACCACGTCGTACGGGAATACCGCCAGCAAGACCTCCCGCTGGGTGGCCGGATTCAGTTCGTCAAACGGCACGGCCACCGACGAGGTCAGGCCCTGATACATCTTCCAGTCGTCGGCATCGGCCAGATACTTCCCGGCGAACGCCTTGAGCTCCGGTCCCGCCGCCCGGTTGTACTCCAGCAGCAGCGTCCGGCCATTTCGCGCCGACGCGAACACGCCGGGCTCCAGCAGGACGCGCACGACGTCGGCGTGCACCGGAACCGCGACCGCCGCCAGGAGCGTCACGAGTACAGGTAATCTCTTGACGCGACTGGGCCCGGCCGAACGCTTTGTCAATGCGCGTACCATGGGTGGTTCACACCGGTGAGACGAGCCCGGAGGCGCTCGTTCCCGTGCCGAACGAAAGGACGTTAGCGTCCCGGATACATTTCGCGAAGGCGTTGCCAGACATAATCCGTAATGGCCTGTGTGGTAGCTGCTTCCATTTTCCCAAAACGCACGCCGACGATCGCCCGGCCGCTGTTCCGCGGCGCCCTGGACCGGTCGACATGCGTGACGTGCCCGCGAATCGTGCGCATCCTGTCGCACGGGATGGAAATCGCCATCTCGATACTGCTGTTGAAATCAAACGGCGCATCGGTTTCGAGCAACGCGCCGCCCCCGCTGAGGTTGAGCAGCGCGGCGTCGTATTTGCGGATGTGATTCTGCTCCTTGACCTGCACCGTGAGATCCGTGGAAACCCGGCAGTTCTGGCGGTGAAGCACCCGTTCCATGGCGGTGGGGCGCTCAATCACCACGCGGCCGGCATGGTGCTGCGGTCCCACCACGACGTGCGACACGTACGCATTGAAGCCCTCGTCATCGTGGAACTGAAGTTCAAGCCGCATACCCGGCGCGGGATAGTCGGCGCCGGGAAAGGTCACGGTCAGGCGGTCGTCGGAGACATCGAGGATGCGGCTGAGGAAGTATTGTCCCATCAGGTTGATAAGACACTCTTTCCCCGTGCTGAGGTCCGGCGCGTCGTCGTTCCGAATTGCCGCATCTGTCATTCGGCGCACTCCCTTCCAAACCGGGCGCCATTCTAACACAGGCATCCGAAGGCGTCAAAACCTGTGAATACTGTATCGAATGTCAAGACATTCTTTGGCGAAGACGCCTTCCGCGCGGCACCCCCGTATCCATCTGGTCTGCCGGGAGATTGGGGCGTCATCGCCATCATCGCGAACCATGAACGCGTTATGGCAAAATGGTACTATATACGTCTGATGAGTATACGCCCGCATACGGCGGGCGCGCGTTTCCGCTGATGAGGCCGCATGCGTACCGAATTCGCCAAATTGCTGAAGACCATCCGGAAATACTATCCGGAAGCCGACACGGAGCTGGTCCGGCGCGCCTACCGTCTTGCCGACCAGGCGCACAAGGGGCAAATGCGTCTCTCGGGCGACCCCTACATCACGCACTGCCTGGCGGTGGCGGCCAATTTGACCCAGCTCCGCCTGGACACGACCACCATCGTGGCCGGGTTGCTCCATGATGTTCTTGAAGACACACGGGTTACGCATGAGGAGCTGGCGGCGCAGTTCGGCGAGGAGATCTCAGCCCTCGTCGAGGGCGTGAGCAACATTCGCGCGCTCAACCTCCCCGCATCCCTCCCCGCGGAGCTCTCCCAGCAGCAGAAACAGGCCGAGAACCTCCGTAAAATGCTGGTCGCAACGGCTCGCGACGTCCGGGTCATCCTGATCAAGCTGGCGGACCGCCTGCACAACATGCGCACCATCGAATTCCTGCCGGAAGACCGCATCCGCCGCATCTGCCAGGAAACCCTGGACATCTATGCGCCGCTGGCGAACCGGCTGGGCCTGGCGCACTGGAAATGGGAGCTGGAGGACCACGCGTTCCACCACCTGAACCCGGTCATGTACCGCGAAATGGCGGCGCGCGTAGCGATGAAGCGCCGGGAACGCGAGGCCTGGCTGAACAGCACCGTGGAATTCCTCGAACAACGGCTCGCGGAGGCCGAGGTGGTGGCCCGGGTCATCGGCCGACCCAAACATCTGTACAGCATCTACCAGAAAATCATCCAGCAGGGCAAGGATTTCGACCAAGTCATGGACATTCTGGCGGTGCGCATCATCACGCAAACCGTCGCGGGCTGCTACAACGCGCTGGGGGTCGTGCATCAGCTCTGGCCGCCCGTGCCGGGACGCTTCAAAGACTACATCGCCGTGCCGAAAATCAACATGTACCAGTCCATCCACACCACGGTCATGCGCGAAAACGGCCTGCCCCTCGAAATTCAGATCCGGACCGAGGAAATGGACCGCACCGCCCGGGAAGGCATCGCGTCGCACTGGCGGTACAAGGAAGGGATCGAGAAGATCGATCTGAAGCTGGACACCCGCTTGCGCTGGCTGCGGCAGATGTACGAATGGCTCAACGAGGCGCACGTGCCCGAGGAACTCCTCGACAGCGTCCGGCGCGACGTGGGGGCAACGGAAGTCTATGTCTTCACCCCGAAGGGCGAGGTGAAGGAGTTGCCGGGGGGCGCCACGCCGCTCGATTTCGCCTACATGGTCCATTCCGACGTGGGGCACCACTGCATCGGGGCGCGCGTCAACAGCGGCATGGTGCCGCTGCGCTACCATCTGCAGACGGGCGACGTCGTCGAAATCCTCACCTCGAAGAACCAGACGCCGCACCTGGACTGGCTGGACATCGTCGTGACGGGCAAGGCGCGGACGCGCATCCGGCAGCGCCTGCGCGAGATCGGCGAGCTCGAACCCCTGGAAGACCAGGAACCCGTGGTCAAACCGCCGCCCCGGCCGCCCCGCAAGGCCGCGAGCACGGTCCGTCCGGTGGACGACGAAACCCGGCACAAGCTGGTGCGTGTGCAGGGCAACAAGGGCATCGCGGTGCAGTTCGCCAAGTGCTGCAACCCCATGCCGGGCCACCCGATCATCGGCTACATCACGAAGAGCCCCGGCATCACGGTACACCGCGCCGAATGTTCCCATTTCGGCGTCACCAAACGCGATCCCGACCGTATCGTGGAGGCGCATTGGGACGGCGTATTGGGCGGCGTCACCCGCGAAGTCGGCATGCGCGTCACCCTGGGCCCCCGCCCCAACGTGCTCGCCGACATCACCAACGCCATCCGCCCGATGAACATCAGCATCACCCGGGCCGAGTACCGGCCGGGCGACAATGGCGACACCTTCTTTGATTTCGTGTTCGAAACAACCGAGGACGACGGGGCGCGACGGGTCGCCGCGACCCTGCGCACCGTGCCGGGCGTGGCCAGCATCAAACAGGTGCATCCCGCGAAACTGTTCGGCGCCAAAACCTAGCCCATGGATCGGTTCAAGCTCGTCACCGGCCTCCAACCCCAGGGCGATCAGCCCGCCGCGATACGGGAGCTCGCGCGCAATCTCCGCGAGGGCCTGCCCCACCAGGTCTTGCTCGGCGTCACCGGCTCCGGCAAGACCTTTACCGTCGCCAACGTGATCGCCGAGGTCAACCGCCCCGCCCTCGTCATCGCGCCCAACAAAATCCTCGCCGCACAGCTCTACGGCGAGTTCAAGGACCTCTTTCCCGAGAACGCCGTCGAGTATTTCGTCAGCTACTACGACTACTACCAGCCCGAAGCCTATGTCCCCGCCACCGACACCTACATCGAGAAGGAATCGTCCATCAACGACGAAATCGACAAGATGCGCCACTCAGCGACGCGCGCGCTGCTCACCCGGCGCGACGTGCTGATCGTGGCCAGCGTGTCGTGCATCTACGGGATCGGCTCCCCGGAGACCTACGGGGCGCTGCGCGTCGAACTCGTGCCGGGCGAGTCCATCTCGCGCGATACCCTGCTGGCCGGGCTGGTGGCGATGCAGTACTCGCGCAATGACGTCGACTTCCATCGCGGCACGTTCCGGGTGCGGGGCGACGTCATCGACATCTTTCCGGCCTACGAAGACGCGACCGCCATTCGCGTCGAGCTGTTCGGCGACGAGATCGAGGGGCTCTACGAAATCGATCCGCTGCGGGGCACGGTCAACCGGCGGCTGCGCCGCATGGCCGTCTTCCCGGGCTCGCATTACGCCACAACCGCGGAGACCATGAAACGCGCGCTCGAAGGCATCGAACACGAACTCGAAGAGCGCCTGAAAGAGCTCCATGCCGCGGGGAAACTGCTCGAGGCCCAGCGCCTCGAACAGCGCACCCGCTTCGACATCGAGATGCTGAGCGAGATCGGCTACTGCAGCGGCATCGAGAACTACTCGCGCCATCTGGACGGCCGCATGCCGGGCGAGCCCCCGTACACCCTGCTCAGCTATTTCCCTCCCGACAGCGTGGTGGTCATCGACGAGAGCCACATCACCGTGTCGCAAATCGACGGCATGTACAAGGGCGACCGTTCGCGGAAGGACAAGCTGGTCGAATACGGTTTTCGCCTGCCCTGCGCGCGCGACAACCGCCCCCTCAAGTTTCACGAATTCTGGGAGAGGGTCAATCAGTGCATCTACGTCAGCGCCACGCCGGGGGACTATGAACTCCAACAGAGCGGAGGCCTGATCATCGAACAGGTGGTGCGGCCGACCGGTCTTGTCGATCCCGCCGTCGAAGTCCGGCCCGCCGCCAGCCAGGTCGACGACCTGCTCGAGGAGATACGCAACGTCGTCCAGCGCAACGAACGCGTCCTGGTGACCACGCTCACCAAACGCATGGCGGAAGACCTGACCGCGTACCTGGCCGAGCTCCAGGTGCGCGTGCGTTACATGCATTCCGACGTCGACACGCTCGAACGCATCGAGATCGTGCGGGCGCTGCGCAGCGGCGAGTTTGATGTGCTCGTGGGCATCAACCTGTTGCGCGAAGGACTGGACATCCCCGAGGTCGCGCTCGTGGCCGTGCTCGATGCGGACAAAGAAGGCTACCTGCGCTCGGAACGCAGCCTGATCCAGACCTGCGGCCGGGCCGCCCGCAATGTCAACGGCCGCGTCATCATGTACGCCGACACCATGACCGGCTCCATGCAGCGCGCCATCGGCGAAATGAACCGGCGCCGCGAACTCCAGGCCGCGTACAACAAGAAACACAGGATCACGCCGCGTTCGATCACCAAATCCATCTCGAAGGTCATGTCCAGCATCTACGAACGCGATTACGTCACCGTGCCCAAAGCCGCCGAGGAGCCCGAACTCTACACGCCCAGCTTCGACATTCAGAAGACCATCCGGGAGCTTCGGAAGAAGATGAAGCAGGCGGCGGACAATATGGAGTTCGAGAAGGCCGCCGAACTCCGCGACCGGCTTCTCGCCCTCGAGAAACGCCAGATCGAAGACGGCCTGTGACCCGGGACGGCCGAACGCCGTCTACCGCGGCCCGCACGCGCGCAGATTGCCCCGGCCGGGCGCGGCGGCCGGACCGGAGCGCCGTAAACCGCTGCCCTGTGTGGACATCGCTCGGCCGAATCTGGTAGCATAGAGTTGATGTTTTGTGCATGCCGTCTGCCGTGCGCGAGTTGAGGGTGTTCCAGGCACAGGATGCCGTAAGGCGGGGCGGGGAAGGATGTGACGGAACGCGAGAAAGGAGCGAGCGGGAAAGGAATCTATGCAAAAAGAAGAGTGTATTGAGGTTGAAGGAGAGGTCACCGAATGTCTGCCCAACGCGATGTTTCGCGTCAAACTGGATAATGGGCACGTTGTTCTCGCACACATTTCCGGAAAAATGCGCAAGTATTTCATCCGCATTCTGCCCGGAGACCGCGTCAAACTCGAGATGTCGCCCTACGACCTCACCAAAGGACGCGTCACCTACCGGTTCAAGTAAGCCGGCCCGCCGCGCTCCGGCCCGCGGTCCGCGGGCGGAGCTCCAGCCTGAACCCACCGCGGTTGTCCCGCGCCGCGCACGGGACGTGCCTCTCCACACGGATTCACGCCGGGCAACGTCTTCTCAGGACGCCGCGCTCACCCGGTCCGGCGCGCCGTCCAGTTCACGGCCTGCACCACGAGCTTCTTGTACTGGGGGGCCGCAAAAATCGAGGGGCCGTGCCCCAGCTGAATGGTGCAGACCCGCGACTTCCGGTACGTGCGCACCCAGCCGATGTTCGTGTCGCTGGTGGGATGGTCCGTGGTGAGCAGCACATAATTGTCCGGCTCAAACGCGCAGCCCAGATAGGTTTCATCCACCGTGGTGAATCCCGTGACCCCGTGCGTGACCGGGTGCGACGGGTCCGCGATACGCACCGCGATCTCGATGTCGTGTTTGTAGGAGGAAGCAGGACGCGTGGCGCCGTCCTGCTCGACCGGCGCAAACAGATAACGCGAACCGATGATCTTCTGAAATTCGGGCCAGTCGTTGAACCCGGAAATGATGTGATGCAGCGCCACCACGCCCACCCCCCGGTCGAGCAGGCTCAGGAAGTTCTGCCGGCGCTGCTCCGAAATGTTCTGGGTCATCGAATAGAACACGATCACGTCGTAATCCCAGCCGGAGATGTCCTCAAACAGCTCGCTGTGATCCCGCTGTTCCTGAAAGACAAACTCGATGCCCGGGATGCCCTTGAACAGCGCCTCGAACGCCTCCTTGTCGTACGCGTGCCCCCCCGTGACAACCACCGCCCGCAGCGGTTTTGGATTCGAAGAAGCCTCCTCCCCCGCGGCCGGGAAGGCCATAACCGCCGCCACCGTCCCAAGCACTGCCCAAATGATCGCTGATCGCATGCGCTTCGCTCCTTTCACGAGTCTCTCTCTCGAGTTTCCTTTGGGGCTGCATCGTATGCCGGCGCCTGGTGCGCTGTCCCCACGGGTTTTACTTCGCCGTCGCGGCCAGGTATTCCGCCAGGATGCCCACGTTCCGAATAAACGTCTGACAGTCAATCACCCGCTCGGCGGATCCCGCCTCGTGATATCGCAGATCGCCCGCTTCGGTCCAGGCGCCGCGCTCGTCCAGCGCCGCCATCACGTCCGCGGCGTTCCCGGCAAGTTCGGGCGTCAGGCGGGGCGCCGCCGGCCTGGAGACAGCTGACGAGTTCTGCACTTCTTCGGGCGACATGCTCTTGAGCCGCTCGTAGTCCTCGCGAAGGGACGGCAGCGAAGACGCCGTAATGAACGAATAATGCGTGGGCATATCGTCGCTGCTGTACGTAAGCTGATAGTCCTTGGTGAAATAGAGCGGCGTATTGGTCCGCAATTCGTAAAAACGGGCCAGGCGGCCATCCGGCAGCGCGGACTTTTCGTAATAGTCCAGGGCGCGGGGCAGCGGTTCGAGAAAGCGCGCCTCGCCGGTTTTCCGGTAGAGGTACAGGAGCATGCGCATCACCCCCTGCGATTCCCCGCCGGTGATCGCGGGCGGCTCGAATTTCCGCGCCCACGCCGGGTGCATCGCGGCATCGTACTGCTGCGCCCAGCCCGGCTGGGGCTCGGGCATCTGCGCCAGAAGGATGAAGTCGCCCGCGCGCAGGGCGGCGTCGCGGCAGTCGCTCCGGCCATAGATCTCCACGGCCAGAAACATGGTCTCGATGGTATCGCTAATCGTATTGTCGTTAAACGTGTAGTAGTCCTTATAGTCGATCCCCTCGTAGGTTCGCGACCACGCGTCCGGATACGACGCGGGTTTGACGGGATACTTTTCGGGGTCCGGGGGGCCGGTAAACCGCTGTGGCCACGCCCCGTTCGGGTATTGCGCCGCCAGCAGCCGGTCGAGGCCATACACGGCCGCGTCGTGGATCGCGGCATCCGTGAACTCGAGGGCCTTGTCGGTCAGCATCAGGCAGCGCAGCGCGGCCTGGGTCGTGTCGTCGTCCAGCGTGCTGACGTTCTGGCCCCGGGCTTCGGGCGAATCCGCGCGATAGGCATACCGGGTCCGTTTCTCCGGATCGAAATCAATCACGTAATACCATCCGCCGGACACCAACTGGCCCTTCACCAGGGCATGGGCGGTCTTTCGCGCCGCCTCGAGCAGATACGCTTCTCCCGTGTATTCATACGCCCGGAGCAGGGCCATGCCCACGCTCGGGGTGCCCGGGGGTTGCGTCCACGCCTGAGACGCGGTGGCTTTGCCTTCGCCCTCGCGCAACGCCAGGTCGGCCGCGTACCGCCACAGATACCCGCCCTCGACGGATACGGTGCCGTCGAAGAATTCGACGGCACGCCGCAACGCGGCCGCCGCCTGCTCGCGGTCCGGAGCGGCGCTCTCGCCGGCCCGAGCCGGGATTGCAGCCGTGAGGACCATCCACGCTATCGCCACACAACGTTTCATTGGAACCCCCATCCGCGGAAAACCATCGCGCGGTCAGGTTGCACTTTTCGACACATCCATGCATTCTTATCGCAATTCCGCGCCGATGGCGTCAAGTTCCCGAATGACGCGCGATTGCAAATGGGCGGTGTTTTGGTGTACTCCAAAGGCCGCCGTAACAGGCTACGATGATTCGAGGAAGAGTTCGGCGCCGGGAACGGACGGAACCTGCCCCGGCCGCGGGCGCCGGCTCAAGCGAAGAGAGGGGAAGTGCGCGTGCGCTACGCCATCATCTCGGACATCCATGGCAATCTCGAAGCCCTCACCGCCGCCCTCGAAACCATCGACCAACGCCAGGCGCCCCGCATCGTCTGCCTGGGCGACGTTGTAGGATACGGCGCGTCGCCCGACGAATGCGTCTCGCTGATCCGCGGGCGCGGCATTCCCACCATTCTCGGGAATCATGATGCCGTGGCCTGCGGCCTGGAAGAGCCGTGGGGATTCAACCAGGTCGCGCTTTCCGCGGTCAAGTGGACCGCCGAACAGCTCAGCCCCGAGAATACCGCCTGGTTAAGAGCCCTTCCGATGAATCTCGAATACGAGTCCTTTCTCGCCGTCCATGCCACGCCGGAGGAAAGCGACTGGGACTACATGTTCTCCTGGGAAGAGACCCTGCCCTACCTTGCCCGGCTCCGCGAGAAAAACCACCGGCTGTGCTTCTTCGGGCACACGCACTGCCCGGGCATCTTTTCCGAAGACGGCGTGTACGCGCTGGACGACGATTCCAGATTCGTGCTCGATCCCGGCAAGGTCTATCTGATCAATCCCGGCTCGGTGGGGCAGCCCCGCGACGACGACGCCCGCGCCTCCCTGGGCATCTTCGATACCGGCGCCGGGGAATTCGAGCTGGTACGCGTGCCCTATGCGGTCGACGCGGCCGCGAAACGCATTCTCGATGCCGGCCTTCCCGGATTCCTCGCCGAACGCCTGCACCTGGGTCACTGAATCCGGCCCGGGCGCTGCGCTAGTCGTCCAGATCCCGCAGAAACCGCCGGAACCACTTCTGGTCCCGCACGGGGTTCAGGTACGGTTCCGTCTCGAGGACGCTTCGCGCGGGTATGCCGGCATGCGCGCGGGCGCGTTCGAGCCAGCGGCGGCAGAGGTCGGCATGCCCCTCGAGGGCGCTGATGCACGCCAGACGCCACGCCCCGCGCCCTTTCTCGGCCTTTTCAAGGCGCAACAACAGGTCCCGGGCCTGGGCAAGCAGGTCTGCCCGCGCCGCACCCTCCGCCATACTCGCTTGAAAGAGATGGACTTCCGCATGCTGCAACAATTCGCTCATAACCACTCCGTGCCGTGAAAGATCCACCCCGTCCGGGCCGCACACCCGGGGCAGGGCGTTCCGCGTCCATGCAAACGGCTTCCCAAGAGGTTTTTGTGCTGATCGGGCGCCATAGTAGCCGTCGCGGGCGGGGCGCGTCCAGAAATGAACGGCCCTGCGTTTGACTCTCCCGGTGCACGCACCCTACAATAGCGCCCTATAGGAAGCGCGGCCGGCCGTTCGTTCGCGGAAGGCCAGCGCGTGGAGTGCATCTCAAGCCGGGGCCCGGGTATGCCGCGAGGCCATGCACCCGGCCCGGGCCTTCAGAATAATTGCGCAACGGGTTCTCCCCCATGGAGACCGAATCGGAGGAATTACCATGGCGTCTCTGGCAGAGTTGGACATCAGCAAGCCGTTCGTCGCGACGGTCATCAGCAACGACCGCATCACCCCGGAGGCTTCGGACGAGGACATCCGAAACATCGTCATCGAGCTGGACGCGGAAGACTTCTCCTATCACGTGGGTGACAGCATCGGGTTGCTGGTGCCGGGGCCGCACGAGTTCGGCAACGAGTATCACCTCCGCCTCTACACCATCGCCGGCGGCGAGAAGACATCCGGAAACAAGACCCGCCTGACGCTCTGCATCAAGCGCTGCTTCTACATCGACGATTACAGCGGCGAGAAATACGAAGGCAAAGCCTCGAACTACTTCTGCGACCGCGCGCCGGGCGACAAGCTCACCATGGCCGGGCCGTTCAAGGGCGCCTTCACGATTCCCGATGACGAGAGCACCAATCTGCTCATGGTCGGCCTGGGCACCGGCATCGCCCCGTTCCGCGCGTTCGTGCGCCACATCTACGACGTGCGCGGCGGTTGGAAAGGCAAAGTCCGCCTGTTCTTCGGGGCCAAAACCGGGCTCGAGATGCTCTACATGAACGACAAGCGCGACGATTTCGCCAACTACTACGATGAGGACACCTTCAAGGCGTTCGAGGCGGTGAGCCCCCGGCCCGCCGTCGACGCGCCTGTCGCCCTCGACCAGGCCATCGAGCAGAATGGCAAGGAAGTGTGGGAAATGGTCCGCGACCCCGATACCTATGTCTTCGTCGCCGGACACGAAAAGGTGGGCGAGCTTCTGGATCAGGCCATGGCCAAGGTCGCCGGATCCGAGGAAAAATGGCAGCGGCGGAAGGCCGAGTTGAAGGCTGGAAAACGCTGGATGGAGCTGATGTACTAGCGCCCCGCCCGCGAAGAGCACATCCACGGCGCCTTGCCCCCCGGCAAGGCGCCGTTTCGTTGCACAAAGGCACCCGGCTCTTGCCCGCGAGCAAAGTGCGAAAAAACGCGTCACCCCGTCAGCAGGCCGGGCGCCCCCGCGCCCAGCACGCGCCGCCCGAATACAAGCAGGACCGTCAGTTTGTCCGGGATGAACTGGCGCAGGGAGGGGGCGGCATCGCGTGGAAACTGGTTCGCGCGCGCGAATGCCTCGATGTCAAAGGTTGTGCCGTCCGGAAGCCGGTCCATCGTGGCCAACACGTCGACGGACACCTGCTGCTCCTCGGAAAGGGCATACAGCGCCTCGTTCAGGTAGAGCTGATCAAGCAGGCCCGCATACTGCATGACAAACAGCGCGTTCCAGAAAACGCATGCCGCGGTCACTGCCGCGGTCCAGCCGGGCCGTGAAGCCAGGCGCCGCGAAAACAACACGGCCAGCCCCGCCCCCAGCAAGGGGGCGCAAGGCACCAGAAAGCGCATCCCGAACGACGCGCCCGCGTCCCCCGCGCAGGCGGCCAGATAGACCTGAATCAGCACGGCCGCAGCCAGGGCGACGCACACCCGCTTGTCTTCCTTTGGACAGAAGCCGAGGCCGAGCAGGCCCGCGGCCATCAACGGAGTCCACGTAAACAGCCCCTCCCGGGCCGAGAAGAGCACGCGAAACACCGCCGGATGAAACCACGCCGCGCCTCCCGCGCCGCCGGGTATCAGGATGGGGGTCCCGTACAGCGCCTGCCAGCACGGCATCTGGGGACTGAACACCAGCACAGCCGCGGCCGCGCATGCGAGAAAGCGCGCGAGTTTGACGCGGCTGCTCCTCCAGAGCAGGTCCACGGCTGGAATGACCACAAACGCCGCGCTCTGCCACTGCACCAGCGCCGCCAGGCCGAGCGCGCCGCCGATCACCGCCCACGCCCACAGCGCCTCACGCGTACGCAGGTGCAGCCAGGCGCAGAGAAACAGGGATGCCGCGAAAAACGCGCACGCGTGCGGCAGGGCTTCCCGGGCGTAGGTGTAGTAGAGGGCGGAAGAACAGGCCCAGGCGCCGACGGCCGCGAGCGCGCTGGCCCGTTTGCCCCACCGCGCGCGAAACGCCGCGTACGCCAGCAGGGCGCCCGCCGTCCCGTACACGATATTGGCCAGAAACACGGCCGTGTGGTAGGGCTGCGAGAACCCGTCCGCCGGCAGGCCGCCCAGCCTGGCCGTGACGTGGCCCAGCCCGAGAAACGGCGCCCACAGCACGCCCGGCCCCAGCGAAGCCCGGTTGGGCGCCCACCCCGGCGCCGTGCGGCGACCGTCCGGGTCGACCGGGTTCCCCGCCGCCGGGACGTCCCCGGAAGCCAGCGCCCGGTACTCGTTTTCAAAATCGACGTCGCGATCAAACACCAGCGACCGGATCCACGCGTAGTGGGCCACCGGTTCCGCCCCCGCGATGCGTTCTTCGGGCGGCGAGAACGTGCCCGCCAGCGCGAAACAGAGCCAGAACAGCAGCGCCAGCCCCAGGAGGAGCGTCACCCCGGCGTGGGGCCGTTCCAGCCAGGGCCGCGGGCGCTCCGGCGTCTCCGCCGGGGTCTCGTGCGTCTCGCGCTCAGCGTTCATGCTCGCTCATGGCGTCGTGTGGCGTCCTCCCGGACGTGGCGGCCCGGCTCAGGCCAGCCCCCGGCTCGTTTCGTAGGCGCGGATCTTGTCTTCGTGGCGCAAGGTCAGGGCAATCTGGTCCCATCCGTTGAGCAGGCGTTCTTTCAGGAACGGGTCAAGCTCAAACGCGATGGTCTCGCCATTGGGCCGCGTAATCGTCTGCGCGGGCAGATCCACCGTCAGCGCATAGCCGTCCTGCGCCCGCACTTCCTGGAACAACTGTTCGATCACGGCCTCCGGCAGCCGGATCGGCAGGATGCCGTTGTTGAAACAGTTGTTGTAGAAAATGTCCGCGAACGACGGGGCCAGCAAGCACCGGAACCCATAATTGTCGAGCGCCCAGGGCGCATGTTCACGCGAGGAGCCGCACCCGAAGTTGTTTTTGGTCAACAGGATGCTCGCCCCCTGGTACCGGGGCGCGTTCATCTCGAAATCCGGGTTCGGCGTCGTGCCGTCGTCCAGGTAGCGCCAGTCGTAGAACAGGGCATCCTCGTATCCGGTGCGGGCGATCCGCTTGAGAAATTGTTTCGGGATGATCTGATCCGTATCGACATTGAGCGCTTCGAGCGGCGCGACAAGTCCGGTCAATGTGGTGAATGGTTTCATGCAAACACTCCTTCAATGGTTGTCGTTCCGTTTGGCGCGCGGGTTCAGTCGTAGCGGTGCACGCGAACGCGCTGATAGTAGGAATGGCCCGACCGCGCGCCGCCGCCGTGACTGCCGAAATCCAGGAGCACGCCCGCGATCACGGCCGCGAGGCCCCAGCCCTGGAGCCCGCCCAGCGAATTGACGGCGAACGCATAGGCGCAGGTCGTGTACGGCATGAATAAAAAGCCCAGTACCGGCCACAGCACGCTGTCAAAGGCCCGCCCGCCGTAGCCGCCCAGCCACATGACGGCCAGCGCCACGCGCGGAAAGATCAGCGCGATCACGCCCAGACAACACCCCATGCCTCGCTCCTCCAGCGCCGCGCGCCGGCCCGCTCATCCTTACTTCTTGTAGTCCCACGCGCGAATGTCGACAAAATGGCCCGCGATCGCCGCCGCCACCGCCATCGCGGGGCTGACCAGGTGGGTACGGCCGCCCTTGCCCTGGCGTCCCTCGAAGTTGCGGTTGGACGTGGCCGCGCACCGGTCGCCCGGGTTCAGCACGTCGGCGTTCATGGCCAGGCACATCGAACACCCCGGCTCGCGCCATTCGAATCCCGCGTCCTTGAAAATCCGGTCGAGGCCCTCCTGCTCGGCCTGGGCCTTGACCTGCCGCGACCCGGGCACCACGAGCGCCTGCTCGATGCTGGAATTCACCGTGTAGCCCTTGGCGACCTTCGCCCCTTCGCGCAGGTCCTCGATGCGGCCGTTCGTGCACGACCCCAGGAACATCTTGTTGATGTGGATGTCGCGGATCGGCAGCCCTTCGGGCAGGTCCATGTATTCGAGCGCCTTTTTCGCGGCCTGCCGCGTGTTCGCGTCCGCGATCTCGTCCAGCCGGGGCACCGCGCCGTTGACTCCCGTGACCATTCCCGGCGACGTGCCCCACGTCACCTGCGGTTCGATGGCCGCCCCGTCGAGTTCCACCAGCGTGTCATAGGAACAGCCCGGCTCGGACGCCCAGCGCGCCCATTCGCGCACCAGGTCCTCGTGACTCCTGTCTTTCGGCAGATAGGCCCGGCCCTTCAGGTAGTCAAACGTAGTGGCGTCCGGCGACACCAGCCCCGCGCGCGCCCCGGCCTCGATGCTCATGTTGCACATGGTCAGCCGGCCTTCCATGCTCATGCTCCGGACCACGTCGCCCGTGTATTCAATCACATAGCCCGTGCCCCCCGCCGTGCCAATCTTCCCGATGATCGCGAGAATCACGTCCTTGGGGGTCACGCCCGGGCCCAGTGTGCCGTTGACCCGCACTTCCATCGTGCGGGATTTCCGCTGCAGCAGGGTCTGCGTGGCCAGCACGTGCTCCACCTCGCTGGTCCCGATGCCGAACGCCAGCGCGCCAAACGCCCCGTGCGTCGCGGTGTGCGAGTCCCCGCACACAATCGTGCAGCCCGGCTGCGTCAGGCCCAGTTCCGGGCCAATCACATGCACAATGCCGTTGAACTCGCTGCCCATATCGAAACACGTGACCCCGAATTCCCGGCAGTTGTTGAGCAGGGTCTCCACCTGGGTCTTCGAGAGCAGGTCCGCGATGGGTTTGCCGCGCTCCGTCGTCGGGATGTTATGGTCCATGGTCGCGAAGGTGAGTTCCGGGTGGCGCACCGCACGGCCCGCAAGCCGCAACCCCTCGAAGGCCTGGGGCGACGTCACCTCATGAACAAAATGCCGGTCAATGAACAGCACCGTGTCCTGCCCCGGCGCCTCATGCACCACATGCGCGTCCCAGATTTTCTCGTAAATGTTCTTTGCCATGCGTTTTACCTCGATGCTGTCATGTGTCGTTCCGTGTTCAGCATTCGGTCCCGCGGCAGGCGTTCGAGCAAACGCCCCTGCACGGCCGCTTCCATACTGAACATTATGCGCACGGTATAGCTTACCGGAATTCGCACCCCCAACGCCAGAAATCCGGGCAAAAGACGCCCCACCGGGACCACGCAGGCCTGCGCGACGAAGCAATTCGCAGCGCGTCCGGAATGATCCTCCTTTGTGTCTTGGTGTCTTTGTGTGAGGCGGTTACCCATTGCATCGTATTTCACACCAAGACACAAAGACACAAAGATTGTCGTGTTGCCGGGCGTCAGCGTCGCATGCGGTTTCTTGTAGCGCAGGATTCCGCTTCCCCCTGTAGGGGCAGCCCCCCGTGGCTGCCCATCCGGTTCAAACGGGGACACGTTGTCACGCCGCAGGTGAATCGAGTCCCGAAGGGACGGAAGAGAATAGCCCCGGGTTTCAACCCGGGGAATAACGCCGCACCCAGATCGAGTCCCGTAGGAACGACAGAGTCCGTACCATTTCGCAGATGCATCCGGGTTCACATTCGCTCCCGAGCCGTTTGAGAAACGTGAACTATCCGGCTTGACGCGTTTTGTGATGATGGTACGCGGTCTGACAATTCATCTATCGGGCGGCATCTTCGACTCTGCCGTCCCTATGGGACTTGGGGCCTTTGGGTTGCGTGGACCCCGGGTTGAAACCCGGGGCTATTTTCTTTCGTCCCTGACGGGACTTACTCCGGGCGCGCCGCTGATCTCCGGGCTGAATCCCGGGCTATTCTCGGTCGCCCCTTCGGGGCTGCAAGATCGGGGCACACTGTCGCCGCATTCGGGATTGCCCATCCGCATCCCCTGTAGGGGCAGCCCCCTGTGGCTGCCCATCCGGTTCGAACGGGGACACGTTGTCGCGCCGCAGACGGCGCTTGGAACATGTCCCCGTTCTGGTCCGGGGTAGATTCTTGCCCCGTCTTGTGTCCCCCGCTGGCGGGGGTGGCCGCCGAAGGCGGCCGGGGGGGGATTCAAACCCCGCGATCTTGGGCGAGGGATGCAGATTTGTTCAACCCCATTCGGGGTTGGGCCGTTGGGGTTGTCCGGAGTCCCGTGTTCACCGTCTACGGGGCTGCCCACCCGGTCCGAGCGGGGACACGCAGTCGCGCCGGGGCCGCGCATGGAAAAACCCCCGGACCCTGTTGGGGTTCCGGGGGCGAAGAGCGGGCCGGGCTTTTGCGTGGATGCTGGATCTGTTACCCCGCAATTCCGACGGTCATGGCCATCGGCCGGCTGACAAAATGGTCTCCCGGATAGCGTTCGAATTCGACATGGCCGTCCATGAACAGCACATTGCTGCCGCCCGGGATATGGTTGAACTGGCTCACATCCGTGGAGACGAGGTCGGCCATGATGGGCAGATCGCTCTGAGCCATCGCAGTGGCCGCGGGGTTGTTGATGTCGGTGACCATAAAGCGTTCAATGCCTTCACGAAGACGGTACACGATATCGCCGCCCGCATTGCCGAAGCCGACCAGCGGCCCAACGCCCGGAATGGTATAGTCGCTCAGATCGGCGTCACCGTCGGCATGGGCAAATGTACCGTCCAGGTAGAGGTTAAGCAGGCCCGCAATCTGAATCGAAATGAACTCCCCCGGAATCCCATGGTCGGGATCGGCCATCTCCGCGGGGAGGTCCGGCGAGTCCGCGCGGTCCAGTGCGAAACCGACGTAGAAATAACTCTCATCGGTCCCGGGTTGACCTATGACCGTGCCGCCGAGCGCGTCGATCTCGTATTGATCGCAGGCAATGGCCAGGACGCTCTCGCCCGTAGCTGGGTTCTCGAAGAGCGCGGGCGCCGATTCCGAGGGACAGATCAGAACGTTAGGGTCGGTCAGATACTCGGGATAGACCTGCGGGATGTAGAACGAGAAATACGTTGCGGCGTCATTACCCGCCAGAACTGGCCACAGGTCGCTGTGCGTGCCCGCAATGATCCCCGCTTCGCAGTCGATCGCCGGACCGAAGTCGAACTGGGCCAGCGTCGGGTATTTTTCTCCTTTGCTTTCGCCGGCATACATCTTGAAGATAATGCCCATTTGCTTGAGGTTATTGGCGCAGCTTGCGCGGCGTGCCGCCTCGCGTGCGCGAGCGAGCGCTGGAAGCAGTATCGCTGCCAGAATGCCGATGATGGCGATGACAACCAGCAGCTCAATCAGCGTGAATCCTCTCTTTCCTACCATGGTTACCTCCTTAAAAGCGTACGAGCACTCCGTTGGTCCCAACCCGCTCTATGGAAACCGTTTTCTGTGTAAAAGTTTAAGCCATTGGGTGCTTACTGTCAATAGGGGTAAATTGTAGCAATTGCCGATTTCGGGCCGTAATTTTTGTAGTTTTTGCGTGTTTTGTGATCCTTCTTAGGGTGCCAGGCCGGCCTCGGCGCTCCCTGCGGGCGGGGCGGTCGTAGAAACGTTTTCCGCGATGTCCGGTTCCGGGAACCCTTGCCTGCGAACAGGGATTATGTAAAGAATACGCCAGCGATGGCGCGATGCTCCGGCGGTCGGGCGAAACCGTTCGCAACGGCACCGTGCGCGTCGATGACGACGCGGTGTTTTCACGCAGCCGTCGCGCGTTCGTTGATACGAAGCGGCCGCGGGCGTACAATAGTGGAGTTTAATCCGCACGAGATCGGGCCGCCTGGCGGGGGCGGGGTGGCCGGACGCATCCATCACAAGAAACAATGCAAAAGGGGATAGCAGTGTGAGCAAGACCGAGTCCAACAATAAGGCTCGTCACACGATACGCGATATTGCCCGCGTCACGGGGGTGTCCCCCAAGACGGTGAGTTTCGTGCTGAATGATCGGGAAGGGGTGGCGGATCAGACCCGCAAGCGGGTGCTGAAGGCCGTGAAGGAAATGGAATACCACCCCCACGCGGCCGCCCGGGCGCTTCGCGACCGGGTCACCCGGTCGATTGGGGTCATTTTCCCCACCACGGCCGATGCCGCACCGCTGAGCCAGAGTCTGCTGAACTGGCTGCACGAGGAATTCATCCACGTTTTCGGGAGCCGCGGCTATTACGTCACGTTCGACATGGCCTCGTATGCCGGGTCCAGAAACGGCGATTACGCCCGCGGCGTCTGGGAACAGGCGTTCGGGCCCTGCTTTCTCGCCGGTCCCCTCGCGCTGGCCGACCGGGTGGTTCCCCGCCTGCACGAGCGGGGCGTTCCCTACGTGGCCGTCACCCGGCTCGATTCTTTTCCCCAGTGCAGCGCCGCGTCGGTTGATTACGAGCAGGCCGCCTACCTCAGCACCCGGCACCTGCTCGAACGAGGCCACACCCGGATTGGCCTCATTAAGGCCTTTCGGGGATACCAGTCGGGCCTCGAACGCCGCCGCGGGTACGAGCGGGCGCTCCAGGAGGCGGGGCTTCCGGTCGATGAATCGCTCATCCGCCCCGTCACGTTCGATTCCCATTCCATCGTGAACAGCGTGCACGCCCTGCTCAGCGACCGCTCGGTCACCGCCCTGATCGACACCAGCAGCACCGAGGACCCCGTTGTGCTGCGCGAAGGCGCGCGACGCGCCGGACGCCGCTTCGGAACAGAACTGGAGATCGTGGTCTGGACCTACCGCTACGACACGGTCGTGCTTCCTGAAGCCTGCGCGCACATGTGCCTGCCGCTCCGGCAGGCGTCCGCGGAGGGCCTCGAACACCTGGCCGCGTGGATCGAAGGCCGCCGCGAAGGGCCCATCCAGCTCCTCTACCAGCCGACGCTGCTGGAAACCCCGCGCGAGGCGCCCTTCAACGACACCCTGCGCGTCTTCCACGAAACCGGCTGAGTCCCCGGCTGAGAAGAACGGGGACACGTTGTCGCGCCGGGGCGCATTCAGTCCCGAAGGGATGAAAGAGAATAGCCCCGGGTTTCAACCCGGGGAATAACGCCGCACCCAGATCGAGTCCCGTAGGGACGACAGAGTCCGGATTTGGTCCCAGATGCATCTGGGATCTCATTCGATCCCGAGCCGCTTGAGAAGCGAGAACAATTCCTCTCTGCCCGTTTTGTGATGATGGTACGCAGGCTGACCGTTCATCTATCGGACGGCATCTTCGACTCTGCCGTCCCTACGGGACTTGGGGTTTTTGGGGTTGCCTGGACCCCGGGTTGAAACCCGGGGCTATTTTCTTGCGTCCCTGACGGGACTTACTCTGGGCGCGCCGCTGACCCCGGGCTGAACCCCGGGCTATTCTCGGTCGCCTCTTCGGGGCTGCAATAACGCGAGCACAATGTCGTCGTGTCGGGGTTGCCCATCGGATCCCCCGTGTAGGGGCAGCCCCCCGTGGCTGCCCTCCGGTTCGAACGGGGACCCGTAGTCGCGCCGGGGACGGCGCTTGGAACATGTCCCCGTTCTTATCCGGGGTTTTCAAACTCTGCGACCTCGGAGCCCTCTGTGGCCGTTGTATGCTGCCCGGTGGTGTCGTCCCCTGACCGCCCGCGACGCGTGCACTTTCCGGGCAGGAACGGGGCGCGCCTGCTATAATCGGTATGAGGCGACTACCCGAACCGGAGAGGCGAGAATGCACCATTTCATATGCGACGGGTGCGGCAGAGAGATGAGACCGGACGACACCCGCTACCGGGTCAAGATAGACATCCGTGTCGCGAAAGGAAACCTGGAATTCTCGCTGCTGGATCTGTTCCGGGACCACCGGAAAGAGCTGGAAGACCTTGTCAAGAAGTTTGAAGGGAAAGACCCCAAAGAGCTCGAAGAGACCATTTACAAAGGGTTCGAACTCGATTTGTGCCCCACCTGCCAGCGGGCCTACATCCGCGCGCCCCTGAGGTTCCATCCGGAGCAGGGCCTGCCGGATACGGGCATAGACATCGACGCTTTCCTGCGCTCGCTGAGAACGCACCCGGACGACACGGCCGAACCGGACGCGTGACCTCTACGGCAGGGTCAGGACGTGGCCCAGGATCGAGGAGGTGAGGTCGGGGTCGGACGGTTTGAACTCGAGTCCCACATACCGGTCGTAGCCCGCGGCGGCAATCCGATCAAACACATACGGGTAATTGATCTCTCCCAGCATGGGTTCGTGCCGGCCAGGATGGTTGGCCACATGAACATGGCCAATCTTACCGATGTTGGGGACAATCTGCGGCGTGAGGTTCCCCCCCATGACGTGCATATGGTAGATGTCGAACAGCAGCTTCACCGCCGGACTGCCCACCTCGTCGACGATTTCAAACCCTTCCTTCGCGCTGGAGAGGTAATATCCCGCGTGATCGACCAGGGTATTCAGCGGTTCGAGGACCAGCATGAAGCCGGCATCCTCGGCGATGGGCGCGGCGGCCTTCAACGCCGCCACGCACGCGGCATGCTGAGCGGCGGCGGACACCTCCGGGAGCACGTTGCCGGTTGTGACGATAAACGACTGGCAAGACAGGCGTTTATGGATATCGACACAGTCCCGGACGGCTTGCATGAAGGGTTCGCGCCCTTCCGGAACGAGGAGCGAAGGGGTGGCGGGATCGGTGAATGCCGTACGCACGCAGCACGCCGAGGCGATCAGCCCGTTGTCCTGCGCCGTCAACTCCAGTGCATCCAGATCTTTGTCCCACCAGGACCAGAATTCATAGGCATCGAACCCCAGAGTGGCCACCCGCCTGACGCGTTCTACAAAGGGCGCATCGGGCCAGAACATCTCGACACAAGGCGAAAACCGCAGCATAGCCACCCCTCAGGTTTGATCGCCGCCGCCTTCGACGGAATCGTCGTCATCCTCAACAGCCGGGTCAACGGCGTCGCGCGCCTCGGCGGACAGATCCTCCGGCGATTGGCTGTCTCCGGCGGCGCCATGACTATCGTCGCGGATGGCCACGATAGCCCACAACGCCAGCGTTGTGCAGAGAAGCCCCATGAAAAGCAGATAGCCGATGTTCATGACCCGTCCTCGTCCGTGCGCGTTCCGGCCGGCAACCCTGCCAGGATGATACCACCCGATCGGAACACGCGCAACAGACGCCGGTTTCCCCGCATCACCCGTTCGTGCTAGACTTCCCGAATGATAAAGGAGGTTTTCATGAGACGCTTACGTCCCTTCGCCCCGGCGGGCAGCGCATTGGTCGCGTTTCTCCTGGCCTGCACGCTTGCGGCATGCGGCAATATCGTTGACAAGGACCGCATCCGCATTGCCAAGGTGGGCGCCACCTACATCACCCGGGGCGACCTCTACAAGTACCTGCGGCTGATGTCGCCGGAGGAGCGTCCGCACATTAACAACCGGGGCGATCTGCTCAAGGTGCTCGAGAAGTACATTGACGACGAGCTACAGAAGCAGGTGCTGGCCGCGGCGATGGCCGAGGGCAAGATCCAGGCGCCGCCCGAAGACAAGCTGGCGGAATTCTATGACGCGCAGCACCCGGAGATGAGCATCTCCGTTGAACAGCTCGAAGAGTTTGGAATGAATCAGGCCGATTACGAGGCCTTGCAGCAACGGCGGCAAAAGGGCATCGACGAGCTCAAGGAAGGCGTCATGCGCCGGGAAGCCGTCATCCAGGCCGTGGCGGAGGCCGTTCAGAGCGAGGAAATCACCATCACTCCGGAGGAGTATCAGGCCGAGTACGAGATGCGCAAGAGCGAACTGCTCAATCCCGAGCGCGCGACCTTCCGCGCCCTGATCTTCCCGGTGCAGATGCCCGATGCCGGACCCAACTCCGCCGAAGCCCGCAGACGCCTCGTCAAAGGAGACCCCTGGGACGAGGTGGCGAAATCGTTTGTCGATGCGCGAAAGGCCATTCCTCTGCAGACAACCTTCGTCAATACCGGACAGCCCAAGTTCCAGTCGTTCTGGGAACAGGCTTCGGGCACGCAGAAAGGGCGCGTTCTGGGCCCCATGATTATCGAGGACTGGGAAATGATGACGCCGGGGGACGCAGGTGACGCCCGGAGCACCAGCCTTACAGGGTACCTCGTGGCGGAAGTTCTCGAAATTCACCCGCCGTCCCAGAAAACCCTCGAGGAAGCCGAGGCAGATCTGGCTCCCGCGATATTCTTCGTCAAGTTCATGAAAACGTTGCGCGAGAAATCCGGTGTCGAGATCTACGAAGACTATCTTCCGGAACCCGGCATGTTCCGCGAACAAACGGACGACCCGCTCGTCGAATCGCTCTAGATCAGGCGCCTTTTCTCCGGTCACGCTGCTGCCGGTACGGCTTGGGCTGTACTCTGCCCGTGCATCGTCTCGTATGCCGGCGGGCCCATCGTTTAACCGGATGTCGCCGGCTCCGCACATGGGAGGGCGCCGCCGAGCCCAGGCCGCTCAGGATTCGCCGGTCTTGTTCAGCGCGGCGAGCCGATCATACACGTCTTGCTTGTCGTTCTCGATATCGTAATCGAGGTCGATGTGCCGGATAACGCCTTTCTTGTCGATCAGAAACACGGACCGTTTGGCGAAGACGTTGCCGTTTGCATCGCGGACGGGGATCTTGAAGGCCTTGACGATCTTCTGCTGCTCGTCGCCCACGACGTTGAACGGCAGTTTGTATTCCGCCTTGAAACGGTCGCTGGCGTCCTGAGGTTCCACACTGATCGCAAAGACCTCGGTATCGGCGTCCTTGAAACGTGAGAAATCGTCGCGGTAGCCGCACATCTGTTTCGTGCATCCCGAGGTGAATGTCCTGGGATAAAAGGCGAGCAGGACGTTCTTCTTGCCTTGGAAGGACTTGAGTTCCACCTGCGTTTTTTCGCCGTCGGCGCCGGTGGCCGCCAGCTTGACGTTGGGAGCGGGGTCGCCGACCCGCAACGCCGCCGTTTCCGCATCGCCCTGCCGGGGCGCTGTGTCGTCGCCCGTCCCGGCCAGCGCGGCCATACCCGCGCCCAGGAACATCACCGCGCTCCATACCGCAAACCACTTTCGCATGGGAACTCTCCTCCGGTGCGTACCGCGTTGGACCTCACCCACCCCAGAGGAAACGTTCTGGCGGGCGGCCCTATTTCTCGGAACCGGCGAGCGCCACTCCGAATGCTTCAGTCCCCGGCGGAGTCTTGCCCCTTCAGCGGAGGCACATAACGCCCCCGGGCAATGATGTCGCCGGGATCGAGCGTCTGCTTGATCTCACGGGCCACCTGCCAGAAGACGTCGTCCTCGTCCCGAATCTTGTCCATGCCGCGCAGTCCGGTCCGGTACGGCACATAGCCGTCGTCGATAAGGGCTTTCATGGCCGCATCATAGCAGGCCATGGCGCGAGCGACTTCGTCAGGCACGGATTTGTCGAAGGCCACGTTGAGAATGCCGATCATCGAGCGTTCATTGAGGAGGGTAAACGTCGCCAGCAGGTCGAAATCGTGCTCCGCAAGCACCGGTTTCACGAGATCCAGCACACGTCGCGCGTCGCGCCCGGTCATCGGGACCACGGGCGAGAACCACATCAGCCCGCACCCCGTCTCGAGGGGATCCCGGGGGTCGGTTGCATGGTCGGGAGGATGCCGCAGACGCCATTGCGTGCCGTGGACCGATTCGTCCGCCGGCGCGCCTTTCATCTGGGCGTAGACCGGCCGCAACGATGCCAGCTGCTCGGACAGTTTAGAGATGCCGAACCGTTCCGCGACCCGCGCGACGCGTTCGCCGAGGGCCAGTTTCGCGTCGTCCACAAAGATGAGCTTGCCGAGGGGTCCGAGGGTACGCCGCAGCAGCCGCCGCATATCGCGCACGTGTCCGCGCGTGCCCGTCAACGCGCCGCCGACGCTCCATTCGCCGATGCCGTGCGTCTGCCGCAACTGTTGCCGAAAACGTTCGGGCAGCGCCCCGGCCTGGCCCGCCGCCTCCCAGGGGTAGTGGATTCGGCTGCTCAGCACGCGCAGATCATTTCCGATATGAATGGCCGAGTCGAGCATCCGGCGCAGACGGAACGGTCTCAACGCATCGATCAGGCGTTCCAGGCCCGCGTCTTCCTTCACCGTGCAGAAGAAGAAACAGAAATCCTCGGGCCGCGGCATGAGCCAGAGGCCGATCTTCGTCACGATGCCGAAATTGGACTGGCAGAAGAGCCCGTCGAAAAACGGCCCCACGCCGTAGCGGTAGACGCGTCCGGCTTTGGCATTCGCGAAATGGCCAAACCCCGTATCGAGCACGCGGCCGTCGGCCAGGACGACTTCCATCCCGCAGCACGTTTCGAAATGGTCGCCGTAGCGGGTGTGCCCGAAACCCCGATCGAGGGTGTTGCCCACCAGGCTGGATTCGGGACCGGCGCCGGTGCTGTCCATCCACAATCCAGTCTTGTGCCCGGCCAGATGCGCGTACAACTGCCCCTGCGACACGCCGGGCTGGATCACCGCATACGCCAGTTCGGTGTTCACCTCGAGGATCGTGTTCATGCGCGACAGGTCGACGATCGCCGCGCCGGGCGTCGGCGCGCAGGCGTCGCCGTAACCCCAGTTCCGCCCGCGGGAAATGGGATACACCACCACGCCGTGCCGGCCGGCGATCCGCACCACCTCCTGAACCTGTTCGGTGGATTCGGGAAACACCACACAACCCGGCCGGGGCGCGGCGTCCTGCGTGGTTCGGGCATACCGTGCGATGGTTTCGTCGTCCGTTCGGACGTTCGCTTCACCCAGGAGACGCGTCCAGGCCTCGACCGCCGCGCGAAGTGAATCTCCGGTAGACATGATATCCCCCACTCAACCCTTGCTTCAGGGATACTATACCGGTAGGGCGCGGAAGAAGAAAAGGCCGAGGCGGCCTTACCGGGCCGGAAGTTCGCTCGCCGCGGTCCCGGCATCCTGGCCCGGCCGCTCGTCCAGCGCTGTGCGCATGCGCTCCAACACCACCTCACACAGGCGCGGATCCAGCCCCAGGGGTTCCGTGACCGCCAGAGCAACGCCGGGGTGTTTCGCGGCCGCCTGCGCCGCCAATCGCGGAATGTCCTCCCGGCTGTGCCGTCCCGGCGACAGGCAGTACGGATGCACCACCACCGTGCGCGCCCCCTGTTCGACACAGCGCGTAAACGCCTGCTCGACGGTCGGTTCGGCAAGTTCCATGTGCGCGGGTTCGACAATCGGCAGGCCCGAAACGGCCTTAAACAGGGCGGCGACATCGTGCATCATCGCGTTGGCCTCATCACGGCGCGAACCGTGATCGACCAGCACAACGCCCACGTCCGCGGGAAGCTGTGCCCGTGTGCTCATAATTCCTCCAGCCTGCCCTGCCGGTTGCGGGGCGAACACCTCCAGAACCCTATCAAAACACTCCGCGATCGCGCTGTATTTCGTGGAAGGCAGGGCACCCCCCCCCGGGCAGCTGCAGACGACTCGAATTGGAGCCGGCAGGGCACGAACGCGCGGGGCGGACGGCCGTGACGAAGCGCATTGAAAACCGCCCGCTGACCGCATTGAAAACGCCCGGAGACGGCATCTCCGGGCGTGCTTCAGAATCGACCCTTCCGCGGCACAGCTACGCCATCGCCGCGAGCTCCTGTTCGGCCAGCACGACGGATTCGAGAGCGGCTTCGGGCGTCACGATGGACGGTTTAACGCCCTTGTCGATACATTCGAGGAAATACTTCTCCTCAAGCAGGTACCCGTCCGCGGACTCGAGTTCGGGCACCAGTTCGCCGCCCTCCTTGGGGTAGACGTGCAGGTTCATGTCCACCATCGAGTTGAACTCGAACGAGGCGTTCTCGAGCGACATGTTGAACGCCATCCGGAACGGAAACTTCGGCATATAGTTCCAGGCGCCGTGCAGGGTCACCACCGGGCCGCCCTGGTAAGTGTACAGCGCCAGGATGTCGCCCACACCCTCACCGGGGAGGTTGACGCCGGCCGCTTCGATCTTGTCCGGTTTGCCGAAGCAGTAATTGACGAAATCCACGTCGTGAATGTGCAGGTCCACGAGGGCGCCGCCGCCGCGGGGGTTGTCCAGCAGCCAGTTGTCCCAGCTCCACGTGGGTTTGGGGCTGTTGCGCACGAAATGGGCGGCCAGCACCTTGCCGTACTCGCCCGATTTGACGTATTCATAAGCCTTCGCGTAGGCGGGCCAGAACCGGATGCACTGCAGCACCATGAGGTTCTTGTCGCAGCCCTTCATCGCCGCGAGGATTTCCTTTCCCTCTTCGGAACGACGCACGAACGGCTTTTCGCACATGACGTGTTTGCCGGCCCGAATGGCCTTCAGCACGTACTCCTTGTGAAGGCTGGTCGGCAGGGCGACCAGCGCGATCTCGACGTCCGGATCAGCCAGCAGTTCGTCACCATCGCTATACGTCTTGACGCCGTCGAGGCTGAGGTCGCCTTCCAGGGCGATATTGCCTCCCTGCACGGCCCCCTTGCCCAGGTTTGCGGGATTCTTGTCGGCGACGGCCACGATCTCGGCCATCCCCGTGCGGCGCAATGAGCCGAGGTGCATCTTGCCGATGAACCCGAGTCCGATAATTCCCACCTTGTGCATGATCATCTCCTTCGTTGCTTCGTTCCGAGGCGAAGCGTTGCTTGCTCAGCCATACTGTTCGAGCAGTTTGCGCATGTCTTTGGCGACCTGGCGCGCCAGCTCGGGATCAGGCAGGCCCTTGTCGCTCACGAGCATCTCCGGGGTGACATAGCCGTCGTACCCCGCATGCTTGAGCGCACCGAACACGGCCTCCCAGTTCAGGGTGCCTTTCATGAGGCTGTCGGTGAAGTCCGCCAGCGTGCCGCCGCCGTCATGGGCCGTGAAATTTTTGACGTGCACCCGGCCAATGCGTTTCCCGCCCAGAATCTCGATCCAGTGCTCCGGATACCCCGTCAGCAGCACGTTGCCCGCGTCAAAATAAGATTTCACAAACGGCGACTGGAAGGAATCGATGTACTGGGCCAGCTCGAACGGGCCCGTCAAGAACTTGTTCCAGACGTTTTCAACGCAGATGGCCACGCCGGCCTTCTCGGCGAACGGCAGAAGTTCCTTGAGCGAGCGCTGCGAGATGTCCCACACCGTTTTCGACGGCACCACCGGACGCGACGGGTCGAACGGTACGTTGACGGCGCCCGGCACCACCAGGATGGCGTCGACCTCAAGCACGTTCGCGGCGTTGATGTAGGCCTTGGTGAACTCGACGGCTTCCTTGCGTTCCGCCTCGTCCGGGCTCGACAGCGATTTCGCCCAGTAAAACCCCGTCGCCATGGACGAAATGGCGAACCCCATGCCCTCAATGCCCTCTTTCAGGGCGGCCAGGGACGCTTCGGAGGCATCCGGACTCAGTTCGCCCGCGCCAAAACACAGTTCAATGGCGTCAAAGCCGGCGTCTTGAGCGAGCTTGGCCGCTTCGAGAACGGGCGTCTCGTTGTTGAACCCGCCGACGGTCCATCCGCTTACGCTGATTTTCATGGCACGACTCCCCTGTAGATGGTTCCAGCCATCCGGCTGCGTGTTTGCGTTGCTGCGCCCCCCGGCGCGCCCGCGCGAAGACCATCGGCCTTCCAACATGGCGCCGGGATGACTTGCACCACATCTAAAGTACCGCATTCGGGCGGGGGGATCAATGTGGGGAACCGCCGGCGCCGCGGCCGTCTGCCTGAAACCTGGCTGCGAACCCGAAAGCCGTTGCGCGGGCGGAGGTTAGCGCCCGTGCCTCTCTTCCCATTTGCGGAGACGGCGGGCTTCTTTGTGGATCTGCCGCCAGCGTTTTCGTTCGACGCTGCGGGCGCCTTCGTCCTGGCGCATGGCCAAATAGCGCAGTTCCCGCTGGAGCTTCTGGTAGCTCTGAAACCGGCCCGCGTCGAGTTCACCCGTGTCGAGCGCGGCCCGGACCGCGCACCCGGGCTCGGCGCCGTGCTGGCAATCGTGAAACCGGCACTGGACCGCAAGCGATTCGATATCGCGGAAGGTCTGTTGCACCCCGGATTCATCGCCCCACAACTGAATCTCGCGCATGCCCGGGGTGTCGATGAGCAGCCCGCCCCCCGCCAGGGGCAGCAGTTCGCGGCGCGTCGTGGTGTGGCGGCCGTGGCTGTCGTCTTCCCGCACGGCGCGGACCGTTTGCCGCGTTTCTCCCAGCAACGCATTGATGAGGGTGGATTTGCCCACTCCGGAGGACCCCACGAACCCCGCGGTCCTGCCGGGGCCGACATGCGCGCGCAGGTCCCCCAGGCCCACCCCGTCCGCCGCGCTGGTTACGCAGACCGGCACGCCGAAGGCCACGCCATCGAGCTCCTGGCGGCAGGGCTCGAGATCCTCGCAGAGATCCGCCTTGTTCAGAACAATCACCGGGGACGCGCCGCTGTCCCAGGCCAGGGTCAGGTACCGTTCCAGCCGCCGCACGTTGTAATCGTGGTCGAGCCCCATCACGAGGAAGACCACGTCGATATTGGCCGCGACGATCTGTTCCTCCGTTCGCCCGCCCGGCGCCTTGCGGATAAACGCGCTGGTGCGGGACAGGACGGCCTCCACCAGCCCAATTTCCCCCGCGTCCGAAACACGCACCGCCACCCAGTCGCCCACGGCCGGCAGGTCCGAACGCGACCGGGCCGTGTTGCGCATTTTGCCCGACAGCTCCCCCGTGACGTCGCCCGCGGCGCACACGAGCTGGTACTGGCCGCGATCTTCACGGGTCACGCGGGCGGGACGGCATTCCACCGCCGCCAGCGCGTCCCACTGTTCCTGCCAGTAGTCGTTCCATCCGAGATTGTGCAAGAGCCCGTTCATCCCGAGTCAACCTTCCCCCGAGTATCACGCGCTATGCGCACTTCCCCGCATGTCAGACCGGCCGGCACACGATGATCTGGCGGCCCAGACCCGCCACAAAGGGTTCTCCGGAGAATTTGCCCAGTTTCTCCAGAATCTCGAACCGGTTATAGCGAAGCATGGCGTCCAGTTCCTGCGGGTAGAAGCACCGGAGATGGATCGTCTCCTCGCGAATCTCGCCGCTCCCCCCGCCCGTGCAGTACCAAGTGATATGCGAGACCTGCGCCGCGTCGTCGTAGTCGGTCATTTCTTCCACGAAGACCTCTTCGCCCGATTCCTCGTCCGTGTAGGTGAACATGCGGACACGCCCGCCGGCGCCGCTCACGAGGATGTCCACGTTGGGGTTGAAGACGTCGAAGATGAAGCTTCCCCCGGCCGCCAGATGCCCCCGGATACGATCCAGGAAGGACTCGATTGAGGCGCGCTCCTGAAGGTGCTGCATGGCGCTGAACGGACAGATGATCAGCGGGAATGGCCGGTCGAGCGCGAAATCCCGGCAATCGGCCTCCACAAGCGCGATTGGGAGGCCCTCGTTGGCGGCTTTGTCGCGAAGCCGCGCCAGCATGGCCGGCGCGACATCCAGCCCGACGATCTCGATGCCCTCGCGCGCGATGGGCAGCGTCACGCGGCCCGTGCCGCACCCGATCTCGAGGACGGGTCCGCCGGACCGTTTCGCGCGTTCGACATAGAACGGGATGTCCAGGGCGTAATCGTCGTTTTCGGCGTCGTATTGCCGGGCGTCACGGTAGTATTCTTCGATGCGTCCCAGGTCCATGGCGGCCCCCTTTCTCGGGGCGATCCTACCCGAGTGCCCGCCGGAAAGCGAGCCGGGGGGACAGCAAGACAGCGGGCCGCGAAACCCGGGCCGCCGGCGGGCGCCGCCCGGGCTTTCTATCCGCGCGATCAGGCCCGGGCCAGGTTCTGCTCCGCGAAATCCCAGTTGAGGAGGTTGTCAAACACCGCCTCGATGTACTTCGGCCGGGCGTTGCGGTAGTCGATGTAATACGCGTGCTCCCACACGTCAATCGTCAACAGCGCGGTCTGCATGTGTTTCATGGGGAGGTCGGCGTTTGAGGTCTGCACAATCTTGAGTTTGTCGCCGGCGAGGACCAGCCACGCCCAGCCCGAACCGAACAATTTCGCCGCCGCGGCGCTGAATTCCTCTTTAAACGCGTCGAACGAGCCGAAATCGCGGTCGATGGCCTGCGCCAGGGCGCCGGACGGTCTTCCGCCCCCGCCGGGCTTCAGGCAGTTCCAGTAAAAGCTGTGGTTCCAGACCTGCGCCGCGTTGTTGAACACGCCGCCTTCGGCGCTCATGATGAGCTCTTCGAGAGCCATGTTTGCTTCGGGTTTGCCGTCCACGAGCCCGTTGAGGTTGTTGACGTAGGCCTGATGGTGCTTGCCGTAATGAAATTCGAGGGTCTCCGCGCTGATGATCGGTTCCAGCGCGCTCTTGCTGAACGGAAGCGACGGAAGGGTAAACGCCATGGCTGCCTCCTTATACACCGGGCTCCCCCCGGAAGTTACTGCCAACCGCGGATCCAGAAAGAACGCGCACCACGCCCTCAAAACACCGGACCGCGTGCGCCCCAGCCCCGGCACCTGTTGCCGAGTTCACAGTAGACCTCTTCACGGAATGAATCAAGTACTCCTCACGGCAGGGCAATCGCACGCCATTCACCCGGCGGAATCCTGTGTTGTGTCACCGGCAATGTGCAGCGCGGGCCGCTCGCGAGCATTCTTCACATTCGGGTATGGGATCGCAGCCCCGGCGGTCATTGCCTTTTCCGGCGGCATCTCCTTGCAGCGCGACCGCATGGTCACTATCATCTGACGGGCAGGTTTTTGGAACGAAAAGGAGGTTCGGGTGAAATACAAGGCAGTGTGGACGATGGTAGCGGCGGTACTGGCAACGTGTGCGGGCGCGGCAGGCGCGGGAGAGGCCTGGCCCCCGGCGGGCGAGGTCGCCTGGGACGGCATCTACACCGGCAACGGCACGCCCATGGAGGCGGTTCCCAGCTGGAGGGAACACCTGGGCAACCAGACGGAGTACCGGCTCGAGGACGAAGGCCTGCGCATCATTGACGGCAGCACGGAAACCGGCACGCTTCATTTCTACACCTCGTCGTGGCGCGCACGGCCCGCGGACGGCGCGGTTGTGGAGGGCCGCATCAAACTGGTGAACAACACGAGCCGTTCGGGCGCGTTCCTTCACGCGTCCGATGGCCTGCACGAGACCTCCATCACGCTCTACCCGGGACACCTCTCCATTCATCTCGAGGGGGACGAAGAAGTCCGGCATGAAATGGACACCACGTCCGATTTCCACACGTACCGCCTGGCGATCCGCGAAAACGATGTTCATGTATGGGTCGACGGGACGCTGGTCTTCGACGGAACGGGCAAGTTCACGGTCCCCGCGCATTCGGGCCGGAACTGCGTCATGTTCGGTTCGTGCAGCAGCCTCGCCGTATCGGAAGCTGTCTACGCCGGCGTGCGGTACGCGGCCTTTGGCGAAGCGCCCCCCCTGCCGCCGCGGCATGCCGGGGCCCTGGATGTGCTCATCTACAAGAAACCGGGCACGTACGCGTGTTTTCCCAGCCTCGTACAAATCGATGACGACACCTTTTTCACAGCCTTCGGCACACGCACGCGGCGGTCGCATATCGACAACACCGGCGGCTCGGCGAGATACATTTCCCGCGACCGGGGCGCCACGTGGCAACCGTACGATGGAGAGTCCCCCGTCGCCGCGTTCATGAAGAACGAGGACGGCTCGCTCGTGGATGCCCGGGCGTACGGATGGCGCGAAGTGCCCTCCGAACAGCGCGCGCAATTCGAGGAACAGGGTCTCACCGTACGCGACGTCCGCCCCGGCGTCATCGCATACCTGCAGGGCGCATACGCGCGGCGCAGCGACGACGGCGGCAAGACCTGGCAGAAACAGGAACTCCAGCTCCCCGCGCACCGGTCATTGATGACCTACAACACGTCCTCGTACGCGCGCCTTTCCGACGGCACACTCCTTCACGCCGTGTACGGCGAACTCATGGAAGACACCGCCACGCGCACCTTTGTGTTGCGGTCGGCGGACCACGGCGCCACGTGGTGGTTTCTCCCCCTCGCGGCGGATCCGGCAGGCCAGGTGTCGTTCAACGAGACGGCGCTGTGCGAGAACGATCGCGGAGAGGTGGTCGCCATGATCCGGTCGGAACCGCCCGAGGGCGGATACCTGCGCCTGTCCATCAGCAGCGACCGCGGGATTACGTGGTCCCAACCCGTTGAGACCGGCCTGTGGGGCTATCCCGCCAACCTCATCCTGCTGCACGACGGGCGGATGCTGTGCACCTACGGTTACCGGCAAGAGCCCATGGGCATCCGCGCCGCGCTGAGCAGCGACGGCGGCCACACGTGGGACGCGGACCACCTCATCGTGTTGCGAAACGATGCCGCGCCCTTCGGTTCCGACCTCGGCTATCCCCTCAGTGTCGAGAAATCGCCCGGCGAGATCTTCACCATCTATTACTTCACGCAGGACGATGACATTACCCACATCGCCGGGACGCACTGGACCCTCCCTCCCGCGAAACCATCGGAGTAGCGCGCGGCCATGCCGATCTTCGATCTGAACGTCACGCTCGGCCGGACGGCGTCGCCGGCAGGCGCTTCATTCGAGACGCCGGAACAGCTCCTCGCGGAGATGCAGCGCCTGCGCATCGACGAGGCCCTGGTGTGCCATGCCATCGCCCTCGAGGCGGATGTCGAGTACGGCAACGCGTTGCTGATTGAACAGCTCCGCGGCCACCCGAACCTCTATCCCTGCTGGGTGATGGCGCCGCCGGCGTTCGGCGATCTGCCGGATGCCGGGGCCTGGGTGGAACGCGCCCGTGCGGCCGGGGTGCGCGCCGTCCGCCTCGCGCCGAAACACAGCCACTACAGTCTCGCGGCGTGGTGCACGGGCCCGCTGCTTGGCCCGTTGGAACGCGCGCGCCTCCCCGTGCTCCTCGACTTCGGCGAACACCACTGGAGCCAGTCGCCGATTCCCTGGAACGACGTTCTGGATATCTGCCGCCGTTTTCCTGAGCTGGACGTCGTCGTGCTCGGCGTATCGGTCGGCGACACGCGAAACAGCCACGCGGCATTGCGCGAGGCCGCCAACCTGCATCTCGAGAGTCACGCGTTCGCGCTTCCCGGCCTGTATGGGCTCATGGCGCGCGAGGGATGGCTCGAGCGCATCCTCTTCGGCACGGGCATGCCCCGGTGCGCGGGCGAAAACCGCGTGTTTCAGCTCCTGCACATCGGACTCAAACAGGCCGGCCTGACCGCCGCCAGCTGGCGCAACGCCCACCGGGTGCTTCACATCGACGCCATGCCGGCAACGGACCACCTTCGCCGGGAACCCGTGAACTGGCCCAAGGGCGCCGTACTCGACATCCACGCCCATTACGGTTCGTGGGAGGCCACCTCGTCGCCGGTCAACCGCCCCGAGGACATCGTGGAATCGATGCACCGCTGCGGTGTGCACAAGCTCATCGGGAGCAGTTTCACGGCCATTCACGGCGAGACCCGACTGGGCAACGAGCAAACCGCTCATATTGTCCGGAAGTACCCGGATTTTCTATTCGGTTACTGTGTGATCAACCCCAACTTCCCCGGCGAGACCGCGGAAGAACTCGAACGGTGTTTTGATGGAGCGGAAAACTTCGTGGGCCTGAAACTCCACTGCGGCCTGCACGGGAAACCCGTCCACGACGCCGGCTATGCCGAGGCGCTGGCCTATGCCGACGAGCACGCATTGCCCGTGCTGGTCCATGCCCACGGCGACGACAACTGGACGGACACAACGCAACGGTATCCGAACGCGCCCTTCATCGTGGCCCACGCCTGCGCCTGGAATGGCTGGGAGCCGGCGCCCCCGGTGATCAGCCTGGCCGGAGAAATCGACAACCTGTACCTCGACGTGGCCGGGTCGGCCGCATGGCGCATGGCCCTGGCCCGGCTCGTGGCGCGCACCGGCGTCCGGAAAGTGCTGTACGGCTCGGACTACCCGATGTTCGACCTCGCCTTCGAAATCGGCCGTGTCGCGATGGCGGACCTCTCGGACCTGGAGAAACTCGCCATAGGCGGGGGCAACGCCGCGCGTCTATTCACGCGGCTCACATAGCTTCGAGCGGCGCACGATCAATTGCGCCGGGCGGCCACCGCGTCGAGCGTCTTGCGGATCAGCCCGCCCAGTTCCCGGGTGGAAAACGGTTTCATGATGAATTCGCGAATGCCCAGTTCCCGGGCCTGTTCCGGCGTAATGCCCTCGCTGTAGCCCGTAAGAAGAAACACCGGGAACCCCGGACGCGTCTGCAGGATCCGTTTCGCCAGCTCCACGCCCATCAGATGCGGCATAATCTGGTCGACAATGACCAGGTCATAGCTGTCCGGATTCGCGCAAAACGCCTCAAACGCGGCCAGGCTGTTGGTGAACGCGTCGACCCGGTAGCCGAGCTGGTGCAGCATCATCCCAACCATCTGGGAGAGGTCGGGATCGTCATCCACGAACAGGATGCGCTCGGAACCGGCGCCGGGGAGTCCCTCGATCGCGCTTTCCACGGGGATTTCCGCCGCCATTTGAGGCAGGTAGATTTCGAACACCGACCCTTTCCCGACCGCGCTGCGAACTGTCACCGCGCCTCCGTATCCGGTCACGATGCCATGTACGGTGGACAAGCCGAGGCCGGTCCCCTCGCTGGGTTTCTTGGTTGAGAAAAACGGCTCAAATATCCGGCTGATGACGCCGGGCTCGATCCCGCTGCCCGTATCGGAAACACTCAGGCGCATGTATTTTCCCGGGACGGGGCAACCGGCATCCGCGTGAAACGAGGCGTCGATTTCCACTTCGTCGAGCGTCAACTCGAGCACACCGCCCTCGGTCCCCATCGCCTGATACGCGTTTGTGCACAGGTTCATCACCGCCTGATAGATCTGTATCGGGTCGGCCATGATTACGCCGGTCTCTTCCTCGATGCGCTGTTGGATCTCGACGGTGGCCGGCAGGGAGGCCGCCAGGAAGCGCAGGGCCTCCTTCAGGATCGGCCCGATTCTGCAGGGCTCGCAGCGCCGTTCGGCCTGACGGCTGAACGTGAGAATCTGCCGCACCAGTTCAGCGCCCCGGTTGCCGGCCTTGGCAATCTGCCGCACGCTGAGCAGCGCCGGCTCGTTGTCCGAGAGGAGCTCCAGCAACAATTCGCTGTGGCCGAGAATCAGCGAGAGGATGTTGTTGAAATCGTGCGCAATGCCTCCCGCCAGCGTGCCAACCGCCTCCATCTTCTGTGCCTGGCGCAACTGGCGTTCGAGACTCACCTCGGTCGATACATCGTGCATCAGCCAGATGTAATTGCTGATCACGCCCGCCTCATTCTGCACGGGCGAAACCGTGGCGTCCGACTCGAACAGGCTGCCGTCTTTGCGGCGGCTTACCATCCTGCCCGACCAGTTCACGCCGCGGGAAATCGTCTCCCGGATGGCCTCGTAGAAGACATCGTCATGTTCGTTGGACCGGAGAAACCGCGTGGTCTGGCCTGCGATTTCGTTGCGGGCGTATCCCGTGTTGCGCTCGAAACCCGGATTCACATACTGTACGATACCGTCCGCGCTCGTAATGATGACCAAGTCCGGCGCCTGTTCAATGGCCGCGGCAAGGCGGATGCGTTCCTCTTCTTTGCGAAGCAGCATGGTCACGTCGCGGGAATAGAAGGCAAGCCGCGTGAACCGGCCCTGCTCGTCCCTCACGGGGTAGAAGCAGTGCTCGAAATGGCGTCCTCTGTAATCGTCGCTGAACAGGACCTGCCGGCCCGTCCGCAGCACGGCCAACGCGTTTTCCCACCGTCTCCGGCCGGTTTCGCCCACCACGAGTTCGCGGTAATTCGCGCCAAGGAGTTCCGAGGCGGGCCTTCCCAGACTGGCCGCCAAGTGCTCATTGAGGGCCAGCAGCCGGCCCTCCTGATCGATGAGGCCGACAAGGTCGCTCGTCGCGTTCAGGAGCGCCCGGGCGGTCTCCTCACTCTGGCGGAGGGCCTCTTCAGCCTGTTTCTGGTCAGTCACGTCGCGCGCCGACGCCTCGACTCCACCCAGTTGGCCATTGGGTTCGTACCACGGATAGGCGAGATGAGCATACCAGCGCCATTGCCCTGAAGCGTCCCGGATACGGACCTCGGCCACGCGTCGCGCTTCGGTCGCGAGTACTTGGCGGCACTGGCTGACAATCCGGGCGAAGTCGTCGGGGTGAACGACATGCTGAATGACCTCGGGACCCTTTCCGATCGCGTCTTCGCGCGGAAGTCCGGCAGCATCGAGAAAGGCCTGGTTGACGAAGACGTATCTCAGATCGCGATCGACCCGGGCGATTACCATGGGGCTGTTCTCGACAAAGGCCCGGTATTTCTCTTCGCTGGCCGCCAACGCTTCGTTGGCTTCGATATGCGCCGTGATGTCGCGCGACAGGCCCTGAATTTCCACAACCTGTCCCTCGGGACCGTAAACGGGAGCGCTCACCGCCTCAAAAAAGCGCACTTTCCCGTCAGGCCGGACATGATGGAACTGGAACGGCGTGAGACTTTCCCCGGCCTGCTGCTGCATCTTCCTGGCAAGAGAGGCCAGCGCGCGCTCCGCCAGCTCCGGGTGGAACACCTCGGCCAGCCGTTTGCCCACGACCGCCTCGGGCGGCAAACCGAAGACCGTCTCGACCGCAGGGCTGATGAAGGTGAAGATGCCTGACGTATCCAGCCGCCAGACCACGTCGGGGATCTCGGCCACGAGTTCGCGGTAGCGGACGTCACTGGCGCGCAGCTCGCGCTCCACCGTGGCCCGTTGTCCCACTTCGTGCCGCAGAGCCTGGTTCTGGAGTTCCAGATCGAAGCGCGCCTTGTTGGCCACATACGCCGAACGAATGAATCCGATCAGAATCATCAGTAAGGCGATGGTCTGCGTATTCCGTTCAAGCGCGTCATAGCCGAATCCGCCGACGCCGAGCAGGGGCGCGCCCTCAAGGAACGGAAAGTGCCCGGCCCAGGCGATCACCTTGGAGAAGATGAACAGGCCTGAAGCCACGCCCATGATGATAAGCGACACGCGCTCGTGCATCAGGTGCCGCATGAGCACGATGCCCGCGGAAGCGAGAAACACCGCCGAAACCAGGCTGAGGAAATTGCCCAGGTGCTTGGGGGGCGACATTACCGCATCCGCGTAGATGGAACCGAACTCAAAAAGCGAGCCCACAAGGACGAACAGCACCACCGCCCAGCCCAGACGGGGGCGTTTCCACTTCGCTTCGGAACCGTTCACTGTGACCATGCCTGCCAATTCTCTACGCACGCCCTCCACCTGCAGACGGTGGAAGCGCTGCCACTGCCCTCACACGCAACACGCGGAGATGTTTCCAGGTATCGTACCGCAATCCGCCTCTCTGCACCAATTGAGTATCGATGATAGTACAATTGGGAATATATATACTACGAAATGGGCTGTCCCTATGTCACCAACAAAAAACGGGCGCACGTTTTCTTCTCTAAACTGCGCGAAACAAGAGCGTTGGACCTGCTGATGGGGGCCGTTCCAGGCGGGAACGGACGCCCCGGCGTCGCGTCCCGGGCGTGTAACTCGTCGAAACGAGGCATGAGATTACCCGTTGCACGCACAGACTGGCTTCCTGCACCTCCCTGAGGTACGACATGCACCGGCATGCCTGACACGGTTGCCGAGGCGCATCATTCGCCCTGCCTTACCCGCGCGAGGATATCCTCCGCGGACAACGCGCTCGCATGGAAGGCCGCGCCATCGATGCGCCCCGTGAAATGCTCGCCGCCGCTGAATTTTGGATTGAAGCCGAGTCCAACGAGCGTGCTCCGTGTCGCGATGCGCTCGGGCACGGCGACGGTCGCGGCTTCCTGGCCATTCACGTACAAGCGCAGCACGGGGCCGGCTTTCACGGCCGCCACGTGCGCCCAGGTCTGGCCGGCCAGCGGCACGACCGGGGTGGCATAGGCGTGGCCCATTTCGATGCCCGCAAACACCCCGTTGTCCCGCAGGGTCACCCGGAGCGGATCGTCCATGCCCTGGCACCACGCCGAAAAGACCTGCTGGAGCGTCCCGGCGGGCAGCGCTTCCGGATAGATCCAGGCACAAAACGTGTACGCGTCCTCCGGGAAAAACGGCAGCGCATACCGGAGCCCCGAATCCTTCCCGTTAAAGGCCACGGCGCCCCCTGCTCTGCCGGTGCGGTCCGGCGCGGGTTCCAGGCTCGCTTGATGCTCGAGCCGTCCAAAATCCGGTGCGCCGTTGCCGTCCAGGGGCGCGGAAAACAACACTCCGTCGCGGCCAATGGCGAAGAAGGCGTCCTGTGCTCCGGGATCGACGGTAAATGTACGAGGTCCCCCCTCATTCTCGGCCAGATTTTCGCCGCTTATCGAACACACTTTCCAGTAGTAGGTTCCGGGCTCGAGCAGGGCCTCGTCCAGCACGGTGTGGTTCGCCGTCAAGTCCGGAATACGGGCGACGACATCGTCAAACCGGGCATCCCGCGCCACCACGGCCTCGCAAGGCACTCCGCGCGCGCCCTCCGTGGACCAGCAGAGGAGCACCGGGCCCGGCCGGCCTTTCTCGCCTTCCCGCGGAAGCTCCAGTTGCGCGCGTACGGGCGGCAGGTTCACCGCGGGCAGCCACGCCGCATACTCGGTGCCGTGGGCGCCGGCGCTCGCGAAGTCGCACAGCACCACGGGACCGCCCCCCACCGTTTCCACCTGCCACAGACCGATGGGGGCGTGCCGCACGAGCGAGTCCTGCGGCAGCTGGGGGATCGCGGCAAGAGCCGGGCCGGTTGCGTCAATCGGCTTCATGTCCGCGGTCTCGATGGCGTTGTAGAACGCGTCGAAGGCAAGCAGCACCGGCCCGTGATAGACGGCCGCGCGGCCGTAGCGCGGCCCTTTGCCCGCCCACACGCGCGGCGTCAGGTCAAACTCGATGGTGAGGCGGTCGCCGTTCGTCCAGGTTCTTTCAAGATGCAGGTAGCCGCCCGGGACCGGGGGCCAGGGACCGGTCCAGAATCCGTTGATGTCCGCTCTGATCGCGGGCATGTGTTCGGGGATACGCAGTTTGAGGACGAATTCAAGCGGTTCCTCGCATTCGAACGCAAGGGCGACCTTGCCATCAAGGGGATAATCCGTCTCTTCGGTGATTCTCAGGCGTTTCCCGTCCGGCAGAGGGATGTCGAACGCGCAGGGGCCGTAGAAATTGATGACGATGGCATCCCCGTCCCGCATCGCCGCCCATTCGCTGAGCATGCCGAGTCCGCGCGGCGCATTGACCGAGCAACAGTTCAACTCGGGCGTCCCCGGCCGGTACTGGAAGTTGATCTGCTGATAGGAAGGCGCGCGAATGCCGTCGAGGGGCGTGTCGTAGGTCCACCAGTTGCCGGAGGGATGCTGCGCGCCGAGCACCTGGTTCCAGGTGGTCAACTCCAGTTCGTCGGCCACTTTGGCGTCGCCGGTGAGTTTCAGGATGTCTATCGTCAGCGCTTCCCACGCCACCGAGCAGCAGGTCTCGATCGAGCCCCGTTCGTACACGGACCCGAACGCCTGTTCGTTCGTTGAGAACGCGCCCGAAGGGTGGCGGTCGAAGTCGCGGATGCTCGTCCAGAGGTTCACCGCGGCGGTTTTGTACCGGTCCTCCCCCGTGATTCGGTAGAGTTCGACCAGGCCCTGGACGATGTGAAGGCTTTCCCAGCGGGTGCCGCCGCCCGGCAGCTTGAAGTAGGGTGTTCCGTTGGCGCCCTCGCGCAGCCAGTCGCCGTCCTTTTCCATGTCCTCCACGACAAGCTGTATCAGGTCCCAGTAGCGCTGGTCGCCCGTGCGCTGATACAGGAGCGCCATGACGTGCACGACCGAAAGGTTGATCATCGGCGTGCCCGCCTCGATGGGCCGCTGTCCGCCGGGGTGATACGTTTCGCAGATCCGGTCCGCCGCGCGCAGGGCGCACGCACAGGCCTCTTCATCGCCGGTCTCGTCATACCACATGAGCAGCCCGAGCATGCAGTGGTAATGGCCCCACAAGTCCCAATGACCCAGCAGGCGCTCGTTTTCGCGCCAGGGTCCCAGGTAGCCGTCCTCGGCCTGGGCCGCGACCAGCGCATCCACAAACGCCTGCACGAACGGCTTCACGCGGGGATCATCGGTCATCCGTACCGCCTGGACCGCCGCGATCAGGTATTTGCCCGCGAACTCGCCCGCCCAGGGCACCGGTTCCGCATAGGGCCAGTGGCGGTCGCGCCGGTGAAACATCTCGATGAGCCCCGGATTCGCCCCCGGCGCGCGCAGGAGCCAGTTCGCGATGTTCGCGTCGACCCGCGCCCCGATTTCGCCCCCAAACCGCCAGTGCGCATGCGGCACGCTGTCCATGGCCTGCGTTCCTTTCGGGGACACGGCGCCCTGCGCCGCAAGTGACACGACAAGACACGCCGTAATCGCTGCAGATAAGCGGACACCGGTTTTCATGACAGGGCTCCCGCGATGAGACTTGGGCCTCTCGTGCGGGCGGCATTATAGACCGCGCGCCGAACCGCAACAATGCAGGCCCCAGCCAGAGAGACGCTCAGGCCGAATGGGGCCTGTAGGTCTTATAGGTCCTGTAGGTCCTTTCCGGCGGCCTCCGCGCTGTCTTGCCGGGAGACGGCTCTAGAACCCGTCAAACGGTTTCCCGTAACGGCCCAGGGTGCGGGCGCTGTCTTCGGTGAACGGGAATCGTTCGTTCGGGTAGAGCAGAAACTCAACGTGGCCGTCAAAGTAGAGCACGTTTCCACCGCCCGGGATATGGGAAAAGTCGATGACCTTGGTGGTGCAATGGTCCCACATCAGCGGGACGGTGCTGCTGGCGGCCGCACTGGAGGCGGGGTTATTGATATCGGTGATCATGAACCGCTCAATGCCTTCGCGCAGGCGGTAGAGGGTGTTTCCGCCGCCGATCTGCGTGCCCGCGTACGTCGCGGAGACCGTGAAATCGTCGTCGCTGGCGGCGCCGCCGGTATCCACGTTGGCCTGGGCCAGTTCACCCCAGGGCGTGGACAGAAACTCCGGTTCCTCGTGACGGCCGTTGATGCCGGCGCCCTCGACTCCCACCAGCGGCCCGAGGATGTTGGCGTCTTCCATAATCAGCCAGCCGGTGTAGTGATAAGGTTCCTGGCCCACCTCCTCGGGCTGGATGATGCCGTCGCCGTTGCCTTTGCCCACGTCGTACCGCTCCACGATGTCCGGCGGCGCGTTCCAGGACGGACACCACACCACGTTGACGTCGCTGAGGTACTCGGGGATCATGGCGGGACCGTTAAACATCATTTCGGGACTCAATGCGCCCGTCACCTTCCACACCTGCCGGTGCGGGAACCGCCCGTGATGCTCGTTGGCATACATGAAGAGCGAGAGGCCCAGTTGTTTCAGATTGTTGGCGCACGATGCGCGGCGCGCGGCCTCGCGGGCCCGGCTCAGCGCCGGCAGCAGGATAGCCGCGAGAATGCCGATAATGGCAATAACCACCAGCAGTTCAATCAGCGTAAACCCCGTTCTTCTCAGCACCCGTACTCCCTTCGCATCTTATCACTTGGTCAGTCGTCATCCATACCGTTCGCGCCCCACGCGGCCGCGCCGGCGGTCGCCCGTCGCGCGAGTCTGGGATAGGGCACGTCGTATCCCTTCACCGAATGCCAGAGGATCCGGTTGAACAGACCCTCGTCCGCCCGGTCAATGTCATCCAGAGGCATCTCCATGGATTTCTGCGCGTAGTACAACTGTTTCCCGCGCAACGACGCCAGCTTCGGGTTCATTTCGTCCAGCGGAATCTGGTTGGGGCGGCAGGTGTATGGGGTTGTGTCGGGCGTGTTGGTGAAACACGCATACATGGGGTTGGCGGCCATGTCGAACTGGTTCATGGGCGGCAGCCCCAGGATCAACTCCATGGTCCGAAGCATGCTGTTCTGATTGTAATGCGCGCTCACGACGTTCCCCTGGCGGGTGTAGGGGCTGATGCACAGCGCAACGGTGCGGTGTCCGTCGACGTGATCCAGGCCGGCCTGGGGATCGTCCTCCACCACGAAGATGGCCGTTTCGGGCCAGAACCGGCTGTGGCTCACGGCTTCCACGATCTGCCCCAGCGCGAGATCGTTGTCGGCGACCGCCGCGCGCGGCGTGGGATAGCCTTCGCGCGTGCCGACGGTGTGGTCGTTGGGCAGGAGCATGATCACAAAGTTGTACCATTCGCCTTTTTCTTCGCAGGCGCGGAACTCCTTGAGGAATTCGCGCGCGCGGTACACATCTTGTACCTTCCCCGGAAACCCGATGAATGTGGGGCAGATATAGCCTTCGAGACCGTTCACTTCGGTGTACGCGGCAACCTTGACCGTGCTGGTATCGTTCAGATAATCCTGGTAGATATCGGCCCACGTGGCTTTGTCGGGCGTGATCCGGGCCTTGACCATCTCCCCGTAATTGCGGAACGTCAGGCCCGCGGCAAGCACGAGGTCCCAGATGAACCCCGATGAGGCGTACGCGAGCGCGTCGTCGCCGTCATACGGGTAGCTTCGCGGCCATCCGCCAAAGGCCTTCTCGAGGTAATCGGTCACATACCCTTCGTTGGTCCACTGGTGTCCGTCGGCGCTCAAGACGCCGTTGCAGTAGAAGTTGTCGAGCAGCACGAATTCCTCGGCGAGAGCGTGATGGTTGGGCGTGACGTCGCGCCCGAACTGGCAGAGCGACGGCTCGCCTTCACCCTGCGGCATGTCGCCGAACACCTGATCGTACGTGCGGTTCTCCTTGATGATGTACATCACGTGCTTGATGGGCGAGACATCGCCGGGGCGTTCGGGCACCGCGACGGTCCGCTGAGCGCCCGTTTCCGCGCCGGCATCGCGCAGCATGTGCGGCAGACGCATGGCCACAGCCGCCTGGTGGGTGTACGTATCAAGCGTATTCGCGTCCGGCGTGTCCACCACGGTGATCGAGCCCATGTGGTCATGCGAATTGTAGCCGTGCCAGTCCGCGCCGTACATGCCTTCTTTGCGCGAGGCATTGGCTTCCAGGTGGCGGCTCCCGACGCCTTTGGTGTTGGCCACGCAGAGCAGCGCGCCGTCCTGCGCGAACGCCAGGGCCCCCGGATACCAGCCCGTCGGAATCAGCCCCGTGACGCGTCCGTCCCTGGCGCTCATGACCGCGATGCAGTTGTTGCCGCCCAGCGCGACATACAGCGACTCACCGCTGTCCGGCACGGCAATGGCGTTGGGCGCGCTGCCAAAGGGCAGCTCGAGCGACGGGCGGGCAATCCAGCGTTCCTTCACCACCGTGTCCGCCGTATCAATCAGGCTGATCGTGTCACTGTTTGCATTGGCGACATAGAGGATGGCGCCGTCCGGCGAGAGCGCCATCCCGCAGGGATGCAGGTCAACCTCAAGCTCCTGCCTGACGGTTCTGGACGCGAGGTCGATCACGGACACGGTGCCCGTTGATGCGATGCCCGCGGCCGTCACCACGGCCCGGCTGCCCGAGGTGGGGCCCGTGATGTCGCCGGGCGTCGGACGGCGCCCGCCCCAGTTGGTGACGTAGGCCTGGCCGTCGTGAAGCAAGACGTCGTATGGCGCGATGCCGACCGGGATCTCGGTCAACACGGTTCCCGAGACGATGTCGACCACGCCGACGCTGTTGTTCCGGCTGAGCGCCACATAGAGCAGACCGCCCGCCTCGTCCAGGGCGAAGCCGCCGGGCGCGGAAGCGCCTTTGCCTTCCGGGCCGGGCAGGTTGATTGTCTTGACCCACGCGAACGCGCCGTCGCCGCCCCGCTCGGCGCAGTGGATGGCCGCCTCGGCCGCGGTGGTCCACACGCGGCTCCCGTCGGCGCTCCAGGCAATGCCGCAGAACGCGCTGCCCCCTTTGGGCAGGGAAAGCGTCTGGACAACGCGGCGGTCGGCGAAGTCAAAGAAGACCACGTCCGACCGGTTCTTGATGGCCAGCAGCCGGTCCTCGGGATGCACGGCGATGCCTACCGGCCGCCCGGGAAACTCCACCGTCGTCCCCGCGGGATTCAGGACCTGCGTCGTGGGCACCACGAACGTGCCGTCCCCCTGCGGCCCGACCACCGCCTGGTCGAGGAAGGCGTCCGGTCCCGCGTCCAGGGCGCGCTGCACTCCCGGAAGTTCGCGCATCGTCGCGCAGCCGATCATCAGCGCCGCCACACAACCCACGAACGTCCATGTGCGCATGGTTCATCCCTCCTCGAGGCCGGAGTCCGCTGGCCCGGCCACATTCTCCTGGTGACGCGAACCCGGCCGCGCAAGGTCCGCAGGCACAACATACCCATTAATGCGGGCATGAGGCAAATTGCGGCGGCGCGCCGGACGAGGCGTGTGTGTGCCCGCGTCTCGTGAGGCCTATAGGTCGTATAGGTCCCATGGGGCTCTTCGGATATACTCCTTCCGAGCCGGCTTGGCGGCGGACTAAACAGGAGCGACGCGCTGTTAGCGTAAGCGGTTTACAGTCCATCAGGCGTCTGACACCCATCGGGAGACTTCGTATGCGCGTTCTTGCTGTCCTGTTGTGCGTTGCGGCCTCGGCCCGGGCCGCGGTGGAAACGGAACCGGTGGCCTACCGCGACGGCGACACCGAACTGAAGGGCTATCTCGCCCGCAACCCGGCCGTGGCCGGCCCCATGCCGGGCATACTCATCGTGCATGAATGGACGGGCCTTGGGGAGCATCCGAAAAACAGCGCGCGCCGGCTCGCCGAACTCGGCTACGTGGCGTTCGCGCTGGACATGTACGGCGGCGGCCAGCTCGCAAAGGACACGGAGCAGGCCGCGGAATGGTCCGCTGCGTACAAGAACGACCCGGCCCTGGCGCGGCGAAGATTCGAGGCTGCCCTCAAGGTCCTGGAATCACAGCCCGGCGTCGACCCGGACCGCATTGCCGCCATCGGGTACTGTTTCGGCGGGACCATTGTGCTCGAGATGGCGCGGCTCGGGGTGGACGTCCAGGCGGTCGTGAGTTTTCACGGCGGGCTCGCCTCGCAGGTGCCGCAGGAGCAGCGGAAATACGACGCCTCGGTCCTGGTCTGTCACGGCGCCGACGACCCGCATGTGCCCCAGGCCGAAGTGACTGCCTTTCTAGACGAGATGAAAGCGGCCGGCGCCAAATTCGAGTTCGTGCAGTACCAGGGCGCCGTCCACAGCTTCACGAATCCGGAAGCCCATTCCGAGAGCGCCCGGTTTGAACCGACCGCCGCACGCCGTTCCTGGATTGCCATGCTCAACTTCCTGGAACTTGTATTTGTGGGCACGCCGGCCTATAAATAGCCAGTGAGTGATCACGGCCACCGAAACCAGGGGCAGCGAACCATGACCCGTTTCGCTCGCCCGTGGACGATGGAAACAGGACCGACCGGCGAGGACGCCGGTCCCACACTGGACGAACGGGAACACGCAGTCGCGTCGTGGACGGCGCCTGAAACGCGCCCCCGTTCGAATGGACAGGACGATTCGAGGTAGGCGCCATGAAGTATGTTCGAACCACAGTCATGATGCTGGTTTTTGCGGCCGCGGCAACAGCCGCGGGTGCGGCGGAGATGGTCATGCGGGCGCCCGCCCGTGACCAGTATCCCACACAGAATCCCGAGGGCACGTCGATCCTGCCCAACGGACGCCTCATCACCCCTTCCGGGGCGATGTTCCGGGTGCGCCCGCATCCCTACGGCCTCACCATGAGCGGAGACGGCCGCTGGGTGGTCGCCGTCAGCAGCGACGGGCCCCAGCTATCCATCCTCGACATGAAAAACCCCGGCGCGCCGGAGATCTTCTTCATTCCCGACGACCAGAATGCGGGTGAAGGGGTGCTGGACGCGGCGTTTATGGGCCTGGCCATCGCGCCCGACAACAAAACGCTGTATGTGGCCGGCGGCGGGGACTGGAGCGTAACGGCGTTTGATCTTGAGACGCGTGAACGCCTGTTCCGGATCGATTGTGCCCACGACGCCGACGGACAGCAGTTCCGGCACGGGTATGCGGGAGACTTGCGTTTAAGCCGCGACGGCGAAACGCTTTACGTCTGCGATCAATCCAATTTTCGGATGCTGATCCTCGATACCGCACAGCGAACGGTCGTGCGGTCGATCCCGGTGGGCCGCTACCCCTTCGGCATTGCCCTCTCTCCCGACGAAGACCATGCCTATCTGGCCAATGTAGGAATCTACGAATACGCGTACTTCCGCACGGAAGACGGGCAGTATGCCAAACTCCCCTTTCCCCCGTTTGGCGTGCCCTCCAGAGAGGCCGAGGAAGGGGTCACCATCGACGGGGTCGTGGTGCCGGGCCTCGGCGACCCAAACGATATTGCGGGCATGTCGGTCTGGAAAGTCCGCCTCTCCCGGCCGGGCAGAGAGAAGGTGGTCAAGAAGACCAAGACCGGCCACCTTGTGGGTGAACAGCTCGAAGGGTTCCCGGCCGTGGGCGGCAGCAGCCCCAACTCCATCGCCGTCACCAAATCGCATGTGTATGTCTCCAACGGGAGCAACGACAGCATCACGGTGATCCATGCCCGCTCGGGGCGGCGCGATAAGGAGATCGACCTCACCCTCCATCCCCTCGCGGCGAACCTGCGCGGGATGATCCCGTTCGGCGTCGCGCTGTCGCCCGACCAGGCCACCTTGTACGTCGCGGAAGCCGGGATCAACGCCATTGGCGTCATCCGGCTGAGCGACCACGAGGTTCTGGGCCACATCCCCACAGCCTGGTTTCCCAGCAAACTGGCCGTGTCTCCCGACGGCAAGAAGCTCTACGTCGCATGCGCCAAGGGCGTGGGCTCCGGTCCCAATGCCGGACCGAACCACAAGGAAGGCGAGCCGACCGGCATCGGCGCCCTCATGCGCGGCTACATCCACATCATCGACCTGCCGCAATCGCAGGAGGAGCTCGACGCCCTCACCCGTCAGGTCGTCGAGAACAACGTCGTGATCGAGCCGGCAGACACCCTGGCCCGGCCTCAGAACCACCCCGTGCCGCCCGCGCCCGGCGCCTGGAAGAGCCCGATCAAACACGTGATCTATGTCACGAAAGAAAACCGCACCTACGACGAGGTGTTCGGGGCGCTGCCCGGCGGAAAAGGCGACGCGGAACTGTGCCGTCTCGGCCGGCCCATTGACGTCACCAGCCAGGACGGCGCCCGCACGGTCAAGGACGTGGTGCTGATGCCCAACCACATCGCGCTGGCCAAACGGTTTGCCATCAACGACAACTTCTACTGCGATTCCGACCACAGTGTCGACGGACACCGCTGGCTGGTCGGCACCTACCCGAACGAGTTCATGGAAGCGCGCATCGGGGAATCCGCGGAAGGCGACGGACCGGGCAACTTCTCGTTTATCGGGTCTTCGGGCGCGATCTATCCCGAAGACTACAATGAGGCCGGTTCGATTTGGGAACATTTTGACCGCAACGGCATCCGATTCTTCAATTTCGGACTGGGCTTCGAGTTCAAACCCCAGGAGGAGGAACAGGAATACCGGTTTACCGGCATTCGGCTCAACACCAATTATCCGCTGCCGCAACCCCTGTTCGAGAACACCTCGCGCATCTTCGCCACGTACAACACAAACATCCCGGACCAGTTCCGCATGGACATGTTTGAGCAGGAGTTTCGCGAGAAGTGGCTTTCGGGCAGGGAACCGTTCCCGGATGTGATCACGATGATGTTGCCCAACGACCACGGCGCGGGCGAGCGGCCCGACGACGGCTACCCGTACTGGGGGTCGTTCATGAGCGACAATGACCTCGCGCTCGGCCGTCTGGTCGAACTCATCAGCCACAGTCCCTGGTGGAACGAGACCGTCATCTTCGTTACCGAGGACGACGCGCAGGGGTACCGCGATACCGTGGACGCCCACCGCTCCATCTGCATGGTAATCAGCCCGTACGCCAGGCCGGGGTACATCTCGAACACGCATTCGAGTTTCGGCAGCATTCTCAAAACCATGTTCCTGATACACGGGCTGCCGCCGCTCAACCAGTACGACGGGTTCTCGTGCGACCTGGCCGACATGTTCGACACGGAACCCGCCAATGCGGCGCCGTACAAGGCCTTGCCCGTCAATCCGGAAGTATTCGACCCCCAGAAGGCGTTTGACCCGTTCGACAGGGAGTTTAACTGGCAGGCGGTCAACGAGTTCGTACCCCTCGATCATCAGGAGTTTCTGGATACCGACACCTACGGTCATTCGGGCGATGCCGGTCACGGCCCCCGGGCCGCCGAATAGGCGCCGGTTGCACGAATCAATGCGCATACCGAACACCCCATAGCGCATGGAAAGGTCCGCACAGCCAATGTTTGGACGAAGAGAACAGACGTCCCGCGAGGAGTTCATGAACAGCCTGACCCACGGCGTCGCCGCGGCGCTCAGCATTGCCGCGCTCACGGTGCTGGTGGTGTTCTCAAGCCTTCAGGGCGATCCGTGGAAGATCGTGAGCTTCAGCATCTACGGCGCAACGCTCATCGCGCTGTATACGGCGTCTACGGTGTACCATGCCGTGCCGTCGCCACGGCTTCGGCCGTTCCTGCGCCGCATCGACCATTCGTGCATCTATCTGCTCATCGCGGGCACGTACACGCCGTTCATGCTGGTGGTGATGCGCGATGCGTGGGGCTGGACCCTGTTCGGGCTGGTCTGGGGCTCGGCCGTGCTGGGGATCGTGTTCAAGATCTTCTACACAGGCCGCTACGAGGTCGTCTCGACCCTGTGGTACATCATGATGGGGTGGATCGCCGTCATCGCCATTAAACCGATGGCCGAGGCCATGCCGGCCGGCGTCTGGCCGTGGGTGGTCGGAGGCGGGCTGTGCTACACGTTCGGCGTCATCTTCTACGCGATGGGAAAGCTCCGCTACAACCATGCGGTGTGGCACCTGTTTGTCCTGAGCGGCAGCCTGCTCCATTTTGTGTCGTTTCTGCTTTTCGTGCTGCCGAAGCACGTGTAGGCCAGACGGGCAAGACCCTGCCCCCGGGCGTACGCCCGGCGGGTCGCTCCCCGGGCCTGTGAGACAGCCGGACTAGCCGGTGACGGTCACGTCGTAGGCGATGCGCAGAAACGTGCCCATCGGTCCCGAGGCCGGTTCCTCGCAGAGGCACTCGATGGTCGCGGGGCCCGCGTCCGTGAACGTGTGGGTCAATGCCTCTCCCTGTCCCGCGGGTTTCCCGTTTACCGTCCAGGAGTACTTCCCGTATCCCGGCGCCGCCTTCAGGGTGAACTCGACATTCCGGGGCACCGTCCATTCGATCGCCGGCACCCGGGCCACCATCGTCGAGTCTTTTGCGCTGGCGACCGTCTGGCCCGACCGGGAGGCCGTGTATTCCACAATGGCCAGTCCCGGCGTATCGAAAACGTGGAACAGCCGGGCGGCTTCGGGCCCCTCGGCAACGACGGCATCGTTGACTTTCCAGGTGTGGGTCCCCCCTTCGATGACATCGAATTCCAGCTCGAGGGCCTGCCCTTCGTAATAGACTTCCGGCAGCGAAAAGCTGACCTTCACCTCTCCGAGCGGAGTCACCAGGTTCATGCGCTTGCGCAATTCATCCAGACTGATGCCCATGGACGCCGCCACCCGATCGAGCGTCTCCGGCATCTCGTCCAGCGGGGTGAATACCTTGAGGTTCAGGTTGCCTGAAGGAGTCGTGAGCACCAGGTCGTAACTGCCAACCTCGCAGAACCCGGTGGGAGTGAGCTTCAGCGCGCCGTCCGTTTTTTCGTAACGGAACATCTCGTCGTAGTCGTGACCGCTCGCCCAGAGCTTGACCTCTCCCATCTCCGCGGCGGGCAGGGGCTGGCCGTCGCGCGTGATCGCCGCCGTCAGGGATTCGTCGGTACGGTGAAACACCAGGACATCGGGGTCGGCTTTCAGTGCGGCCGCGAACGCGGGCGCCGCCGCCGCGACAATCACCCAGAATACGAGCGGACCGGCGACCGCCGTTCCCGTCAGATTCCGCATACCGCGCATTTTCAGACCGGCTTGCGTTCCGCGCCGCATGTTTGACACCTCCACCATGAAAGGGCCCTGGTTTTGTTCCACTGGACAGCCCGTGCGCACACACCCGGAATCCGAAGTCCGCATACGCCGGACCGGCGCCACTAATGATATCAATCCCCGGACGAGGTTCACAGGTTCCACCGTGAACGGGTGACAAGGAAAGAAGAGCCGGCGCATTTCGGCCCTTGCGGACGGCCCCACAGGAGAGGACTTTTCCGACGTCCCGGGGTACAGGGCAGCCGGGGGGCTAGCTCCGGGCGTCGTCGTGTTCCCGCTCGTACCAGGCGCGCCACGACTCCGCGTACGTGCCAATCCAGTCCAGAACCGCTTGAGCGCCGAGGTCGCGCCGGGCCTTTTCGGACTCGATCCACTTATGCCGCTGGATTTCCTCGCGCTGCAGCATCAGGTATTCCCGCTGGCGTTCTTCCCGCCATCTCAACGCGTGATGCTGCTCCCAATCGTCGAGCGCGTCCTGAAAACTCACTTCCGTGCCGCGGGCTTCAGCCAACTGATGCTGGTGCTGGAGCACCGCCCGCAATTCTGCTTGATTCAATGCCGATCCCCCTGCTGGCCGGGCATACCCCTCATGTGACGCAGTCCCCGTCGAAGCGTCAACCCCCTGAACGCAATCCAGAAACCCGGAACCAGGCATCCTGCATACCTCTCGCTTAAACCTGCAAAACATTACAGATTATAGGCAAAATTGTAACACACTCCGCGTTCTTGTCAAAAAGTTCTCTTGACAAGGACGGGACCATCCGCCGGTCCATTACCGCACGAGGAGCGAGCATAGCATCTCTGGTAGAACAAATCCAGACGACACTCTCTTCCCGATATTCACGCGGAAAATGCAGAAAAAACCGCATATGCCGCATCCAGAGGGGCGTCTTCAGCCGTTTCGCATCGTCGGCGGCCCCGGCGGGAGGCCGCTACGGCGTGTAAATTGTCCGCCCGTTGCGCTATACTGTGCCTTAAGTGATTATCAAATCGTCGGTTAGACACCGAGAAAGGGAGCGTGCCCAGGGTATGCCGAGCAAAGACAAGCTGAATGAACATGCAACGGCGGGACCGGAACACGACGTGCACGGGTTTCCCGATGAACCGCTGATGCATGGGCTGAAAAGCGTGATTAATGGGGCGGTCCGGCTGCTGGCCATCCTGATGACGCTGGTCATCGTGTGGGGTGTGCTGGATGTCCTGCTTGTACTGGTAAAGCGTCTTATGGAGCCCCCGATTATGCGGCTTCAGATCGCCGACATCCTGGCCACGTTCGGTTCGTTCATGGCCGTACTGATCGCGATCGAGATCTTCGTCAACATCACGATCTACCTGCGCGACGACATCATCCACGTGAAGATTGTGATGGCGACGGCCCTGATGGCCATCGCACGGAAGGTCATCATCCTGAACGTGGAGGATGAGGCCATCACGCCCCAGGTCATCTTCGCCATCGCCGCCCTGGTGCTGGCCACGAGCATCGGCTACTTTCTTGTCGTGGTGAAGGGCGGGGAAGTGCGTGAGGTCCCGAAACCGGGCCGGAAGCCGTAGCGCCGCGGGTGCGCTTTTGCTCCATCCGGACCGGGCACGATAAGATGACCCGATGACGGTCCGTGACGCGCCATGGGAAGAGAGGGTGTCCCGATGACAAGAAGACTCATACTGGGAATCGCGCTGCTGGCGGGCTCGGCTCTGGGCTATGCCCAGGAGGCCGGGCTCTGGGTACAGGCGTGGTCGTACGACATGCCCGGCGAACAGGCGTATCTGGAACAGCTCGCTCAGGTGGCCGCCGCGGAAACCGGCGAGCCGGTTCGCATTACGTTTGACAAATGGGACCACGCCCACGAGGCCATCGGCCAATGGGGGAAAGACGGCAAGGGACCCGACCTCGTGGTGGTGGCGGACATCTGGCTGGCCGAGTTTGCGCCGTTCTTCGAACCCCTGGAGCCGTTCATCCGCCCCGAACTGAAGGACGAGTTTTACCCCGTCCTGTTCGACAAGGGCGTCTATCAGGGCAACCTGCTGGGACTCGTGTGGGCCACCTCGACCAAGGCGCTCTTCTACCGCACGGACTTGTTTGAGGCCGCCGGCATCGATCCGCCGAAGACCTGGGAAGAGCAGTTGGGCGCGGCGGTCATGTTGAACGATCCGCCGCGCGTGTACGGCCTGGGGCTGCCCGGCAAGCCCGAATACGAGACGGACGACAATCTGTTCTTCTATTTCTGGTCGGCAGGCGGTGAATTCTTCGATGCGGAGGGCCAATGCACGATCAACAGCGAAGCGGGCGTCAAAGCGCTGCAATTCTATGTCGATCTGGCCAACACGTATCAGGTGACCCAGCCGGAATTGACGACCTGGACGCGCAAGGAGACCCGGCGGCTGTTTGAACAGGGCCGTCTCGCGATGTTTGCGACAGGGCCCTGGGGGATCGAGCAGTGCCGCAAGAATTCCCCCGGACTCGAATTTGGCGTGGTGCCGCTGCCCGTCGACAAGGAACTGGTGACGCAGATCATCACCGACCACCTGGTGCTGATGCGGTATTCCACGAAGAAAGCGCTGGCCAGGCGTTTTATTGAGATCGCGTACCGGGACGACCAGCGGCTGGCGTACACCACGCTCGGGTTGATTCCCGAAAAGAAGACGGTCGCCCAATCCGCCCATTTTCAGGACGATCCGCACTGGAAGGTGTTCGTCGACGTCATCCCGTACGGCCGGACCATCCCGCTCATTCAATGGGAGGAAATCGGGATCGCCATCCGCGAGGCCATGTATCAGGCCCTGAGCGCGCGCCAGACCCCTCGCGAGGCCCTTGACGCCGCGGCCGCCCGCATTGACGAGATACGCGCCAGACAACAGTAGAATCCGAAACACAGAACCGCGCGGCGGCGCGCCCGCGCCGGCCGCCTCAGTGAAAGACCACCATGCCTCACACAGCCACATTGAAACCAAAAGAAGACCGGCGGCTCCTGCGCGGACACCGCTGGGCCTACCGGAACGAGTTCGCCGCGCTGCCGAATGCGGAAGACGGGGACCTTGTGGACGTGCTTGCCGATGGCGGCCGCTTTCTCGGGCGAGGGTTCTTCCAGACAACCGGCGGCATCGCCGTACGCCTGTTGACGCTGGAAGACAAGCCCGTCGACGCCGCCCTGCTGCGCGCGCGCATTCACCGCGCCCGGCGTTACCGCGAACAACGGTTCGGCGATTCGACGGTCTACCGCTGGGTCCACGCGGAAAGCGACGGCCTGCCCGGATTCGTAGCGGACCGCTATGATCGCGTCGTGTCCGTGCAGGCGGGCAGCGTGTTCTACGCGCAGCACGCCGAGGCCATCGCGGAGGCGTTTCTGGAAGTGCCCGGCGTAACGGGGGTCCGCCTCGAGATTGGCGGTCTGGTGAGCCGGTTCGGAGAACTCGCTCCGCCGCTTGAGGTGCGCATCAACGAACTCCGCTTCGCAGTCGATGTCGAGCAGGGCCAGAAAACCGGGATGTTCCTCGACCAGCGCGAGAACGTCTGCATGCTCCGCAACCTGTCGCGGGACGCCCGCGTGCTGGACGGCCACTGCTATACGGGATTGTGGGGCATCTCGGCGGCGCGCTGGGGGGCAAAAGATGTCACGTGCGTCGACACGTCGGCCACGGCCGTCGACATGGCCCGGCAGAACGCCCGGTTAAACGGGGTGGAAGACCGCTGCCATTTTGAATGCGCGGACATCCAGGAGGCGCTGCGAAACAAGGGCCCCTTCGACATCGTCATGCTGGATCCGCCGGCCCTGGCCAAGACGCGCGGCCAGACGCGTAAAGCCCTGGGCGTCTATCTGGCGCTGAACCGGCTGGCGATGGAGGCGCTCGCGCCCGGGGGATGGCTGATCACGTCGTCCTGCTCGCATTTCGTCGGCGCGGAAGCGTTTGTGGAGACGATCAAGCGCGCGGCCCGCACGGCCCGGCGCGACGTGTGGCTTGTCGAGCTGCGCGGAGCGGCGCCGGATCATCCGGTGTTGCTGGCCATGCCGGAGACGGCCTACCTGACATGCGCCGCCCTGCGGCTGGTGTGAGCCGCGCCGGATTCAGGCGAGGAGCCGGTCGACGGCATCCGTGGACGAGACATAGACGACGTTCAACCGTTTCAGGTCTTCGGCGATGGCCGTGTTATTGCCGCCGACGACGTAGATGGGCAGGGAGGCGAGACCGTTCGTTTCGCGCAGGATGCGGCAGATCTCGGTGGCCGGCATCTCGGACTGTTCGGCGCCAACCCACAGACAGGTGGGGAACGCCATGCGCAGGCTGAAAAAGGCGTCGACCAGGCAGGTCACGCGGATGACGCGGTAGCCCTTGCTCTGGAGTTTTGCGCGAGCGGTCTCGGCCCGCCCGTTCTCGCATTCGAGCAGCAGGGCGCGTTTCTGATTCTTGTACCCCCGTGTTCGTTCCACGGTGGTCGTGACAAAGAAATCGCACGCGGCGCAGGCCTCCTCGTCCTCGTCAAACATGCATCCCATCAGGAAGCCGTTGTCGACGGTGCGTACGCTGCGCACACTGGCCCGCGCCCCGGAAATCGTGCTGCCGTCGGGCAGGCTGAACGAGAGCCGCACGACGGTGTTGGGGCCGAGGCGCGTTTCGGTCCAGATGCCGCATCCGCCGGCGCTCAGGTCAACCGTCTCCCCTTCCAGATCCGGCTGGTCCGCGCGCACAATCTTGCACGGAACGCGAATTTCAACGCGCTGGTGCTTGCGGATATCGACGCATTCGATCTTGCGCGGCCAGGAAACGCGGAGATACGGAGAGGCGTTGTCGACGCTTTTCAGGAGCGTGCATGGAAACCCGCACGCGCGGCCTTCCGACACAAACCGGAGCAGGCAGCGCTGCGACTTGCCGGACAGGGCCGCGGCATCTTCGGTCAATGGACGGTCCAACAAGACATAATTGCCGGCATGCCATCCCCGTACGATGGTCGGATAGCGGTTTTCGTCGCGTTCCCCCGGATTCGTGTGGACCACCGCGGGGGAACCTACCGCAAAGACGCCCTCGATGTCCCCGCGGTCGAGATTCATGGACTCCCCCTTCACTGCGTTATGCGGCCTTTGAGGCCTCAATGTGCCATCCTTGCTATGAAGCCGGATGACCCCCACAGATACATCTCCAATATGATACCAAGCAGGCCGGCGTGAGGCAAGCAGGCGCGCACACCGTCTCGTTTCCGGCGTGTCCGGGATCGCCGGCCCGGGGCCGTACGAGGCGACCTGTGGGTTCTATGAACGCCGGGTTCAGGACACCCGGGGTCATTGTGCGTTTTGGGATGCGCGGATATACTGAAACCGGGAGAAGGAGCGGGCCATGCGAAACCTTGTGCGCCATTACCGCACGTGGAAACACCGCCGCAAATTCGTGACGGCCGGGAAGGGGTGCCGGTTTCAGGGGAAGAATCTGCTGATCGACGGGCACGTGGAACTGGGAGACCGGGTCAAGATTCGCGACAACGTGATCATGCGCACCCACGAGGGCGGCAGGATCCTCATTGGCGATCGGACGGGGATCAGCTTCTACTGCCTGTTCGAGGCGACCACGATGATCCTGGTGGGCAAGTATACGGGCCTGGCCGAGTTCACCGTGGTGCGGGACACCAACCACCTGGTCTACGGCACGGCGGAGCACTGGCGTCTGACGCCCCATATCGCGGAACCCATCGTAATCGGGAATTGCGTGATGATCGCGAGCCGGTGCTACATTGGGCCGGGGGTGGCCATCGGCGACGGGGCGGTGATCGCGCCGAACAGTCTCGTGATGAAGGATGTCGGACCGCTGGAAGTCTGGGGCGGAAATCCGGCGCGAAAGATGGGCCATCGCATCAAAGGCCCCATTGCGGCGGCCATGCAAAAGAAATACGGCGGGCTTCTCGAGAAACACGGAATCAAAGAAACGCCCTACCGGGACGAGTTGCAGGCCATTCAGGAAGCGGCCCTGGGCGGCGTAAACCGCGCCGCGGAAGAGCGCGACCGGCTCCTGGCATCGCTGGGCATTCAGGAGCGCATGGCAGAGAACGGCATAGACTGAGAGCAGGGGGACGCGGCCCGCGAGGCCCTGGCGGCGCCTCGCAGGGAGGTTCGGCATGCGCATCGGTCTCATCGCGATCAATGGCGTCCGGCCCCACGATCCCGCGTTGACCGCGCTGGGACACTCCCTGTACGGCGTCGCGGAACGCTGGCGTCACATCGCCTCCCTGCCGAGCCTGGCCCTTTTGACGCTGGCGGGCATGACCGGACAGGACCACGAGTACGCCTACTGGGAGCTGGACGACCTGGAAAAGCAGGACCCGCTGCCGTCGGATTTCGATCTGGTGGCGCTCTCGAGTTACAGCGCGAAGATCGGCACGGCCTACGAACTATCGGAACGGTACCGGGCGCTGGGCATCCCGACGGTGATCGGCGGTCCGCACGTAAGCTGCCTGCCGGAAGAAGCCGCCGCGCACTGCGACGCCGTGGTGCTCGGGGAAGGCGAGTCGTCCTGGCCGGAGGTCCTGCGGGATTGCGAACGGGGCCGCCTCCGGCGGTGCTATGGCGATCTGGAGGCCGGGTTCGACATGGAGCGCGCCCCGATGCCCGCGTACGAGTTGCTCGACCTCACGAAGTACAACCGGCTGCCGGTCCAGACGAGCCGGGGATGCCCCCACCGCTGCGAGTTCTGTGCAAGTTCCGTGCTGATTGCGGGGAAATACAAGCAGAAACCCGTCGAGAAGGTGCTGGCCGAGATTGACAAGATAAAATCACTCTGGAAACGCCCGTTTATCGAACTCGCCGACGACAACAGTTTCGTGGACATGCGTTACTGGAAACGGCTCCTGCGCGAGTTGAAAGACTGCAACATCCGCTGGTTCACACAGACCGACATTGCCGTGGCACGCGACGACGAGTTGCTGACGCTGCTCCGGGAGAGTGGATGCGTTCAGTTGCTGATCGGGTTCGAAAGCCCGTCGCCGGACGACCTGCGGGGCCTGGAACTGAAGTGCGACTGGAAGAGCGTTCATATGCGGGGCGCGGCGGAGGCCATCCGGAAGATCCAGGGGCACGGCATCACGGTGCTCGGCTGTTTCGTGCTGGGCATGGACGCCCAGGGACTGGACTGCTTCGATGAGGTGTGCCGGTTCTGCCATGAGACGGAGCTGTTCGACGTCCAGGTAACGGTGTTGACGCCGTTTCCCGGCACGCCGCTGTACGCCCGGCTGCTGGAGGAAGGGCGGCTGCTGGAACCCGGGGCCTGGCATACCTGCACGCTGTATGACGTCAATTTCGTGCCCCGGCACATGACCCCGGAAGAACTCGCGGACGGGTTCCGGCAATTGATCACGCGGGTCTACGCTCCCGATGAGACCAAATGGCGGCGGCGGTGTTTCCGCAAACACCTCCGGGAATCGAACGTGGAATCCTGACTCCGTCCGTCCGCCAGATCTCCCCGAACGAACGCCGGGCGCTCTGTCAGCGCCGGTGCTCTTCCTCGAGGACGCGCAGGGCGGCGTCCGGCCGGTTGGTGATGATGGCATCGACGCCGAGAGCCGCGAAGCGGCGCATGGCGTCGATGTCGTCCACGGTCCATACGGCGACGCTACGGCCGGCAGCCTGCATGGCGGCGAGGCGGCCGGGCGTAACGCCTTCGGCGTTGGCGTTCCAGCCATCCAGTCCGAGGAGAAACACCCAGCGGGCGCCGTTCTCCCATTTGTCGTGCTCGGCGGGATCGAGTCCGCTGAGAAACTCGACGCGCAGATCGGGCGCGGTCAGCTTCGCCACCGCGCAACAGATCGGAGAGAAGGACTGGATGACGACGTGTTTCTCCATGTTACGTTCGCGCACGAGGTCGATGACTTTCAGGGTGAGCTCGTGATTGCGCGAGCCGCTCTCGGCGATGAGCGCGCGCATGGCGTCTCCCTGGGCGCGCGAGAGCACGGGGACGTCGCGTGTGCGGTCGAGGATGGCCTGTTCCAACGCCGCGTCGCCGGCGCTGTTCTTGATCTCGATGTACACTCCGATGTTGCCCCTGGCGAAATCGAGGGTCTCGGCGAGGGTGGGGAGCGGTTCACCCGCGTAATCGGGGTGTTTCCAGGCGCCCGCATCCAGTTGTTTCAGGTCGGCGAGAGACATTTTGGCGACTTCGCCCGTGGCATTGGTGGTGCGGTCGACGGTGCCGTCATGGATGCAGACGACTTCGCCGTCGCTGGTGAGCGTGCAATCGAGTTCGAACCAGTCGGCCCTGAGGTCGTGGGCAAGCCGGAACGCGGCGAGGGTGTTTTCGGGCGCTTTGGCGCTGGCGCCGCGATGGGCGATGATATCGATGCGCGCGTCCCCGCGGCCGGTCCTGGCGGTGGTGGCACAACCCGTCATGGCAAGGGCTCCCATCGTTGCGAGTAGAACAAACCGTCTCATGCTTCTGACTCCTTCATGACCTTACAGACGTTCGCAGACTTCCGGCAATTCGGCGATGTCGCGTATGCGCAAGTCCGGCATGTGGGCCGGACTGTCATGGACCCGTTCCGCATGTTCACTGTCAACGAGCACGGCGGTCAGGCCGGCGCGGTGCGCGCCGAGCACGTCGCGCTGCGGCTTGTCTCCCACAAACCAGGCGCGATCGGGGCCGATGCCCATCGTGTCCAGCGCTATATCGAAGATGCGCGGGTCGGGTTTGTTGACACCGGCCTCGGCCGAAAAAACAACCACGTCGAAATGTTCGAGAATCCCCGCGGACGCGAAGTTGGCGCGCAGGGCGTCGCCGGGCAGGAGCGTGTTGGACACCACGCCCATACGGAAACCGAGCGCGCGCAGACGCTCAAGGGCAGGGCGCACAAACCCGTAGATGGGCTGGGCCTCCCACCACAGCATCCGGCGAAACCACCGGGCCACCGCCTCGGGGGAGGCGTCCATGCCGTCCCTGCGGAGCCAGTCCGCGATGACGGGCCGGACATCCACGGCGGGACGGGGCGGTTCCAGGGCGAGGTAGCGCTCGATGCAGTCCTTCGACATGGCCAGAAACCAATCGAACGGTTCGGGGCGCTCGACGGCCGGCGGCGTACCGCGCTGCCAGGTTTCCGCGCTCCACGTGACGCTGGCATCCTGCAGAACGCCGCCCATGTCGAACAGGATGGCTTTGGGCCGTGTCAGATTCGCTGTGAGGATTTCCATTTTGGCATCCGATTCTTGAGGTGCGGCTATTGTAGGCATTTGGGCCGGGCAACTTCCATCATGCCGGGCAATGGGCTATGCTGTTGGCGACCACAGGCCATGGGAGAAACCGAGATGCCGCAGTGCCGTTGCCGGGGATTGTTCTTCGTTCTGACCCTCATTTGGCTTTGTTTCGGGGGAATGGATGCGCAGGCCCAGGAGGGCTCGCTCGCGGCTTCCCCCCCACGGGACGGCGAGACCTGGACGGACCGCCTGCAAGCCGGGGGGCTGGAGACAGAGGCCGTCGCCGGCACGCCGTACCTGCGCGTCGCATTGCCCGGCGATGACCGTGGACGGCGCAGCGTGAAATGGTCGTGGCGCCTCGGCGATGGGCATGACGACGCGCGCTACACCACCCTGTCCTACAGCCAGGAAGCATGGCACGGTTCGACGTTCTGGTCGGGGCCCGACTGGACCCGGGTCGGCCGGAACTGGCAGCACCCTGGCAACGCGACCCCCAGCGTAAGGACGTTCCGCGCGCCGCGGGACGGCCGCGTCCGCATCTCCGGGAATGTCCGCAAAGGCGACACGAACAACGGCGGCGGCGACGGGGTTCACGTGTCCATCCGACACAACGCGACATGCGTGTGGGAACACACGCTGGCCGGCGGCGACGACATCGGAGTCGAGGCGGGCATCGCGCTCGAGATCACGCAGGGCGACGCGCTCCGGTTCGTGGTCGACCACAACGGGACCATTCCCTTCGACACAACGGAATGGGACCCGTGCATTGCCTATGAGGACGGCGTGCGTTTCCTCGCCTCCGAAGGATTCTCCACCGCGCGTCAGGGAGAGTTCGGGTGGTTCTTTGAAATGGACGCGCCGCCGGCCGGGCCCGTGGCCCCTCCCGCCTTGTACGGGTTCACGCCGGCCATGGGCCTGATCGAACGGCCGGTTACCGCTGAAGATACGGCGCGCATCGACCATTTCGGCGGACTGCCCGCATGTGTGCTTGCCGGACCCGCGGACACGGACGGGCTCGTGATCGTGCTTCCGGGCGGCCTCGCGTGGCAGGTGTCCGCGTGGATGCCGGACCCCGGCACGCTTTCGCTGGCGCTGGAGGTAGCCGAAACGCACGCTGGCGATGCGTCGGTCGCCCCGAACGCGCCAGCAGTCTATGCCGTCCCGTACCGGGGCCGGTGGCTTGAAGGCATCGCCGCGCTTGAGCGCCTGGCGCGCGACCCCGATGGGCCGGCGGAGCTTGCGCCGGCAGCGCGCTCGATGGCTGAACGGCTGGACGCGGGCGTGATACCCGGGACCAGCCTGCCGATGTGGGCGCTGGTCCAGCGCGAGTGGCGCGCGGAAGATGCCCTTGACGGGCGCCGGCCCGGCTACATCGCAGCCATAGAGAAACACGCGGGACTCGCGAAAGATCTCCTGGACGACCTTGGGCCCGCGCTGCCGGACGGCGTCCGTGACGCGGCGGCGCAGCAGCTTGCCCGCACCGTGGATGCGCAGGGCATGGCGCCGATGACGTTGGAAAATCTCGACGCCGAATATGTGCGGGTGAGGGCGATGAAGCGCCGTCTGGCGCTTTCGAATCCGCTGATGCAGTTCGGGCCGCTGCTGTTCTGCAAACGCGTTCCGACCTCGTACAGCCACCTGGTCATGCAGTACTTCGGGTGGCGGGCACGGCCGGGCGGCGGCCTGTTTGTCCTGGAACGCCCCGGCTATTCGCTCGAAACCCGCGACCTGCTCGGAGACCGCTTGAGCGGGGGCAACCTTCTCGAGCCCCGCATCTCGTACGACGCGGAGCGCATTGTGTTTTCGTACGTGCAATGTCCTGAAGGCGAGGTGAATATCGACCGTCTCGACAACGTCTCCGACTCGGGCTTTTACCACGTCTACGAAGTGCGCACGGACGGGAGCGGGTTGCGCCAGCTCACCAGCGGCCCGTTCGACGACCTGATGCCCACGTATCTGCCCGATGGCGGCATTGCGTTCTGCTCAACCCGGCGCAAGGGATACGCGCGGTGTTTCGGCGCGCAGTTCAGTCCCCGCTGGCACGTCTATACGCTACACCGCATGGAGGGTGACGGCAGCAACCTGCGCACGCTCTCGTGGCACGATACCAACGAGTGGTTCCCGGCAGTGGCCCATACGGGGCGCATTCTGTACAGCCGCTGGGACTATATCGACCGGGACGCGGTAACGCACCAGAACGTGTGGGCCACGCGCCCTGACGGCACGAACCCCGTGGCCGTGTGGGGGAACGCTACGGCGAGCCCGCACTGCGCGTTCCAGCTGCAGCCGGTGCCCGGCTCGAACAAGATCGTGTTCACCGCCTCGGCGCACCACTCGATCACGGGGGGCTCGATTGTCGTACTTGATCCCGCCGTGAACAACAACGGCGAAAAAGCCCTGACGCGGATCACGCCTCAGGTGCCCTTCCCCGAAGCGGAATCGACCGATATCCGGGAGTACTACGCGGCGCCGTGGCCCCTGTCGGAAACCTGTTTTCTCGTGGCGTACAGTCCGACGCCACTTGTCTGGGAACCGGGCGCCAACGCCCCGAATGCCCTGGGGCTCTACCTGCTCGACGCGTCCGGCAACCGCGAACTGCTGTACCGCGACCTGGATATTGGTTCGACGAACCCCTGTCCATTGCGGCCGCGGCCGGCGCCGCCCGTGTTGCCGAGCCAGCTGCCCGAGAACCCGCCCCCGACCGGCGAGGTGGCGCTCATGGATGTATACCAGGGGCTGGGCGACGTGCCGCGCGGCGCCATCAAGCAACTGCGCATCGTCCAGATCTTCCCGAAACTGACCGTCGTCGCCAACACGCCGCCGATTGGCCTGGCGCACGAGGAGAACGGGCGCGCGCTCCTGGGGACCGTGCCGGTGGAAGAAGACGGCTCGGCCTGCTTCACGGTGCCCGCGCAGAAACCGCTGTTGTTCCAGGCCCTGGACGAACACGGCTTCGCCTACCAGACCATGCGCACGGTCACGTACGTTCAGCCAGGCGAGCGCGTTTCGTGCGTGGGCTGCCATGAGAACCGCATGACCGCGCCGCCGGGAGGAAAGGCCTTTCGGCGCGCGCCTTCGGCGATTCAGCCCGAGGAATTCGGCGCAGGCCCCTTCTCGTATGTGAGGGTGGTGCAGCCGGTACTGGACCGGCACTGCGTCGCGTGCCACAGCGGCGAAGCGCCCGCGGGCGGCCTGGATCTCACGGCCGCGCCGCAGGAAGCGTTCACGCGATCGTACTGGTCGTTGTGCGGCGGGGCGAATTTCGACGGCCCCGGCACCAACGCCGAAAACGCCGCCAAGGCGCTCGTGCCGCGGTTCGGAGCACGCAACCAGATCCAGGTGACGCCGCCGGGAGGCCTCTACGGGGCGCGCGGGAGCCGCTTGCTGGCGATGCTCGGTGACGGGCACCACGACGTGACGCTCGAGCCTCATGAATGGCGGCGCCTGGCGGCCTGGATCGATGCCAACGCGATCTTCTACGGCGCCTACGACCCGGAGCGCCAGCGCATGCAGTTGGCGGGCGAGCCCATCGGCATGCCCGACATCCAGTAGCCGCTCGGTCACTCGTCGCCAAAGGCGTCGGGTATGTGGCGGATATCGGGCTCCCCCTTTTCCGGGATCAGCACGGCGATGATGTCGAAACGGTAGTAAAGGTCGGGGTCGTTGCGCTCGTCGATATACTGCCAGGCGGCGCGGCGGATGTGGCGCTGTTTAACATAGCCGACGTTGTCTTCGGGGTCGGCCGTATCATCGCTCCGGCGCGTCTTTACCTCGACGAACGCCACGGTGTCGCCCGACTGCGCGATGATGTCGATCTCGTACCGCCCGAAACAGCGGTTGCGCCCGAGAATAACGTATCCCTGGCGGCGCAGATAGCGAACGGCGAGGTCTTCCCCGCGCTGTCCCAGGTCGCGCGGCCGGCGCCAGGGCCACCACCTCATGCGGCGGGCTCCCGTTTGGCCGCGAAGAGGCGGATCTCCCCGAACGGACCATGCTGGTGGGCGCGAAGACGGCCCATCCGGCACAGTTCCAGGATGGCCAGAAAACAGCAGACAAGTTCGACCCGGCTGCGGCACTGCTCGAGCAGATCCTTCCATGCGAGGCTGCCGTCCCGCTTCAGCACGTTCTCGATGTACTCGATCTTCTCGTCAACAGACGATTCCTCGCTCTGAACCGTGTGGAAAATGTCCTCGGAAAAGAAGCGCACGACGCCCCGGAACGCCTCGATCAGGTCGAACAGCGTCACTTCGAGGAGTTCCTCCTCCTCGTCCGGGTCGGGCTCGATCTCCGGGGGCGAATTGCGCATGAACCAGCGGGCGCGCTCGTTTTCGAGGTATTCGAGCCGCGCCGCGACATCGCGGTAGCGCCGGTACTCGATGAGTTTTTCCACCAGCTCGATGCGGGGGTCTTCCTCCTCGAAACTCTCGTCGTCCTCCTGCGGATCGTGGTCGGGCGGAAGCAGCATCCGGGACTTGATCTGAATCAGGGTGGCGGCCATCAGCAGGAACTCGCCGGTAACGTCCAGGTTCTCCTCCCGCATCAATTCCAAAAAACCGAGGTATTGTTCCGTGATGGTGACGATCGGGATGTCAAAGATGTCGATTTCCTGCACTTTGATCAGATACAGCAGGACTTCGAACGGGCCCTCGAACATGTCGAGATGCAGGCGCAGGATGCCGTCGGTGGCTTCGTCGACGATGATGGCTTCGCCGTCAGCGGCAGCGAGCTCCGCGTGCGGCTGAGTGACGTCGTTCGGATGCTCTTCTCTGGTTTGATCGGGCATATGCCTTATCCGTTCCGGCGCCACAGCAAGACTGTCGCGCGAATTATCCGCCCCATGGCCTACATCGCCGGCGCGCAAATCACGACGAGATCCGCCGTCAGTCTCCCGTCCTCGTACGCAATCAGTCCGGCGGCCTCCGAAACCCGTTGCGCGCCATACAGCCACGTGTCGAAGGCGCTGTGGAAATCCTGCGCCGCTTTTTCTTTCAGGATGTTCTCACGCACAAGAAGCTCCAGGGTATCCGTGATGGTGCGGGCACAGGCCGACGGCTGAAGCCGCACATAGAGGTTCCCGGGCTGTTCGAGAGGCCTCAAGGCGGGCTCGGCCGCCAGCATGTCTGTGGCAACGGGCGCGCTGCTGCAGACCAGCAGCGCCTCGCCGTAAGGCGCCGCGATGGGTTCAAGCGACGGTCCCGCGATCATCGGAATGCGCAGGGTCCCGGCGGCGGCGTCATAACGCGGATACGACTCCCACGCCAGGGCATTGTCCGGGGCGGAAGGGAGGCTGCCGAGAAACCCGGACGCGTCGCCCTGCGGCAGGTCGAACGTGCCCGCGAACACGGGCACCGGGAACCACTCATTGAGGTCGACCTCCTGCAGCGCGATGCGCCAGCCCGGCCCCAGCGGCCCGAGCACCGACGCGATGAGCTGGGGCACGGAGGGCGGCCCCTCTTCCGGCCACGTTTCCCACAGGGTCAGGCGGCTTTCCGAGAAAAGCCCCGCTTCGTCGCCGCTTCCGAATGCCGCGCCCAGCGCGCGCCAGACCTCGACCAGAGGCTTGTTCAGGTTTCCCGACACGGCCACGAGCCCCGGCGGGGGGACGAGGAGCGTATTCGGCGATACCCCCGCCGCCAGGGGTGCGAGGCGGTCGCGCTGCTCCGCGCGAAGCCGGGCGTTCCAGTTGAGATGGGCCTGGGTCGCGTCGATCCGGAGGCAGAAGCGGACATCCTCGAGGCTCTCGCCGAACGGGTCGTCGAGCGCAAAGGTCACGGTGCCGCCGATGTCCTCGCCGGCAACTTCTTCAAAGATCTCATTGAACGCGGCCTCCGTCAGACGGTTGCCGTCCTGCAACGTCAACGCATTGACCAGCGCATCGCGCGACGGGCTGATGAGCAGGATGCGCCCGCGCACGGCGTAGAACATGCCGGCATTGGGAACGTGGCGAAGCCCCAGTCCCCCGGCGGTATCGCGCCGAATCCGGGACGTCACCCAATGGAGCTGTTCGACCAGTGTGCCGATGCGGGTCATCTTGGTGACGCACAGCACATCGCTGAAATCGCGCAGGTCGTTTCCGCTGATGTAACAATCATCGACGATGATGTTGCGGGCCATCCATTCCGGCAGCCCGAGTTCGCCGCGCAGGGCCTGGGTGATCTTCCCCGACCCGCTTTCGGGGGGCAGGGTGTCCCACACGGCCGATTCGGCGAGTTCGGCACGGTTCTTCAGGATGTCGCGCAGCACCACGCTGTACTTCTGCTGCGACGGGATCAGACTGTGCAGGGGATGGGTATCGCGGGAAATCCAGTACGCCGCGCCGGCCAGGAGGAGCAGCAGCAGGAAGGCGAGGCGTTTAAACGGGAAGCCCCCGCGGCGGCGTCCCCGGCGCGTCGACGACAACCGCCCGCGGACGGGTCCCCGGTATACGCGTTGTACATCGCTCATGGCACGCTCCCGCCCGTCTCCTGGGCGCGGTCCGTGCCCGCGGGGGCGGCGTCGGGTTCGAAGTCAAACCGCACGAAGGTTCCGGGGCCGCCGTCGGCCGCCGGCGCCGCCACGCGCATGCGCCGCGCCTTGGGTTCGAAAACGGCGCTGTAGCGCGTGTTGGCGTTGAAAATGCTCGAGAATTCGGAGACGCTTTGTTGCGAGTCCAACAGGATCTCCTCGATTTCAGACGCGTTGAGGTTGCGCTCCTCGGCCACCAGGGCGGCCAGCCGCAGATACCGGTCGCGGGCGGCGTCGCTCAACTGTTCGGCTTCCGGATTGGCGCCGAGCAGGGCGCCCTCGGATGGCGCGCGCAGGCGGGGCTCCGCTTCAAACTGCACGACCCGCACCGGAGGCTGTCCGTCGCCTCCCGACGTGGGGTCGCCCAGCAGGATGTGGTATCCCCGGAGGTGCGTAAAGGCCTGTATCATCTCAAGCGCGGCCCAGGCGTTCCGGGCCTTGTTCAAGATGTGGGCCACGGCCAGTTCAACGGGCGGACCGGCCAGGGAAGGCGTCCCAAGCGTTTCGTTCCGTTCCACGCACAGCACCACGCCTTCCTCATTGATGCCGCTGAAGCCGCCGGAACGCGCCGGAGACCCGGCCAGTAGGTAGCGGAACCCCTCGGCCGGACGCACATCGTACACCACGGGGGCAAACGGTTCGGGGGCATCCAGATTGTGCCCGATCAGGATGTCATCCGCCCCGGCCTTCAGCCCGACGGCGGCGAACATGGTGCCGAACGACTCCGGGGGAATGCCTTCCGGCGCAGCTTCCCTGTCCACTACGGAGTCACACTGAACCAGCCAGGCCGCGTCGAAGGGCATGTCCGCGCCCGCCGCAACGCCGGCGAGTTCCTCGAAGAGGCCTTCCGGCAGTCCCGCGAGCAACGGCCGCGCCCGCATGGCCAGCCAGGGAAGGGTCACGTTGGACAACGCGAGATGCGGTTCCACGACATCGGGCAGGAAGGCCAGGAACGGTTCGGGGGGCGTCAACACGCCCGAGGCGGCCGGCACGGCATACCGTTCGTCAAACTGCGCCTGCAACTCTTCGCGGAACGCCGCGCCGCGTCCATAGCCGAGCTGAAACGGCATCCCCCGGAGGACGACGCGCCGGATCCCGCTTTCGGTGTGCAGTTCGGGCGCGCCTTCCGGCACGGCGGGGATATCGGCGGCCCCCTTCGACAAGAGGCGCGAAAAGCCCGTGCGAAACCAGTCGTCCATGCCGGGCCCGTAAAACGACAGCATGCTGACCGGGCCCGGTACGGCGAATTCCGACCCGGGCAGGAAGAAGAACCGGTAATCGTTCGCCAGGCCCACCGTGAACTGGGCTTCATACCCGCGCTCGAGGCAGAGCGACCGCAGTTCCCTGGAGAGCGCGGCGCCCGGCGCGCCGGGGATAAAGGTCATTGCCAACGGGCCGATCTCGAGCGTGGCGATGGGGGCCGTCGAGGGCAGATAGGCGTCGACCAGTGTCGGGGGAAACTCCGCATCCGCGAAGGCCACCGCGAGCGGCAGGTCGTTGCTTTTGATGGCCTGAGCGGTTTCGAAGGCGCGCTGCGCCAGCATCCGGCCCATCGATTCCGCGCGGGCCCAGCCGGCCGCGCCCGCCGGGTTCGCGCATTCGACGTCGCCGCACGCCCCCTGCAAAAACAGGGCGACAGACCCTTCGGCCAGTTTTTCCAGCTCATCGCAGAAACGGCCGGGAAAATCGGCGCTCAACGTCAGCATATCGGGCCCGGGAATTTCGGCGCCGATGCATTGCGCGCCGAAATTGCCCACGATGGCCAGCGGCTTGCCATCGGAATCGTTCACGCGAAGCACACCCAGTTGGGTATCGACCGCACCGTCCTTGACCAGGGCATTCCGGGACAGCGTGGGCTGGTCCGACGTGCCGAATCCGAGCGTAGCGCGTTTTCGGCCGTCGTACGCCGCGGTCATGGCTTCCGCGAAGCGGTCCGCCATGGTCTCCACCAGTTCGGGCATGTACCGCCCCGTAAAGACCCGAAACGCGAGGGGATGGACCATTCCCCCGGGTCCGTTCATCGTGTGGGTAGCGGTCAGGATGACGTTTTCGCGCGGCACATCGTTGAGGGGCCGTTCGAGTACCGCTTTGCGGAGGTCGGGACTGATCACGCAGAGGTCGGCCGAGACGAGAAACACCCGCGTCGTGCCGTCGTCGAGGTAGAGGGCCCGCACATAGAGCGGGTCGTGCACGGCAAGCGCGCCGCGCCCCATGCGTTGATAGCTCCCGGCAAGCGGCGTGCCCAATTCGGGGGTTATCTCGACCTTCGCCGCGCCGGCCTCCATCGCGCCCGCGGCCCCGGCACACAGCATCCCCACCGTAATGACAAGTGCGTATCGTTTAAGCATGCTCTACTCGCAAAAAACCTCCGGAGCGCGCTTCTCCAGACATGCGTTTTCGCCTGTGGCGCCAGGTATTTCGACAATGGCATCAGCGTGCCGGTTCCCGCACCGGGCCCCGGATGCCGGGATATTCAACGGGGGAACCGGCGGCGGTTGAGCGCGCAGCGCGCGGCCCCCTCAGATCTCTCCTCCCGGACAGACTCCCGAGGCGCCCCGGCCTTCTCCCCGGTTTGCCGTCAAGTGTAGCACAGCCGCCGCCGCCAATGGCAATGTCCCCGCCCCACGAGACCTCCGGGGAACGCTTCACGCCATGCGGTGCCATGGTCGCGGCGCCCCCCTGGTCAGAGCAGACGGTGAAGGCCGTGCCGCTATGGAAGCAGACCGGCCCCGATGGTTGACGTTCGTCTGTGCCGCGCGGTTCCGGCGCGGCGGGGAAGCGTCAGGCCGCTTCGATTTCCGACGTGCAGTGCGGGCACCGGACGGCCTTGATCGGAATCGACGACAGGCAGTACGGGCAGTCTTTTGTGGTCGGTTCGGCGGCGGGTTCTTCCTTCCGGCGCAGTTTGTTCATGGCCTTGACCACCATGAACAGGGCGAACGCCACGATCAGGAAGCTGATTAAGGCATTCGCGAAGAGCCCGTAATTGAGCGTTACGGCGCCCGCCGTTTTTGCCGCGGCCAGGGAGAAGTACGGCCCCGGAGTGGCGCCTTCCTTGATGACCAGGAAGAAATCGGAGAAATCGACCCCGCCCAGGACCCAGCCAATCGGAGGCATCAGCACGTCATCCACCAGGCTTTTCACGATCGTGCCGAACGCGCCGCCGATGACGATACCTACCGCCATGTCGACCACATTTCCGCGCAGTGCGAACTCTTTGAATTCCTTCAACATCACGACGTCTCCTCGTTGTAATCCCAAGACTCCGGTATGAGGGGCAGCCCGACGTGTTCACTGTCTCACAGAGCCCCCCGGTTTCGCAATAGGGAAAGATCCGGTGGCACGCAGCCGGATCAGCCCGGCCAGGAAATCCGGGGCCGCGTCAGAGAAAAGAAGATTTGACGCCGGCGGGATGGGGTGCTATACTGTCTCCACGTAGTAGAAGAAGGATAGGCATAGTGGTTAATTCGAAGCATATGAGCCGCCTACTCTCACTCCTCCTCGTGGAGGAAGGTCGGCCCATTATGCCTCGAATTCCTTAATCAACACCCCGTAAGGGTTCAGGAACTCAAGGCCGCGGGCCGGAAAAGCCCGCGGCCGTTTTTTTTGGCCCCCGAACCGGGGCCGCCGAAAGGAGGTGGTGTCGTATGGATTTGGGGCTATCGGGTCTCAGGTCCGGGCGCTTGGTGCGGTGTAATGCCTGTGTTCCCGGATTCACCGTATTGACGCAGTCTAAAGGAGACCTATCATGTCCGGATCAATTCGAATCTACGATACCACCCTGCGCGAAGGGTTTGCGGGGGTGGGCACGGCCGTTTCGGTAGACCAGGCCGTCGCCATCGCGCGCGCGCTGGAGAAGGCCGGCGTCTCGGCCATCGAGGCGGGATACCCCGCGCAATCGCCCGCCCAGCGGGACATCGTTACAGCCGTGGCGGGCGCCGTCAGGGCGTCCGAAGTGGCCGCGCTGGCGGCCTGCGACCCGGCCGAAACCGCCGCCGCGGTGGACGCGGTCGGGCGGGCCGCGAAACCCCTGGTTCACGTATATCTGCCCGCCCGCGCGGCGTGCGATGCCGGGGGGCGCGTCGAGGTGTGCCGCGCGATACAGGAAGCCGTGGCGGCCGTTCGCGCCGCGGGGCCCGAGGTCCAATTCTCGATCGCCGGCATGGAAACCATGGAACGGCCGTTCCGGCGGCAGTGCATTGGCGTTGCCGTAGACGCCGGCGCGACGCGGATTGCCGTGCCGGACAGCACGGGCGCCATGGAAACCGCGGCCTACGCGGAGCTGGTGCGCGACATCGTCCAGTTCGTGGGGCCGCGCATCACGGTCTCCGCACATTGCCACAACGCGTCGGGCCGCGCGGTTCAAAACGTCCTGGCGGCCATTGACGCCGGCGCGTCGCAGGTCGAGACCACGGTCCGGGGGATTGGGCCATCGGGCGGCAACACGGCGCTGGAAGACATCGCCGGGCGGATCCGCGGGCGGGCCGGAACGTGCACCGTTGACCGGCGCGCCGTCGCGGCGATGGCCTCCCTGATGCCCGAGACACACATCAGGGAATGCGCGGAGGGCGTCTGCGCCGCGCGGGATGCCGCCCTGTCCGGCGCGCCCGCATCCCGCCCGGAGTGGTACTGCCTGGTCGAAGTCGCGGCGCTGTAGTGCGCCGGGCCCAGCTCGGCATGGGCGTGCATGGAAATGCCGAGCCCGGGGCGGTGTCACGCGAAACGGGTGATGCCGCCCCGGGCAGGGCGTCCCGCCCAGGAGAAGCGCCGCCTTTCGTGAAGCCGTTTCGGTCCGGGTTTGGCCACATTTCTACGCGTAAGGTATACTCTCTCTGGTTGCGGAGGAGGCATGAGACTTACAGACCAGCAAGAACGCGTCATTGGCCGGTATCTGCGCAAAATTGACGAACACATGACCGATCTGCCGGAACGCCAGCGGGAACGCGCGCTTAAGAAGGCGCGCGCGGAGGTTCTGGAAGCCATTCCGTCGCCGAATGGCGCCGTACCGAACGACGAGGACGTTGAACACGCGCTGCACACCGTGGGCCCGGCGGCGCGCCATGCCCACCGATTGGTCGAAGCACTCGAACAGGACACGGCGCGCGGGGCCAAGGCCGAAGAGGAACGGCGCTGGCTGGGCGTGTGCGCGGTGATTGGCGAACAGACCGGGATGCGGCCCGCGGCGGTGCGCCTGGGCGCCGTGGCGCTGGGATTGGTAACCGGACCCTTCGCGCTGGTCATCTACATCGGGGTATTTCTCGTGCTGCACGTTTCGGGGCGCACCGAAACGCCCCCCATCGAAAAATGGGTCCTGGCCAAATACGTGCTGGGCCTGATACTGGGCGCGGTGGTGCTGCGCTACGTGGCGTGGGGGTTTGTGGCGCTGCTTGAATACGGCTACGGGCTGCTGTTCAAGGAAGCCCTGACACTCTCCGGGCTGTGGAGCTGGCTTCAACGGCACGACGGCACGTTGTTTTTCTGGACGCTGTTTTTTCTGCTCCCGCTGGCCGTGCTGGCCGGGCTGCCGGTTCCCTCGCCCTGGCGCAACACGTTGCGAAAGCTGTTTGAAGCCGGTCTCGCCCTCTACGCCGCCGCCCTGTGCTTCGGGGCCGGCTGCGCGGTGGCCGGAACCGTCCTGAACGCCGCCCAGCGCATGCAGACCTCGCCCATAGTCGATTTTCAGTCGCTGTTCTCGGCCATGTGAACAAGACCCCCTTGCCGGGTCCCTGCCCGGGAGCCGTTTCATCCGCGCAAAGGTGCGATTACCGAGGCCATCCGGTATTCTATGGGCCATTGAACACGGCATCGTGCCATCACTCAGCAGGCAGCCCATGACAAAAAAAACGCCCGTGGAAGACACGCTGGCGGCATTGCGAGCCCTGGAGGGCCTCCCGTTGGCCGCCGAAGACGAGAAACGGATTCGGGACGCCATCGCGAGCCGTAACCGGGAACTGGTCGCGACGGCGGCACGTACCGCGCGCGAACTGTCTCTGGAAGCGTTCTGCGGCGACCTGGCCCGCGCCTTCGCGTACTTTCTCGAGAATCCCGCCCGGGACAAGGGCTGCATCGCGAAATGCGCGCTTGTGGATGCGCTGGACGCGCTCCAGTGCGACGATGACGACCTCTATGCCGCTGGACTCCGGCATGTCCAGATGGAACCGGTCTGGGGCGGCAAGGAAGACACCGCGGCGGCGCTTCGCGTCAAATGCGCGTTTGCGCTCGTGCGGCGGAACGTGCCGGGGGTCCTGTTCCCGCTGGCCGAACTCGTGAACGACCCCATGCCCGAGGCGCGCAGAGGCGCCATCCGGGCCGTCGCCCATGTGGGCGGACAGGAGGCGGAATTGATGTTGCGGGTCCTGGCATGGCGCCTGCCGGATCCGGAAGATCTTTCCGAATGCCTTAACGGGCTGATGGAATGCCAGCCGGAGCGTTCGCTGCCGTTTGTGGCCCGGTTTCTTGACCATGAGCATCCCGCCGTGGCGGAAAGTGCCGCGCTCGCCATGGGCGCCTCGCGTCAGGCGGAGGCCTTCGAAGTACTCCGCCGCCGCTGGGAACAAACGGTCTCGCCGGGCCTGCGCGACATGCTCCTCCTCCCCATCGCCCTCATCCGGAACGATGCCGCGCTGGAATTCCTGCTCGCGGTCGTGCGCGAAGGGCACGCAGCCGCGGCCGAAAGCGCGCTCGAAGCGATGGGGATCTACCGTGACGACCCCGTCGCGCGCAAGGCCATCGGCGCCGCGGTGCGCGAACGCGATGAACACCGGGTCCGCGAAGCGTATGACCGCGTGTTTGAACCGTATTAACCGGACAGCACGGTCATTGACCGGCCGGCCACGGTGAGTTTGCCCGATTCGCCGACGCGCGGCGCCTCATCGGCCGCATACAGGTCGCCGGGCGAAGCCGCGGCGGTATTCACCCGCAACCACCAGTCGCCGCCCGGGACGGCAAACTCGATGGCTTCCGGCGTGGGATTGAACATCAGATAGAGCGGAACGCCTTCGTTTTCGGTGGCGTTGATCCAGAACCCCAGGGCCGGGTGGGCGGGCTGCCAGTCCTGCGTCTTTCCATCCGGCCGGAACCACCGCACGTCGGACCCGGCGCCCTTTCGGGACGGATTGCCGGTATAGAACGTCGCGCGTTCGAACACGGCGTTTTCTTTACGGAACTGGATCATGCCCTTGCAGAACCGGAAGAGGTCCGTATTCTTTTCGAGCAGCCGCCAGTCGTACCAGGAGATCTCGTTGTCCTGGCAGTAGGCGTTGTTGTTACCCTTCTGAGTACGGCCGAACTCGTCGCCGCCGAGCAGCATGGGCACGCCGAGCGAGGTGAACAGGGTCGCGATGAGATTGCGCTGCATCTGCAACCGCAATGCCAGAATGGCCGGGTCCGTGGTCTCCCCCTCGACCCCGCAGTTCCAGCTGTAATTGTGGTCCATCCCGTCGCGGTTCTTTTCCCCGTTCGCCTCATTGTGTTTCTTGCGGTAAGAGACGAGATCGTTCAGGGTGAATCCGTCGTGCGACGTGACGAAGTTGACGCTGTGAATGGGCAGGCGGCCGTCGTCCTGATAGAGGTCGGGGCTGCCGGTGATGCGCAGGGCAAACGCGCCTTTCGAATCCGGCTCGTTGCTCCAGTAGCGGCGGACATCGTCCCGGAACTTCCCGTTCAACTCGGACCAGCGCTCGTCGTTCCCGAACGACCCCACCTGGTACGCGCCGCCGACGTCCCACGCCTCGGCCGTCAGTTTCACGTCGCGCAGGACGGGGTCCTCGGCGATGCGTTCGATGATCGGGGCGTTTTCCACGATCCTGCCGCTCTGGTCGCGGCCCAGGACGGACGCCAGGTCGAAACGGAATCCGTCGACCCGCATGACGGTGGTCCAGTACCGCAGGCAGTCGCGGATGAGGTCGCGCACGAACGGGTGGTTGCAGTTCACCGTGTTGCCGCACCCGGTGTAATTGAGGCATTTCCCTTCCTCGTCGAGGAGGTAATAAATCGAGTGATCGATGCCCCGGAAACAGAGGGTGGGGCCGTTTTCATCGCCTTCGGCGGTGTGATTGAACACGACGTCAAGGATGACCTCGAGCCCGGCCTGATGCAGGGCCGATACCAGTTCGCGGAACTCGCGCAATTGCTCGCCAACGCCCCCCTCGCTCCCGAACCGCGCGGCGGGGGCAAAGAACGCGATGGGCGCGTAACCCCAGTAGTTCTTGAGACGTTCGCCCGTCTTCGGATTCCTGCGCTTGATGTGTTCCTCGCCGACTTCCTGCACCGGCATGAACTCGACGGCGGTGACGCCCAGGTCTTTCAGGTACGGAATCTTCTCGATGAACCCGCGATAGGTGCCGCGATGTTGTACGCCCGAGGACTCGTGCGCGGTGAACCCCTTGATGTGCGTTTCGTAAACGATCGAATTCGATTTGCGCGTTCGCGGCCGGATGTAGGGTTCCCAGTCCCGTTCGACATCCACGACCACACACTTGGCCTGGAAATCCTGTACGCTGCCCGCCACCATCAGCGCATAGGGATCGAGCACGTAGCGCTCCGGATCGAAGCGGTGGCCTTCCTTCGGATCGTACGGGCCGTCCAGGCGGAACAGGTAATACGCGCCCGCATGCAGATTCTCGATGAAGATGCTCCACACGTCGCCGATGCGGTTGCGCTCCACATCCAGCTCGAACTCCACGGCGGGACGCGCATCGTCGTGGCGCTCGAAAATGGCCAGCCACACGCGCGTGGCGTGGCGGCTCACCAGCGCGAAGTGCACCCCCGTTTCGCCCACCGAAGCCCCCAGAGGAATCGCGCGTCCGGGACGCGCCTTTAACGCTCCAAGCTCGAGTCTACTGCCCATACGGCCTTCCTGATGGACTTTGCCACGCGTGCGCCACGGCGCCGGCGCAAAGTCACGGTTCTTCCTCGTCATCCATTTCCCAAGGGTATTCGCTGTCGCGTTCGAGTTCCCATGCCATCATCACCGGCGTCTCCCCGGCCTCTTCCTGTTCCCACCGGTCCAGGACCTTGCGGTTGTGGCGGCGTTTGCGGAAGTACGCCACGATCACAAGCAACGCCATGAAATCGAACAGGCCGAATCCTGACATAACGGCGGAGATAACGGCAACTTTCCACAGCGAACGGTGCCAGGCCTTCCACAGTTCGTGGGGGGTCATGCCCGCGGTTTCCTGGAGCGCCGCAGGAAAGTCCTTGTCGCGCAGTGAATAGAGCAGCTGCCAGAAGGCCTCCTCGCCCAGCCGGTCGTAGAGGAAGGCGGTCATCGAAAGGCTCTGGGCATAGAGGTTGCCGAACGGCCGCTCGCCTTTCACCGCACTGAAGTCGAGCATGAGATCGTCGTAGGAATACAGCCGGCCGGCCAGGTACATCCGGGCAACGAGAAACGTGGTGTTCCACCGGTATTCCCCCGAGAGGTGCATGGCCGTGCCTTCGTTCAGCCACCGCGGCAGATGGTCCAGACTGGTGTTGCGGGCCAGCAGCACATGAATGAGTTCGTGCCGTACCACGCCGTCATACAGGCGCGGATTCGACAACTGGGCCGGCGTGCGCAACACGATGACGCCGTCTTCCGAATGCGTGACGCCCCCCACTTCGGCGGGCGGCCAGAACCCCGCATGCGCGGCAAAATCCCCCTGGGAAGCGCAGATGCGCACGATGATCGGGGCCGTGCCGGGGTCAAGACGGTGGCGCCAGGCCGCCGTGATCTCCTGGAGGTTCTCGAGCGTCACGGCGGCGGTATGCCGCGCACCCTCGGGGTATTCCACGCGAAAAAGCCCTTCCTGAAGGACCTCCGCGCCGGCCCCGCATGCGAGAACCGCCATGCAGGCAAGGCACGCGGCCAGGATTGGCCCTCTCACTTCAGATAGACCTCCATTGCGTCGGGCATGGGTTCGTTTCGGAGCGTGTCGATGGTCTCCGCGGCGTGCTTCAACACGTCGGCCGTGCGTTCCGGGGAAATGTCGGTCTCGGCGAGCTCGCCCGAGTCGACGTAGTAGACCCATGCCTTCCCGGGCGCCCGGCCCTGCAGGCGGCGCATGGCTTCGGCATACAGACACAGCTGAGCGTCGTACATGCCGCGCCGGCTCTCCCGGTGAAGCCCGGTCTTGTAATCGAGGAGCGCGTCGCGATCGAGCACGGCGTCGATCACCCCTTCAAGCACGGCATCGCCCACACGCAGGAGAAAGGGCGCTTCACGCTCAATCTCGTTGGCTCCGGTAAGCAGGGGCCATGCCCCGGACGCCATCAATCCCCGCGCCGCGCGCTCGATCGCTTCGCGCAGCCGGCCCGCCAGATGCACGGCGGGCTGTTCTCTGCGAAGGAACGCGTCAATGTCAGGGGGAGCATTCCGGAAATCCCAGAGCTCGAAATAGCGGTGCACCAGCGTTCCGCGAAGCAGGGGATCGAGCGTGGAAGCATCGCGGGGGCCGTCCGCCGCAGGTGCTTCATCGGAAGGGTACATCCGGTGCACAAGCGTGGTCACGGCAAAGGTGCGCTGTGTTGCGGGAATCGCGGGCGCGCGTTCGAGCCGCGGCGCGAGGCCGGCCATGTCCAGCGGCCGCGCCGGTTCGCGGGGCGCCGCCGCAATGGCCGCGGCCGGCATGGCGCGGCGAACGAGCGCGGTCCAACCCGCGCCGGAGAGCAACGTCTCGTCGGGCTTGGCGGCCAGGTCCCATTCCCTGCCAATCGGCTCCAGCAGACTGTCCGCGGGCACCCGGGCGCGCCCGCCCGAACCGGCCGAACCGCTCAGGACGAGCCAGTCGCGCGCCCGCGTCGTCGCCACATACAGGATACGCGCGCGCTCCGCTTCGTCCTTGGCCTTTTCATCCCGTTTCATCACTTCATAGATCTGGGGAGCGGGCGCGCGGTTTTTCCGGGGGTCGTACGGACGCGCGACGACGCCCAGTTGCCGGTGAAACACGACCCGGTCGCTCTGCCCGCCTCCGCCGGCGCCGCGCGACAGATCCGGCAGAATCACGATCGGGAATTCGAGCCCCTTCGATTTGTGGATGCTCATGATCGTGACTTCATCGGAACCTTCGGCCTGCAACGCGGCTTCGCCTTCATCAATCTCGGCGGACGCCACGTCGTCAAGATACCGCACAAACGCGCTCAGACGGGGCCGGCGGGTTTTCGCGAACGCTTCCGCAAGCTGCATCACTTTCCGCACATTGCATGCCCGCTGGTCGCCCAGAAAAAGCCCGCCCACCATGGCTTCGTATCCCGTCAGTTCCAGCAGATACCGCAGAAAATCGGGCAGGGACCGCTCGCGCTCGGCCCGGAGAGCCTGAAAGACACGGCGCGCATTATCGAGTTCATCGCACTGTGTGAAACCGGGGGGCGTTTCGCCGTCGAGAAGCGCGGCCGTCGGGCCGGGGCCGCCGCAGATCGCGAAAAGCGAGTCGTCGTCCAGACCGGCCATGGGACTCCGCAAAAACCCGAGCACGGCGGGTTCGTGCCAGGGATCGACGACCGCCTCGAGCAGATTGCGCACGTCCAGGACTTCCTGCCGTTCGTAAAACCCTTTTCCGGCGATGACGTGAAACGGGATGCGGCGTTCGGCAAGCGCGCGCTCGTAGATGTGGACGTCGCTGAGGGCGCGCAGCAGCAGCGCGATATCGCCGAACGCCGCCGGACGTTTCGCATCGCTGCCCTTGGGCTGAAGCTGCACGTCGAGCTGGCCGGAGCAGGCGGCGGCGATCCAATCGCCGATCATGGCGGCTTCCCGCGTGCGCGTTTCTTCGACCGACTCTTTGATATCCGAGCATGCGGGAAGCAGGATATGGACCCGGCACTCGCCCGTGGGCGCCCGGTGCGCCTCGGCGGGCACATACGGCGACTCCACGGCCTCGAGGAGGTCCGTGCGCGTGAAGATCTCATTCACAAACGCGACGATTTCGGGCACGGTGCGGAAATTCCGGTGCAGGCCGATGGTCCGGCCTTGGGTCTTTGCGGTCTCGAAGACCTCGACCTCGGCCCCCCGGAAGCGGTAGATGGACTGTTTCGCGTCTCCCACAATGAACAGTTCGGGAGGATCCGGCGTGCCGCAGAGCAGGCGGGCGATGGTGTACTGCTCGGAATCGGTGTCCTGAAACTCGTCGATGAGCAGATGATCGATGCCCCGCGCGATCCGTTCGCGAAGTTCCGGCTGGCGCTGCAGCATGTCGAGCGTGAGGAGAATGAGATCGGTGAAATCCAGCGCGTTTCTGGCGGCCTTGGCCGCCCGGTAGTAGTCGAAGACCGCCCGGAAACACGCCACGGCGTCGCGGGTCAGCTCGGCGCTCTGTTGCTCGACCTCCGGGTCCTCCGTCGGGGTGACGTAATCCTGCAGTACTTTCTTGAAAGCGTCCTGCGCCTCTTTGATATCTTCAAAGGCCTGTTCCGAAACCCAGTTGGCCTTGGCGGTAGAGGGCAATCGGCCTCCGAGACAGCCCCGGAGCAGCCACTCGATTTTTTGGGGGTTACGAAGCCTGTTCGCTTCGTCGATAAACCGGAGACAAGCCAGCCGGAACTGTTCCCGGCCATCGGCGGGGTTGGTGCACAGCCCGTCGAATCGCTCAAAGACGCGCCGGAACTTCCGCAACGCGGGCGAAGCGCCCAGCCCCAGCAAGCGCGCGCGGCAGGCCTCATCCACCCGCTCGCGCCAGAATTTCCGGATGCTGTCGGGCGAGGTGAACCGGTCGCTGGCCAGCAGCCGGCCGGCCGTCACGGGATTGTGGAGAAAACTCCCCAGCATCTCCTTGAGCCGGTACAGCCCGTAGTGGGCCGCCAGCCGCAGCGTTTCCTCATGCGGCTGTTCCAGAAGCGCCTCGATGGCCGTGTCGATGACCTCCGCGCGCAGGAGACAGCTTTCCGCGTCGTCCACAACGGTAAAATCGGGATCGAGGGGCGGCGTAATCCGGTAGTCCAGCGCGTACTGGCGGAGCAGCCTGGCGCAGAACGCGTGGATGGTGCTCATGCGGGCCGATTCGATCTGGCGCGCCAGCCCGCGCCAGCGCTCCATCTCTTCCTGCGAACCGCTGTGTTCACGGTCCCGGCACTCGCTGCGGAGCCGGTCTTTCATCTCCGCGGCCGCCTTCTCCGTGAAGGTAATGGCGACAATGCGTTCGAGGGACACCTGGCATTCGCGCACGAGATGCAGGACGCGCTCGACCAGCACGGCGGTCTTGCCGGAGCCTGCCGACGCCGTGACGCACAGGTCCTCGCCGGTGCTCTGAATGGCGTCCGTCTGGGCGTCCGTCCATTTCATGACGCACTCTCCCGTTTCCGCCGGATCCGGGAGGCATCGATGCGGCACATGCGCCGCGCGTCGCAACGCGCGCATACGTCGGGCTGGGGCGTTGGCGGAAACGCCGCCTCGCGGATTCCTCGCAGGGCCGCGGCCACGCCCTCGAAAAAGCCCCGCCGGGCCTCTTCCCAGCTTGTACTTCGTCCGGACTGCTGGACCGCCACCCGGGCGGACGTGCCCACCTGGAGCAGAACGCCTTCCACGCATGCGGCGCCGGGAGCGATCACCTGTTCGAGGGCGAGCGCGTACGCGACAAGTTGCAGCGAAATGCCCTCTTTCACCTGGCCCGCTGTCGGGAGAGAACCGGTCTTGTAGTCGAGCACGCGGTACCCTTCTTCGCCCTGATCGATGCGGTCGATGCGGCCGCGCATCTGGATGGCGCCGGCGTCCGTCGGAACGGCCAGGGGCGGATACGGGGCCCCCTGGTTCCCAAAGACCGCCTCAAACTGCGCGGGCCGCCACGTGGCTTCATCCTGGCACTCGATGGCGAGGTAGCGCTGGAGGCGCTCATGAACCGACAGGCGCTCCGCCGCAAGCATGCCGTCGGGCACGGTGCGCATGGAGGCCTCGTGTTCGGCGAAGACCGCGTCGACGAGCGCGCGCATGGTCTCCTCCGCCTCGTTCGGCGGGATCCCGGCCGCCGGCACACCTTCGTAGCGCCGGTGGAATTCTTCGAGTATGCGGTGGATCACGATGCCCAGCACGCCGCGATCGAAGGCCGCGACGGGCCGCTCGACCTGCATCAGGCGCAACAGCCGCAACGCAAAAAACCGGAACGGGCACTGCCGGTAATCTTCCAGTTCGGTGGCGCTGAAAACGTGGGGCTCGCCAAAGCGTTCGGCCACCGTCTCCCTGTTCGATGCCTTGCTGAGCATGCCGTCAAACGCATCGAAGGGCGCGGGACTGTACCGCTGTTTCTCGATGTCCGCGCCGCGCACGGCGTGCGCGAACCGCTCCGCAAGGGGGTTCGGCAGGGCGCCCTGTGTGGCAAAGACGTTGTTGAGCATATCGCGCGTGGATGCGGCGTCGGAAAGGGCCGGATAGTACTGGCTCGCGCGCAGGGGCGGCCGTTCGACAGGCCGCGCCGGAAACAGGCGCAGGAGATCGTTCAGGAACGGGCTGCGCAGGAGCGGTTTCCCGTCGGGCGTGGCCGTTCGCCAGAGAAACCAGAGCCGGTCCTGCGCGGCTTCCAGCACGTGATGAAACGCGGCAAACTCCTGCTCAGCGCGCAGTTCACGGAGTTCGAGGGGGATGCCTGCCTCGCGCAGTTCGCGCACGTCCTCCTCCGAATACACGGCGTTGACGCCCGGCGAACCCGGGATGACGCCCTCATTCAGGCCGCCAAAGAACACATAGCGGAAACGGAGGCCCCGAATGTTTTTCACGCCGAGACATCGCACGCCCTGACGTTCCCGCGGCGTCTGTGGGACGCGAAATGCCTGCGCGCCGCAGGCCTGGCGGAGAAAGCGGGCAAAATCCGCGCGCGTCAGCGAGCCGCCCGCGCCGAAATGTCCCGCGTCCAGGCGCCCGAGCAGGTCCTGCAGCGCCTCAAGGGCCGCGGCTTCCCGCGCCCGTATGGACTCCGGCGCGTGCGTTCGCACGGCCTCGTCGAGCGCCAGCGTTGCCATGAATTCGGCCGTCGCGCGGCTGAACCCGGGGAGGTCCCCTGTGGCCGGGACCATCGCGAGGGCATGCGCGAGGCGTTCGACCCGCGCCAGGAGCGCGTCCACGGCTTCCTCAACGCGGGGATGACGGCGCAGAAAGAGGCCGGTTTCAGGGCCGCGTTCACGCTCCGGCCCCGAAAGCTCCTTGCGCAGCCGTTGCAGGCGCTGGGTCCATTGCGCGTTTCCGGCCACGATGCCCGCCAGCCGGCAGATCACGGGGAACGCGCCCGTAAGCGCCTCGCCCGCGCCGTCGGTGTCCATCCAGGGGGCGGTCAGCAGTTCAAGGATCTCGCCGTGCTGCCACGCGCCCGACGCCTCGAGAGCGTCCAGCACGAATGCGCACACCGAGCTCGCCGCGAGTGGTTCGCCGCCATACAGACGGAGCGGGATTTGAAACTCGCGTCCCATCGAACGCAGCGCCTCCCGGACCGCTCCCAGGTCCGCGTAGACGACTGCAATCTCGGCCGCGGGCACCCCATCGAGGATCAGAGTCTTGACGGCCCGGCCAATCATCTCGACTTCGTCGGTCACGCCCGCACACGGCACGACCTCGAGATTCGGAACCAGACCGTCCACGGACGGCTTCTCGTCGCGCCAGAGGAGACAGGTGGACGCATGCTCGCTGTACGTGGCGGGCGGACGGGCGGGCAGCCACTCCATAGACGGCTGGAATGCGGTTTCAATCCGCGCCAGCGTTTGCCGCTGCAGACGGTAAAGATCCGCGCCCCCGGCCGCCCTGTCGGCGCGTACCGCGAATACCAGGCGGTTCACCCGGTTTCCCAGCGCCGCGATGAGCCGGAATTCGGACTCCGTGAAGTCGTCAAACCCGTCAAAGGCAACCAGGGAAATGCCCTGAAGCAGCGGCACGCCGTGGGGGGCTTCGAGAAGCTGGCGGGCCTGCCAGTACACGCCGATGCGGTCGTACGCCCCCCGTTCAATGAGCGCCGCCTGATATTCCTGATACGCCCGCGCGACCACCAGGTCCAGCGCGGCGGGGTGCTTGCGCCGCCGCACGCGCTCGGTGAACTCGTCCGGCTCGACCGCGGCCTGCTTGAGCCGCTCGAAAACGCTCAGGAGATGCCGCAAGAAACCGTCGGTCTGGCTGCCGGGCCCGGCGCCGTCGAGTTCCCCCGCGGCGCGGAGCCGGCGCAGCGCCTCCTGCAACACGAGCCGCCGTTCCAGGTCGTTCAGGGGCGCCGCGCCGGGGTCGGCATCCTGCAGGATCCGCTCCGCGAAGGCCTGCAGGGTACGTACCGGTGTGCCCCAGGCGCCCGCGATGTCCGGCCTGACGAGCAGTTCTTCCAACCGTTTCCGGGCAAACTGGGTTGTGGGGGTCAGCAACAGCGCACGCCCCCACTGCTCCGCGAGGATGCGATCCAGCTTCTCTGTGCGCGCGGACCCGGACGGTCCGGCGAGCACTTCGACGACCGCCATGGCTACAGCTCCTCGTAATCCTTGATCTCGTAATGGTAGCCCTGTTCCGTCAGAAACAGCTGCCGTTTGACGCTGAAATCCTGGTCGCAGGTGTCGCGGGAGACCAGCGAATAGAAATGGGCGATCGAGCCGTCTTCCTTGGGCCTGAGAATCCGCCCGAGCCGCTGGGCCTCTTCCTGCCGCGAACCGAATGTCCCCGATACCTGCACCGCCACATTGGCGTCGGGCAGGTCGATGGCGAAGTTGGCCACTTTCGACACGACCAGCAGCTTCTGTTCTCCCCTCCTGAACGCGTCATACAATGCTTCGCGCTTTTTGTTCGCGGTTTGACCCGTGATGAGCGGCGCTTTCATCGTTTTGGCGAGCGCGCGCAACTGGTCGAGGTACTGGCCGATGATCAGCACGTTATCGCCCCGGTGACGGTCCACAAGCGTCCGGCAGATGCTGGCCTTGATCGGATTGGTGGACGCGATGCGGAACTTGCCGCGTTTGTCGGCGATGGCATACCGGTACCGCTCATCCTCGGGAAGCGGGATGCGCACTTCGGTGCAGGCCGCCGTGGCAATCCAGCCCTGTTTTTCCAGGACCTTCCAGGGGACGTCGTATTTCTTGGGGCCAATCAGGCTGAACACGTCGTCTTCGCGGGCGTCTTCACGCACGAGCGTAGCGGTCAGGCCGAGGCGGCGCCGGGCCTGCAGCGTGGCGGTCGCCCGGAATACGGGGGCCGGCAGCAGGTGCACCTCGTCGTAGATCACGAGGCCCCAGTTGCCCTGGTCAAACAGGCCGAAATGTTCGAACGTGCTGTCCTTGGACCGGCGATAGGTGAGCACCTGGTACGTGGCCATGGTCACGGGACGGATTTGCTTGGCCTCGCCGCTGTATTCGCCGACATCGTCATCCCGCAGCGTCGTTTTGTCGAGCAACTCGCTCTTCCACTGGCGCAAGGCCACGGTGTTGGTGGTCAACACGAGGGTCTGGGTCTGGAGACGGTGCATGGCGCCGATGCCCACGACCGTTTTTCCCGCACCGCACGGCAGCACAATCGCGCCGCTCCCCCCTCGGTTCGAACCGCCCGCGTAAAACGCGTCGACGGCCTCGATCTGGTACTTACGCAGCGAGAACTCTTTTCCGCTCAGCGTGGTTGCGCGCAGGTCGAACTGGAGCGGAGCGCCCTGGACATAGCCCGCCAGGTCTTCGACAGGAAACCCGAGCTTGATCAGCGCGCACTTCAGGTTGCCGCGCTCCAGCTGCCTGACGATGAGCCGGCGGCCGTCCTCGGCCCCCTCGATGAACGGCTGCAGCGACTTCTGCCGCGTCAACTGCGTCACCAGCAGCGCGTCATCGGACTCCAGCACGAGCATGCCGTCCTCGCGCTTGTACAGCTTCAGGCGGCCGTACCGCGCCACCGTGTCCCGGATTTCAAACAGGATATTCTCCGGCACCTCGTATTTGCTGTATTCCTTGAGGTGGACGATCATCTCTTCAGCGGACATGCCCGCCGCCGCGGCGTTCCACAGCGACAGCGGCGTGACGCGGTACGTGTGAATGTGCTCGGGCGACTTGATCAATTCCGCGAACGGCGCGATCGCGTCGCGGGCATCTTCGAAACGCGGCCCATCCGTCTCGAGCAGAATAGAGCGGTCGGACTGTACGATAAGTGGATTAGCGCGTTGGACGTCCATATGCCTTTCCGGTAGCGGTCACGCGGATACCGTGCGCCGCGGGGCTCTCCCCCGTGAAGGGAGCCTGCGAACCTCGCGCGCATGGCTTACGTGCCGCGCGCGTATTCCAGCGATTGTACCAAAAGGGGAGACCCGAGTGTACCGCCCGAAACCAGAGTGAATGGGCCGGGTACGCGCGATTCAGTCCGGGCCGCTGTTGAAGGGGGCGCGTACGGCGCGCGAAACGGACGAGCCGCGGCCGATCACTCGAAGGCTTTGGGCGGCCCGAGGACCTCCATCAGGACGATGCCGCGGCGCACCTCGTCAAGGTTCGAAAACAGGCCCGCGCCGGACGGGGCCGCCTTCCTGCGGGCGCGGGGTTGCTGCGCCGCGGCCGCCGCGCCCCCTTGGCGGATCTGCTGCGCCCGCTGGAGCATCGCGGCGTGTTGGGCCTGGGCATCCCGCAACTGGCCCATGCGCTGCGCCATCATCTGCTCGTGGCGCGCCTGCATCGAGACCGTCTCGGGCTGTGTCTCGGGCGGCGGCGCGGGGCGGCGCCGGACCGGAGGCGGGGGCGGCGGAGGCGTTGCGGTCTCCAGAACCTGGCGGGGCGCCTGCGGCTGGGGCGGGCGGCGCATGGGCTGCGGCCGCGGGCGCTCGAGCTGCGGCGCGACACGGGGTTGCGCCGTCCGCACGGGCGCCGCTTCGCGCCGCGCTTCCGCGGCGGGCTTATCGGGGGCGCCATACAGCATGCGCCGCGTCGCCTCCGGCAGATCCTCGGGCCGGACGGGCTTGCGGCTCAGCTTGCGCTCTTTGGCCCGGCGCTGCTCCTGGATCTTGCCAATCAGACTGGCAACGACAATGATGATGACGACGACGAGACTGCCGATTTCGTCCATCCGAAACCCTTTCGCCCCGAGGCGGCCAACCCGGTTCATCCGCCGCGCCGGGGCCGGAAACGCCCGGCCCCGGCGCGCGCGTCTCAATTAGGTATTCTTGTCTTCTTTCTTGGTTTCCACACCGGAGATCGACTGGCGCATATCGGTATCGGCCATGATGTTTTTCATGCGGTAGTAATCCATGATGCCGAGGTTGCCCGAACGAAACGCTTCAGCAATGGCCTTGGGCACTTCCGCTTCGGCCTGCACGACGCGGGCCCGCATCTCGACCACCTGGGCGCGCATTTCCTGTTCGCGGGCCTGCGCCATCGCGCGGCGCTCTTCCGCGCGCGCCTGAGCGATATTTTTGTCGGCCTCGGCCTGCATGGTCTGCAGTTGGGCGCCAATGTTCTCGCCAACGTCCACGTCGGCGATATCGATGGACAGGATTTCGAACGCCGTGCCGGCATCCAGGCCGCGGGCCAGGACCACCTTCGAGATGCTGTCGGGATTCTCGAGCACTTTCTTGTGCGACTCCGCGGAACCAATGGTGGTGACGATGCCTTCACCAACACGGGCGATAATGGTTTCCTCGGTGGCGCCGCCGATCAAGGTGTTGATGTTCGTGCGCACGGTCACCCGCGCCTTGGCCTTGAGCTGGATGCCGTCCATGGCAACGGCGGCCACCGTCGGCGGGCCTTTCGTGGGATCGGGGCAGTCGATCACTTTGGGCTTGACGGACGTCTGGACCGCGTCCAGTACGTCGCGCCCGGCGAGGTCGATGGCCGTGGCTTTCTGGAAACTCAACGCGATGTTCGCCTTGTTGGCCGCGATAAGCGCCTGAACGACCCGCACAATATTGCCGCCCGCCAGGTAGTGGGTTTCGAGGTCGTTGGTCGAAATACCCAGTCCCGCCTTGACGGCCATGATGCGGCTGTCGACGATGACCGACGCGTTCACCTTGCGCAGCCACATGCCCAGGAGGCTCGGAACACTGACATGCGCCCCCGAGGCGAACGCCCGTATCCACAGCCCGATGAACTTGATGAATATGGCGAAGAAGATCAGCGCGATCACGCCCAGAAACAGCGCGACTCCCCAGATGACCGGCATAGGCATAGTAACCCCCCTCTTCTCAGACCGGCACCCGGTCTGCGGAAATGGCCGAACCCTGTTTTAGCATGGTACCCTATAAAAAGTCACGCGTTCGCGTTGGCTTGCGTCTGCTCTGCCTGCTCGACGACAATCCGGTTGCCGTGCACCTCGATGACCCGCACCACGGCGCCGGCCTCGATAAACGCGCCTTCCGACACGGCCTGCAGGCGTTCCGTGCCGAACTCGACCGTACCGGCCGGGCGGAGGGGCGTGACCACCGTGCCGAACCTGCCGACCAGATCGGTGTTGCCGGTTTCGTTGACCCAGCCCTCTTCCGCGTTCTGCGTGTTTCCGAGCATCAGGAGCTTGCCAAACGGCGACCGGGGCAACAGGTACATCCCCAGGATCACGCTGCAGATGGTGCCCAGAAACTCCAGCATCAGGATGGGCAGCCAGTATTCGGGATAGTGGTAGCATCCCATCACCGCGCTCACGATGATCAGCAACGCTCCAGCGGAACCGCAGATGCCGCCCGGCACCACGAATTCCACCGTGATGAGCGTCGCCCCCGCCAGGAACAGGATGATCACCCACCAGATCATTGGCCGCCATCCTCTTCGACGACTTCGAGCAGCGCAATGAGCTGGTTGATCTCCACGCGAATCCCCTGAATGATCTTCATTTTATCGCCCGGGTCCTTCGGGTCAAACTCCGCGATTTCCTCAAACGTGCCGATGAGCCCGTCCGAAGCCCCGAAGAGCGTGCGCGCTTCCGCCAGCAGTTTGTTGAACCGCCGCGCAAACGGGATGCAACTGTAGTATCCCGCACCCACTTGTTGAATGCTGAGGCTCTGTTCGTCCAACTGCCGCAACATGTGAATGATCAACTGCCGCTTATCCATGGACTCCTCTTCTCCCGGGGGGCATTATCCGCTTCCCGCGACACCGGCGCAACGACGTACCGGTTGCCTTCGGCCTGGGTGATCACAATGGGCGTGCCGGGCGCAAGGAACTCGCCCCGGCTGACCACGTGCAGGGTCGTGGCGCCGAAACGCCCCCGGCCGGCGGGACGCAGCATCGTGATCGCCACGCCCTGCAGGCCGATCGCCGCCTCTTCCTCCTGGTCGGTCTGCGCAACGAATCCGGCCTCGGCCCGCTGCTCATCGGCCAGCACCAGCCGGCCGTACAGCGGCGTGTGCGGCAGAATTTTCCACGTCACCGCGACAAAGACCAGGAACAGGCCCATCGACAACCCGAGGGAATACGCGGCATCCGTGAGCCGCTCGTAGTCCCACTGGTACTGGGGCAACTGCCAATCGTTCAGAACAAAAGAGAGGACTATGCCCGATACGACGCAGACAATCCCCGCGACGCCCGCCACGCCGAAGCCGGGTAGGACGAAGATCTCCAGCAGGATCAGGCCCAGCCCGACAATGACCAGCGCGATGTCGATCCAGTCGGCCAGCCCCAGCACGGCGCGCGCGCCAAAGAAAATCACCAGGCAGCTGATGCCCACGATGCCCGGAACACCAAACCCCGGCGTCTTGATTTCGATGTACAGGCCGCCCACGCCAAAAAGCAGCAGGAGACTGCTGACCGTAGGGTTCGTCAGCCACCGGAAGATGATCTCCGACCAGGTCATCTCATAGTCGAACCGTTCATAGCCGCTCAGGCTGAAAAACGACAGAACGCGGTCCAGGTCGTCGAAGATCTCGGGGATCAGGCCATACTCCCGGGCTTCGGAAGCCGTCAACGCGAGCAATTTGCCGCGCGCGCTCACGACCTTTCCTTCGGGGGGATACGTCTCGAAGACATCTCCCGGGCCCCCGTATTTTTCCGCATCGGTGAGCGAAGGCGGCGCGGGAGGCGGCGTCCCGGCGGCTTCGCCCTCCTGTTCTTCTTCTTCTTCGCCCCGGACCGATTCGCGCACCAGATCCTTGGCGGCTTCCTTTACCTCCTCCGGCAGCGGGATCTCCCCGTCCAGGGTATCGATGAATTTCTCGAGGGCGTCCTCTTTCCGGGTGGTCGAGGAACGCGGGCCCTCATCCATGGCCTTGACGAGGACCTTGGTTCCGACCTTGAATGCGCGCAGCTCGATATCTTCGTCGACCATGGCCATGGCGATGTCGGGATTGTGCCCGTTCGACTCGGCGAGCGCGCCGAATTTTGCCCGGAGAAACGAGACCGTCTTCTCGTCGCCCGGCAGCGCGCCCTGCGGCGTCAGCATGACCGGCTTGGCGGCGCCGATGGTCGCGCTGGGCGTCATTACGATGTGCTTGCACGCATACGCGACGAGGGCGCCGGCCGACGAGGCGCTGAATCCGTCCGTAATGTACGCGATGGTCGGGCAGAACTTACCGGCGTGCTGGATCGACTTGGTGATCTCGAGACCGGAATCGACGCGCCCGCCCGGGGTGTCGATGATGAACACCGCGCCTTCGGCGCCTTCGGCGTAATCGGCGACGCGCTCGACAAACACCGCCATCGCCTCATCAACTTCACCGTCGAGCGTGCAGACGACGATGTACCGGTTGTCGCCCCCCGGAGCGGGAGCCGGGGCCTCCTCCTGGGCAAGCGCAAGAGGATACAGGGCTCCCAGCACCAGCAGGATGGCAGTCCGTCTATACATGCTCGCGCCACCTCTCTCGAGCGCGGCTCCCCCCCGCGCGGGTTTCGCGACCGGCGATACGTCCGTTTCTTCCAGCTACCTACACCGGGCCGCGGGTTTTATTCTAGGCACAAGCCCCGCGGCGTTCAATTCGCCCATGGCGCGGCGGCCGGAAGGTCTCCCGGTTAATCCACCAGGGCCAGGCCGATTTCGTTGTTGAGCTCGAAGCCGGATTCCGTAGGCACAAACCGGCCGTCGCGCTCCTCGAGCAGGCCCCGTTGCATCAAGGTCCGGAGCACCGCGCCGAAATCCGCCCCCAGCTCCCGCCCGAACCGGTCCGCATACGTGTCGCGGCCCAGCCCCTCGCTGAGGCGGAAATGCTGAATGAGCGTTTCGACGCGGATCTCGCGTTCCGACAAGCGCAACCGTTCCGCCTTGCGGCCGGGCCGCGCCAGGTACGCTTCGAGGGCCGTCTCATTCATGGAACGCCCGCCGTCGATGAAAGAAAAGGCCCCCGGGCCGAACCCCGCGTACTCGAGGTTGCGCCAATAGTAGAGATTGTGGCGGCACCGGAAGCCCGGCAGGGCGAAATTCGAAACCTCATAGCGTTCGTATCCGGCCAGGAGTTCGCGGCTCCGCCGGTAACACGCCAGCGCGGTGTCTTCGTCGATGGCTTCGCGGGCTCGCGCTCCGAAGGGCGTGTCCGGCTCGTAGGTCAACCCATAGCACGACACATGCGGCGCCGCGAACGAGACGCATTCCGTCAGGGTCGCCGGCCACGACGCCGGGGGATGCGCCCCGTAGATGAGATCCATGCTCCAGTTGGCGAAACGCGCCGCCACCGTTCTACAGGCCCGGCGCGCTGTTTCGGCATCGTGCCGCCGCCCGAGATAGCGCAGCGCGGCGTCGTCGAAGCTCTGCACGCCCAGACTTACACGGTTGACCCCCGTTGCCCGCCACGCATCCGCGAGCGTCTCCGTGACGTCGTCGGGATTGGCTTCGAGCGTAATTTCCGGGGCCTTCAGGTCGAAGCGTCTCCGCACCGCCTCAAGGATCCGATCGAGCTGACCGGGCGCCAGCAGAGACGGCGTCCCCCCGCCCAGGAAGACCGTCTCCGCCTCGCGGCGCGCGTCAAAGGCGTCGATTTCACGCACCAGGGCATCGACAAAGGCGTCCGGCGGGGCGCCGTCAATGCGCACACGGTTGAAGTCGCAGTACGGGCACAGCGTTCGGCAGAACGGCACGTGGATATAGACGCCGATCACCGGGGGTGTGCTCCCCGACGCGCCGCGACGCCGCCCTGAAGGCCATTTCGCAGGATCGTGCTCACTCCTCCGCCATCAGCCTGTCGAAATGTTCGACCGACATGGCCGGACAGCTCGTGAAGGAGATCCCGGTGGACCGCGAAAGCTTGATCGACACTTTCATGGCCTCCTGCGTGCCCGGCAGGTCCACGATAAACACGAGATCGTAGGCTCCCAGCAAGGCGTACATGTCCTTCACCTTGCCGCCGAAACTCTCGACCAGGGCAATGGCTTCCCGGGTGCGTTCCGCGGTAATCTCCCGCACCGATTCCGCACCGTATTCCCCGAACATCAGAAACGTAGTCATAGTGGCCTCCCTTGTGCACAGCAGGCACCGTTGCCGCAGCCCTCTGCCGCACCCATTATACTCTTTGCGAGCCGTCCCGGCGGAAACGCGGGGACGCCGCGTGGCGCCGGTTCCCGGTCTCGCCGCGGGTCACCATTCTGCGCTCCGGCTGATTTTGGTATGATACCGGCCGTCTTCAGGGAGGCAGGGCTGTTTCATCCCGGGCGAGCCGGGCAACGCGGACACGTATGCGGTATAACACATTCAAACGCTCATTCATCCCATGGGTGCTCCTGCTGCTCCTGGTCACGTGTATAGCGGTCCCGCCGTGGGGTGATTTCCCGCAGAACGACGACTGGGTGCATGCGAAAGCCGTTCAACGCCAGCTCGAGGATTTGACCGGGCCCTACCGCGGCCATCCGTTTTGTACCTCGAGCCTGGTGGGCCTGGTGTATTGGGGTGCATTGTTCGCCAGGGTTTTCGGGTTCAGCTTTGACACGCTGCGGATGTCCACGCTGGTGCTGAGCTTCTTTCTGGCGTGGGGGGTGGCGCTGTGCGGCCGCGAAGCGGGTCTTCCCCGCAGGCTCGCGCTGCTTTGCGGCGCCATCGCCTGGTCAAGCCCCATCGTGCTGGTGCTGTCGTATTCGTTCATGCTGGACGTGCCGTTTCTAACCATGACCGTCCTGTCGGGCTTGTTTTATCTGCGGGCACTGCGCACGGGAAAGCCCGGCAACATCTTCTGGGGAAGCGTGTTCGGGGGGCTGGGGTATGCTGTCCGGCAGCCGGCGCTGCTGGTGCCCATCGCCTACGCGTGCACGGCCGGTCTCATTTGCCTGAGGCGCCGGCAACGCCCGGACTGGCGGCGCGCCGCGGCCTTTCTGGCGGGACTGGTGCTCATGCTGCTGCTGCTGGCGTGGCTCACGCGGAACCGCGAAACGGGCACGGCCTACGCCTTCGAGATTCAGGCGACGAGCGTGGCAGACGGACTCCTGCGCTCGCTTCGTTTTGGCGCGATCGCGATGGCGTACGTGGGGCTCTTTGTGGCGCCGCTGGGCATCGCACGGCTCTGGCAGTTGTTCCGAAACCAGGAGGACAACCGCGGGGCGGCCTGCGTCTTCGTCGCGCTGTATACCGTGGCCTCCTTCGCGCTGTTCTGGTATCCAGGGCTCTGCCGCATGCCCTTCCTGCCGAGCAACCTGTACGATCTGGGCCTGTCGCCCCTGACCCTGCACGACGTATATATCGAGAACCGGACGTGGGCGCCGGTTCAGCTCGGAAAGTGGTGGTGGCCCATCACCCTGTTTGCCGCGGTTTCGGGAGGATTGGCCCTCTGGAGCGTGACGCCCGTCGTGCGGGGCCTGCTCAAAGCCGGGAAGGCGCCGCGCCGGCGCGCCCGCCGCACGCACCAGGGTCTCTTTCTGTTCATATGGGGCGGCTTCCTGCTCGGCAGTCTGAAAAATCCCTGGCTGTGGCCGCACGACCGCTACTTCATTGCGGGAATCCCCCCGTTCCTCCTCCTCCTCGCGACGACGCTGGCGTGGCGAAAGTACGCGGGAATACGCCGCGTCGCCTGGCTCAGCGCCGCATTGGTCTATGCCTTCTCCCTGGCCGGAACACAGGATTGCATGGCTTGGAACCGCGCGCGATGGACGGCCATTGATCGCCTGAGGAACGAGCACCAGGTCCCGCTGACCTCGATCAACGGCGGATACGAGTTCTACGGCTGGTACACGAGTGACGACTTCATGAAAGAGCACCATACGACGAACTTCTGGGACTTTTTCGGCGACCGGGACGGCCGATGGGTGCTTGATGACACCTATGTGCTCGGGATGATCGCCCCCCGGCCGGGATACGAGGTTTTCTTCCGCCAACCCTATTTTTCCTGGCTGGGCATGGAGACCCGCGAAATCTACGTGTTTAAACGCGACACCGCCGAATAACCCGCCCGCGCCCGCGCGTTTACCCCAATACCGGGCACGGCCTGTTGAGGGGCCTGCCCCGGTTTGATAAAATTACCTGTTTCCTCTGTGTGGTTAAGGTGCGCAATGCTCAGCCAGGAACAACGCGAACGGTATCAACGGAACATCCTGATCCCCGGCTTCGGCGAATCGGGCCAGGAGCGTCTGCTGGACGCCAGCGTCTGCATCATCGGGCTCGGAGGCCTCGGAAGCTCCGCCGCCCTGTACCTGGCCGCCGCGGGAGTGGGCCGTCTGGGTCTCGTCGATTCGGACACCCTGGAATTGTCGAACCTCCAGCGGCAGGTGTTGCATGCCACGGACCGGTTGGGAATGAGCAAGGCCCGCTCGGCCGAAATGACCCTGCGCGCCCTGAATCCCGGGCTCACCCTGCAGACGGTACAGACCCGCGTCACCGGGGAAAACGCCGCAAGCCTGTTTTCGGCTTACGATCTTGTTGTCGAGGCCACGGACAACTTCGCGGCGAAGTTTCTGATCAATGACGTATGCCTGGAGTGCCGCACGCCGTTTGCCACCGCGGGCATTCTGGCCCTGGCGGGGCAGATGATGTTCGTCGTGCCGGGGAAGACCCCGTGCCTGCGGTGCGCGGTGCCCGTGGAACCGCTGGGCGTCCCCACCACGGGCGAGCTGGGCGTGCTGGGCGCGGTTCCGGGCGTGCTGGGCAGTCTGGAAGCCCTGGCCGCGCTCCGTTTCCTGGCCGGGATGTGGCAGCCCGCGGCCGACGGGAGCGGCGCCGTGTTGAGTGTCGAAGGTGAATCCCTGCGCTGGCGGACCACCCGGCTTCCCCGGAATCCGTCATGCCGCTGCGCAACGCTATGGAGTACCTCATGACTGAAGACAGACTGGTTATCGCGGGCCGGAAGATCCGGTCCCGCCTGTTCGTGGGCACGGGGAAATTCCCCTCGAGCGCGGCGCTGAAAGCCTGCCTGGACGCCTGCGACGCCGAGATCGTCACGGTGGCCCTGCGCCGGGCGGATTTGAGCAAACCGGATGACGACTCGATCCTGTCCGTAGTGGATCGCGAACGCCATTTGCTGCTGCCGAACACGTCGGGAGCGCGCAACGCCGACGAGGCGGTGCGGCTCGCGAAACTGGCCCGGGCCGCGGGTCTCGAACCCTGGGTGAAACTGGAACTCACGCCGGAACCCCGGTACCTCTTGCCGGACCCCATCGAGACGCTGAAAGCCACCGAGCTGCTCGTGAAGGAAGGGTTTACCGTGCTCCCCTACATCCAGGCCGACCCTATTCTGGCCAAGCGGCTGGAAGAGGCGGGCGCGGCCACCGTGATGCCTCTGGGCGCGCCGATCGGCAGCAACCGGGGACTGCGCACCTACGACATGCTTCGCATCATCATCGAGCAGGCGGCCGTGCCGGTGGTGGTGGATGCGGGTCTGGGCGCGCCGTCACACGCGGCCGCGTCGATGGAGATGGGCGCTGACGCCGTGCTGGTCAATACCGCACTGGCCGACGCCCGGGACCACGCCGCCATGGCCCACGCCTTCGCGCTGGCCACGGAGGCCGGCCGCGCCGCGTACCTGGCGGGCCTGGGACCCGAACGCAGCGTTGCCGAAGCCAGTTCGCCCCTGACCGGGTTTCTGCGCGACACGAGCTGACGGGCGGCACGGGCGCTGACGGCCCTCAGTCCCGCAACAGGACGTCGCAGACGAGGCGCATCTTCTCGAGAAGCCGGCGGAACAGTCCGCCCTTGCGTGCCCGAGCCCGCAAGCCCACGATCAACTTGCGTTGAAGCCGGTATCGCGTGAGCCGGGGCTTCTCGGGCGGGCGCACGCTGCTCCCGGCCTCCTCGAGCGGTTTCCAGAGCGTCTCGAGGGGGTACCCGCATGTTGCGAGATCGTCGGCGTCAAGCGAGGCAATCACCTCGCGCATCAGCGCGCACTTCCCGGAATCATGGGCCAGCTCGGCCACCCATTTCTTGACGGAACCGGTCTGGGGACGGGCGTGTTGCGCCACCCCGATCGGATCGCCCAAGCCTTCGCGCCGGCCGCCGCTCTCGTTCTTCCCGTACTCGATGGTGTCCCGCTCGAAGGGGATCCCGAGGTACTCGTATATCCGGCCCATCCAGGTTTCGGGCTCTTTCACGAGGTCTTCGTAACGCACATGGCAGTGACTGACCGCATCCTGCCGCAGAAACGCGGCGATGGCCGGCACGTACCGGTTCAGGATCGGGTTGTAGCTGTGGGCCGCGGCATAGTCCCCGTCGAAAAATGAATTGGCATACGACGAGAAGGTGGCCAGCGGGTGCCGCGTGAGTACAACGTACTTCGCGTCGGGAAACACCTTCATCATGAAGGGGAGAATGAGGGCGTACGCCGGCGTCTTGTCGAGCAGGATCTCTTTGCCGCTCGGGGCGAGCAAACGGCCGTACAACGTGTCGCAATAGGCCCGGCAAGCGTCCCAGTAATCCTGTTCGCCGTTGGGCAGGCTTTGGACAAAGAGCTTCTGAGCTTCCGCGGCCAAAACGTGGTCGTAGGGGGCCTTGTCGACTTTTTCCCACACGCCGAGGTGGGCGAGGGGCGTGAGCAGGTGGGGTTCGGGCCCTCCGAGAATCCTGGAGTGGGATTCAAGCATACGTTCGAGCATGGTGCTGCCGGACCGCGGCGAACTGATCACAAAAAGCACTGGAACACGCATGATTCTCCCCCGGTTTGCTGACCTTGGCACGACTTTAGTGCCGGGGGGCGGGATTGTCAACCGCCACGCCTTCCGGACGCCGGGATAGACAGAAAAATGCTTGTAATATGCATACCCGGTTATGGTATACTCTCGCGTGTTGGAGGGAAGCAGTAGGACCATACGCGGAAGGCAAGTAACGCGGCTGAAAGGAAAACAGTATGAAGCACCTGAAGCATGTATCGAAAGAGATCCCCGCGCGCGCCCAGATTTTCGATTTCTTCAACAAGGAAGAGCATCCTGGTGTGGCTGACAGCATCCGGGGCTTCTTCGCCGATCCGCTGGGGACCATCGGGCTGCATTTCAACAAGTCCGCCTGCTAACCGGGCGCTTGGACACTAGACATCGCCGAAAGCTAACGTCACCGCAAGGAGGCGTTAGCTTTCGTTTTTGATTCCCACCGCGCTTCAGGTTGATTCGCCCCCCTCCTTTTGGTACGCTTTCTGCGCAGCGGAAAAGCGTCTGCGGTGCGAAGTCTTTTGCAACTCCCGTGAGCTCATACTCTTCCGTCCGCCTTGACCCCTTCCCGCTGTGCGCCTTCCATGCAGTTGTTCGCAGGCAACCTTACGGAGACTTTTCGATGTCGGATCCTTTGGAGCGTTTGCTCCTGAGCGGGGACGCCGCCGTGGCCCGGGCCGCCCTGGATTGCGGGGTGCACCTGGGAGTGGGATATCCGGGTACCCCGTCCACGGAAATCCTGGAGGATTTTTCCAGACTGGGCGGCAAGGCCGAATGGGCGCCGAACGAGAAGGTGGCCCTGGAGGTCGGGATCGGCGCGGCATTCGGCGGCGCGGCGGCCCTGGTCACAATGAAGCACGTGGGGCTGAACGTCGCGGCGGACCCCCTGTTCACCGTGGCGTACACGGGGGTGCCGGGCGCCCTGGTGATCGTCTCGGCCGACGACCCCGGCATGCACAGCAGCCAGAATGAGCAGGACAACCGGAACTTCGCGAAGGCCGCGGGCGTTCCCATGCTCGAGCCGTCGGATTCCCAGGAGGCCTACGACCTGACCCGGGAAGCGTTTCGTCTTTCACACACACACCAGATTCCCGTGCTGTTGCGCATGACCACCCGCACGTGCCATTCGCAAACGGTGCTGCGGCGCGCCGCCCCCATCCGCATCACGGAACCGGACGTCTACCAGCGCGACATCAAGAGCCGGGTGATGATTCCCGGGTACGCGCGGCCCGCGCACCGCCGGCTCCGCGCGAAACTGGCCGCCATCGAACAGGAATTTAACGCGTCCGAACTGAATTATGTGGTGGAAGGCGACCGGGCGCTGGGCATCATCGCGTCGGGCGTATCGTATATGCATGCGCGCGAGGCGGCGCCGGAAGCCTCTTTCCTGAAACTCACGACCACCCATCCGCTTCCTGTGGCATTGGCGCGCAAATTCGCCGCCGGGGTAGAGCGGTGCATTGCCCTCGAGGAAGGCGACCCGTATCTCGTCGAGAATCTGCGCGCCCACGGCATCCCCGTGGAAGGCAAGGACGAGGCGTACCGCTTTGGCGAGTTGAATGTCGGCCTCGTGCGGGGCATCCTGGCGAATGCGCCGGCGCCCGAACCCGCGCCGCCTAAAGGCAGGCCGCCCCAATTGTGCGCGGGCTGTCCCCACCGGACGGTGTTCGCGACCCTGGCCCGGCAGAACTGCATTGTTACGGGAGACATCGGCTGCTATACCCTGGGCGTCCTGCCGCCCTTCGAGGCGATGGATTCGTGCGTCTGCATGGGCGCGAGCATCGGAGTCGGCCTGGGCCTGCGCCACGTGCTGCCCCCGGACGAGGCACGGCGCGTGGTCAGCGTGATCGGCGACAGCACGTTTGTTCACAGCGGCATTACCGGCCTGGTCGAAATGGCATACAATCCGCCCCCGACCGGGCACCTGGTGCTCATTGTCGACAACGGCACCACGGCCATGACGGGATTTCAGGAGCATCCGGGTACGGGCAAGATTCTTGATCATTCCCCCTCGTCCAAACTATCGTTCGAGGACCTGGTGAAGTCCATCGGCATCACCCGGGTCCACGTCATCGACCCGACCGAGGACATGCGGGCATTTTCGGATCTGGTGAAAGAGTGCCTGGACAGCGGCGAACTGGCGGTGGTCATTGCGCGCCGGCCCTGCCTGCTCGCGGAACGGAAACAGACGGCCACGGAGCGCGCGGCGGCCTCGAAATCATGCACACCATGAAACCTGTTACAAACGTCATCATCGCCGGCGTGGGCGGCCAGGGGGTCGTCAAAGCCTCCGACATTCTCACCGAAGCGGTATTCCGGGCGGGCTTCGACGTCAAGAAGAGCGAGATCCACGGGATGAGCCAGCGCGGCGGGTCCGTCGCGAGCGATATCCGGTTTGGCGAGCAGGTGCTCAGCCCGATGGTGCCGCCGGGAGAAGCCGATTTCATCCTGGTGATGTCCGAAGACGAGGCGCAGGCCGTCGAAAGCCAGTTGAAGGAAGGCGGCACCCTGCTCACCCCCGAGAGCCTGCCGGGCTACATTGATGAAGACGCCGACGAGGACGAAGACGAAGAAACCCGGTTGCGGCTGCGGTGCATGAACGTCGCCCTGCTGGGCGGCCTGAGCACCTTGCTGGACATCCCGGACTCGTGCTGGCGGGAAGCCCTGTGCGCCAATCTCCCGAAACGGGCCTGGGAGTTCAACGAGAAGGTGTTCCAGCTGGGCCGGGAACTGGTAGACAAGTAGCGACCGGATGCTCCGGCGCGCGTTGTTGGCGGATGTGCAAAGCGTGAAGCAAGGGGGGCGTATGAAGAGCAAGAAATCTGCATCCTGCGGGGGATTTCACCCCGTAAGCGCACCTGACTATCTGCCGCAGACCCAATTGCGCCAGCTGCAGCTGGCCCGGCTGAAGTGTATCGTCAAGCGCGCCTACGAAAACGTTTCGCTCCACCGGCAACGGATGGAAGAGAAGGGAATCACGCCCGACGACATTCAGTCGCTGGAGGACATCACCAAACTGCATTTCACCATGAAGGACGACCTGCGCGAGGCCTATCCCTTTGGCATGTTCGCAAGTCCCATGGACGAGGTCGTCCGGGTGCACGCCTCGAGTGGCACCACCGGCAAGCCGACCGTCGTGGCCTATACCCAGGAAGATGTCAACGTGTGGACCAACGTGATGGTCCGGAGTTTTGTCTCGTGCGGCTGCCACCGGGGCGACATCATCCAGAACGCGTACGGGTATGGGCTGTTCACGGGTGGTCTCGGCGCGCACTACGGCGCCGAGGCCCTGGGCGCCACCGTCATCCCCATGTCGGGCGGAAACACCGACCGCCAGATCATGATCATGAAGGATTTCGGATCCAACGCCATTTCGTGCACGCCCAGCTATTTCGTCCATCTGGCGGAAAGGGCGCTCGAGATGGGAATCGACCTGCGCGATCTGCCGCTGCGAATCGGCGTCTTCGGCGCCGAACCCTGGAGCGATGGACTCCGCCAACGCGCCGAGGAGATCGGCGGCATCAAGGCGTACGATATCTACGGCCTGTCCGAGATCATCGGGCCCGGCGTCGCCATCGAATGCGCGATGCAGGAAGGCCTCCACATCTTCGAGGATCACTTCTATCCCGAGATCATCGACCCCGAGACCTGCGAGGCCGTGCCGCCCGGCGAGGAAGGCGAACTGGTCCTGACGACGCTCAGCAAGATGGCGATGCCGCTGTTGCGCTACCGCACGCGCGACATCACGCGCATGATTCCCGAGGCGTGCGGATGCGGACGCACCATCTGCCGCATGGCCCGCATCGGCCGCCGCAGCGACGACATGTTCATCATTCGCGGCGTCAACGTGTATCCGTCTCAGATCGAGGCGGCGCTTCTCAAGGTGGAAGGCACGTCCCCGCACTACCAGATCGTGCTCACGCGCGCAAAAGGCCTCGATCAGATGGAAGTGCAGTTCGAGGTTACGCCCGAGATGTTCGGCGATACCGTCGGGTCGGTGGAGAACCTCCAGCGCACCCTGTGCCACGCCATCGAGAGCACCATCGGCGTCCGCGCGAAAATCACCCTGGTCGAACCGCATTCCATCGAACGCAGCCAGGGCAAAGCCAAACGGGTTATTGACAAACGGGAAGGCTGAAACCGAATGCCGGAGACCCTCCGGCGCATGAGGAGACCGTCGCTATGAAGCTCACGCAACTGTCCTTGTTCCTCGAAAATAAGCCGGCCCACCTCAAGGTGCCCTGCCGGGCCCTGGCCGACGCCGGCATCAGCATCATGACCCTCTCGCTCGCCGATACCGAACAGTTTGGCATCCTCCGCCTGATCGTCCGCGACTGGCAAAAGGCCAAGGAAGTGCTCGAAAACGCCGGTTGCGTCGTCAACACCACCGAAGTGGTCGCCGTCGAGGTCGAAGACCGGCCCGGCGGACTCGCCGATCTCCTCGACATCATCGAGAAGGCCGGCATCAACATCGAATACATGTATGCGTTCACGTTCGGCCGCGGCGACCGGGCCATCCTGGTCTTCCGTTTCGAAGACCCCGACGAGGCCGTCACCAAACTCCAGGCCGCCGGCGTCGGCGTCGTTGAGGGCATCTCCCTGTACTCACGCGGGACGTGAGCAGACGGGGCTGAACGGCCATCGACCGCCCCCGTGCGCAGCAGTGCCCGCGGGGGCGGTTTCTGTTCCGCCAGGGACGTCAGGGCAGGGTGAGCCGCACCCCCTCGGCGGTGGCGGCCGTCGAAGCGAGGAACACAATCTCGCCGCTGAACCGGTCCTTGGTGCTGGTGACGTTGTTGAGCCGTTCGCCGCTCTTTTCCATCAGGATGTGACGGGGACCGAATGCAATCGCGTTCGGGGCCGATTCCCTGTAGACGATGACGTCGCCATGCCGGTAGGCCACGAGAATCGCGCCGTTCTTCTCATTGAGTAGCGCGATGGGGCGCGTACCCTCATCGTCGACGTGGTACAGGCCGTCCCAGGTTCCCGAAGGCCTTCGAACCAGAAGCCCGATGAGGGGATACCCTTTTGTGTCGTAGCTGGTTTTTACGGCTGCGTAGAGCGTCCCGTCCGGGGCAACGGCGCAGTTCATGTGGTCATCCGCCATGCCGTCCCCGACAGGCAGGGCGGACGCGGCCCCGGGGGATTCCTCGGGAAGCCAGTCCGCGGGGGCGGCGTCTCCGGGGTGGAGACGGAAACCGAAGCGCCGGGTCTGCTGGTTGGACCAGAGGACGCCGGTGTCGCCGTTCGGAAAGGCCGCCACGACACAAATATCGTCCGAGTCCACGCCGGTGGCCAGAACGAGCGGCGCGCTCCATGCCGAATACGGCGGCGCGCTCCACCGCACGCGGATATCCGTTTCGCCGTCGGAGGCCAGCCACAGGCGGCCCGAGGCGTCCACGTCGATGGTCGCCGTTTCCACACCGGAGTCGAGGGGGATGACCGCGCTGGACGGGCGCTCCGGCCAGAACCGGTACGCCCGCGCGGCGGCATCGTACGCCAGCGAAACCAGTTCACCCCGTCCGGCTCCCAACAGCAGCACATGAGTCAGCCCATCGACCCGCCGGGCGTCCGCGTAGCTTGCGGTGGCATCCGACAGGTGGAGCGCCGGGGTCCAGCGCGTATCGTCCAGACGCCAGAGCGTGGAACCGGTGGTCTCGGGCAACACGGCCCACCAGCGGCCGTCGTGGCACCAGAGCTTCGACTGGGGTTTCTCCCCCGTATTCGCCGTCACCGCAAAACCCTGCAGGGGCGTCGTGGAAACGCCCTCTTCCGCGTGGACCGCCGCGGCAACCCCCATCCCGATGGCCGCGAACAGCAGCCCAAAGAAAAATCCGTCCGATCGCATGTTGCCCTTTCCGGCGGGCGGGACTTCGGAGGAAAGCCCGGCAGCTTCCCCTGCCGCCAGATGGCCCGCGCCGCCAAAGTATACCGCAGACAAGGGCGGACCGGGAGCGCACGGACACGCCATTGCCCGGCCGTCTCGGGCGACGGCGCCGGTGAGGCCGTCCCTGTAGACGCACGGCCGGGCCGTGGCCTGGGCGCCTCACCTGCGGTTTCTTGACACCGCGGCATTCGCGGTAGGGATGGCCCTTGCGGGCCACCCCCCGCACAGATCCCGGCGAGCGGCATTACCGCACCGGGCTCCT